>JAEEGL014243445.1_pt1 | contig 318672 bp, 272 predicted proteins | sample 9134231 | NCBI WGS metagenome assembly JAEEGL01 (sample SAMN16246548, study PRJNA631951) | gut metagenome | biome: gut microbiome; feature: rumen; material: fiber-attached | host: Bos | place: Iran: Karaj | collected 2018-10
ATTATTCCTTGTAAGATATGAATTTATTTTGTCTGAAAAGAAAGTTGAAAATAATTTCTTAAAACGACAATTTCCCCCACCCGGGGAACTCTTTTCCCAAAATCCCAATGGTGCAAGATACCTGGACCCCAAGTACAGCCGCTGGCTCAGTACTGATCCGGCACTTTCTGATTTTGTAAGTGGAAATTCTAATGGTTCTTCTGGTGGGATTTACAATCCGACAAATTTGAACCTTTATCATTATGGAAACAACAATCCAATAAAATATGTTGATCCGGATGGAAGAGAAGATGTTTATTTTATTTATTTATATAGTAATGACAGCAAAAGTCAAAAAGTGCAAAATAAAGAATTACCATCCATAGAAGAGGAAATAAAAATCTTAGAAAATCATTGTATGTCATATAAGGTTATTTTATCTGCAACAAGAGACTCAATTGATGAAGCCTTTAGGGATCCTGAATGTGTATTAATCGTTTTTAGCGGTCATGGTGTTTCTACAGATGCTGCAGTAGTCCTTCCTAATACAAAGAAAGATAATGGCTTATCTGAGGGGTATTATCATGATGAAGTTCCCAAAGATTCTTCATCTTCATTAAAACGGATTATATTTGAGGCTTGCCATCAAGGAAGTTTCATAGATAAATGGCAAGAGGCAACAGGACCAAATGTTTCTATTGTTGGATGGCCTGATAGAACAACTGATTTAGAAACAATAAACTTCAACAATAAGGGTGATAATTGCCGACAAGAGCACAATCTAAGCTATTATATAGAGGAAGCTGTTTATAATGCTTATGTAAACAAATCAGTAGAATATAGATTGAATAATCAAATGAAACAAGAATAAATAACGGAGGTAATATCATGAAAAAATTTATTTTGTTAATTTCCATGATTTTAGGATTTCAAGAATTGATTTTTTCTGAAGAAACAATGGAATTGACTTATCAATTTGGAAATAAAGAGTATGTTTTCTATCGCGGGTCAATTATAAGTGGTATAATGAAAGATATTAATAATTCAGAAGAAATTGATATATTGAGCTATTGTAAGGAAATAATAATTGGTGAGGCCTATAAAATAGTCATAGATGATGGAAAAAATAAAAAAACATATTTTGTAAATAACCATTACAATATGACTTGTGATGACGGTACTTGTTATAATACAGACATTTTGTCTGATTTAAGAGAGGTTTTCATAAATTTTATAATGTCAAACAAAGATGTTCGAGATCATTTGGGGAATTTCCCTATGGACAGATTTCCATATAGATATAGGTGAATAAGAAAAAAGCAAGGAAATCATATCGAAGAGAATTAAGAGTTTATTATGAAAAAATATTTAGCTTTTTTTTTGATGTTGTTTTTAATTGATTTATCATTTGTATATACAAATGATAATTATGTATCGGTATCTTATATAGAACAGTCAGATTTATTGCGATTTGTTGATTTTGTTCAACTGACGATTAATTCAGAAAGTAAAAATACTATGGAAATACAGATACAAAAGTCTTTGTTACCACTTTCTCCAATTATTGATAAAACTTTAATCGCATATAAAAAAAATGATAAGTATGTGTTTACTTTTATTGATGGATTCGGAAATAGAGCATATGGATATATAAAAATTTTGTCATCTGAGATTATTGAATTTTTTATTGATTGTAAAGAATTTACAGATGAAGGTAAGGATTCGGCTCGTCTATATGGAGACGTATATCTATTAACAAAAAGTAATCAATCTATTGATCCAGAAATTTTTAATTTTATTTTAATGAATTGAATATGATTATTCTTCCCACAAATAGGGATTTGTTTGGGAAGAGGTAAAAATATTGTTATTTCAGATAAAAAATGCCTCAAAACAGGCAGTTTTGGAGAATAAATGGCATAATATGAGCTGAAAACATACAGAAAGTCCTCAAAAGACTGACTCTCAGCAGTTCACTTGCAAAATATGCTAAAGAGAATCATCAATCAATAATTAGCCTGTCAGAATCAGAAATTCAAGATGAAATAAAAACAGGAAATATATTATCAGAATCAAATGAAAATGTTTGGCAAACGACCGTTTCCTCAAGTAATTTGTGGAGATGATTTCCGGGAGATTAAAAAGTTTATGAAAGATATGAAAAAGAAAAATTGTCTTATTATATTAAGTTTAATCAAATACTAAAATAAAAGGATAAATCCATGAAATATATAAAGTTCCTTTTTTTCGTCTTATTATTGATATTCATATCATCGTTTTGTATTTTTAAAGCATATAAAAAGCAGAATGAACTAAGAATTAGAAACCAATATGATGAAATAGTCAAAGAATATAGAGAGAATCTTAGTCCGGAAAAATTAGAAAAAATGCCGTATGAGTTTTCAAAGGAAACAAGTATTCAGGACTTTCGTTTTGGACAATTCTGCGATGCTTTGAAAGTTTCCCAAAAAGGAGGGTTCAATCATCCGTTGACATTAAACAAACTGTTTTTATATGACATGAAAGAAGGAACCGGTTTTGTTTTCGAAATTTTATTTGCTCTAGATAACGGTAAAACAAATGGAGTAAATGTCGTTCTCTTATATTATGAAGATAATGAATACAAAGGCGGATACAGATGCAGATGTCCTGAACTGGATGCCTGGGGAGAATCCATAGGTATGTTCCAAAATAAATGAGATACCGATGAATTAAACAGTATTAGGGGTTACCTTTAGATAAGACTATTAAATTACAGAGGTCAATATATGAAAAAACGAACTTCAAAAGAAATTGAAAAATACTTTTCAAAATACATAAGTAAAGAATCAATATCGGAAATACTTGAGGTTTTTAATAACGCTGAATCTGAAGACGTTATGGCTGAATTAAACAAAAAGGCAGAGTTAAATAATTATGAAATAATTGTTTTATATACAAATGAATCTGACATTCAGAAATGGCTTGAAAAAATGATACCCAAATTAAAAGCCAATCATTATATGATTTCGCCTTTTTTCGGAAACTTTTTGTTTGCCAGCAGGAAATGTGAAAATGGATTTGAAGAATCAGTTGTAAAAGAAATCCTAGATGATAAAACAAAAATGGCAGTTTTTATCAAGAATACACAAATAGTAACTATTGGGACAGAGAATGTGGTAAATATTGCTCCAAAAATCAATTTTGGTGAGGATTTCCTTGAAAAATTTGCAAAATTGGAATATGGGAAATATATGCTGTTTGCAGATGAGAATAAGGAATTGCATCTGTAAAAATCCGCATGACACTTTCCACAAATACCCAAAATCAGGAAAAATGTGATTTTTACCCGATAGGAGGAGGTTTAAAAATGATCTGGAAAATAAAAAATTTGACTATTTCTTTAATTTGTATTGCATTTATTATTTCACTTTTTTCGTGCTCAAAAAATAGTAAAAAAGATGAGAGTTTACAAGCTGTTTTTCAAAAACCTAGAACTGAGTTGCTTAATATTCATCCTGGGACAAATTGTGATGAAATAATTCAATTTTTTGGAAAACCTGATAAAATATTTGAGGGAAATTATGTTATTTTCTATTATGTTATAAATCAAAAAACAGTTTATGCCCTTTATTTTGGTTTATCTGACTGTGTTGTGCAACTTTCAGAAATATCAGGAGGAACAGAAGAAAAATTTTATACTGATGGAGTTGAAATAACTATTTTTTTAGATAGCCGCATTAAAGATGGTTCCAATGGAAAAAAGATATTTGAAAATCCAAAAATGGAAAAAATAGAAAAATTAGAGCTTGGCTATAAAGAATCTAAAGTATATGAAGAGCTTGGAAATCCAGATTCCTTTTTTGATTTATATACAAACAAGCCTGGTTTAATCTATGAAATTTCTGAAAATGAGTATTACAAGTTGTATTTTACATATAGTCGAAAATTATGGAATTTAATCAAAGTTGTAGATGATAAGGAGTACATAATATTTTTGGATTTAAGAATTGGATAGGAATAAAACTATTGATAAAGAGGATATCTATGCGATGCAAACAAAACATTAAATCATTCATAATCCCTATTGTTGTTTTATGCATGTCAATATTTTGCAATTGTCGGACAGGAAACAGCACTTTTGTGATTAATGAGTTTAAGAAAGTACGATGTGGAACAGAAGGTAAAGACATTAATTTTGTCGAATTAACAAAGGATGAGGATCTTGGTGAAAATTTAATTATTTTCTTTGATAAATACTACAAAGTTATTAATTACATAAAAGCTGAAAGAGTTAATTCTTTCACACCGTATTATTTGAGTTCTAACTATTTGGTTCTAGGTGAATTTAGAGATGAACTGGAAGGTGGACGTAAACTCGTAGTTTATGAATATCGGAGCAATTCAATCACTAGTATTAAGATAAAGTATCATTACATTGATAACTTGTTTATATATAATGACTTTTTGTTTTTTTCCTCAGAAATGGCAAATCCACATTTAAATGCAATTAATTTGCGAACGAAAGAAGAATATCATTGTGATGATTATTATTGTCCATCAGCAAAATTTGGTGTCATAAATGATAAAGTTTATGCCCAATACAAAGATAAATTTTATGTATTTGAATCAAACATATTCAAACCTGTGTCTGAATCTGTAAAATTGTTGTTTGAAGATAATAATTCAGAAGAAAACTTATCAATTTCTGAAGATCTTCTTCAAAAACTGAAATTTTAAATAAAAAATTGTTGGATAATTAAAGAATTCAGGAATCAAATCGGAGGACATAAGATGGGCACCAGAAAACACTTAAGTCTTTTATTGTTTGCGTATATAAAAAAATACCCAAAAACAGGAAAAATGTGATAAAAACAGAAAAATATATGGAAAAATGTGATTTTTACCCTAAAAATATATGGAATTTTGTGATAAAGCATGATATTATCAAATTATGGAATACAAACTTCGCAGAAAGATAGATGGTTTTCTCATAAATTGGAAGCAGAATCCGGACAGAAAGCCTCTTATTATTAAGGGGGCACGCCAGATTGGTAAAACATCTTCCATCGAGCACTTTGCCAAAAACTATAAAAACTTTGTAGAAATCAATTTCATTGATGAACCTCAGTATTCAAAGATTTTTTCTTCAGGATATTCTCCGGATAATGTCATTAAAGAAATTTCCCTGATAAACCCATCTTTCAAATTTGTTCCGAACGAAACCCTGATTCTTTTTGATGAAATGCAGGCCTGCCCGGACTGTGCAACCTGCCTTAAATTCTTTAAGATAGACGGGCGCTTTGATGTCATCTGTTCAGGTTCACTCCTTGGTGTTAATTACAAGGAAATTACTTCTGTAAGTGTTGGCTACAAAGAAGATTATGATATGCATTCTCTTGATTTTGAGGAATTTCTCTGGGCCAAAGGTTATTCCCAAGACCAGATAGAAAGTATCTATGCTCACATAAAAAGTCTTGATCCATTTTCTGAAAATGAATTTGATGTCTGGATGAACTGCTTTAAGGAATACATGATTACAGGCGGAATGCCGCGTGTTGTAAATAAATTCATTGAACAGAATAATTATTCAGGTATCCTGCAGGAACAGATTCAGATCCAAAAAGCTTATGAAGAAGATATCCTGAAATATGCAAAAGGACTTGACAAATCAAAAATCAAGAATGTGTATGCACATATTCCAGTCTTTCTTGCAAAGGAAAACAAGCGATACCAGATTACAAAGGTCGCGACAGGGGCCAGAAACAGGGAATACATTGGAACAGTAGACTGGCTAAAAGATGCCGGTATTATAAATGTCTGTTACAATCTTGCTCAACCGGAACTTCCTCTTAAGGGGAATTACAATCCAACGGAATATAAAATCTACTATAGCGACACAGGTCTTTTGATAGCTTCTCTGGATGAAGAGGCACAGGTCGATTTGCGGCAGAACAAAAACTTTAATGCCTACAAGGGTGCAATTTACGAAAACATGATTGGAGACATGCTGGTAAAGCAGGGGTATGAACTGTTCTACTATAAAAATGAAAAATCAACAGTTGAAATAGATTTCTTCATTCGAGATGCAGATTCACTTGTTCCTGTAGAAGTAAAAGCAACTGATAATGCAACTGCTTCTCTAAAGAATTTGATAGAAAAGGATAAATACACTGATATTCACTATGGCATAAAACTGTGTGCTAAAAACATAGGATTTAATGGAGAGTTTTATACATTCCCATATTTCTGCACATTCCTTCTAAAACGATACATGCTGGAAAAAATTGTAACTCAGTGAACCTTTTTCTGCCTTAGTTCCCATTTTATTTTTTTTATGTTATACTCTTGTAGCGATTTGCCATAAGTTGTATAATGACAACTACCTACTTTTTTGGTAGTTTATAGTGATTATTCACTTGGCACATGCCTTTTACAAAAAACAATGGGTTCGGCAGGAATACAGCCTGTGCCGTTCCCTCAGGAGTATAATATGGCAGAAAACCTGCTTGAGATTCAAAATGTAAGTGCGGCGGTTCATGAGAAGACCCTGTTGCACAATATTTCCTTCAATATAAAGCCCGGCGAGATTCATGTTCTGATGGGACCAAACGGCGCCGGAAAATCAACTTTGGGTAACGTACTTATGGGAAACCCCGAGTACGAGCTGACCGGTGGCAAAATCCTTTTTGAAGGAAAGGATATAACAGAAGAGGATACCGACAAGAGGGCAAAGAGCGGCATGTTCCTGACATTCCAGGACCCGCTTGAAGTTCCCGGCATAAGCCTTGAATCCTTTATCCGCACAAGCCTCCAGCAGATTACGGGGGAAAGGCCAAAGCTCATCAAGTTCAAGAAAGAGCTGGAAGAAGCCATGGATGTGCTTAACTTCAACCATTCCTATGCTGAACGCGACTTGAACGTGGGCTTTTCCGGTGGAGAAAAGAAAAAGGCGGAAATTCTCCAGCTTCTGATGCTTAAGCCAAAATTTGCAATTCTTGATGAAACAGATTCCGGCCTTGACATTGACGCTTCCCGCACAGTAAGCAAGGGAGTTGAGGAATTCCAGAAAAAAGTTGGAGGGGCGCTCCTGATAATCACTCACTCCACACGAATCCTGGACAGCCTGCATGTAGACAAGACCCACATTCTTGTAAGGGGAAGGATTGTAAAGGAAGGGGATGCTTCCCTGGTACAGGAGATAAACGAAAAGGGATTTGATCCTTTCATCCCGGATGACATAAAGGAACAGGAAAGAAAGGAACGCCTTGCCGCCGCCGCAAAGGCTGCCATGGATGCAGTTAAGTCTGCCGATGTGGGGGACTTCAAGTAATGTCAGAAGAAAAAACTCAAGTTGCAGACATAAATACTTCACGCTATGACTTTAAGTACGAGGAAAGCGACAAGGACTTTTACAAGGTGGAAAAGGGCCTTGATGAAGAACTCGTGCTCAGGATAAGTGAAGAAAAAAAGGACCCTGAATGGATAAAGGAACTGCGCCTTAAATCCCTCAAGATTTTTAACGGACTAAAGGACCCTGACTGGGGACCGGACATCAGTGACCTGGACGTTCAGCAGATAGTTCACTATGTAAAGCCCAAGACAGAGATGGCCGCCAAATGGGAGGATGTTCCGGACGACATTAAGGAAACATTCGAAAAGCTCGGCATTCCGGAGGCAGAAAGACAGAGCCTTGCGGGTGTGGGTGCCCAGTATGACAGTGAGGTCGTCTACCACAACGTCAAGGAAGAAGTAGAAAAACAGGGCGTAATCTATACCGACATGGAATCTGCCATAAAGGGTGAATGGGGCGACATGGTAAAGGAATACTTCATGAAGGTCATTCCTCCTACAGACCACCGTTATGCGGCACTTCATGGTGCAGTGTGGAGCGGCGGAAGTTTCGTCTATGTTCCAAAGGGTGTAAAGGTTTCAGTTCCGCTTCAGTCATATTTCCGCTTGAATGCGGCGGGGGCGGGGCAGTTTGAGCATACCCTTATTATTGTAGATGAAGGCGCTGACGTTCATTTTATCGAAGGATGTTCGGCTCCAAAATACAATGTCGCAAACCTTCATGCGGGCTGTGTAGAGCTTGTGGTAAAGAAAAACGCACACCTCCGTTACAGCACGATAGAAAACTGGTCAAAGAACATGTACAACCTCAATTCCAAACGTGCCATAGTTGACGATTACGGCAAGATGGAATGGGTAAGCGGTTCATTCGGAAGTCACATCTCATACCTCTATCCGACGACAATACTCAAGGGTGATCATTCTCTTTGCGAGTATACCGGCATCACTTTCAGCGGCAAGGGACAGGCTCTGGATACCGGTGCAAAAATGATTCACATAGGAAAATACACTTCAAGCGTAATAAACTCAAAGTCAATATCAAAATCCGGCGGACGAAACACCCTGCGAAGTTCCATTGTCGTAAACAAAGAGGCAAAGCATTCAAAGGTATCCGTAAACTGTGATTCACTCATGCTTGACGACCAGAGCAATTCCGACACGATTCCCGCAATGAACATCATGACCGACGACTGCGATGTTGGACACGAGGCAAAAATCGGACGTATCTCCAACAAGGCGATTTTTTATCTGATGAGCCGAGGAATAAGCGAGGATGAGGCAAGGGCAATGATTGTCTCAGGCTTTGCAAATCCAGTCAGGAAAGAGCTTCCGCTTGAATATGCTGTGGAAATGAACAATCTTATCAATCTTGAAATGAAGGGGACACTATGATGGCAGCTAAAACACATTTGTCAGGCAACGTAAATCAGTTTCCCTCAATCACATGGCATCACCTGCACATAAACCACGGTTATTTTGAAGGTGGTTTTGAATGCGGGATTCAACCTGAAGTTTCAGCACTTCCAAATGGCATCACGCTTGAGTCAAAGAATCTTTCTGAAACATATTCTTTTGATAATCCGGCACAGACCCAGCTTGGAAAACAGTTCGACTCTGACATAGACGGCATGCTTAAGTCCCTGGACATCAAGGTTCAGGAAATCAAGGTGGCTCCTGGTGTGGCATCCAGTGAGCCTGTAAAGTTAAGCTACAAGGTAAAGGATAATACATTCTCTGCCTCAGATACAGTCATTGTCGCAGGTGAGGGAAGTTCTTCCACTTTCATATTCGATTACGAAAGCACATCTGATGCAAAAGGTGTTTTTGGAAACAGGATACGCGTCTATTGTGCGGAAAATGCAAGCGTAACTCTAGTAACAGTCAATTTGCTCGGTTCAGGTCTTGTACATTTCAACGGAATCGGCTCTTCATTAAAAGACAGTGCACATCTTGATTTGGTTCAGATTGAGCTTGGCGGAAGGGAAACTTTCTCGGGCTCTTACAACAATCTTTCGGGCTACAAGGCTTCTTGCAGCGTGCAGGGAGGCTATGTATGCGACGGAGACAGGCTGCTGGATATAAACTATGTTGCAAACCAGACCGGATCCCAGACCGAAAGCTTTACAAAGTTCAACGGAGTTCTGCTGGACAGGGCCAAAAAGACATGGCGCGGAACCATTGACTTTAAGCGGGGCGCAAAAGAGGCAAAGGGCGACGAACAGGAAAACGTCCTCCTCTTGAGTCCGGATGTAGTCAACAAGTCCATGCCAGTCATCCTCTGCGATGAAGAAGACGTGGAGGGCCGCCACGGAGGTTCTATAGGAAAGCTTAGCGAGGAAGAGCTTTTGTATCTGGAAACCCGCGGAATAGATGAGCGCACTGCAAAAACAATGATGATAAAAAGCCGCATCAATTCCATAGCCCGAAACATTCCCGACCAGGATGTCCTTGACAGAATCCGGGTTTATTTGGAGGAAAACCTGCAATGTTAAAGAATGACATGCGATCTGACTTTCCGCTGTTCGGACAAAAAGAATACAGTGACTTAATATATTTTGACAACGCTGCCACAACACAGAGGCCGCGCCAGGTCATAGAAGCCGTGGGAAAATTCTACGAGTCCGCCAATGCAAATCCGCTCAGGGGACTTTATTCGCTCTCTGTCAAGGCAACCGACATGTACGAGAAGGCAAGGAGCAACATAGCTCAGTTCATAAATGCCAGACAAAGCCTTGAGGTTATTTTTACTCGCAATGCAAGCGAAAGCCTTAACCTGGTAGCCTTTACATGGGCAATGGAAAACGTCTCCGAGGGTGATGAGGTCGTTGTTACAGCAATGGAGCATCACTCAAATTTCCTTCCATGGAAAATGGTATGCGAGAAAAAAGGTGCAAGCCTTGTATTCCTTGAATGTGATGATCAGGGAAATATATCCAAAGAAGAATATCAGTCTAAAATCAACTCCAGGACTAAGCTTGTGGCATTGACTCATGTAAGCAATGTTTTTGGAATCACAAATCCTGTAAAGGAAATCACTGCATACGCACACAAGACAGGAAACGGCGGTAAAGGTGCCGTTGTTGTTGTTGACGGTGCCCAGAGTACTCCTCATATTAAAATTGATGTCCAGGATCTTGACGCGGACTTTTTTGCTTTCAGCTCGCACAAACTCTGCGGTCCCATGGGAATAGGTGTCCTCTACGGTAAACAGGACCTTCTGGAAAACATGCCTCCCTTCCTGCGTGGAGGTGAGATGATAGAATACGTCTCAAGGGAAGAAGTGACTTATGCCGAGCTGCCCCATAAATTTGAGGCCGGAACCGTTAACGCCGCTGATGCCGTGGGACTTTCATCTGCAATTGACTATCTTAAAAGTATTGGACTTGACTATATCGAGGAAAACGACAAGAAGCTTTCTACGATGTTGATTTCAGGAATGAAGGGCATGGATAATGTCAATATAATAGGCTCACCGGATCCAGAGAAACATTCTGGAATCGTAACCTTTACAATTGATGGCGTCCATCCCCATGACATCGCCTCGATTCTTGACAGCGAGCATATCGCCATAAGGGCAGGCCACCATTGCGCACAACCACTTATGGAAAAGCTTGGAGTTGGAAGCACTGCACGTGCAAGCCTTTACTTCTACAACACGGAAAAAGAGGTGGAGGTTTTCCTTGACAAGCTTTCCAAAGTCCGCTCATGGATGGGGTTAAAATAAAAAACAGTCATGGAGATGTTCAATTAGTTAAAAAAATGTCATTATCGGGCTTGACCCGATAATCTATATCATTACATTATACTCATTTATAGATTGCCGTGTCGAGCACGGCAATGACAATTCTTTTTTTCCATAGTATGATTTCTTGTCTTGTTGAACATTCAATTATCGGGTATACTCATTTTTATGAACAACTTTTCACATGTGATTTTAAAATCAGGCGAGGAAGGCGAGATTATTCAGGGCTTTCCCTGGGCCTATGACAATGAGATTCAAAGCGTAAAATGGAACTCCAAGGACGGAAGCGGAGTAAAGACAACTTCTCTTGTTGATGCAGAAGTAAATGACGAAGATGTCGTTGAAGTCTATTCAAGCAAGGGAGCCTTTTTGGGTTCAGCCGTGATAAATAAAAAATCCCGCATAGCAGTAAGGTTAATTGGAAGCGAGCATGCCGACAAAATCATGGAGGACAAGGACGCATACTGGGAAAAAGTCGTTGCAAGGGCTGTAAATGTCCGAGCCTTGAATTTTTCTCCCAGTGACAGCTGCCGCCTTATTTACGGTGAGTCTGATTTTATTCCGGGTCTTGTAGTTGAAAAATATGTTTCTGATGATTCTCTTTATCTTGTCGTGCAGTTCCTTTCACTTGCATGTGAGGTTTTCCGCGACCAGATAATCAATGCACTTAAATCTCTTGTAAAGCCAGATGGAATATATGAGCGTAGTGATGCCGCAATACGTGAGAAGGAAGGCCTTGAGCAGAGGTCCGGTTGGATTTTTGGCGGTGGACAGGATGTAATTGAAATAACTGAAAATGAAATAAAGCTTCAGGTTGACATTGCTAGGGGACAGAAGACAGGCTATTTCCTGGACCAGAAATTCAACAGGAAGGAGATACAGAAATACTGCCACGGAAAGCGTGTCCTTGATACATTCACACATACAGGCGCGTTCGGACTTAACGCGGTAAAGGGCGGTGCAAGGGAAGTTGTCAGCGTTGACATCTCTGAGGATGCCGTAAAACTTGTTGAGCATAACATTCAGCTTAACAATGCCCAAAACGTGATGAGGGCTGAATGTGCGGACGTGTTCGACCTGCTTAAAAAATATGAGTCTGAGGGACAGAAGTTTGACGTGATAATTCTGGATCCCCCCGCATTTACAAAAAGCGCAAAGATGATTCAAAAGGCCTATGGCGGATACAAGGAAATAAACCTCCGTGCGATGAGGCTTTTGAACCCCAGCGGAATTCTTGTAAGCTGTTCATGCTCTGCATATTTTGATGAAACGACATTTTATTCAATGCTTTCTCATGCCGCATCTGACAGCCACAGAAAAGTTCAGGTTCTGGAAAAGAGGGGTGCGGGTCCTGATCATCCGGTTCTCCTTGGGTATCCCAAAAGCGCATACCTTAAATGTGCAATTTGCCGCGTGATGTGAGTATGAGAGAAGAAAAGCCGTTCAACTGTGTGATGCTGGTGGGTCCGACTGCCGTGGGAAAAACAGCCCTTGGAGTGAGGATTGCCCGAGCATTCAACTGGGAGATAATTTCCGCAGACAGCCGCCAGGTCTACAAGGGCCTTGACATTGGAAGCGGAAAGGATATTTCCGAATACACGATTAGCGAGACGGACAAAGACGGCAAGAGCGTTCAGATTAAGATTCCCTACCACATGATTGACATAGCCACACTGGCCGGAGAGTTCAATGTCTTTGACTTTCAGCAGGAATTCTACAGGTTGTTTCGCATGCTCTCTGAAAAAAACTCAGTTCCCTTTGTTGTGGGTGGAACAGGAATGTATGTTGATTCGGTCTTGCGTTCATACGATTTTGTTCCAGTTCCAGAAAACAAGGAATTGCGGGAAGAGCTGGATAAAAAATCACTTGAGGAACTTGATTCAATTTTAATCGGATTAAAGCCTGACCTTCACAATAAGAGCGACCTTTTGCTACGTGATCGTGTTGTGCGTGCAATAGAAATCGCCATGTTCATGAAGAGTCCTGAATGTGAAAAAATGCGTGCCAAACTTGAACCCCGTCCTGACATCAATGCCCTTGTCATCGGAACCACACTTGAGCGTGACCAAATGCACAAAAACATAGAAAAACGCCTTAAGGAACGCCTGAAAGAGGGAATGATAGAGGAAGTCAAAAACCTGCATGAAAGCGGTTGTTCCTGGGAGCGTCTTGAAAAACTGGGGCTTGAGTATCGTTTTGTAAGCGAATATCTGGAAGGAAAGATGGATTATGATACTATGCAGGAACGTCTTTATCATGCAATCTGTCAGTTTGCAAAGCGTCAGGAAACATGGTTCCGTAGCATGGAGAAAAAAGGCGTAAAAATCAACTGGCTCCCCCGCGAAAATGACAGGGAAGCTAAATATGAGGCTTGTCTTTCTTTGTTGAAAAACTCTGGTTTTTAGATTTATGCGTTTGCGGCCAGACGTGCTTCAGGCTCATCAACCTTGGTGATGTAACCGGTACGTACGCAGCTGTCAAACAATGTCTTTGACATGTAGTCTGTTTTTACGTCGGTGTAACCGTCCTGGTCACGTACGATGCGAACAACATATCCGTCATCCATCTCACGGACAATTGTCATGTAATCTGTCTTCAGTCCTATGCTTTTAAGTGTGTAAGTTCCCATAAGTAGCTCCTTTTAATCTTAACCCCTCTAAGGTTTTGCTATATGGACCTCCGCGTCTGTGGAGGCAATCTGCTGTTTTAGCAGTGCTTCTTTTTAGATAATCGGAATTTTTGAATGATTGATTAGTTTTAATTTATCTGCTTTAATTGAGGCATGGATTTGACATATTGTGATGCACACCTTCATCTGGTACAGTGCACTGAACTGGCTTCAAAACCCATATCTGAGGCTTTTCCTCTTAAATACCGCTGCTGTACATGTTCTCACGATGAAAAAGAGTTTAACTTTCAGTTTGAACTGACAAAAGATTATCCGCAAAATGTCGTACAGTCTTTCGGCCTGCATCCCCAAAATCCAGACCTTTCGCTTCTTCCTTTCCTTGAGAGCCTTCTTTCTGAGGATAAAATCTCCGCAATAGGGGAAACCGGAATGGACCTTTTTACCCAGGAATACAGGGAAAACCGGCAGAATCAGATTGAAGCATGGCATTCCTGTCTTGAGTTGGCTGTTGAATATAAAAAGACTGTTGTTATTCACAACCGCAAGGCTCTGGACCAGATGTTTTCCGACATTAAACTACTGAAAAGGGCAAAATGTGTCGTATTTCATTCTTTTGCATTTGGACCAAGGGAAGCACATTCACTTTTGGACAAGGGACTTAACGCTTATTTCAGCTTTGGAAAGCCCATCTTGAACGGCAACAAGAAAAGCATTGCCTGTGTAAGGGAATTGCCAGCAGACAGAATTCTTCTGGAAACAGACGCCCCATTTCAAACCTTGAAGGGAGAAGAATTTACCTCTGTATCGGACATACAGAAAGTTTACGAAACAGCCTCCAAACTCCGCGAATGTGAAATAAACGCTCTTTGCACGCTGCTTGAAGGGAATTTTATGAATGCGTTTAATATAAAGAATTAAATGGATTATTTCTGACAGATTTTTTTCATCTCTTCGATTGAGCGGACATAATCGTCAGAAAAAGCCTTGATCAGCTCAGAAAGGTTTCCCTCTTTTTTGCCCCGTAGGACATCTTCCAGAGCCTGCCCTGATTCTCCAAGGATTTCTGCTCCAAGCTGTTTTGCGGCACCCTTGAAATAATGTATGTATTTGGCTGCCTCGGTTGAATTTCCATTCTCATCCTTTATCAAAATGAGTTTTTCCAGCTCATCGGCATTAAAGATCCTGTCGTTAAGATAACCGTCAAGAAGCTCCTTTAACAGATCATTGTCTCCGCCTACCATTTCCAAAGCGGATTCGATGTTTAATAATTCAGCCATAATTTCTCCCTTTTTTATAATCTACGTTAATTAATATAATTGATTATAGACCCAAATTTTAAAACTGTCGAGCATTTAATTACCAGATTTTGATGAAAACAGACGGAAATGCCTTTAAGTATTGACTTAATTGTTTGTTTTATATATAATTCTTGAATCAATTCTCTTGTGGTATTAATTTGATTGTTAACGGGGACGGAATGATACGGGCTTTCCCTATGAGCCTTTGTAGTGGTGACCGGGCTTTCTTTAATATCGGGCAAGAATAGGAGTATAACATGAAAAAGGATATCCATCCGGATTACAAACTCACAAAGATTACTTGCGTTTGCGGCAACGTAATCGAGACACGTTCAACAGTGGAAGACATCCACGTTGAAATTTGTTCCGCCTGCCACCCATTTTTTACAGGTAAGCAGAAACTTGTTGACACAGCAGGACGTATCGATCGCTTTAACAAGAGGTATGGTATGGCTGCAAAAAAAGAGGACGCAGAGTAAGCGTCGTTGTTCAGTTCAAGCTGAACCGTTCAGTCCAAACTGAACAGGCATAAGTCCCTGACCGCGGCAAGTTAAGGCAAAATGCCAGTCTAAGATTAATAAGGAGCAAATAATATGGCAACTAGAAGAGGTCCCCGTTTTAAGGAATGTAGAAGATTGGGTGTAAACGTTTGTGGTCATCCAAAGGCAATGGATAGGGCAAATGACCCTGCATTCAAGCGCACAAAGAAAACTTCTGAATATGGCCTTCAGTTGATTGAAAAGCAGAAGGTAAAGGCATACTACGGTATTCTTGAGCGCCAGCTTGTCCGTTACTTTGACCTTGCATCAAAGGCAGAGGGAAAGACAGGTGCAGCACTCATCAGCATCCTTGAGTGTCGTTTGGACAACCTTGTATACCGCCTGGGCTTTGCAAGTTCAATCCGCATGGCACGCCAGATGGTTTCACACAAGCACTTCCTTGTTGACGGAAAGAAAGTTAACATTCCTTCATACAACGTAAAGGTTGGCTCAACAATCTCTTTGGATGAAAAGTCACGCAAGAGCGAACAGTTCAAGAAGACTTGGTTCGACAGCAATGTTGCACCACTTGATTATCTTGAGCGTGATGCAGATAACTTCAGCGGAAAGTTGGTAAGCTATCCACAGCGCGAGAAGATTCCTGTAATCATCAACGAACAGATGGTTGTTGAATTGTTCTCAAAATAATAAGAACAGCTTCAGGAAAAAAAAGACCGTGGTTCTTGAACTTGAAAAAGTCTCAGTATCCACGGTTTTTTCTTTTAAAAAAGATTTTATTATAATTTTAGTTTATTCCAGTTCATTCATGACATCGTTGCGGAACAAAAACAAATCCTGAATCTTAAGGCTGTATGTTGAGTTGATTTTGTGAGGATCTTCGGTTTCGCTTACAAGGGGCAGGGTAAAGCTGTAGCTTGTGCTTGTATATCCCTTGCATGTGACTTCCACCGTAAAGGTAAATTCACGGCTGACCTTTTCCTTAAGGCTTGCCTCCGGTGCCACCCAGAATGAATAGCTTCCGTCGGTTTTTGAGAATGTGCGGCATGGGTTTGACCAGCTTGCATCCATCATTGTAGCATTGTTTCCTTTTTCATCCTTTAATGTCACGACAGCACAATCCAAAGGCTCAAAAGATGATCCGTCGTAAACGGTTCCAAGGAATGTCGGGAATGTGAATACAGGGATTTTTGTTTCCCAGACACCGCTAGCGTTCAATTTGGCTGATTTATGGTAAGGGCGCTTTGCAGAGTTGACAAGACGCATTCCCTCTAAGCCAAGACGGTCTATGTCTGCCATAAGCTGATTGTCGTTCAAAACCTCGTTGGAATTATGGGTGATGCCACGTCCGCTTACAACATAGCGCGGTGGTATGCGGTTCAGTACGTAAGAAACCGTGTCAAGCCTGCAGTTCTCGCAGTCGCATTCAAGCCAGGTGTTTTCCCGATTCTTTACCTGCTCATAAAGCTCATTGATGCGTGATACGACCTGTTCTTCCATAATGTTGTGAATGTTGACCATGATGTTTCTTTAGCCCCTTAGCTGTTAATAGTTCCTTTTATTATATACCACCATATTCTAAAAATCAATGAAAGATTTTAAAAATTGTTCTGGCAAACTTGCGTATGTATCGGCCACGGTTTTTTGTATAAAAATCAATAATCCGATATGGAAATTTTAACAAACATCTGATATAATGTCTTAATTGTAATAGTTGTACACTATATCAATATTTTCAAGGTGAGGATGTCAATATGGACGAAAAAGAAATAATTTCCCGCGCAAAACAGTATGTTGCAGAAGAAAAGGACGAATCATTCCGCAAGGAAGTTGAAGAGCTTCTTGCAAAAAATGATCTGGCTGAACTTGAGGACCGCTTTTATCAGAGTCTTGAGTTTGGAACAGGAGGCCTCCGTGGTGTAATGGGTGGCGGAACAAACCGCATGAACACGCTGAACGTCTCAAAGGCAACCCAGGGACTCTGCAATTACATCATCAAGGCTTTCCCAAAAGAAGCTGCCGAGGGAAAACTGAGCGCATGTATCGCTTATGACAGCCGCCGCAATCACGATAAATTCTCCGACATTACCGCCCGTGTTTTCGCAGGAAACGGAATCAAGGCATATCTTTTTACAGGCATGAGGCCGACCCCGGAACTCAGCTTTGCCATCCGCTACTTTGGAGCAAAGACAGGTGTCGTAGTTACCGCTAGCCATAACCCGCCAAAATACAACGGCTACAAGGCATACTGGGATGACGGAGCACAGGTTGTTGAACCGCATGACAAGGGCATTATTGATGAAGTAAACGCAGTAACAGAGGTAAAGACCGTCACCCGCGAGGAAGGCATCAAGTCAGGAAAGATCGTTCTTGTTGATAAGGAAGTTGACGAGAAATTCCAGGAGATGATAAAAAACAACCTCTATCGCCCAGAGCTGATAAAGGAAAAGGCATCTTCCGTAAAAGTCGTATATACACCGCTTCACGGAACAGGAGCAATGCACGTAGAGAAGGTCCTTGGCGACCTTGGCCTTAACGTGATTACAGTACCGGAGCAGAGGGAAGGTGACGGAGATTTCCCGACTGTAGAAAAGCCGAATCCAGAGGAAGCACCAGCACTCAAGATGGCCGTTGAGCTTGCAAAGAAGGAAAAGGCTGATGTAGTAATGGCAACAGACCCGGATGCAGACCGCTTTGGAACAGCATTCCCCGATAAGGACGGAAACTATGTCCTTGTTTCGGGAAACCAGATGGGTGCCCTTTTGGCAGACTATGTGCTCCTTTCCAAAAAAGAATTCAACAAGATGCCTAAGAACCCCATGCTCATACGCTCAATCGTTACAAGCCCCTTTGTTGACGCTATTGCCGCAAACTACGGAGTTTCCCTTGAGGAAGTTTTGACAGGATTCAAGTGGATTGCATATCTTGAAAGGGAATGTGAGAAAACAGGCGAAAAGAATTATGCCTTTGGTCTTGAGGAAAGCTACGGATACCTTGTTGAGACAGAGGTACGCGACAAGGACGGTGTATCTGCCGCCGCTATGTGTGCAGAAATGACACTCTACTGGGCAAGCCAGGGAAAGAGCCTCCTTGAGCACTTGAACGACATGTACAAGAAATACGGATATTTTGAGGACCGCTCAATCAGCAAGTATTTTGAGGGTGTCACAGGTCCAAAGATCATGGGCGGAATCATGACAAAGCTTCGTGAGGAAGGCCTTAAGACTCTTGGTGGAAAGAAAGTACTCAAGATCCGCGACATTCAGCAGTCAGTTGAATTTGATCCCCTTAATCCGGGAGCAAAGACATCACTTCCATGGCCAAAGAGCAACGTACTCCAGTTCTTCCTTGAGGGTGGAACAATCGTAAGCGCACGTCCATCAGGAACAGAGCCAAAGATCAAGTTCTACATCAACTCAAGGGTACCGGTTTCAGCCGCAAGTGATGATGCATTGGCAGCCGCCAGAACTGAAGCCGCCGCCTTGTGTGACAGCATTTCAACTGAAATAAAAGCAATACTTGATGCAGCCAAATAATTCTTTTGGAAAAGCACCACAGCCAAAAATGCATCTGTACAGGGACTACAAGCATCTTGCCCGGCTTTTTTACAGCGGGGCGGTGTTTGTAGCCTTTGATACTGAAACAACTGGCCTTCACTCAGAGACTGATTACCTTATGGAAGTGGGGGCCATAAAATTTACCTGCAACGGAGAAATCAGCCGTTTTGACCAGCTGATAAAGCCTCCAATTCCCATTCTTCCTTTTTTAACAAATCTGACTCACATCACAAATGAAATGGTAAAGGATTGTCCTCCCGCCAACAAGGTGCTTCCTGATTTCCTAAGGTTTATAGGTGATAAAAATGCCGTTCTTCTAGCCCACAACGCTCCCTTTGACCTTGGATTCATCAACGCGGAGCTTGTAAGGATGGCAGTTCCCACAATTCACAACCAGTGCATCGACACTCTTCCTCTTGCAAGATGGGCATATCCGGATTTTGTAAAGGAAACGGAAAAGGGGCCATATAAACTTCAGTCACTTGCCAAACGCTTTGAGATACAGGTTCTAGCCGCACACAGGGCAGATGATGACGCAAGGGTTCTAATGGAATTGTTCAAGAGAATAATAAAGGACACCATTCCCAAGCAGAAGGACTTTGACATTCACTCCCAAAGCGGAAGCCTCATGCCGCAGAACATTCAGCTTGAGCTTTTTTGAATCGACTTAATTTGCCTTTTTCTGGAAGTGGCTGAACGTCATGCTGAAACTTGCACGTCCCTGTGTTACGGAACGCAATGTTGTACTGAATCCGAACATCTTTGCCATAGGTGCCTGAGCGTGAACAATGTTTCCGCCTGATTTTTCGTCCATGCTGCTTATCATTCCGCCGCGTTGTGTTATCTGGCTCATTGCATCTCCGACAAATTCTGTTGGGGATTCGATGTCTACCGCCATGACAGGTTCAAGAAGTTCAGGACTTGCGTTGTTGCATGCCTGGTCAAAAGCCTCTGCCGCCGCTGCCGAGAATGCCGGTGGAGTTGAAGTCAATGGATTGTAGTCGATTGAAGTGACTGTCACACCAATGTCCGTGCATGGATATCCAAGCTTTATTCCGCTTCCGAAACAGTTGTTTATGCTTGATTCAATTGCCTCAAATATTTCATCTGGAATTGCTGAATCATGTTTGGCCGTGCATGTATAAAGGTTTCCTTTTCCTGTCTCACGAGGTTCAACCTTGAGCGTAATTCCAGCGGTGTTTTCCTTTCCTGCAAGCATGCGGCTGTAGTTTTCGGTATATTCTGCCTGTGCCGTAACAGACTCGCGGTATGTAACCTGGGGAGCACCAACGCGGCACTGAACTTTAAAATCATCCCTTATGCGTGTGACTAGAACATCAAGATGAAGTTCTCCCATTCCGCTGATGATGAGCTGGCCCGTTTCCTCGTCGTCCCTGTGTGTGAAAGTCGGATCCTCTCGGCTAAGGATTTCAAGGGTTTCGTTGAGCTTGTCCCTGTCGCTCATTGTTTCCGGTTCAATCGCTATCGAGATTACAGGCTCCGGGAATTTCACGTTTTCAAGAAGGATGGGCATGCCTTCGCTTCCCAGTGTGTCTCCAGTCTGAGAAATCTTAAGGCCTACAAAAACCGCTATGTCACCGGCACTGACGCTATCCATCTGTTCCATGTGGTTGGCGTTTACGCGGAGGATGCGGTTTATCCTCTCCCTCTTTTTCTTTCCCACGTTGTAGACTTGAGTTCCAGTACTGATTTTTCCAGAGTACATCCTGACGTAGCTCAAGATTCCGGCTTCCCTGTCGTACTGGATTTTGAATACAAGACCAACTGGAGTCTTTGATTCAGGATCACACTTTACCTGGATTTTTTCTTCTTCGTCATGCTTTTTGACGTGAACACCTTCTGCTGGAGGAATTTCGTCAGGGGCGGGGAGGTAGTCCACTATTGCGTCCATAAGCGGCTGTACACCCTGGTTGTGGCGGCTTGAACCGCAAAGGAAAGGAACAATAGTCCTGTTTATCGTGCTCTTTCTTATTGAAGATACAAGCATTTCGTTTGAAATTTCGGCTCCCTCAAGATAAAGCTCACCAAGCTCGTCGTCGTTTGATGCAACAGTATCAATGAGTGTGTCACGCCATTTTTTCGCGTTCTCAAGGTTTTCAGCAGATATTTCTTCAACTGTGAATTTCTCGCCCTCTGTGGAAGCGTCCCAGTGTATTTCCTTCATCCTTATCAAATCGATTACACCGTCAAAATCTCCGCCTGCTCCAATAGGGATTTCAAGGGCAACTGTCTCGCACTTGAACTTTTCATGAACGTCATTCATTGCACCAAAGAAGTCTGCCCCAATGCGATCCATCTTGTTTACAAAACAGATTCTTGGGACATTGAATTCATCTGCCTGCCTCCATACCGTTTCTGTCTGCGGCTGAACCCAACCTACTGCACAGATTACGGCAACCGCACCATCCAAAACACGGAGAGAGCGTTCAACTTCTGCGGTAAAGTCAACGTGGCCTGGAGTGTCAATTATGTTAATCTGATGGCCTTTCCATTCTGTGGTGATTGCGGCGGAAGCGATGGTTATTCCACGTTCCTGCTCCTGCTGCATGAAGTCCATTGTGGCCTGTCCATCGTCTATTTCGCCTATCTTGTGAATCTTTCCTGAATAATAAAGTATGCGCTCTGTTGTAGTGGTCTTTCCAGCGTCAATATGGGCCATGATGCCTATGTTTCTCATCTTGTTCAACATAATAATTATCCTTAAAAAGTCAAATTCTTCAACCGCAACATTATAGAGTAAATGTGCAATAATCACAATACCCCGGGAATCTCTGATTAATACGGGAAGCATTAATCAGAGATTCCCTGTTATTTCTCATAATTTCTTGAATTATTACGAAATAACGAACATTAGGGTTAACACTGAATAATCCGCATTCGGATTATTCAATGTTTCTCTAGATTTTAAACTCCACATGAATTATAATCACTGTACTATGATCAAGACACTGTTTGAATTATTCATAACTTTTTTTAAGATTGGTGCGGTGACATTCGGCGGTGGATATGCCATGCTGCCCTTTTTGGAAAGGGAACTTGTGGAAAAGAAAAAATGGTCCACAAGCGAGGACCTGCTTGACTACTATGCGATATCACAGGTGACTCCGGGTGTCATAGCAGTGAATGTCTCTACTTTCGTGGGCTTTAAGAAAAAGGGGATCCTGGGAGGAATTTTTGCGACCCTTGGCATGGTAACCCCCTCACTAATAATAATTTCGGTGATTGCGGTCTTCATTCAAAACTTTGAGCACATCGTATGGGTTCAAAAGGCCCTTGCGGGAATAAATGTTGCCGTGGCGGCTCTCCTGACCTATGCGGTTGTGAATTTCGCAAAGAAAACTATCAAGAAGTGGTGGCATGTGATTTTTTACCTTGCATCCTTCTGCCTGATGTATTTCCTCAAGGTGAATACTGTGATCATCGTGGTTTCAGCTGCCGTACTTGGAGTCCTTATTGTTTGGTTAAGTGGCGGATTCAAAAAAGTTGAAATGGTAGATGCAAAAAAAGAGGATGAAAAATGATGAACGATTTGTTTGGACTTTTACAGCTTTGGGCAATCTTCTTTTACGTCGGACTTTTTGCCATAGGAGGAGGTCTTGTTGCCGCAACATTCATGCAGCAGATTCTTGTGGAAAAAATGGGCCTCATCTCCCTTGAAAAATTCTACAGCATGCTTGCAATCTCGGAAAGCACACCGGGTCCCATCGGAATAAACATAGCGACTTTCTGCGGAACAGAACTTTACGGCCCCATAGGTGGAATCATTACGACATTGGGAGAGATAACACCATCACTCATAATAATTATGCTTGTGGCGCGTTTTTTCAGCAATTTCCAGAAAAGAAAGGGGGTACAGGCGGCTTTTGAGGGAATAAGGCCTGCTACTTCGGGAATGGTTCTTGTTGCTATGATGAACGTCCTTCTGCTTGCACTGTTCAACATTCCGGCATTCCAGGCATCACATTCCGCCGGAGACCTTTTCAGGTGGAAGTCCATGATTTTCTATGCGGTTTCCCTGCTTGCCCTGTTTGGAATCAAAAAAATGCATCCTGTGTTTGTCGTATTCTTTGGAGCAATATTCGGCATAATTTTTCTGTAAGTTTTCAACTTGAATATATTTGTTCTTTGTGTTATAATAAATTAAGGATGTATTATTGGCATCTTTTCAGTATTATAACATAAACAAAAGGTTTAGAAATGGTTTACACAGATACTAGGAATAAAAAAGTTTCCGTTGACTTTAAGACAGCCGTAATCAATGGCATGAACGCTTCTACCGGAGGACTCTATATCCCGGTGGAATATCCGAAACTTCCAGCTACATTTACCTGCCGCACCCCAGAGCCTTCTTTCCGTGAAGTGGCTTTTGAAATGGCAAAACCCTATGTTGAGGGTGAAATCCCTGATTCAGACCTTCAGGGCATCATACAGGACTGCTATCCGTTTTTGTCTCAGGTGGTTCCGATAGATCCAGTCAGCTATGTTCTTGAACTTTTCCATGGTCCGACCTGTGCCTTTAAGGATTTTGGCGCACGTTTCATGGCCCGCGTAATGTCATATTTCAACCGAGGAGAAAACGACAACCTGCACATTCTTGTTGCAACTTCAGGTGATACAGGTTCTGCCGTAGGAAGCGCATTTCACAATGTTCCAGGCATTGACGTTACCATTCTTTATCCGGAGGGAAAGATTTCTGCCCTTCAGGAAAAACAGCTTTCAACCTTTACAGGTAATGTCCGAGCACTTCGTGTCGCAGGAACATTCGATGACTGTCAGAAGCTCGTAAAGACTGCATTTACCGATAACGGACTCAGAAAGAAATTCAGGCTTTCATCTGCCAACTCAATCAACATCTCTCGTCTTTTGCCACAGAGTTTTTATTACATGTATTCTTCTCTTGTCGTAAAGAACCGCATTCCGTACGACAGCAAGATAGATGATCCAGCCATCATTGTAATCGTTCCAAGCGGAAACTTCGGAAACCTTACCTCAGGCCTTATTGCCCGCGAGATGGGTGCCCCGATTGCAGGTTTTGTCGCCGCAACCAATTCAAACCACACGGTTCCAGACTGGATTGCCTCTGGAGAATATGAAGCACGTCCTTCTGTTCCTACATTGAGCAATGCCATGGACGTAGGAGCTCCAAGCAATTACGAAAGAATCAAGGCTATGTATACTCTTGACGAAGTACGTTCTCTGTTTGCCTCTTACTGGACGGATGACGAAGGTACATTGAGTGCCATCCGCGGCTGCCATGACAAGACAGGTTATGTCATTGACCCGCACGGTGCAGTTGCATGGAAGGCATGGAACGACATCAGGCTCGGTGGAATGGAAAAACTCATTGCCGGTGAAAAGGGAGATCCTTCAAAACCAGGACTTACTCCGAATGTTCCGTCATGGGGACAGGCAGTAGTCGATAAAAAGGCTGTGGGCATTATCTTGGAAACTGCACATCCTGCAAAATTCGGTTCAACTGTAGTCGATGCAATCGGTCGTGAGCCAAGCATTCCCGATAGACTTGAAAAAGTAATGTCACTTCCTGACCGTTCAATCCCGATGGAAAATGATTACGGCAAGTTCAAGGAATTCTTGACTTCAACCTTTTAGTCGTTTTTAAAATCAAATATTTCAGTCTACATGTTTGCATAAGTCTGCACGGAATCTTCAAGATGTTCAATCTTTATTCCGGCCTGTGCAAACATATTCATTGAATCCTCTTCGTCATGGTAGTGTTTTTCACAAACCACACGCTTGATTCCACAGTTTATGATGAGCATGGCACATGTCCTGCAAGGGGTCATCTTGCAGTAAACTGTAGCACCGTCTATGGAGATTCCACGTTTTGCAGCCTGACAAATAGCATTCTGTTCCGCATGTACGGTACGCACGCAGTGTTGGGTTATTGAAGAATCAGCATGAATCATTTTGCGCATCAAGTGTCCGACATCGTCACAATGGGGGAGTCCTGCCGGGCTTCCTACATAACCTGTAACAAGAATCTGATTGTCCCTTGCTATGACACAGCCGCTTCTTCCACGGTCACAGGTGGCGCGTTTTGCAATTGTCCTTGCAACTTCCATGAAGTATTCGTCCCAGGTCGGACGTTCGTATTTTTCTGATTTTGTTTCTTCGCTCATATTGATCCTTAAAGAAAGGACTGCACGAATTGTATCCGCACAGTCCCTTTGTCATGTAAAAAAGGTCAAAAACCTTATTAAGTTATTTTACCGCTTCAAAAATAATGTCGGCGATAAAGATGATTGCAAGAATCCATGTAACTACAGATACGTTCTTTGCCTTCTTTCCTGCTACCTTGCAGATTACATAAGAGATGATGCCCCATGCAATTCCCTTTGAGATTGAGTAGGCGAATGGCATTACCATGATAGTGATGAATGCAGGGATTCCTTCTGTCGGATCTGTAAAATCGATTCCAGTAACAGACTTCATCATCAGGTATCCTACAAAGATAAGGGCTGGTGCTGTTGCTGCCGCTGGAATGATTGCGAATACATCGTTGAAGAAGAGTGCAAGGAGGAAGAAGATTGCAGTTACGAGAGAAGAAAGACCTGTGCGTCCGCCTGCTGCGACACCTGAAGAACTCTCAACGAATGATGTTACTGTAGATGTACCGAGACATGCACCTGTTACGGTACCAACTGCGTCTGAAAGGAGGGCACCCTTTGCATTGACGATGTTTCCGTCCTTGTCCTTGAGGTTGCCCTGTTCTGCAATACCCATGAGTGTTCCCAAAGTATCGAACATATCGGTAAAGAGGAATGTAAAGAAGATTACGACAAACTTGCCGAATACTGCTCCAGAGAAGCCTCCTGTAACTGGATCGATTGCAATTCCCTTGAAGTCAAACTGGAAGAAGTATGGTGAATCCGGTTTAGAAATGATGCTGAAGTTTTCCGGAACATGGGTTACTCCAAACGGAATGCCGATGAGAGTTGTAATTGCAATACCAATAAGGATGGCACCAGGAACTTTAAGTATGTAGAGGATGATTGTGATGATGAGTCCGATTACTGCAACAAGTGCTGCAGAGTGCTGGAGGTCAAAGTTCACGAAGCCTATGAGTGTACCAGTGTCACCGCTGACGATACCTGCGTTTGCAAGACCGATGATTGTGATGAAAAGGCCGATACCGACAGAAACTGCCTTTTTGATTGAGTTTGGAATTGACTTTATTATTGCTTCCCGGATACCAACGATAGAAAGGATGATAAAGAGAACACCTTCAAGCAAAACTGCTGTAAGTGCAAGCTGCCATGAACAGCCCATGCCAAGGACAACAGAGTATGTAAAGAATGCGTTTAATCCAAGACCTGGGGCAAGTGCAACTGGAAGATTGGCGACAAATGCCATGACCAGTGTTGCTATTGCAGAAGAAATGGCTGTAGCTGTAAAGACTTTACTCCATACCATTCCTGTTCCATCTGCAAGGATACTTGGGTTCAGAGCCAGAATGTATGCCATCGCCAGGAAGGTGGTGATACCGGCCACAACTTCACGGCTTACTGTTGAGCCGCGCTCTTTGATTTTAAACATATAAATCCTCCTAAAGGGAATGTCCGTTAAGTTTGCGTCTTGCTTTGCTTTTTAGACACCCTGAAACTCATTATACAATATCAAAGAAAAATTTGCCACCCTATGTTGACACAACTATATAAATTTGCTATATTTTCATTAACATTTTAACTTATATTAAGATGGGGCCACGCAAAGGGCTCCTTTTTTGTTATTAGAGGGCGGACTGAATCCGCAGGGGTTTTTGTTGAATTATACTTCGACTGACACAATTCCATATTTTAAGGAATGTGACGCGGCTGCAAAAAAGCTTGGTTACATTCTTGTCGAACTTCAGGTTGTTCCGCAGAAAGGAAACTATCATATTTCTGCTGTCATAGCATCGTCAGATTCAAAAACAGATATCGGCGTGTCGGACTGTGCAAAGGTACATAGGACACTTCAGGATCTCTTGATATCACTTTTAAAAACTGATGAGGATTCCGTATACATGGAAGTAAGCTCTCCCGGAATGGAGCGCAACATAAAGAATGCGGCGGAGTTTTCCTTCTTTAAGGGCAGGGAAATAAGGGTGTGGGATAAAACCAAGACAGATTGGGTTCCCGGCATAATACACGATTCTGATACACAGTCGTTGACATTGGAAACAGAAGGCGGCGAATTATTAAACGTTGCCTATGAAAATATAGCAAAAGCAAAATTTATTCATTTATAGGGAGGCTTGATATGTCAGAAATGGCAAATGCAATCCGTGAGCTGGCAGAAGCAAAAGGTATCAGTGAGGATTCAGTCAGGCAAACAATTGAGAATATGATTAAGGCGGCTTATAAGCGTACATATGGAACCGCCGACAACTGCATCGTGAAATTCGCTGACGACATGTCAGATGTTTTTGTTTATTCACGCAAGACAATTGTAGATGGAGTATATGATCCATCTCAGGAGATTGAGCTTGAGGATGCACTAACCGAGGTGCCAAATTGTGAGATTGGTGATGAGATTGACATTCCGATCGATCCAAAGACATTCGACAGGACTGCAGTTTCTACGGGAAAACAGACTGCACACCAGGCTTTCAGCGAGAATTACAAGGACAATCTTTATAACGAATACAAGGATAAGGTTGGACAGATCATCATCGGATATTATCAGAGGGAACACAACGGAAACATCTATGTTGACCTTGGAAAGGTTGAAGGTGTAATGCCGTCAAAGTTCCAGAGCCCGCGTGAGGTTTATGATAAGACCAATAACAGGATCAAGGCACTTATTGTTGACATAAAGAAAAATTCTTCAGGCATTCAGCTGGTATTGAGCCGTTCTGATCCAAAGCTTGTAGAAAAAATCATTGAACTTGATGTTCCAGAAATCGGTGACGGTACAGTTGGAATCCACAAGGTTGTACGTGAGCCGGGTTACAGGACAAAGGTTGCGGTATATTCAAACAAGCTGGATGTAGATCCTGTTGGAGCATGCGTCGGCCTTAAGGGAACAAGAATCCAGAGTGTGATTCAGGAACTTGAGGGTGAGAAAATCGATGTTCTCCGCTATGACGAGGATCCGCATATTTTCATCAGGAATGCACTTTCGCCTGCAGAAGTAAAACAGGTTGTGATTCTTGATGCAGACAAAAAAGAAGCATTGGCAATTGTACCGGACAGTCAGTTCTCTCTTGCTATCGGTAAACAGGGACAGAATGTTCGCCTTGCAAACAGGCTTTGTGACTGGAACATTGATGTCAAGACCGAGGAACAGGCTGCCGAGATGGATCTCTCTGATATTGACACAAGAAAAGCTGCGGAATCTCTTTTCCAGGACAGTCAGGATGAATACGAGGAAATCTCTACTGTATCCCAGTTGCCTGGTGTTGATCAGAGGGTTGCACAAATTCTCAAGGAATCTGGCATAGATGATATTGAAGACTTTATTGAAGCTGTAGACAACGGTTCTGTAAAGAATATCGAAGGATTGTCAGAGAATGATATAGAGGGCGTTAACGCCATTATCAGCGAATATGTTCAGTTCGAGGATGAGGAAGTTGAAGAAAATTCAGAAGCTCCCGAAAGCACTCAGGAAGAAGAGTATTTCTGTCCTGAATGTGGCGAAAAGATAACGCTGGATATGACTCATTGTCCTAAGTGTGGCGTTGAATTAGTATTTGAGGAAAATTAAGGAATAAGATTGTATGGCGGATGAATCAGAAAAAAAGCCCAGTGCTGTGTTGATTAAAAAATCAGAATCTCAGAATGCACAGACAGCTCAAACATCTCAGACTGCTCAGCCCAAAAAGAAAGTTGTGGTTGTGAAGCGAAAATCATCTTCTGCAGCGGCTTCTAAAGAGCCAAAGAAAGATATTCATGTTGTGGCAAAAAAAGTGCCTGAATCATCCGCTAAGACAGAAGAGAATTCCGTACAGACCAAGGCCAGCGCCACAAAGACAACGGAAGCTGCCGCACCAAGCGAAGAGAAGAAGCCGGAGTCTCCAATTGTAAAATCTAGAGAGGCAACTTTTGAGCTTAATTCTGCAAGACCAAACGTAAAGGCTGGAAACCTTAGTGGTAGCCCTAAAAACCGCTATGGCAACAAGCGGGAAGGAAATGCATTTACCGGAGCCCAAGCCCGTGAAGGCTATCAGAATCGTGAGAGGGAAAACAGAGGTTCCTTTGGCTCTCGTCAGGGAAACGGTGCAGGTTCTCAGCGCGGTAATTTTTCAGGTACACAGCGTCAGGGGGGCTTTAATAACGGACAGCGCTCAAATGGCCCCGCAGGAGCACGTCAGGGTGGCTTCAATAATGCTCACCGTGGAAATTTTAACGGCGGTCAGGGAAGAACGGGAGCTGGACAGGGAAGACCAGGGTTTAATCAAAGGCCTGGTGCTCCAATGTCCAGAATGCCTTTTGGTGCGGGAAAATCAAATTTTAATGATGCTCCGGCAATCTCCGGCAACAAAGCCCCGGCAAAGAAACAGTTCAAAGGCAAGAAACAGGTATATAACAGAAAAGACCAAGAGCAGATTTTTGATGAGGAAGAGCTCTATCAGAACAAGAAAAAGGATACAAGTCCTGTAAGTGCAGTTCCTGAAAAGATTGACATCATGGAAACAATCACAGTGGCAGATCTGGCAAAGAAGATGAACCTTAAAGCCAGCGAAATCATTGCCAAGCTGATGAAAGAAGGCATGATGGTTACAATCAACCAGAGTATTGATGCCGATACAGCAGAGATTATTGCATCAGAATACAACTGTCAGGTTCACCGCATTTCGCTTTACGAAGAAACAGTCATCGAAAGTGATGAGGGAAGTTCTGAAGGAGAACAGATCAGACCTCCGATTGTTACTGTCATGGGTCATGTTGACCACGGTAAGACTAAAACTCTTGATGCCATCCGCAATACAAATGTTGTTGCAGGTGAAGCCGGTGGTATTACCCAGAAGATTGGTGCTTATCAGGTAACGACTCCAAAGGGTGTAATTACATTCCTTGATACTCCAGGTCATGAAGCATTTACAATGATGCGTGCGCGCGGTGCCCAGATTACAGACATTGTCGTTCTTGTAGTCGCAGCAGATGACGGTGTCATGCCTCAGACTCTTGAAGCCATCAATCATGCTAAGGATGCAAAGGTTCCAATTATTGTTGCAGTAAACAAAATTGATAAGCCGGAAGCAAATCCTGAACGTGTAATGACCCAGCTTTCTGAACTTGGACTTACACCGGAAGCATGGGGTGGCGACACTCAGTATGTAAACATTTCCGCTTTGAAGCGTGAAGGTATAGATGATCTTCTTGATGCCATCCTTGTACAGGCCGAAATGCTTGAACTTAAGGCTCAGTATGACTGCCGTGCAGAAGGAAAGGTAATCGAAAGCCGTGTTGACCAGGGACGTGGTGTTGTTGCATCAGTTGTAGTTGAACGCGGTACCTTGAGGACAGGAGATCCGTTTGTTGCAGGCATTTATTCTGGTCGTGTCCGTGCAATGTTTGATGACAGGGGAAACAAAATCAAGGAAGCTTCTCCATCAGTTCCTGTAGAAGTTCTTGGAATTGAAAACATGCCAAATGCAGGTGATCCATTCCAGGTTACTGAAACAGAAAAGGATGCACGTGCATTTGCCGCAAAGAGACAGGAACTCAAGAGGTTTGAGGATGCCAAGGCATTCAAGAAGGTTACTCTTGACAACCTCTATTCAACAATCGAACAGAAGGAAATCAAGGAATTCAAGGTCATCATCAAGGCAGACCTTCAGGGTTCAGCAGAAGCCCTCAAGACCTCACTTGAAAAGCTTTCCACAAAGGATATCAGGCTTTCTGTCATTCACTCAAGTGCGGGTGCAATCAACGAAAGCGATGTATCTCTTGCCGCAGCAGATGACAACGCAATCATCATCGGATTCAACGTTCGTCCGACTCCAAAGGCAAAGGCCCTGGCAGATCAGGAAAAGGTCGAAATCCGCAAGTACAACATCATCTACAAGTGTGTTGAGGAAATCACCGCAGCCATGGAAGGCATGCTTCAGCCGGATACAAAAGAAGAGATTACCGGTATGCTCGAAGTACGCAATACATTCAAGGTTCCAAAAATCGGTGTCATTGCAGGATGTTATGTTACAGACGGTATCATCAAGAAGACAAGCAGCGTAAACGTTATCCGTGACGGTGTTGTAAAATATACTGGTAAAATCGCATCCCTCAAGCGCTTTAAGGAAGATGCCAAGGAAGTCAAGTACGGCTACGAATGTGGTGTTGGTATTGAAAACTGGCAGGATCTTCAGATTGGCGATCAGCTTGAAGTATTTGAATTTGTTGAGGTTGCAAGAAAACTTGGACAGACTCTGGTTGACGAAAAGGCTGAGATGGAAAAGAAAAATGCAGCCATGAATTCAGAAAACAATGCGGAGGGTCAGGAATAAAAGATGGGACAATACAGGCTCATGCGTTTAGGCGAACAGCTCCGTGAGGAAATCGCCACAATGTTGATGACAGGTCAGATAAAAGATCCCAGAGTAACCTCATATCTTTCCATTAATCGTGTGGAGGTTGCAGGTGATCTTGCCTATGCCAAAGTATATGTTTCGTCATTTATGGATGATAACTCCGTAAAGCTGGGGGTAAAGGGATTGCAAAATGCGGCCGGTTACATCCAGTCAACAATAGCGAAAAAGCTTTCAATCTATAAATTCCCTAAGCTTACTTTTATCGCAGACTTCAGCATGAAAGAAGGCTATAAGATGGTACAGACATTAAAGGAATTGGAAAAACAGGATGAAGAAAACAAACAGGAATCCTAAGTCTTCCATCTCCGGGATTATGCCTTATACAAAAACTCCCGGTCTTACCAGTTTTTCATCTTTATGGAGCATAAAGCATGCCCTTAACACAGAGAAAGTCGGCCACACGGGAACCCTGGATTCCTTTGCAGAGGGGCTTTTGGTTGTACTGACGGGAAGCTTGACGCATCTTGTTCCTCACATCACTGAATTCACTAAAACATATCAGGCAGTTGTTTGCTTTGGCAAAGAGACTGATACGCTGGATCCAACAGGGACAGTTACAAAATCCTCAAAAGCTCCTGATCAAGAAAGCCTTAAAAGCATAATACCATCGTTTACAGGAGCATTGCTTCAGGTACCACCGGTATACAGTGCAATACATGTTGACGGCAAAAGGGCCTCAAATGCTGTCAGGGGAGGTCAGGAAGTTAAGCTTGAAAGCAGGCAGATTTTCATATATGACCTTTCGTTGAGGGATTTCCGAGAAGCAAATGATGAAGATCCTTGCTCATACGCACTTCTTGAGATAACATGCTCTAAGGGAACTTACATCAGGGCATTGGCACGTGACATGGCAAAAGCTCTGGGGGCATGCGCATATCTTTGTGCCCTTCGGCGAACAAAAGTTGGACCCTTTAATCTTGAAGATGCGGCCTGTTATTCAACCTTAAAACCCTTTACAATTGAAAACGGCATTGCAAACTCAGCTTTCTTTTTTGAACAAAACAAATTGTATCAGAATAAGAAGCCGGAGAAAAAAACAGTAAAAGACAGCGATCAGACTGTTGCGGACATTCAAAGCCATCTTTTGACTTTTACACCAAAAATTGCAGCATTATGCGGATTCAGGTCCGATGAACTTAAGGCCGAATATGAGTCTAGTTATCTTAATGGACGTCCGTTAAAACCAAAGATGTTCAGCTGGATTCATAATCCATCTCAGGAAGAAAAATCACCATTTTTCAATGAAAAGGAAATTGCGGTTTTCTATAAAGACGGATCCTTTGCCGGAATGATGATTCAGCAGGATTTTAAGCTTTCCTATGGTTTTGTAGTACCGAAAGAGAAATCTGAAAGGAAAATGAAGGTTTTTTCATGGAAACAGCTTATGGATGGTGCTTTCCCGGTTGAATGGATTAAACGTGGCACAGCAATCTCCGTCGGAAGCTTTGACGGCTTTCATGCAGGACACCAGAGCCTTTTGGACGCAATTCAGGCAGATAAAGAACTTGTACCTGGAATCGTTACCTTTAAATCCTCCTACAGGGCCTCTGAGGACGGTTATGAGGGGGACATAATTACTAGTGAACAGAAGATAGAGTATCTTGAAAATAAAGGCCTTTCTTTTGCCATACTGATTGACTTTTCTCCCGAATTCAGTAGAATAGATGGTAATATTTTTGTGGACTTATTGTGTTCGAAATGCGGACTTTCTCTTTTGGTGGAAGGTGTTGATTTCCGTTGCGGATACAGGGGAGCAATGGATATAGAGCATCTAAAGGCTGTTTCAGAGGCAAAGGGATTTTCCTTTAGGGTAGTCGATGATGTTACGATTGATGGCTTTCGGGTAAGTTCAAGCCGTGTACGTGAGGCTCTTGGCGCCTCTGATTTTGCTACGGCACAAAAGCTTCTGCTAAGGCCTTTTTCTTATGATGCAAGAGGTTTAAGCTTTAAGCAAAGCTCTTCAAATTCAGATGGAATGGACTGGTTTGACGGACAAAGGATTACAAGGCAGATTCTACCTGGTGACGGTTCCTATGATGTTGTCGTTCATTATGAGGAGCTGGTTCTTCATACAAGCTGTATGATACGGAACGAAACCATCTCCCTGCTTTTGCCCACTCAAAATGTGGCGGATAAAGTCAGGGAAATACAGTTTATTGGGCAACGCTAATGTTGTTTTGCAATTCCGGGAGTAAGAGATCGCCCTCGGGTTTACTTTTCAACATGGTAATAAAATTAAAGGAGTAAGTTATGGCACTTACAAAAGAAGCAACGACTTCTATCGTCAGCAAGTTCGGTGCAAACGCAAATGACACCGGCAACACAAGGGTTCAGATTGCACTTCTTTCTGAACGCATCAAGGAACTCACTGCACACTGCAAGGCTTTCCCAAAAGATACTACAGCATCACGTGGATTGCTTAAAGCAGTAGGTCAGAGGCGCAAGATGCTCAAATACATGCAGCGCACCAACCTTGAAGGATACCGCAGCCTCATCAAAGAGCTTGGAATCCGCAAATAAGTCAATGAACGGCAGACTGTTCTTTGTCAATGATAAGGACAGGATGCCGTTTATGTTTTATGGTACCGTATAATACGGTTCTGGACGACCGGCTGTTCAAACGGCTTGTCCTAGAATTAAATAAACCAGAAAAGAAGGAAAGAATGGTAGAAAGAGTAACAAAGATGATCGGCGATACTGAGCTGATCCTTGAAACAGGCAAAATCGGAAAACAGGCAAACGGATGCGTTTATGCACAGTTTGGCGGAACCGCAATTATTGCGACAGTTTGTGCATCAAGCGAGGCAAAGGAAGGACTTGATTTTGTTCCTGTAACAGTTGATTACAATGAAAAGTTTTATGCGGCTGGAAAAATCCCAGGTGGTTTTGTAAAAAGGGAAGGCCGCCCGAAGGATAAGGAAATCTTGGTAAGCCGTCTTATTGACCGCCCGATGCGTCCCTTGTTCTATCCGGAATTCGGACGTGAATTGCAGATTGTTCCAACATGTGTATCTGTAGATGGTGTAAACCCCCCGGATATTCTTGCTGTTATCGCGGCATCTGCTGCAGTAACAATCAGTGACATCCCGTTCCAGGGACCTGTTGCCGGTGTACGTGTAATCTATTCAAACGGTGAGTATATACTTAACCCGACATACAGTCAGATTGAAAAGGCAGAGCTTGAAATTGTTGTTGCCGGAACCAAAGATGGCTTTACCATGGTAGAAGGTGGAGCAAGTGAGGCAACAGAAGAAATCATGCTTGGAGCACTTGAAAAGGCACAGGGATTTATCCGCGACATGTGTATTCTTCAGGAAGAGCTCAAGGCAAAATGCGGTAAGGAAAAATTACCGTTGGTTCCTTCTACAGCAGTTCTTGAAAATAAAGAGGCTATCGAAAACGAAGCAAAGCCACTTATGCTTGAGGCATGTTTCCAGAAGGGAAAACAGACACGTGGCGATGCCGTTCATGCTGTAAAGGCAAAGATTGCAGAAAAGTATGCAGAGCAGCTTGAAGATGAAACACAGAAAAAGCTCTTTGACGCACTCTTTGACGACATCCAGTACAGGCTTTTGCGCCAGAGCATTTTGGAAAAAGGCGTTCGTATTGACGGTCGTGGAACAGAAGAGATTCGTCCTATAACATGCGAAATCAACGTTTTGCCACGCCCACACGGAAGCGCTTTGTTTACCCGTGGTGAGACTCAGTCACTTGCAGTTACAACACTTGGAACCGCAATGGATGAACAGGTTTACGATGACATTGAGGGTGATCGCAGCGAAAACTTCATCCTGCACTACAACTTCCCGCCATATTCTGTTGGTGAGGTTGGAAAGCTTACAACAGGACGCCGCGAAATCGGACATGGAAACCTTGCCCGCCGTTCACTTGCACCAATGATTCCTTCAAGGGAGGAATTCCCATATACAATCCGTGTCGTTTCAGAAATCATGGAATCAAACGGTTCTTCTTCACAGGCTTCAACATGCGGTGGATGTCTTTCACTTCTTGCCGCTGGTGTTCCAATGAAGAAGATGGTTGCAGGTATTGCAATGGGACTCATCACAGAAGGCGATGAACAGAATCCATACAAGAAATACGCAATCCTTTCTGATATTCTTGGAGAGGAAGATCACCTTGGAGACATGGACTTTAAGGTAGCTGGTACCCGCGACGGTATTACAGGCTTCCAGATGGACATTAAGATTGCAGGTGTTTCTATGGACATCATGCGCAAGGCTCTTGCTCAGGCTAAGGCAGGACGCAACCATATCCTTGACATCATGGAAAAGTGCATCAACAAGCCACAGCCAATATCTGCATTTGCACCAAAGATTGACACTCTCAAGATTCCTGTAGACAAAATCGGAGCTCTTATCGGTCCTGGTGGAAAGAACGTAAAGGCACTCTGCGCACAATATGGCGTTACAATCAACACAGAAGACGATGGAACCGTTACAATTTACGGAAAGACAGGATCTTCAACTGACGCCGCCAAGAAAGCCGTAAAGGCAATCTGTGAGAATCCTGAGCCAGGAACAATCTACAACGGTACCGTAAAGAGAATCATGGATTTCGGTGCATTCGTTGAGATTCTCCCAGGCAAAGAAGGCCTCTGCCATATCTCAAAGCTTTCACGCCAGAGAGTAGAGAAGGTTACCGATGTTCTCAAGGAAGGTCAGGTAATTCCTGTAAAGCTTCTTGACGTTGACAAGGTGGGTCACTTGAACCTGTCTTACATCGACGCTCTTGAAGAACAGGCAAAAAAATAAGCTGAATTCTTTGAATCTATAATTTATTAACGACGGCATATTGTCTTTATGACTCCATTATAATGGCAGTATGCCGCTCTTGTTTTAAAAAGATGGGTAAAAAAACAGTTTTAAAAAACAAAGTTGTCCTCGTAAGTGAATATATGTCCCATTCACACAATGCCGCAATTGGATTCATGTTTTCAGTGGGCTCAAGGCATGAAAAGGAAACTGAGCGGGGAATCAGTCATTTTTGCGAACACATGCTCTTTAAGGGAACTACATCAAGAAAACGAAGGGACATTGTCTTTGCTTTTGACAAGATGGGAGGACTTGTAAACGCCTTTACAGAAAGGGATGACGTGTTCATGTATTCTGTTTTGCCTTCAAGTCCTGAAAATATAAGCATCGCAGTTGAAATCCTTTGCGACATGACACAAAACTGCATTTTCCCTGTTGACGAAATTGAAAAGGAACGGACGGTAATTCAAAACGAAATCTCTGCTGTGGAAGACGACATTGAAGAATCTTCCATCGACCAGCTTGCAGACTTTATGTGGCACAATCAGGATCTGGCACAAACTATAACAGGTACTGTTGATGATGTTGCGTCAATTACCAGGGAACAGCTTTTTGACTGGTATGAAAAGTACATTAAAAACGGCCCCCTGACTGTCTTTATAAGCGGCAAATTTGATTTTGAAACAATCATTTCCATGCTTGAAAAATTACCCGACAGGAAAATTCTTGACTGCAGTTTTAATGCAAAATTCTGTTCAGGATTTAAATCAAAGAAATCCCGTTTTAATCAAGTTCAGTTATATTATATGTATCCCCTTAAAATGCCGCTTGACATCAGGCAGTATTATGCTCTTTTGGTATTAAATGCTCTTTTTGGGGACACAATGACCAGCAGACTTTTTGAACATCTTAGGGAAGACCGGGGACTTTGCTATTCGGTCTACAGTTTCATGTCATGTTATTGTGATACAGGAGTTTGGGGGGCGGCTGTCTCATGTGATTCAAAGCAAACACAAATGGTTTTGGACTGTCTCAAAAAGGAATTTGATCTTCTTTGCACAAGAAATATTTCTGATGAAGAAATCTCTCTTGCAAAAGAACATCTTTGCGGCGAAGAACTGATGGGATGTGATGATGTTGAATATGTGATGAAAAAACTCCAGAGGCATTATCTAATGTCACTTTCACTTTTAGACACACAAGAGACTGTTAGTACTATACGCTCCATAGAAAAAAATGATATTATAAAGTATGTTGAAAGCAACATAATGAATGTTGAACCTGCGGTTTTTGTATACGGGAAAAAGGCTGTCAGGGATTTTATTTTATAGCGGAGGAAATCATGCAGACTGTTAAAATACCATGCAAATCAGAAGGGGGAGCTGTTCTTCCTGTATATAAAACATCTGGAGCGGCAGGAGCTGACGTATGTGCTCATCTTGAACAGCCTGTAACAATTCAAAAGGGTAGTTCTGCCCTTATTCCAACAGGACTATTTTTTGAGATTCCGGAGGGATATGAAATTCAGGTAAGGCCAAGAAGCGGGCTTGCATTTAAGAACGGTGTCACAGTTTTGAATACTCCAGGTACAATAGACAGTGACTATCGCGGAGAACTCAAGGTATTGTTAATAAACCTAGGTCAGGAGGATTTTGTTGTTTCAAACGGAGACCGTATCGCACAGATAGTGGTAAGTCCTGTAACGATTGGGGATTTTCTTCCTGTCGAATCAATTTCAGAGACTGCAAGGGGAGAAGGCGGTTTTGGCAGCACAGGAGTCAAGGGCGGAAACTGACATAAAAAAATGAACGGAGAACAAAACGGTAAAACAATAGTTACTTCATTTCCTCTTAAGAAAAGAATAAATAAATTTCTTTCAAATATCCGTTCGTTCAGTTTAAGGAAAACAATATATTCAAAACTGCTTGAAAATGCACAAGAAAAAAATGATGTAAAAAAAATCCAACGATACAACAATAAGCTTGAATCACTTGAAGAAGTAAAAAATAAGGTATTAATAAAATACATCATCAAGGAACTTTTCCTTTATTTTGCCGTAAGCTTTCTGTTTTTCTTTGTTGTTTTCTTTGTTAACAACATCCTGCTTCTTGCACAGGACATTTTGGAACATAGAGTACCTCTTCCCACTGTAACAAAACTGATTGTCTATTGCCTTCCTGCGATTATTGCACAGTCAGCACCTTTTGCAACCCTTGTTGGATTCTTAATGTGCCTAGGCCGTATGGTTAGTGACAATGAAATTTTAATACTTCGGGCAAGTGGCCAAAGATATGCGTTGATTCTAATTCCTGTGCTGCTGTTGGGGATTTTGATTTCAATTTTCAGCTTTGTCATGAATGACTATTTCCTTCCTCTTGGGAATATCAATTTTAACAAACTTAAAAAGGATATAGTGCAGTCAAATCCAATGGTAGAGATTGAGCCTAATTCCGTCAAGCAGTTGAATGATTTTTCCATGGTGATTGGAGAAGAAAAGGGTGAAGGCGTAGGGGATATTGTTTTCTTTGATGATTCTGCAAATTCAGAAAAAAAGATCATCATAGCACAGGACACTCTTGCGGAAAAAACTGATATCAATGGTCTTTTGCTTCAGTTAAAAATGTCAAATCCTTATGTTCTTGTTTTAGACAAACGCAATCAAAAATCATACGATGTGATTCATTCCGATGAATTGACTCTTAATGTTTTTGACTCAGTCATAGATCAAAATAACGGAGGCCTGAGTCCCCGCGAGATGACTTCATATGACCTCTACAAAAGAATCAAGGAACTTGAAGAACAGCAAAACCTTACAAAAATCCAGCTGAACAGTTACTATCTTGAATATCATAAAAAGTTTTCAATACCTTTCGGATCGATTTTCTTTGCAATACTGGCTTTCCCTCTGGCCCTGCTGTTTTCAAAAAAAGACGGACAAACCATTGGCCTTATTCTGGGAATCGTCATATCAGTTTTGTACTGGGCATCTTCAATGCTGGGACAATTGTTCGGGTTAAGAAGCGGATTTAACGGTTTTTGGATGATGTGGGGTCCAGATTTCTTTATAGGCATAATCGGACTATTATTATACTTGAGGCTTAAACGAAAATGAAACTGGTTAAATATCTTCTAAGGAATTTTTTTGGCGTATTTTTCTTTTCCCTTGCTTTTTTTGTCTTGATTTTATGTCTTACTGATTTGCTCCTGAACATATGGAATTACATCTCAAAAAATGTTCCTCCCTCTCAAGTTGGGAAAATAATGCTTTATTATGTTCCAAAAACAGTATGGTATGCAGTTCCCATCGCTGTCCTTTTTGCAACGGCTTACGTCTTGAGCAATATGTATGCGAACAATGAATTGCTTGCTGTTTTTGCAACCGGTGTATCACTTTTTCGTTTTACCCTTCCATTATTGATTGTTTCTGTTTTCATGAGTATTGGTCTATTTTATTTTGAGGATAATCTTGTTGTCGATACTTATGCCAAGAAGGTCACGTTACAGGACAATGCTTTAAAAAAATCCCAGTCACTCAATAAAGAGCGAATTTTAGTAATTTCTAACAATGGTCAGGTTATTTATAAGGCTGATTATTATGATGATGAGTTAAAAAGGCTTTTCTCTGTATTCATTTTATTCAGGGACCAAGACAGAAATATAGACACTGTTGTTTATTCAGACACCGCAATGTGGGAAGAAGACCATTGGATATTGAGCAATGAGTTTTGCTATCAACTTAATGGAACAACTTATGTGATGGGAAATCTACCGTCAGAAAAAGAAGAAATGCTGACAGAACCTCCATCTACATTTCAGAACAACACACAGTCTGTGGAAGAGCTTAATGTCAAAAATGCAAGACTTTACATACAGCATCTTGAGAAAGCAGGCCTGCCTTCGGGAGAAGCAAAATCAGTCTATTATAAAAAATACGCTTTTCCATGCATTGTTTTCATAGTTGTCTTTCTTGCAATCGGACTTAGTGGAAAAACCAGAAAAAATGTACTTCTTGTAAGCCTTGCCTTGAGCATATGTGCCGTTGTCCTTTTTTATGTCATGCAGATGGTTACCATGCTTATGGCAAAATTCGGAACTATACCGCCATTGTTCGGAGCATGGTTCCCTGTGGTATTTTTTGTAATCTTAAGCATTGTTTTGTTACGCTTTGCTCGCACATAATTCAGGGGAAAATATGATAGAACGTTTTTTTGAGATAAATCATCAGGATTCGGGAAGTAAGGCTAGAACAGGAGTGATGCATCTTCCTCATGGGGATGTAAAAACTCCTGTATTTATGCCGGTCGGAACAAAGGGAACTGTAAAGGCTGTTTCAAAAGATGAGCTTGAGGAAATTGGATTTGAGATAATTCTTGCAAACACATATCACATGTATCTGAGGCCGGGACCTGATATTGTCCAGGAAGGAGGTGGACTTCACGGTTTTACCAAATGGAACAGAAATTTCCTTACTGATTCTGGTGGATTTCAGGTTTTTTCCCTTTCTTCTTTGTGCAAGATAGAATCTGGCGGAGTGACGTTCAGAAGTGACATAGACGGCTCAAAGCATTTGTTTACACCGGAAAAGACCGTACAGATTCAGACGGCACTTAACAGTGACATTCAGATGCAGCTTGACGTATGCACGGGTTTTGGTGTTGAACGCAAAAAGGCAGAGAAGGCCCTTGAAATTACAAGCGCATGGGCAGAAAGAGCCATCCTGGAATGGAAAAAACAGCAGGATTCAGGGTACAAAGGCATTCTTTTTCCAATAATCCAGGGAAATTTTTACAATGATTTGAGGCAAAAGAGCGCTGAATTCGTTTCTTCCCTTGACACTCCAGGATTTGCCATTGGTGGCCTTAGTGTAGGTGAACCTCCAGAAGAATTTGAGAAAATGCTTAGCCATACGATGCAATTCGTAAATCATGAAAAGCCATCGTACGTTATGGGAATCGGAACTCCTGAATATATCCTTTCGGCTGTAGAAAACGGTGTTGACATGTTCGATTGCGTTCAGCCTACCCGTGTTGCCCGACACGGACTGTATTTTACGCACAAGGGCATGCTTTCCATTAAGCAAAAGCGTTTTGAGCGTGATTTTACTCCAATTGACCCGAAATGCAGCTGTAAAGTGTGCAAAACGTATTCCAGGGCATATTTACGCCATATTTTCCGGGAACAGGAGATACTTTCCTCAATGTTAGCCTCATATCACAATCTTTTTTTCCTTAATGAGCTTATTAAAGAAACCAGGGATTCAATAAATCAGGATAATTTTCCGATTTTTAAAGAGGAATTTTTGAAACAATTCCATTCTAACGATGTTTAAGAGATGAAACAGGGGAAATATCAGTTTGGTACCCCACATCTTTTTTTTAAGAGGATGACCGATATGAAAAGAATCATGCTGATTGCGATGATGGTGATAGCCGGAGCCTGCTGCTTTGCCCAGGAGGAAGAATCAAAATACGATTCAATATATGCCGAGAAAAAATGGCCTTCAGCTAAAAGGCCTCAAACTCCTGCTTCTGACAAATTAGCCGCCGTAACAGATAAAAACGTGGAAAAGGCTTCAGAAGATTATATGAATGAAACAAAGGATACTTTTGCCTTTGGCATGACCAATCAGATTGAGACATTGATGCAAACCCTCATAAGTGATGAGGACTGTCGTTTTGTAAACGAAGCATATGATCTTTTTCAGGAGACAAAAAGTCCTAGAGTCCGTGAACTGATTCTTGCCTATTTTGCAAAGCTTGAGGACCCTTGTCTTGAGGATTTTGCCGTAGAAGTCATAAACGAGCCTTTTGATTACAGAAAGGAAACAATTACTTCCTGTTTTGAATATGTATCTGCGGTTAAAACAAAAGATGCAATTCCCGGTATTGTTGCAGTTCTTGAAAGTGAGGACATCGAATATTTTAATTATGCACTTACAGCCCTTGGACAGGCCGGTGGACCTCAGGAAGCACTCTATCTTTCTGACTATATTGAGCGTGATGACCTTACCTTAGCCCAGAGACAGCAATTGATGCGTGTTTTGGGACAGCTCAAGGCTGTTGAGACATGGGACAAGCTTTCTGAAATTGCCCAGGATACAGACGAAAACATGTATGTACGTGCCTATGCAGCAGAAGCCATCGGTGCCATGGAGGTAGCTGATTCAGAGGATATCCTGATTGATCTTTACGAGGCAACAGAACCGGTAATACGTGAATATGTTATCCGGGGACTTTCACATTATTCAAGTGAGAAAACACGCAAGGTAATCAAGCAGGCCCTTAAAGACGACAATTACAAGGTCCGCCTTGAAGCCTTATCTGTAGTTGAGGCACAGAATATCTCTGAATGTGCAAAAGACCTTGTATATCACTGCAAGACAAAGGAAGAGACCGTTGTAAAGGAAAAGTGCTACAAGGTACTTGCAAAGCTTAATACGGCTGATGGAAATGAATATCTGGTATCTGTCCTAAAAGATAAGAAAGCGGGTGATTCTGCAAAGGCCAAGGTTGCGGCCGCACTTTTGGAAAACGGAAGTGTAGGAACAAAGGAAATCGTTGAGCTTGCATCTTCCACATTAAAGGATGACAAGAGCAAGAGTCTCCGCTATGCTTTGGGGAAGGAAATCGCCAAGTATTCAAGACCGGAATTTTCAAGCCTATGCTCAGAATATCTTGCAAGCAAGGATGTCATGACTCAGGGAACAGGTCTGGACATGTTTGCTAATGGCCGATATGAGAGTGCAAGAAAAGCCGTTCAAGATCTGGCAGCCCTAGCACCTGATGAAAATGACACTAACAGCAAGACAAAAAAATCAAGCAATGTCAATGCAACAAAGGCAAAGAAAATCCTTGCCGGTATGGGTGCAAAGTAAAATGACTGCCGTTCAACTAACGGTCTACTCGTACAAAGAGTTCAGCATTCGGTAAATCATGTTGATCTTTTCCTTTTGAGCAGAACCCAAAGTTGAATGGCTTGCATCATCTATGAGTTTTTCCAGGGACGAAAGACTTTCATTCAGTGCCGTAGTAAAGCCCCTGGAGACTTTGAACCAATAAGTTCCATGTCCATCCGTAAACAGACATATAAATCCCATCTCTTTTGTTGAGCTTTTAGAAATCGTCACCCGCATCACGCATGAAAGTATGTTAACAAGCTTTTCAAGATTTTTGTTCCCTTCTTCCGTATCATCGACTGTGATGTTCATTTTTCTTTGCCATTGTTTTTCGTTCAGAGGTTCCAGGTTCAGGCAATTAGCTACTTTGATGATCAGTTCCAGCTTTTCTCCGTTCATCAGGCTGTAACCGCCTTTCATTTGAATGCTGCCTTTCATTACCCCGATAGTTGCAAGAAGATTCTCATTCTTTTCGATTGCTGCGGCATTTTTAAAGGCTTGCCATGGAAGTTGAACAAGTTTTTTCCCCTTGACCTTTGAGTAATAGAAAGTCTCTCCGCCGAACTTAATGAAATCTTCCGAAATCTTTTTATCTTTTTTGTTTTTCTTTTCTGATTTCCCACCAAAACGGGAATCATCCTTTCCAATATACCCCTTAAAATCACTGAATGAAGTACCTGTGTACTCAAGATTGCCTGTAAGGGTTTTTCCTTTTGAACCCCTTAGATGTGTCAGCTCGGATTCAAGATTATGATCTATTTTAGAAAGAAGGTTTTTTGTAAGCGGAGAAACGGACATTGCAAAGGTTCTGCTTGTCCTTACAATCTCTCCGGCAACAATATAAAGCGGACTTGTCCTGAACATGGATGATCCTGGATGTATTGTGATGTGATCTGCCGTAAGGCTTCTGTAGCTTTCCCTGCCTTCCCTTATACATACGAATTGAATCATACCGCAGGCAATACAGCAAAGGTAATTGTCCATGCTTCCACCACTGGTAATGGGTACTTGCAGTCTTTCGGATACAATGTCCTCAAGCTGTTCCTTTATGCTGTTGATTTCAGCCATTACTTTCTCATCAAGGTAATTGTTTTTGCAGAATCTTTCCTTGTTGTTCATTGAACTGTATGTTCTGTATAGTTTCACATAGCTTACAAAATCTCCCTGTATGTCCCTGAATGCATGATGTGCCTGCCTTGCATCCATTTCCTCGCCGACAGGAAGAACAAACGGTGATTGTGTACTTAAAAATGCTGCAGCAATCAAAACTTCCTCAAGAACATCGGGATAGTAGAGAAGGCTTTCTACAATGATGCGGCTAACTCTTGGCTCAAGAGGAAATTCAACCATCAGCTTACCGATACGGCTCAAAGAACCGTCTGATTCTATGGCCTTGAGCATGTTCAGCGTGTTTACAGCCCCAACCAAACCTTCATGTCCTGGTGGAGAGATAAAGCAGAATTTTTCAAAATCAGTAATTCCCAGCTCCGACATCCTTAGGACAACCTCACTTAAATCCGTGCGGTAGATTTCCTCTGTCGTATAGTTTTGTCTGGAATCAAAGTCTTCCCTGGTATATAATCTGTAACATGTTCCTGGTCTTGTTCTTCCTGCACGTCCCCGTCTTTGATTGCATGAGGCCTTGCTTACTGGTGTTTCAATCAGGCTGGACGTAAATGTACGCGGGCTGTAAAAATTCAATTTTGCAAGTCCGGTATCAATTACAGTTGTAATTCCATCTATTGTTACCGAGGTTTCAGCAATATTCGTACTTAATACAACTTTCTTTTTTCCAAACGGAGCATCCTTAAATACTTTTTCCTGTTCTTCTTTTGGAAGTCGGCCGTAAAGTGGAATAATGTGTATTTTGTTGTGAAAAGTTGAATAAGCAAGACGCTGCATGCAGTCTTTTATGCTTTTTTCACCCGGCAAAAATACAAGAATGTCACCTTCATCCTTATTGTCAAGTACACGGTTTATTGTAGCTTCGATTTTTGACAAAAGTGCCTCTGTTGCTACCTCTGAGGCTGTACTGGCGGCTGTTGCAGGAGGATCGTATACCATTGTCACAGGATAAATCTGAGTATCAATGTTCACGATAGGGCATCCGTCAAAATACGTACTGAATGCCTCTGCGTTTATTGTAGCTGAACTGACTATAACCTTAAAATCTTTCCTGTCTGCCAGTATTCGTTTTAAAAGACCAAGAACAAAATCTATGTTCAAACTGCGCTCGTGGGCTTCATCTACCATGATTACGGAATATTTGCTCATCCATGGATCAAGCTTCATTTCCTGAAGGAGAATACCATCCGTCATGATCTTTATTTTTGTGGTTGAGTCTGTCTTGTCTTCAAAACGGAATTTATATCCGACTAAACCTGGATATTTTGTCTTAAGCTGTTTAGAGATGAATTCGCTTACGCTCAGGGCTGCAATCCTTCGTGGTTGTGTAACAGCTATTATACCGTTCTCTGAATAACCGGCCTCATGGAGGATAACCGGGAGCTGTGTGGTTTTACCGCTTCCTGTAGGACTTTGCACTACAATAACCTGATTGTTTGCCAGAGCCTCCAGTATTCTATCTTTTTGCTCGTAAACTGGAAGTGATTTGTAATCTAATGCCATATGACTGTTCCTGAAATGTTTTCCATCAATCTTTTTCTTTCTTTTAGATAATTTGACCAGACTGGACGTGTAGTTTTTAATGATGATATGAAATCATCATTTAGTATTTTTATCTGATAGCGATTGTATGTATTGATATATGTAGTCAGAATAACAGGATCTATCAAGCCTATCCTTATCGAGCCATTTTCCCTTATAAAGCGAACCTGAGTCATGTATCCTTCTCCTGTGTAGTCGCGGTTAGTGTTTGGAGCAGAAAAGGAAGGATTTGTCCTTTGTGCACTGATTGAATTTCCCATAGAGTAAAATATCAGCTTTCTAGGAACATTGTTTTCATCAGGTACAAGTTCCCATTTTTTTGAGACGTGCGGATGATTTCCCCATATAATATCAACGCCAGCATCCAAAAGTTCTAGATAATAATTTCTCTGACTGTCAGTTACAGTAAAGATATATTCAGGATCACAGCAGTGTATGCTCAAAACAAAAAGATCGTGCGGGTTGCTTTCCTGCAGCTTCTTTATTTCCTGAATGAATGCTTGTCTCTTTGCTTTGTTAGGCGGAATATAGTCTATATAGCTTGAATATGAATTTGTGTTTAGAATCTCTGTGATTGAAACAAAAAGAATTGTCCAGTCATCCTGTTTGATAATCCTGTAGGTCAAAGGATCTTCTGGCTTTGCTTTTAGGCCTGTTGCGTAAACCGGACGTTGGGTTTCTTTTGTGTCAGCTTCCTTCTGTGCAAACCATTCTCTGGTTGAATTGATGCCTTCAAGAAACTGATCGTTTGTGTGGTTGTTAGTAAGGCTAAAAACATTAAAGCCTGCATCAATTGCCGCCTCAACATACTCATGATGGACATTAAAGTTAGGGTAGGTTGAATATGGTTTTGAATCGCATACAGGGGTCTCAAGATTTGCAAACACCAGGGGGCATTCAAGAAGCTTTTCCTTTATGTCCTCATATATTTCATCATAATGTCCACGGTCCCAGTTGGGTTTATGTGCCATTAAGTCACCTGCAAAAGTAACAAGCAAAGAATCATAATCCTGAAATGCAGTTTTTGAATCTACGACAGGAGTTCCATCTGGAAAATACTCACTCTGCTGCTTTAAAACATCTTTATATGGAGAAGAGGGATAAAATAGCGAAAGAGAATCTGCATCTTTTGATGTCGATGCACAAGAAAAAAAGAAAAAAGAGGAAAGAAAGATAAAATTTAATAAAGTTAATTTAGTTTTTATATTCCTTGGCAAATATTCACTTCCTTAAAAAAAATTGCGGCTGTAGAATACTACAACCGCATTATAAAATTATTTTTTTGCTCCAGCCTGAACCAATGTGATTGCACATGTAACTACTATTTCATCGCTTGTGCATCCACGGCTGAGGTCACTTATCGGTTTTGCAAATCCCTGAAGGATTGGACCGTAAGCATCTGCTCCCGCAAATCTCTGCACGAGCTTATATCCTATGTTTCCTGCCTCAAGGCTTGGGAAAACAAGTGTATTTACCTTACCGATGATGGGTGAGCCCGGAGCCTTGCGTTCAGTAATCTCAGGAACAAGAGATGCATCAGCCTGGAGTTCTCCATCAAGAAGAAGATCTGGAGCTTTTTTATGGGCAAGTTCAACTGCTTCCTGTACTTTCAAAACATCCGGAAGTTTTCCACCACTGCCTTTTGATGAGAAAGAAAGCATTGATACAACAGGTTCTGCATCAAGAAGTTCCTTGCATGATTTAGCAGAATCAACTGCGATGTCTGCAAGCTGCTCTGATGTCGGAGTAGGGTTCACGGCACAGTCTGCGAAAATAAGGTAACCGTCTTTTCCCCATTTCTTGTTATGTGTATCCATTACAAAACATGAAGAAGCCGTGTTGGTTCCTGGAGCGGTCTTAATGATCTTGAGGCCTGCACGAAGAAGGTCAGCTGTTGCAGAAAGTGCTCCAGATACCATGGCATCTGCTTTTCCTGTCCTTACCATCATTGCACCAAAGCTGAGGGGATCCTTAAGGATATATTCGCGGGCAGATTCAGGAGTTACCTCTGGCTGACCTGTCTTTTTGTTGATTTTGTCTTTTCTTAGCTCATAGTATTCTTTTCCAAAATCATCCAGCCATTCTGATTCATTTGGATCTATTGTGGTTATACCGTCAAGAGAAACACCCTTTGACTTTGCTACGGCTTCAATCTCGTCCTTTTTGCCAAGCAATGTTACCGTACTTGCAAGCTTTTCCGATACGATTTTAGCTGCTGCAATAACCGTTCTTTCTTCTGTTCCTTCCGGGAGCACCAGAGAATTCTGATACTCTTTGGCTTTCTTTTTCATTTCTTCTACAAAATTCATCATAAACCTCGTTGATAAAAAGATTTCTTTATCAGATAGAATTATACCCCTATTGCCTTTTTTTTACAAGGCTAGGGAGGCAGATTAAAATAGTCTTTGACTGCATAAATTCCTCTAGAATCAAAGGCAGAATTCCTATATATTTATGTTGTTATGCACTTGATTTTTATTCGACATGGGGATCCAGACTATAAACACAACAGCCTTACCGAAAAAGGATTCAAAGAAGCGGAATTGTTGTCCAAAAGGGTATCTGCATGGAACATCAACCAGATATACCTTTCTCCATACGGAAGGGCTCAAAAAACTGCAATGCCATTTTTATCCAAAATGAACCGTCAGGCCGTTACATTGCCTTGGCTAAAGGAATTTGACAGTAAAATCATCGATCCTGACACAAAACTTCCTCGAGGCTGCTGGGATTGGCTTCCAGAGTCTTTTTACGGGGAAAAGAGATACTTGGACAGGAAAAAATGGTATAAAACAAAGCCCATGAAGGATGCTGAAATTCAAGCCCGTTATCTTGAGGTTTGTAACGGTATAGATGCCATTCTTGAATCAAATGGATTTAAGCGCGGGGATTTTTGGACCCCGATTTACTCATGTTCACCTCATATTAGTCCTGAAGAGGCTTCTGTAGACACTCATCTTTTGTCTGGCCAAAAGGATCTTGATTCCCGGAATCTTGTTTTTGTATGTCATCTTGGCGTCATGTTCTGCATGATGGCTCATCTTACAGGCATTGCTCCGACTCAGCTGTGGCAGGGATTTTTTGTTGCTCCAACCTCTGTCACCGTATTAAGCATGGAGGAAAGAATTCCTGGAAAAGCGGTTTTCAGGGTTCAGACACTGGGGGATGCAAGCCATCTTATTCAAAATGGGGAAAATTCCTCAGATTCAGGCTTTTTTGGACATACCATAGACTTGTGATACATACCGATTCATAGCCTGGAATAGTCTTGTGGACTTGACCTTAACACGAAATATAATTAGAATAAAGATATGTATGATTTAAAGGATTCAATGCCGTTTGAGACAGAAGAAGATGACTTTGACACTATAATGGCTAGTGATATTTCTTTCTCCGGCAATATTCGTTTTGCAAAGCCCTTTATGATTAAGGGTAAAATGAGCGGTAATATAGAGGCAACAAGTGATTTGCTCGTGGATTTGGATGCCGATGTAAACGCAGATATCATAGCAGACCGTATTCTTGTTCGTGGCAAAGTTCGCGGAAATATCAAGGGATACCGCCTTGTATATGTTGCTTCCTCCGGTACTGTCATAGGTGACATTATTTCTTCTCAGGTTGTTCTTGAACCGGGCTCAACCTTTACCGGAAAATGCTCAATGACCAATGCAGTTGAAGGATTATGAAAATGAACGCCAAAAAAGTTATCTCATGTCTTTTTTTACTATCTGTATTTGTTTTCAGCGCAGTATCACAGGACAAGCCGGATGCCCGTATTGAATGGGTAAACGGCAATTATACACGCGCAATAGAAATCTGTGAAAGTGAATTGAAGGTTGATCCATACAACATGGATGCCTACGCGGTTCTCTGCTGGGCTTTGGTAGACAATGGCCAATATTACGAGGCAGAGCAGCGTGCAACCCAGGCTAGAAAGATCAGGGCTTATGATGTAAGGATCATAGAGATTCTTGGTGAAGCAAAATATTATCTTGACAAAAATAACGAAGCTTTGGCCATGTTCCAGCTTTATATAGCAAATACCAGGGAAGACGCTTCCAGATTGGGACGTGTATATTACCTTACAGGTGAAATATACATAAAGCAGGCCAAGTACGAGCATGCCGACATTGCCCTGTCAATGGCAACAAGACTTGAACCAAAGATGACATTGTGGTGGACGAGACTGGGATATGCAAGGGAAATGGCCCGTGACTATACAAGTGCCATTACTGCCTATGATTATGCATTGCAGCAAAATCCATCCCTGACAGATGCAATTAACGGAAAAAGCCGCTGTCAGTCTAACCTCTGATAATGGGTCGCAATTCCATACATTTTGAAACTCTCGGTTGCCGCTTGAATCACGATGAAAGTGAAGGGGCGGCCAGAGCATTTGTCCTAAATGGTTTTTCAGTTGAACAGGATACAGTTTCCGCCAAGACTCTTACAGATGAAAATGTTGTACTCTGCATAATAAATACATGTACAGTCACAGCCAAGGCAGAGCAAAAGGCAAGGCGTCTAATAAAGCTCATGCTGCAGAAATATCCTTGCTCATCATTGATTGTTACCGGATGCTATGCTCAATTGGATGCTTCCTCAATAACAAAAATAGCTCCCGATCGCATTGTTATCCTTGACGGAACAAAGAAATTCAAGCTTGCCCAGATAGCTTCTCAAATGGCACCAAACGGCCTCCTGTCGGTTCAAAACGGCCTCCTTAATGCAAAATCACTAAGGGAATATATTCAGTCCGCTCCAGAAGAATTAAACCAGTTTTCGCTTTTTACCCCAGTATTCCAAAAACACAGCAGGGCTTCAATTAAAGTTCAGGATGGATGCAACTGCTCATGCTCTTTTTGCAGAATCCATCTTGCACGTGGTAGGTCTGTTTCCCTTAATGCTGATGAAGTTTCCAGAAGAATACGGAAAATGGAGGAAGACGGTATAAATGAAGTTGTTTTTACCGGTGTTAACTTGAGCCAGTACCGTTGGAAATATGATGATTCAAGAATACTGGATTTTGCAGGTTTGCTTGAAAAATGCCTGAATGATACAGAAAAAATATCATTCAGAATATCATCACTTTATCCTCAGAATGTAGATGATTATCTATGCAAAGTCCTTTCATCGAACAGGATACAGCCTTTTTTTCATCTAAGCATTCAGTCAGGAAGTGAAAGAATACTTAAAGCCATGAACCGTCCGCATTCAATTGATCAGGTATACGATGCAATCAGGCTCCTAAGGCAAATAAAGGTCAATCCCTTTATTTCATGCGACCTTATAGCAGGTTTCCCTGGTGAAAATAATGATGACTTTGAAAAAACTAAAAAACTTTGTCTTGAGAATGATTTTGCATGGGTACACGCTTTCCCATTCAGTCCACGGAAAGGAACTCCGGCCTATGACATGAAAGATCAAGTCTCTGATGAAATTAAAAGGCAAAGGGTAAAATGGCTTACAGATTATGCAATAAATAATAAAATAAAATATGTGAATTCATGCTGCCAGAAAGAATACTCCGCCGTAGTGGAAAACAGTCGTCTTCTAAGAAAAAAAGGAGATCCTTCAAATGTCATTCATGCGGTAACAGAGAACATGCTCCATGTAGAATGCCCGTTGACAGAAGAGAACAAGGAAAAAATCAAAAGCGGAGACAGAATAACAGTCCGTATAAAAGAATGCCTTCCTGCCTCCATTTCAGACTCTCAGGAACTTGACTGTACCGGCATCATCATGTCTTCTTGATGGCAATCAATGTCAAGTCATCATATTGAGGATCTTCCATCAAACCGCAATAGAGTATATGTGTTTTATTGCTTTCTATCTCTTTTTGATTCAGACAATAAACAGAATACTCAACAAAGTGCATCTTAAGGAATTCGTCAATCTTTTTGTCAACAAGAACAGTGTCTTCAAGTGTTGTGTTCTTTGACCGGTACATCCTGAACACTTTTTCTATTGACACAAGAGCAAGTATTGATTCTTCTGCCGTACCCTGACATGTTGTAAAGTCAAACGTGAATGTTTCATCCGGATTTGGATTGTGCATTTTTTCAAGCTTGTAGATGCCTTTTGAATAAACACATTCAATTATCTCTGAAACACGTTCTGGAGTTAATTCTTCATTTGTCTCACCGACTTTGTGGTTAAAATGAACATCCTGATCCTTCAGGCCTTTTTCCGCACAGGGGACAATTTCATCGTTCTGATTTCTGAAATTACGTTTTGCTTCCTCAATACCGTCAGTGTAAAGGAATAGTACGTCATCTTTCTTTAGGGTGAACTTTGCAACCTTATATCCACCCTTTAAGTCAACAAGGTCTGTACTGAACATTCCGGCGGCAGGGGTTTCAGGAAGTGTTACGGTCTTATTCTTCATGGAGTTGCCGTCGTAAACATGAACAAGATTGTCACCTGCATTGCAGAACCAGCATTCGCCAGTCTGAGTGTTCAATATTGCAAGTGTAAATGCAGCAAATCTTCCCTTAAATCCTCGGCTTTCGATAAGGTCATTTATCTGACCTACTACAGGCTTAAGATTGGTACCTTGCATAGGATTGGACATGCTCCAGTTACTGAAAGCATTCAAGAACAGTGTTGCAACCTCAACCATGATCAAGGCGGCAGGTACTCCGTGTCCAGAGACATCACACTTGATTATTGCATAATGGTTTTTATCCAGCTGCTTGTAATCAAAGTAGTCTCCGGACAATTCGTCTGCACCGGCATAATAACTGAACAGGTCAAGTCCAGGTCCTTTTAGCCTTCCATATGTAAGTGAATTTCCAAGATCATCTGTCTGAAGAGGAATGAATTTTGACTGAACTTCTTTACCGAACGTTAGGTTTTTAGACTGTATGGCAGCTTCTACAAGACTGTGGGTCATTTCGTTAATTGTATCACCAAGCATGCCTATTTCGTCACGACTCTTTATGATGATGTCTTTTCCAGCAAGTTTTTCCTTATCCTCTGTATCACGAATCATGGCAACGTGTCGTGCAAGTTTGTTTACGGGACCAACGATAATCGAAGACAGCAAAAATGCAAAAATGAGTCCCAGAATCAATGCTGCGATAACTACTGCGCTAGCAAGCTTAATAATGGCAAGTTTAGCTTCCTTCATGTCCTGGACAAGAGCTTCGGTGCTTATCTCTACAAAAACAATTCCGTTGACATATGTCTGGTCTGTACCATGGCGGTAGAGTACAGGCCTATAGAACAGGAACGTTGTGTTTTCCTTGTCAATTTTTGTTGAGTCATATTTTGGATATGAACCTATCGCTTCTGTTGCCAGATCATCAAGAGTCCTGTTTACACGGTTATTCAATTGTGTTGTTATCTCTGCAATTTCTGTCCTGCGGGCAATGCTTTCCTCATCATCTCGACCAGCAAGCATGATTCCTTCTGCCGTAAGTTCAGAGATTTGGGTTGCCATAGCATCAACTTCATGTGCCGCCTCTTTGTTAAGGGAAAGACATGCCTGTGTTATTTCGTCAAGATAACCATAAACAAAACGGCTTGTACCGAAAGTAAGTGATTCCGTGTTTATCTTTGAATTGACGTCAACATCATTTGTAGCCCAGATATAATCAAGGTTAATGTCCTCATCATTGTTTCCATGTCCTGTAATTACGGCAAAATTTGCATCCGAGAGTGCCTCTGACTCTTCTGTAAGATCGCTTAATGCAAGAAGATTTGATGCGGCATTAGGCAAATTGATTTTTGCACCGCTTGACATTGCATCAAGAATTACGTTTACACGCTCTTCAAGTCCTTCGGCTCTAGTTTGTTCCTCACGATTTATCATGATATAACCAAGGGCAAGTATCAAAGCCAGCACCAGGATAAGAATTAGTGTCATGGTATATGCCGTCAACTTTAATCTAAGACCTGAACCTTTTCTCTTCAGGCTTTCTGTCTGTTTTTTCTTTTCTTCTGGCATAATGTCTCCTTGAATAAGTGCCTTGATTTCTGCCTGTATCAGAACTGCTTCTCTTGCGGTACTGGTCAATCCCCTGGTAATCATTATAATTGCAACCAGGGCAAAGATAATCATCAGCAATACAATAATGAAAGATAAATCAAAAGAAATTTTTCCGTGGAATAAATCGGTAATCCATTTAGGAATAAAGCTGTAGTTTTTGTTTCCCTTGACGGTTCCGAAATTTTTAATCTCAAGGATTTTTTCCTTTGACATATATAGGCCACGGTCTGTGTGCATCAAACCGATGTAGTAATCATTTGCTTTTGGAACAGTTATATGTATTCCAGAAATCCTGTTGTCAGATTCAACAGTGAAATCACCATTTTCCTGAGTCAGGACATAATCATATGGTGCCTGGCCATCAAGATCAATGTATATTTCAGAGATGGTTCCCTCATAAGTATAACCGCCACCATAAATCTCTAAATCAACATCGCCAAAAATATTGGTTTTTGGATTAACTGTACTGATATAGGTCTGAGGAATATATTTGTTCAGAATAAACTGAACGGACTCATATTCACCAATATTTCCAACCTCATCAATTGCGGCAACAGAGAAAACATAAAGACCATTTCTTGCATTCTGGATTTTTTCCTTTAAGGTAAGGCTGTCACCACGAACATATCGAGGAGGCTCTTTAAGAGTTTCTATTTTTTCAGCATTTTTCTCATAAAGCTTATCGACAATATCTTTAACTTCCTCTGAGCTTAATCTAAGCGGATGGCGTGCATTTACGGCAAGTCTTGAAGGAATTGAATCCACATACTGCAATGACCATGTATAGCCGTCTATATCATCATCCTCTTCATCAGGAAGCCATTCAATCGCGAAAGTATTAGAGACTACAAGATTATTCTCATCAAGCTCTATAGGTTGAATTTTGGGTGTCTTTGGTGCGACTGTATCCCTTCTATAGGAAACGGTTGCAGTATTAGACCAGTTGTTCGCATAGTCAACCTGCTTGACCTTAAAATACCAGTATCCGTCCTCAGGAATGTCTCCTTCTATAAAGTTTTCCTCAGGAAGATTCGTTATTGTATTCTCTGGTTCAGCATTTGGATCACTGGTCCACAAAACGGAAAATCCCTTTATACCGGAAGAATCCGAGCCTTCCTGAATAATTGCAGAGATCTTGTCTAAGTTGCCGCCCTTACCGTTCTCAAATGTCTGTGGAACAATAATCGGGGGAGGAGAACTGGAGTCTTTTATAAGCCTCTGGATCTGGAAAGAATTTGAAGCACTTTTATTCTGCCAAACAAATCCAAGTTCTTTCTCACGGTTTGCAGTTACAGGAAATACAGAAGAATCAACTCCATTTATCATAACTGAAGGATCATCCCAGAAGAGTTCAAGCCTCTTTGAAAGATAAGCCCTGTTGTTCTTTGTCTCTGAATCTGCCCACAAAAGATATATTTCGCCATTATAGCTGAAGAGTACAGGATTAAGGCAGGAATTCGTTATGCTTATTGAGCTTGTATCAAGCCCCAGTGTACCGTCTGGATTTAATGTTGAGACATAGATTATTGTACCGACAGAACTGTACAATGACCTTTCCCATGCAAGATATGTATTTGTTCCATCAGAAATTGCTACAGGACGCTGGTTATTGTAGCTTTGGAAATCATCCATGGAACCTGTTATCATTACCGGAGCAGACCAAGTTTTTCCGTTGTCCGTACTTTTTGATGAAAACAGCTGGAATGAATACCTGTTGCCCGAAGAGTAATGTGCCTGGAAAACAAGAAGATCTCCTCCTTTTACAGATGTGACATAAGGCACAAGAGGGTTTGATGCGTTTGGATATGAGAAATTGAACGGTGTAAAACCTGTCCAGCTTTTACCGTCACGTGATGTTGAATACACAAGAGAAAAAGATTCTTCCTTGGCGAGTGTTGCAAAAAGAATGAAATACCCAGAAGAAGTGCAGAATATCCTTGGACCTACAAGAGGTAATTCCTGTGGCGGTAGCTTTGTATCCGTAAAGTTGACCGCATCGGTGCTTGTATAAACCGTAATCTCGTTTATTCCGCTTACTGCTGCGACCGCAATGATTCCACGGGTATTTATTGCCGCTGAATAAATGTTTGGTATGTCCCCTGAATATGTAAAAGGACCTGCAAAACGATTTGATGAAGTCCAGTTTACGGTGTCCTTTGTGCTGCTGACAGAAAGATAAATCTGATGATTTTCCTTATCTATTTCCTGCCAGAATGCTGCAGATGTCAACGCCCTTCTGTCGGTGCCGGAAACGGTTGTAGGGAAACGGCAGTCAATGCTTGAATTAGTGGCCGCCATGGGGTTTTCCCAGTATAGAGTTTGAGAACTTGCTGAGAGTAATACAAAAAATGATATGACTATACTGAGAACTGCAGATTTTTTCAATTTAGCATCCCCTGGATTCTGCTTTGCAATTTCTGAACCTTAGCCGATCTTCTGTTTTCCGGTGTTTTAAGGATTTCCTGAAGATTGGAGTTTGCTGCAACAACGTTTCCATTCTGAAGATATGTGATTGCCTGCTGATATTTTTCTTCATCTCTTGAAGAAAGAATTACTGCGGCGGAAGTACCTGTCCTTAGGGCAACCTCATCAATAACTGAAACAGCCAGATCATTGTTCGGATTTAATGCCCATGCACGGTTTGCAAGGTTGCGTGCTGACTCAAGCTTAATGGTGTCACGTTCTGCTTCTGAAAGTATAGCATATGCCTGTTCTGCAAGTGCTTGAGCTTCCTCAATCGAAGAATTATCAATTGGTCTCTGTCTTAATCCAAGAGCTATTTCTGTCTGACTCATAAAAGCCTTTAATCCCGGATAATCAGGTTCAAGCTCATAGAGGTCCTGTAAATCAGAATAGGCAATTTGAGCGGAAGAATCACGAAGAGAATAGTTCACAAGCTTAAGTTCCTCAAATCTTGTACGGAATGCCTCATTAAACTGCTTGATGTCCAAAATCTGATCAATGCGCATTGAAAGAAGGTTTGCCTGCTGATTTCTTGGATATATTATTTTAAGTTCATTCAGCTTATCCTTGGCTTTATTCAGATAAACTTTTGCCTCTTCTTTATTTCCCTCATCAAGCAAATCCTGTGCCTGCTTGTAATACTGGTTTGATATTGACAGAATCTGAGACATTTCGGGATATAGCGCATCGTTAGGATTCAACTCCTTTCCGCTTTTAATTGTCAGGGCAGTATTAACCAGATTGTTCAGACGATCCAGCTCCTCGTCAGCATCTAGTTCCACGTCCATGAATTTTCCCCAGTTCTCTCGGGTTTTCTCTGCTTCTGCCAGCTGAATGCTTGCTTCCTCAAAATTGCCTGCATAATATGCACTTTTTGCATTTGTCTTGTATACACGGATTTCCTGAACAAGGAGAGGTTTTTGCCTTTCAGCGATGTTCTGCTTAAGTTTTGTGAGCCTTCCGTAGACTTCTTCCCTTATTCCGGCGTCACGGCTAAGACTGCTTATAGATGCATCATAAAGCGTGGTTGCCCTGTCAAGATTTTGTCGTGCAGAAGAAAAGTTGTTGCTGTTGTATGAAGAGAGAGCCCTGTTGTAATAGAGGTCAATCTGGTTTTGTGCCTGCAATGCTTCCCTTTGCTGTGTCCGTGCCTGATCCGCCAGTTCATTGGTTTGAGTGTTCAGTTTTTCTATTGAGCTGATTGAATCGCTTATTCTTTTTTGTAAAGACTGAATCGTTGATTTATTTACTGAATTTCCTGCATTGAGTGTCTCTGATGCGGACTTTAAAGTATTAACGTCAAGGGTAATGCTTTTCTTGAATGTTGGAATGCTTGACAGGACCTTTGTCGGATACTGCTGGGCGTTCGGATTGCTTTGATTCGGAATAAGATTCTGAAGTACCTGGAATTTCTCAACATCCTCAGAATACATGTTCTTTGCGGCATCTATAAGTCTCTCTCCGGCCAGTTTAACTGCAACAAGCGATTTTGAAGTGCAATACTTGCTCAATGCACTGCATGAATTTGTATAGGCAGTTATAAAGTCATTCCATCTTTGTGAACCAGAAGAAATTTTCTTAACATCTTCCAGCCACTTTTCTTTCTCCATATCCAGGGCAGTGTTTCCATATTGAAGAAGGGTATTGGACTGCTTTATGAAAGTAACGGACGTATCATCATTTTTGTCCCTTAAATCCTGGGCAATATCGGCAACACTTTTGTCGATGAAATCCTCAACCTCAAAAGCAAGATTCACTGATGATTCTGTCAATTCAATAAATTTGAAGGTGCGGTCATATATGTAATAGAGTGCCTTGATGGAAGTAATGTACTCAGCATCCTGAGCATATGGCTTTTTTTCACCTGTGACCGCTTCATTTGTTTCCAGGAGGCTGTTCATAACGGTAAAGAGCTGTTCAACCTGGGTGCATCTTGACTTTATGGAATTTGAGTCCACCGGATATGCTGGCGGTGAAATCTCTGAGAATTGAGAGGCAAGTTTTTTTACAAGATCCTGTTCCTGAGAATACAATGGCTTTATGTGTGATTCAGTAATCTGTAAAATCTGAGTGTCCATTACACCTACTAAACCTGTATATTCATCCCTGCCGTTACCAAGAATGAATTTGCTAAGATAAGAAAGGTAACTTGCATCCTTTATGATACCTTTTTTTCTTGCATCAGCAAACAGTGTCTGGGCTTGAATTCCCAGTGCATATACTTTATTGCGTGTCTCAAGAAGTGATTTTATTACAGGCTCGATTTTATTATATTCAGAAAGGATTGTTCCCGCATTCTTTGTGTTTATTGTGGAATTAAGGGATTTTTTATATGAGTCCAGCTTGTCCTGAAATGAGATATATCCGTTTATGCTTTCTTTTATTTCGCTTTTTATGTTTTCAACCTGAGAAACAGTTGACTCTGAATGGCCTTCTTTTAGGAAAGAATCATATTGATAATCCAGAGGAATTACACCGCTTTTCTCCTGAATAAAAATCTTTGCTGACTGAGAATATTGTCCGGATGATGCCTTTGATTTTGCAGAGGATATTACCTGATTGAAATAAGAGGGGTAGTTCGAGATGTCATCTGCCTTATATATTGCCGTCGCAGTGTTTTTTCCCGCAGCATAAAGCCCAGAGAAAGAAATGAGCATAGTGGCAAAAAGACCTAAAAAACGGAGCTTCCGGACCGTCATAAAGTTTCCTCTATTTCTTCTTGCTGAAGATTCGGTAATTAATCCATGAGAATATTCCGTCTTCCTTTTCCATTTTTGTAAGCCATTCCGTACTTACTGTGTTGCTTGCAAGGGCATCAAAGACCATGGAAAAAGTCAGAATATTCTTCTTGAATTCCTGTGCGGCATATTCCGGCATTACACCTTCCTGAAGCATTTTAGCCCAGGTACTTGACTGTGCCAAAAGAACTTCCTTTGTTCCTAAATTTAACAATCTTGCCTTAAGACCGGTTTCACCTGGGAATCTGTCTGCCAAAGAAATCATTCTTTCTGTGGCTTTCCTTACATAACGTATCATCCAGTTGTTGCTTGCATCCAGAAGATTCTCCGCATATCCTGTTCCGGCATTAGAGCTTGGATATGGAGACAGTTTAGGCAATGAGAACTGATCTGCAATATGAAGTTTTGGATATGACAAGTCTATATCTTTTTTATCTGCTGAAATGCGGATTATATTCTCAAACCACAACAATCCCTCATGCCAGTCCTGACCAAGAATAGAAGCCGGCAATGCACATACAAGCAGGGTCTCTTTGTTATCCCGTTCAGCTGATGCCTTTTCCAGCAGGGATGCTTTCTCCTCATAAAAAGCCATGGCATCTTTTATGACCTGATCCTTTGCCTTATCCGCCTTGTAACACGGAGCATCCTCATCTTCTCCATTTGCCCAGTATTTATAACCGGTTTGCATGCGCATGGAGGAATTCCCCAGGAACTGCTGCAATTCAGAAGAATCAAGATCAAAACCTACATCACGTAGCTCGTTTCTGTAAACAGGATTCCTGCTTATTCCTTCCTCACCTAAAAGGCTTTCCGGAACTGTATGGTCACGTCCAAATATAACAAGAGAGGAGGGTGTCCTTACCGGAGCAAAAATACCGTTTTCCGGAGGATTCTCTGAAAACAAAAGTGCCCTTGTATCAAGCAGTGTATAGTTTATTCCATAAGAACGCAGGACTTTGTCAAAATTTGTTGACCATCCCATAAAGGGCATGTAAAAGCCTTCGCCGCTTTCGCCAAAGAACACTCGGTTTGCATACAAGCCTGTTTCAATCTGAGCGCACAGTGCCTCCTGAAGATCAGCATAGTGGGGCAGATAGGCATAAGTTGCGGCCGTGGGAATAACTTCAATCATCTCGTTCTCTACAAAATGCCTTATATGAGGTATAAGGCGCTTTGAGTATGTTTGTGTGAAATTATTCTTTTTTTCCTCAAGGGAATTGATTGTATCCTGAATGATTTTTACTGTTTCCTTGTTTTTCTTGTTGCGTTCAAGCTCATTGTGGCCAAAATCGATGCGGCGGTTCAAATAGTCAACATACAGATCCTGAATCACAGGCTTTTCCAAAAGCTCGCACAAAACAGGACTCAAGACCATTGCAATCTTAAACTGAACCTTGTCCTTCTCCAGCCTGTAAAGCATATCCACCAGAGGCTGATATGTATTGCAGACAGAGTTAAAGAAAAGTTCGTTCTGTGGAGGACAAAAACCGTCTTCCGTAACCGTATGAATATATCCTTGTTCGGCAACTATGACAAATAAAAGCTTTTTGTTAGACAATCTGGACCTCTCTCTTATGACAACGACTGCCGGTGGTTTTTATAGTGTTCACTGAGCAACTCTTCCATCCCGGAAAGTTTTACAAGTGGCGGAAGCTCAAGTTTTTTTCCTGGTTGCAGATTGGTAAGCTCATTACATTCTTTCGGAATCTCAATGCGTCGTGTATAGGCCAATACCTGGGAATCCTTATCCTGCCAGCGGGATTTTAGGTTAATAATCACATAACGTTTGCCGGAAGGAATAAAAACAAACTGTTCCCTGTCTGTCGTCTTTATCTGGATATCAAATGAATCGGATGGAACTTCAACTGTTGGGCCATCAAAAAAAGCCACATGAAGGAATAATCCGTCAAAATCATCATTTTCCAAAATTGATTCAAGCAGGGATTCTCTTATATCCCAAAAAACGAATGCCCATGTCGGCGTACGTAGCAGGGCGCAAATTTGCGTGTCATTATATGTTTTTGGAAGTGTGTCCGGAGTGTTGAAATCACCTTCAGTTACAAGGACTTGCTCTTCTTCTTCAGGCTGTTCCTCTGCCATTTCTAGCAGTTCTCCAATTATCAGCCGGCGGTTAAGATCCCTGGGAACATCTATACCGTAATCATCTGCAAGCAGCAATAAATCTGCCGTAGATATAGATTCCAGATACTGCCGGGTCAATGTGTTTTCTTCCATAATCATATAATCTATAAAATCGGCACTTATGTCAAGAAGGTTCACTTTTTAGAGAAAATTAAGCATATTGCCTCCAGTCTTTCCATAAGGATTTACATTTTGTTTTCTTGGGGGTATAATCAAAGCATGTTAACAATATTCACTTTAATCATTTTGTTTGGTGCCCTTGCTTTTCCTACGCTTATGCTCACTTTAACATATCCATTGAGTCATAAATGGGCGCTTTTCTGGTCAAATTATATAACCACCCGTACAGACCGTGTTGTTTTTGCTATCCTGCGCTATTACCGCGGTTTCCGTTTTTTAGGGGGTAAAGACAATATTTCCGACCTTCCGAAACAGTTTCTTGTCATTTCCAACCATCAGAGTTTTCTTGATATTGTTGTCTACCTTCTTTATTTTGGCAGAATGGGCAAGGAAGTACGATTTGTGGCAAAGGATGACCTTAACAAAGTCCCGATGGTCGGTAAAATGCTTCGTTCTCAAGGACACTGCATGATTCCCAGAAAGGGCGGAGCAAGCATTGCCATGAAGCATCTTGAACAGTTTGGCGAGCGTGTGATGAAAAAAAATCAGATGCCGGTAATTTTCCCTGAGGGAACCAGGAGCAAAGACGGAAAGCTTAAGGAATTTTATTCGGCAGGATTCAGGCGTATAGTACAATACACACATATTCCTGTAGCTGTTTGTGCTCTTGATGGCGGATGGAAGCTGTCTAAAATGGGGGATTTGTTTACCAACCTTAAAAAAGGCGCATACAGGGTAAAAGTCCTTAAAGTGTACAATGCCCCAGAGTCAAGGGAAGACGAAAAATCAATCCTAGAGGAAGCTCATTCACTTATTGAAAACCAACTGGAGCAATGGCGGAATCTTCCTCCTGCATCCCTTGATGTGTAAGTGCCTGATTTTATGCGTAAATTGCCTTATTTTTCGATAAATATTAGACTTTTCATATTGACACAACAACAAAAATTTGTATATTATTGTAATACTGAATTTTAGAAATGGAGGAGATCTATGGCTGGAGCCAGTAAAAACTCTCGTACGACTGTTGCGACTCAGAAATTCATCTGCCCTGATTGTAGTGGTGAAATTGTAATGAAAACCATATTTGAAAACGGCAGATTAAGAAATATCGCTGAATGCCAGAAGTGCAAGCGTACAGAAAGAAGACCAAAGGACTTTAAATAAGTAACTTGGCTGTTTAACTACAATATCAAATGGGGGTAATCCTTTGTCAGTAAAGAAATCATCTGCAGAAAAGAAACATGCTCAGAGCGAAGTTCGCCGTCTGCGTAACAAGTCAGTAAAGTCAGGATGTCGTACATCAGCTAAGAAATTTGTGGCTGCTGTTCAGAAAAAAGATCAGAAACTTGCTCAGGAACTTCTGGTTGCATTGCAGTCAGAACTCGATAATGCCCAGCGCAAGGGAATCATGCACAGAAATGCTGTGGCCCGCAAAAAGAGCCGCATGTACAAACTTTACAACAATACTTTTGCTGCTGCCAAATAAATAAACTGGGGTATACCCTGTACCCCGGACAACTCATGAGAAGCATCCAGCCTCACGCAGGCCGGATTTGCTTGTCATCTCTTCCGTTTGTTCCAGGAGTGTGTTTATATGTCTTCTAAAAAAGTTACAAAATCCGATTTAGTTGAAGCAGTATATCAAAATTCAGATTACGAAAAAAAATGCATTCAGGATGTTTTAGAACATTTGTTGGGGCAACTAAAAGAATCTCTTAAAGACGGAAACATAATTGAGTTGCGTGGATTTGGGACCTTTGAGCCAAGACTTAGAAAGGGTAGGTCAAAAGCCCGTAATCCAAAAACCGGAGAGCAGCTTGCCGTAGCACCACATTATGTTGTTGCATTCAGATCAGGTCAGGAATTAAAAAAAGCTCTTTGGGAATTGCCAATCGAAACCAAATGAAATGGTATTTTCGAATCCTTCTTGTTATAATCGCCGCCTTGTTTTTTAACCTGGCTCATCCAAACATTGTATTTGAAAACGGTATATCCTTTTTTGCATTCATCGCATTAATTCCGCTTTTTGTCAGCATAAGATATTCTTCAATTTCCTTTTCATTTTTCTCTGGACTTTTGTATGGGGCCCTTTCCTACGGCCTTTTGTTCTCGTGGATTGGTACATACAGTTCCTACGCCATGATCATCGGAGTCATAGCCTTTTCCCTGCTTTTTGGGTTGTTGTTCATTGCACTTAAAGCAAGCGATTTGTTTTTTAAGAAAAAATCATTTTACATCATGGCACTTATATGGTGCATATTCGAATACCTTAAAACAAAGGGCTTTCTTGGATTCAGCTATGGAATCCTGGGTTATGCATTATGGAAGTCGCCCCTGCTGATTCAGTGTGCAAAGTTTGGCGGAGTTTGGCTCTTATCCTCATTGTGTGCTTTTACCTCGGCATTATTTGCATCAATCTCATATGCAGCCTATGCCTCTTTCAGCTCAACTCCATCATATTCCTCAAAAAAAGTATCCACGATATTGTACATCCTAAAATCTCACTTTATATCAATTTTCATTCTGCTCATAAGTTTTACGGGAATTGTCATTTTCGGTTTTTATTCAATCAATAAAACCCAGGGACCTGTTAAGAAAATTCCTGTTCTATGCGTCCAGAATAACACGGACTCAAACAAATACGGAACAGATGTCTATAAAAAAGATGTTTCAACCCTGATTTCACTTACACAAGAAGGCATAAAAAAGCATCCGGAGACTGCCATTGTAATCTGGCCGGAAACATCCGTTGTACCTCCTATAGAAATGCATTATTCAAATGGAGAACAGGACGAAAGGTATGATTTGATAAAAAAACTTCTTCTGTTTATTAAGGATACTGGAAAGTGCTTTGTAATTGGCAATCAAAGAAGTGTGGATAATGGCGGGCTTTATTCTGATGACTATAATTCATGTCTCGTGTTTGATTCCATGCTTGAAAATGTCATTCCTCCGGAACCTCTCGTTTATGCAAAAAATCATCTTGTTCCCTTTACGGAATATTTCCCGTATGAAAAAGCTTTTCCTTCACTTTATGAAAAACTTCTTGACGGTGATACTCATCTTTGGACTCCCGGGCATGAAAAAACTGTATTCGATTTGCGTAATGTAAAATTTTCCACACCGATTTGTTTTGAGGACAGCTTCGGGAATCTTTGCAGGAGTTTTGTCAATAATGGAGCAGAGTGCCTTTTTAACCTGAGTAATGATTCGTGGTCAGGAAAAAGGTTCTGTCAAAAGCAGCATCTTTCCATGGCTGTCTTTAGAAGTGTTGAAAATGAAGTTCCTTCAGCAAGAAGTACTGCCAGTGGTGTGACATGTTTCATAGACTTAAGGGGCAGGATTGTTGATGAAGTGGAGCAGTTCTGTGAAGATTATGCCTTTTATAATATTGAAATCCCGATGAAAAAAAATCAAACCCCGTATACAAGATTTGGAGACTGGCTTCCGATATTTGAAATTATCTTACTGTGTTTGATCATTCTTTTTAATTTTTTAAGATATATCGTTAAAAAATTAGCAATAACAAGCTCAATACTAGTTGAAAAAAAGGGCAAAAAAGAGGTAAAATAGATTTATGGCTACTGAAATTTTAAATGAGACAGTATTTGGGCAGGAAACAGAATTTGACGGAGTCCTGCATTTTACAGACAATCTGGTTATCACCGGTCGCTTTAACGGCACTATCGATGCCAGTGGAGCCCTAGAAATAGACAGAACAGCTATCTGCACGGTTGACAGGATGTCTGCCAACTCCATCGTTGTATACGGCAACGTAACAGGAGACCTGGAGGCTCAGGAACGAGTTGAGCTTTGCAAGGGAAGCAAGGTCAGGGGCAACATCAAGACAGCAAATCTCAGGATTGCAGATAATGTTGAATTTGAAGGTCAGGTTTCAATGATAGATGATTTACCTGACATCAACATTTTCTCTGTAGCATCTTCCGAATATAAGAGCGCCCTAATTGTAAAAAATGATGAGCTTTCTTAACAAGTAATGAGGCATTGTTCAAGAGGCATGCTGTGAGGCGTTGCCTTTTTTATGATGCCCAATACTTGACAAAATCCGCTTTTTAGGGGTAAAATAACAAAAGTAGTGGGAGTACAAGTCTTTAGTTTGTCTATACATTCCCGTATATAATACTAAGAATTATAAGAGATATATTTTTTTGAAATCCTTGACATTTTATTATGACGGTAACCGCATTGTACTGTCTTTTTAAATCTGAATCTACTAAACATGGAGATTTATAATGGCTATTGTAAAGCACCGGACATCAAGCTCAGCAGATGAATCACAGACAGAGGAAATTTCAGCCTCAGCGAGCTCAGAGAACGTTTCTGCAGAATCAGAGTCAGCAGAAAATGCTGCTACAGAAAAACCAAAAAGACGCAGAGTAGTGCGTAAAGTTTCAGTCGCACCAACAGAAGAAGAGGCAAAAACAGATGCCACTTCTGTAACAACGCCAGAATCTACAGCAGATGCTGCTCAGGAAAGCCTGGCAGATGAAAACACATCAGAGACTCCCGCACCACATTATCAAAACAGACGTTATACCAACACGGGTGGAAGCCGCTTTACAAATTCAAACAGAAGATACAACAATTACAGAAACGGCAATTATGACAGGAATGCCCAGGCCAGACTGGAGGCAGCGGAGGCATCCCAGCACATAGAGAATCCCGAAGAATATGAATCAAAGCCACGCCTTCTGATTAATGACCTGACTAAGATGGGTATGCATGAACTGCGAGATCTTGCCATCCAGTATGGAATCTCCGCTGACGATCTTGCTCCGATGAAAAAACAGGACCTCATCTTTACAATTTTGAAGGCACATACAGAACATGGTGGAATCATTTTTGCCAGCGGTGCACTTGAAATCCTCCCAGACGGCTATGGCTTCCTGCGAAGTCCTCAGAACTCATATCTTCCAGGCCCTGATGATATTTATATTTCTCCAAGTCAGATCAGGCTTTTCAACCTTAAAACTGGAGACACGATTTACGGTCAAACAAGAAGTCCAAAGGATGGAGAACGCTTCTTTGCATTGCTTCGTATCGAAACCGTTAACTTTGATGACCCAAGGGTTGCTCAGACACGAATTCCTTTTGAAAACCTTACTCCTCTTTATCCGAATTCAAAGCTAAGACTTGAAACTGTAAGCACAGAACTTTCTACACGTATTGTTGATTTGTTCGCACCAATAGGAAAAGGCCAGCGTCTTTTGATTGTCGCTCCTCCTAAGGCCGGTAAAACCATTTTGATGCAGAAAATAGCAAATGCAATCACTGCCAATAATCCGGAAGTCTACCTGATAGTTCTTTTGATTGATGAACGCCCAGAGGAAGTTACCGAAATGGAGCGCAGCATACAGGCAGAAGTTATTTCTTCAACATTTGACGAGCAGGCAACACGACACGTTCAGGTTGCTGAAATGGTTTTGGAAAAGGCAAAACGTCTTGTTGAACATAAAAAGGATGTCGTCATATTCCTTGATTCAATTACACGTCTTGCCCGCGCATATAACCAGACTGTTCCTACATCTGGAAAGGTTCTTAGCGGTGGTGTTGACTCAAATGCACTACATAAGCCAAAGAGATTTTTCGGTGCCGCAAGAAATGTAGAGGAGGGTGGTTCACTTACAATCATCTCCACTTCTCTTATTGAAACAGGAAGCCGCATGGATGAAGTTATCTTTGAGGAATTCAAGGGTACAGGAAACAGTGAGATTGACCTTGACAGGAAACTTGCCGAGCGCCGTCTTTTCCCTGCCATCAACATCAAAAAATCTGGAACAAGAAAAGAAGAGCTTTTGCTTACTGAAAATGAACTTCAGAAGATTTGGGTTCTTAGAAAAGTTCTTAATCCGATGGAAGATGCAGATATTCTTGAATTGATCATGGACAAGATGAAAAAGTCAAAGGATAATGACGCATTCTTGGCTTCCATGAATACCGGAACTGCCGGAATGGACAGCTAAAAACAGAATCAACTTCAACTTCTCATGAGTCAGCCTTACGAGACAGAATCAATCTGGGCAATATTTGTTTGTCCAGATTTTTTTTGCACATTCAAGAAGTTTTTCGCGGTCATTCATCTCTGGTGAATCAGTCACAGCCTCAAACAGTTCCCTTAGAATCGCACCAAGAGCTTTCCCTGCAGGAATGTTCAGTTTCATCAAATCATTACCGTTTATTGCAAGATCCTTTATGCTCATGGCAGATTTTGATTCCTGGCATTTTTCAACACGAGTCCTGAGTTCTGCCAAAAGCATGAATGTCGGAGAACCATCAACAAGCGGAACTGCATGCATTCCATATATGTCCGCTATCCTCAGTGCAATCAAATCATCAAAATTTTCATATCCTACACGAATTATAAAACGCCTGACAGTGGAATCAGACCAGCTTTTCTCATAATAGAACATGTGCTCTCGGACAAGATGACATACCCGGTTAATCGTTTCATTCGGGAATTTCAAGCGGGTCATTATTGTGCGGCATTTTTTCTCTGAGATTACCTCGTGTTTGTGAAAATGAATCAGCTCAACACCGTCTTTAATTTCAGTTGAACGTACGTCTGGTTTTCCTATATCATGAAAAAAAGCTGCAAGACGTACGATAAGACTTTCTTTTGTAGCACCATCACAGGCATAAAAAAGATGGTCTGCTACATCAAAATCATGAAAACCTCTCGCATCATGCTGCATGCATCCCCTGCAACTCTTGAATTCAGGAATAAAGATGTCAAGTATGCCAGTTTGCTCCAGAAGCCTCAGAGAAGCTCCAGGATTTTCAGTCATCAACATTTTACACCATTCATCCCTAAATCTTTCCACTGAAACTGAGGCCGTTTTTTTCAACACAGCTGGTTCAGAGACAGCCTTTAGGGTAGCTTCATCAATCATAAAATCAAGTTGGCCGGCAAAACGTATTGCACGTACAGGCCTCAATCCATCCTCATCAAAACGCTCAAGAGGGGAGCCTACTGTCCTTATTATTTTTCTCTTTATGTCTTCCTGACCGTCATAGGGATCAATCAAATCTCCTGTTTCCAAGTCAGCCGCAATTGCATTTATTGTAAAATCCCGCCTTGATAAATCTTCCTCTATCGTAGCAGCATAAGCCACTTCATCAGGATGTCTTCCGTCTGAATATGAGCTTTCGGTCCTGAATGTCGTGGTCTCTATATCGTGCCCAAATATATGGATTGTAACAGTTCCGTGAGCAATTCCGGTGGGAATCACACGATGAAAAATCTTCATCACTTGTTCTGGAGTTGCATTTGTTGCCAAGTCCCAGTCGTGGCCTTCTTTTTTCCTTAAAATGTCCCTTACAGCTCCACCAACAAGATATGCCTTATATCCGTTCTTTTTGAAAATATCATTGACTTTAACAAGATCTGCAGGTATTCTTATTCTATTCATCGTGTTTTTATTATATCATAAATAAAGGTTGAATGCTATGAATATTATCATTTTTACAGGAGGAAACCCTCCGGACACTCTTGATTTCATGAAAATTTACAGAAGGATAGAGCAGGATGACAATCTGATCATTGCGGCGGACAGCGGAACAGACACTTTAAACAGAATGTCAGATAGTATAAAAAATCATACTTTTGTACAGACTGAAAATTCTACTATACAAGATAACTTGTTAAATAGTATACAAAATGATACGATTATCACTCCGTCTTATATCCTGGGTGATATGGATAGCATGCAAGACAAAAGTTTGCTTAACAAATTTTCTAATGCGGAAATCATGGAATATGATTCATACAAAAATTTTACGGATACAGAACTGTCACTCAAGAAGGCATATGAAATCAATCCAGAGGCAAAAATCTTTTTGATTGGCGGAAATGGAGGAAGACCTGATCATTTTCTTGGAATTCTTGAAACTTTCTGCTCTGAACATCACCCTTCCGTATGGCTTTGCGGCCCGCAGGTTATATATTACATTTCTGATGGAGATACACTTACCGCTCAAAAATTAAATCCAAATGACATAATCTCAATCGCAAGGGTTTGTTCTGGCTCAACAGAAGGGTTTGTCAGGACTTCAGGACTTGAATGGGGAGATGATTGCATGAGAAAGAAAGGAATGCCTAGCATATCAAACAGAATTAGAAAAACGGATACAGATTCTTTGGTTACAGTTACTGCTTGCGACGCACCTTTTCTGGTTTTTCTGCCATATAGCGCAGATGTCAAAGTCCGACCGAAAGATAAGTGATTCCGTACATAACCAAAAAGAGGCCGACGGCAAGAACAAGAGCCACAAGATACATGAGGAAATAAAGCAGATAGCGCAGTTTTTTATACACGATAGCCATTACCACGCTGAGGAAAAGTCCTGATACACTGAACAAGGCAAGAATGATTGTAAGGATGGAGCACCATTGCAAAAGGAACCTTTGGGAGCTGTCAAGAAACCCCTGATAATTGCCGGCGATATAAAGTCCGAACGTAGAAAGGACAGCAAGCGTCAGAAACATGGCTGCACGCCCCGTAAGCAGATAAAAAAATGAGGTATTACGATTGTTATTAGTTCCTTTCTTTGTTTTCTTTTTTCCCATTTTTCAGTCCAGCAAAGAGCATATACCTCTTTAACAAGGTCCTCAAATATAATATACTTCTTTTCGATAATTTATTCGACACATTTTTAATAATTTTGTGTTTTTTTGGGGATTTTTATGAAAGCTAGGAAATTCTTTTCAACCTTATTGTTTTTGCTGATTGTTGCCGGATGTGTTTTTTTCATCGGATGGATTCAGTTTCTTGTCAAACCAGGAACATGCGGCATCATGACTTCAAAGACTGGCGGTCTATACTCCAAGCCAATCATCTACGGGGAATTCCTATGGCGTTGGGAAAGGCTTTTGCCAACAAACGTAACAATAACCCTTTATCCCCTTCAGGCACATGAATATGACAAGCAGATTTCCGGTTCCCTTCCTTCAGCAGATGTCTATGCAAGACAGGTAGAGCCCAAGCCGGACTTCTCCTATAATTTTGACTTTCACATAAATCTTTCAGTTGAACCCAAGCAGATTTATGATCTGGTCAAATCCAAAACGATAGAAAACACCAAGGAAAGCCTTGACCAGTATCTTGAAAAACGTGCGGAGCTTGCAAGCAATGCAATAAGCGAATGGTTCATCAATGACAAGAATTCCGTTAATCTGGTGATGCCGACAACTCTTACTGACAATCAGGTTTCCGAGGCTCTTAAGAACATTAGCCGTGAGTTTACGGGAGTCACCGTTGTTTCTGTGGAAATCAAGAAAGCCCATGTACCGGACATTGCAATTTACGAATCAGCAAAAAGGACTTTCAGCGCCTACGAGGATGAATTGAATTCAAATCTGAATGAGATGGCCAAACAGCAGGCATCAATACTTGCAGAAGCAGATAATGAAATGAAAAGACTAGAGAAATTCGCATCCCTTCTTGAAAAATACCCCCAGTTGAATGAGCTTTCAAAATCTGGTAATCTCGTGGAAATCATGAATCAGCTTCGTGGCGACAGATGACAGCGGGGGAAAAGGAAATGTCAGATAAAAGGCTTTATGCCATAAGGGGAGCAACATTTTGCGAAAACACAAAGGATTCGATTACAAATTGCGTAGGCGAAATGTGCCGCTTGATTTTTACAGAGAACAGACTTTCCGCAGATGATATTGTCTCCATCCAATTTACGATGACGGAAGACCTGGACATATTGAATCCAGCAACAGCTCTTAGGCTTAACCCAAATTTAGGGCTTGATGTTTCGGCAGTCCCTTTGTTTTGCTCTCAGGAAGTAAAAACTAAAGGCATGCTGAAAAAGATTGTAAGGGTTCTTGTTACCTGCTACATGCCCTGCGATTCAACGACTCATCCAGCTTACATAAACGGAGCGCAGATACTTAGACCGGATTTAGGTGAGAGCAGAAAATGAAAGTGTGGATTATCTCCCGTGAATATGCCGGTATTGCAGAGGCCGGAGGAGTAAAGAATGTTTCATGTTCTTTATCCGAAAATCTTGTAAAGGCCGGAAATCCTGTGACGCTTTTTATTCCGCTTTATGGATGCACTGACATAAGTTCCGTTAAGGATTATCTCTGTGTATGGCATAAGCCGGTCCAGGTTAAAGTAGGGGATGCCCTGTGCCATGTCTGTTTTGCCCATGCATATTCAAATGGGGTTGAAATCGTCTTTATATGCCACAAATCTTTCTCGGAAAAAATGGGAGTGTATACTTACACCCACCACGAGGAATTAAAAGATCCATCCCATATAAGGGGTTCCGGTCATACGGATACCCTATTCCTGAATGTGCTGTATCAAAAGGCTGCCGTTCTATACGGTGAAACTTGCTCCAAATCAGAGTCCCCGCAGATAATTCATTGTCAGGATGCCGCCGCCGCACTTTTCCCCGCAATAATGGAAAATGAAAAATCTACAAGCAAGGATCTAAGGAGCTTTTATTCCCACTCAAAATGTGTTGTCACAATACACAACGCAGGTCCGGGTTACCACCATGCCTTTGAAAACATTAACCAGGCCTCATGGTATACAGGCATTCCAGAGTCAGAACTTTCTTACGGTCTTAACGGAAACAGGATAGAGCCATTTTTGCTTGCCGCAAGGAATTCAGTCATAACAACCGTTTCTCCACAGTATGCCGATGAGATAATGTCCGGTGAAACAGAAACAGACGGTCTTTCAGAAGAGTTCAGGAAAAGGAACGTAAAGATTCATGGAATTACGAACGGCATAGATATAGCTCGCTATGATCCGTCTGACACAGGCATTTCCTTGCTTCCATACGCCTTTGCTCCGGAAAAGAAGGATTTTGAGGGTAAGTATGAATGCAGGAAGTTTTTTCTTGAAAAATATGCCATAGAGTCAGTTAAGGCTGTTGAGGATGGACTTGAGAAATTCGGTTACCTTAAGGCAGATGACGAAAACTGCGTATACATTGCATACCACGGCAGGATTGTTACGCAAAAAGGTATTTCAGTTCTGATAAAAGCGGCAGAAATCCTTATATCCCAAAAACTTCCAGTACGTTTTATTTTTATTGGGCAGGGCCAGCCGGAACTTGAGAATGAGATGGAAAATTTTGCATTGTTAAATTCTGGGAAATGTGTTTACTTCAAGGGATACAGCAGGTTTCTTTCTCGTTTAAGCATAGCATCAGCAGATTTTGCTGTATTCCCGAGTTTCTTTGAGCCATGCGGTCTTGAGGATCTTATCGCACAGATTTATGGAACCATACCGGTGGCACATGCAACAGGAGGCTTATGCAAGATTGTTGATGACGAGACTGGCTTCCTGTACAAGGATAATGATCCAACGGAACTGGCCCAGGTGCTTCATTCGCTTACGGTAATCACTTACTATGCAGGAAAGAACATTTTCAACAACATGATTGCCTATACAGCCAGATGTGTGAGGGCATTATTCGCATGGGAAAACGTCACACGGGAAAAATATATTCCGCTATATCATTCTTTGATTTAAAAAAACAGAATTTCTAAAATTTGCTATTGACATAAAACAGAAATTGTTATATATTTTTTACATTCATGCCGCTATAGCTCAGTTGGTAGAGCACGTGATTTGTAATCTCGGGGTCCAAGGTTCGAGTCCCTGTGGCGGCTTAATCCAAGAAATTGGATATGGGGAGTTTCCCGAGTGGTCAAAGGGGGCAGACTGTAAATCTGTTGGCTCGTCCTTCGTAGGTCCGAATCCTTCACTCCCCAGTAAAGAGGTGCCAGAGAATATGGCACCTTTTTTTTTGGCTTTTTTAGAAAAACTTCCAGCCAACATCAAAAACTGAAGTTTTTAGAGGCTCCCACTAGCAAAAATATTGAACTTGTAGTATAATTATTTGAAATATATTGTTTTAAAAAGTCATTTTCCTGAATGATGAGGGAGGAGTTGTGAAAATACATTTTTGGGGCGTACGTGGTTCTTTACCCACTCCCATTACACCGGAACAAGTACAGGCAAAGATTGTAGCCGCAATCGAACGCATAACTCCAAGTGATCTTGAATCAGAAGATACTCGCACAAAATTCATAGCATCTCTTCCACCGTGGCTTTTCGGAACTGTCGGAGGAAACACGCCTTGTGTAGAGCTTGTAAACAAGGCTGGCCATCAGTTCATTCTTGATTGTGGCTCCGGACTCAGGGAATTCTCTGTAAACGGGAAAAAGGCCGAAGACAATCATTATTCTGTGTTCATGTCTCATTTCCATTGGGATCACATTCAGGGCATTCCTTTCTGGAGTGCGATTTTTGATCCGAAAGTTAAGATTGATTTATACTCAACTTTCCCGGATGCAGAGAGAATACTTGCAGAACAAAGCCGCTGTCCATATTTCCCACAAAATGGCTGCTGGGAATACATACGCGACCGCTTTACCTTCCATCTCATAAAGGAGCTTGAACCTTTTTATGTCGATGGAGTCAAGGTTATGTGCAAGAAGGTTAAGCATCCTGGAAATTCCTACTCATTTTCCTTTGAGGAAGACGGCAAGAAAGTCATATACTCAACCGACGTTGAGCTTACGGCAAAGGATTATGACTTGAGGAACAAAAGCAATTATTTTTTCCAGAATGCAGATATCATGATTCTTGACAGCCAGTATACAGGCGAAGAAGCTCTTACTAAATCCGACTGGGGCCACAGCATCTTCTGTTACGCTGTTGACTTTGCCAATGCATGGAAAGCAAAGAGCCTTTATTTTTTCCATCATGAGCCTACTTATAGTGACAAGAAGATTTATTCAGTCCTGCGTGCCGCCAAGTGGTATGAGGATTACTCTGCAAAATATGACGTTGAAATACATATTGCAATTGAAGGTCAGGAAATCGAACTGTAATGAAACATAAACCTCTTTTAATTGTCCTCATAATTCTGCTGTCTCTTATGGCTTTGGGAACCTTATCTTTATTTATTTTCTGGAAAACAGTACAAACTCCAAAAACAAGTGAAATGGACGGGCAGACGGTAGAGATGAAGGTTCCAGACGGAATGTCAGTTCAGGAAGTAGCTGATGAACTGGAATCAACGGGGCTCGTGCGGTCATCAAAAGTTTTCTATGCCGCAGTAAGGTTCAACCTGCTGGGACTTGAAGACGGATTCAATCTTAAAAGCGGATTATATGAGCTAAAGATAGGCTCTACCATGAAGGAGCTTGCCGAAGAGCTTGAGAAAGGTCGTCCAGAATCAATATCCAAGAGCATTCCAGAGGGACTTACAATTAAGAAAATCGCGCTTTCACTTGAAGAAAGCAACATATGCTCTGCAGATGAATTTATGGACTGCTGCTACAACAAGGATCTGCTTGCTGAATATAATATTCCGGCATCATCTTTTCAAGGATACCTTTTCCCGGACACATATTTTTTCAATGCCAACACTTCAGCGGAAGAAGTGCTCAGGAAGCTTGTAGATACTTTTTTCCTGCGTGTTGAAACCATACCTGAACTCTGCGGACTTACACCTGAAGAACTCCATCAAAAGCTGATACTGGCGTCAATTGTCGAGCGTGAGTACAGGGTAGCAGAAGAAGCTCCTCTTATCGCATCAGTTTTCACCAACCGTTTAAAAATCGACATGGGACTTTATTCCTGCGCTACGATTGAATACATCATCACGGAAATAGAGGGAAAACCTCATCCTACAAGAATAACCTACGAAGACCTTGAATCCGAGAGCATGTACAACACATATAAGTGGAGGGGACTCCCTCCTGGACCGATTTCAAACCCGGGCATGGTAGCCCTAAAGGCAGCCGCAAAACCAGCGGATACTCCATACTATTATTTTGTTTTGACTAACCCAGATGCTGGTACCCACAGCTTTACAGAATCATTTGTGGAGCATAAGGAAGTCGAGAACATGATTACCAAGGACTGATGAGCGGATTTATAAGCCAGGAATCAATAGACGAAGTTACCTCAAAGACAGACATTGTTCAGGTTATAAATGAATATGTACCGCTTACACAGAGGGGAAACGACTGGTCTGCATGCTGTCCGTTTCATAACGAGAAAACACCATCTTTCCATGTTTCAGCCGACAGGCAATTCTACCACTGCTTCGGATGCGGTGCGGGAGGAACTGTTTTTAATTTTCTAATGGAAATGGAAAAGGTTTCTTTTCCGGGTGCTGTGGAAATCCTTGCAAAAAGGGCAGGTGTACAGCTCAAATACAGTGATTCAGGGCAAAGCTTCCAGAAAGAAGATCCAGATTCAAAACTCAAGGAAGAACTCATAAGCCTGTACAACAGGACTGCATCTCTTTTTCACTACATGCTCATGGAAACCGAGGCAGGTAATTTCGCCCTGGACTATATTCTCAAGAGGGGAATAACCCGGGACACTCTAGAAAAATTCAAAATCGGCTACTCACCGTCAGACAGGAGATGGCTCAAGATTTTCCTTCGCAAAAAAAACTTCAGCGACGAATTCCTGAACAAATCAGGTCTTTTCAGCAAAAAATATCCTGACTATGCGTTTTTCTCGGACCGCCTCATGTTCCCCATTTTTGACCGCAAGGGTGATGTTGTTGCCATGGGGGGGCGTTTCCTTCGCGGTGATTCATCTAACTCACCAAAATACCTTAATTCCGGGGATTTGATCCAGTACAAGAAGGGAAGCACTCTTTATGCATTTCACCTTGCCAAGCAGGCCATACGGGAAAAGAAACAGGTCATCTTCTGCGAGGGTTATATGGACTGCATCGCCTACCATCAGTGCGGAATCAACTATGCGGTTGCTCCTCTTGGGACTGCACTGACAAATGAACAGATAGCCATCATAAAACCCTTTGTAGACACCGTACTTCTTTCTTTTGACAGCGACGGGGCGGGGCAAAAGGCCACCAGAAGGGCAATCCTCATGCTCAGGCAGCAGGGACTTTCTGTAAGGATAATACAGCTTAGTGGTGGAAAAGATCCTGCAGAAATCATGCTCAAATTTGGCGCAGAAACCTTGACGAATGACATAAAATGTGCTATATTGGATAATGATTATCTGTTATCTAAACTGCTAGAACTGTATTCAAAAGAAACCCCTGAGGGCAAAGCTCATGCTTCCCTGGAATATTTTGAGTATCTGGATGCATTGCAGTCGGATGTACAGAAGAACGCATGCCTGGAACAGTTGTGCCAGACATACGACATAGACCCGGAGGCAGCCAGAAGAGATTATTCAAACCGAGAACGGCTTTCTCATCGTATCACCAGAACAAGCGATAAACCGCAGAATAATCCAGAAAAGCCACAGAAAATAAGGCTTTCGTCTGAGCTGCGTGCTGTAATTACAGTAATAACTGATGATAAGAGTTACTTTCAGCAGATGAGCCGGGAAATCTCAGTTGAAGATTTTGATGACCCTCAGGCTAAAAAATTGTTTATGTTACTTGCCGAATGCAGTGCACAGGACAATTTTTCTGTAAGCAACATTTTGAACCGTTGCGACTCTGATGAATTAAAGGGACTGATAATGCAGTCAGTCAATGAGTATTCTTCACACATCGAAGAGTCTGTACGGGACAGCATAATGCTTATCAAGAAGAATTCTCTAACAAACAAACGCAAGGATATAATGTCCCGAATCCGCAAACTGGAGCAAAGTTCCATCTTGGAGGATCGAGAGCGTTTAAATGAACTGTTGTCGGAAAAAATGAACATAGACAGTCAGATTGCTTTGTTGAAAGGATAAACCATGGCAAAGGTAAAATCTCCCGCCACAAAAAAAACGGGAACACAAAAGAAAACAGCATCTAAAAAAACTTCGGCTTCAACCGCAAAAGCTAAGAATTCTGCAAAGGCCGGTACTCAAAAAAAACAGGCATCAAAAACAACAAAAAAAGCTGAGCCTGCTAAAACTGTAACAAAGAAAAAGAGTACAGTCAAAGAGGAAAAAAAGCCTGTAAAGAAAACTGCCGCACCAGCAAAGAAAACACCGGAAAAAAAGACTCGTGCAAAACCAGCAGCAGTAAAAAAAGAAACTGCAAAAAAAACTCCGGCAAAAAAAGCCACAGATAAAAAGACAGGCGGCAAAACGTCTGCAGAAAAATCTCCAAAAAAGAATCCTAAGAAAACGGATGCTGAAAAAATCACAAAGACAATAATCGATCAGCAGGACGCTCAGGATGATTCTGGCGATGATTCTGACGAGGATATGGCACTTGATCCTCAAGTACAGAAACTTCTGGATTACGCCCAGTCAAAGCAGGTCATATCCTGGGATGAAATCACGGAGATGCTCACCCCAGAGTTCATCAATTCTCCAGAAATGGAGGAAGTCCTTCAGCTTTTATCCAAGAACAACATTCAGGTCATGGAAGAGACTGACGGTGATTCCATACTGGATGAAGAGGACGCCGAGGATCAGGAGGATGATGAGGATGTCCTTGAGTCAGAGGTTTCTGTTGAGGCTAAAATAGACAGCAACGGCAACCATCGTTTTGTCTCAAGTGACAAAGACTCAAACATTGACGACCCGATCAGGCTTTATCTGCGTGACATTGGAAAAGAGAATCTTCTTACCGCTGAACAGGAAGTCATGCTTTCCAAGAAAATGGAGGATGGACAGAACATCATTAAGGATGTCATCAAGAATTCCGGAATGATGATACCTGAGTTCTATGCCATTTCACAGAAAGCTTTCATGAAAATCGACATCCATGAACAGGGAAGGGCCAGAAAAGAAATCAATGAGGAGATGGCAGAAAAACGCCGTCTTAAAAGCTGTTATAGCTCAATACTCAAGCCACTCAAGGAAGAGATGAAGCAGTACATGGCTCTGAAAAAAACTCTGAATGAGAATGACCAGAGTATGGCTATTTTCGGTGATGAACAGCTTGTAGACCTTAGGGACAGAATTTCTCCTGAGCTACAGAGAATCGACATCCAGATTGAGGAAATAGAACGTTTCTCAACAAAATTCATAGACGCATCACAAAGAATCGATGAATATCATCGCCGCCAGGAAAAACGGATGAAGGAACTGCGCATCACTGACACTGCAGGCCTCCGTTCAATTGGCCGCCGTCTTGCAACACATTCCGAGAGCATCAAGCTGGAAAAAGAACTCGGTCTTACGGCAGATGAAATCCGTGAGGTGTATACTCAAATCCAAAAGATAGACCGCAAGCTTCGCCGTTTGGAATTTGAATTTGAGAACAGCGTTGACGAGATACTTGAGAAAACGAAGGAAATCCTTCGCGGAAGACAGATGATGGAACAGGCCAAAAATCGCCTCATCAATGCAAACCTCCGTCTTGTAGTGTCTATTGCAAAGAAATATACCAATCGCGGACTTCAGCTTTTCGACTTGATTCAGGAAGGAAACATCGGACTCATCAAGGCTGTAGAGAAATTCGAATACCGCAAGGGTTACAAATTCTCAACCTATGCAACCTGGTGGATACGACAGGCGATCACAAGATCAATCTCTGACCAGGCAAGAACAATCCGTGTTCCAGTTCACATGATAGAGCAGATTAACAAGGTTGTTCGTGAAAGCAGACAGCTTGTACAGAAACTTGGGCGTGAACCTACAGACGAGGAGATTGCACAGCAGCTTTCATGGCCGGTCAGCCGCGTAAAGCAGGTCAAGAATGTCGCCAGGGAACCGATTTCACTTGAAACCCCAATTGGAGAAGAGGAAGACAGCTCTCTCGGAGATTTCATTGAGGACAAGGAAGTTGAAAATCCAGCTACACAGACCTCTTACAAACTGCTTCAGGATCAGCTCAGGGAGGTACTTGATACCCTGCCGCCACGTGAGCAGGAAGTCCTTAAGATGAGGTTTGGACTGGAGGATGGCTATTCCCTTACACTTGAGGAAGTCGGCCTTTACTTCAACGTCACCAGGGAACGAATCAGGCAGATTGAAGCCAAGGCCTTGAGGAGACTAAGACATCCAAGACGCGCACAGAACCTCAGGGATTACATGGACTGACATAAAAGGTCAGAAAAACCTGTATGGGAGACGGTAAAACTTATACTTTTGCCGTTTCCTCTATAGACACAAAATTTAAAATAGTGTATATTCTAAAGATAGAGTATTTTTCAATTAATGTAGGGGTTAATACCGATGCAAATGTCAGAAACTCTCGCTAAGCTTCAGAATCTTCAGGATGTGCTTGGCGAAAAATATGCTATTAAATCAAATGTTGACGAACTTCCAAAAACCTTAAATGGATCCAGAGAAAGTCTTGAGCGTTTCAAAAAGGAATACATCGAAAAAAATACTGAATATGAGGCAGAAAAGGAAAAGGTCGCATCATTGAAGGCTGATCTTGAGGATGCTGAGCGTACTCGTGAGAAATGTGAGAAGGAAATGGATGAGACAAGTACTCACCGTGAATACGAGATTCTTGACAAGCAGATTTCCGAAGCCACAGACAAGGAAAACAGCATTCGCAAGGAATTGCAGAGGGAAGAAAAAAATCTTGCTGAGCTTAAGGATATTCTTGAAAGCACAGAAGCCCTCATCTCATCTACCGAAGCAGAATACAATGAATTGAATGAGTCTCTTGAAAAAGAACTTTCCGGAAAGAAAAAGAGACTTGCCGAACTTGAGGAAATGGAAGCAAAGATGTCAGAAGGCATTGATCCTGAAACTGTATTCAAATTCCAGCGCATTATACAGAGAAATAAAGAGGGTATAGTTGCTGTCCGCGGAAGTGTTTGCAACGGATGCCATATGATTTTGCCCGCACAGTTTGCAGATGAGGTTCATCGCGGAGAAAAAATCCTCTTCTGTCCATACTGCAGCAGAATCCTTTATTACGAAGAAGCGGAAGAAAACGAAGAATCATATATCCCGACAGAGGTTGCAGGAAGCCTTGCCGGAGAAGATGAGACTGATAGCCCTGATTTTATTGAATCAGAAGATGGAGTTTCCATGGATGAAAAGACCATGGATTTTGATGAATAATTGGAGAAACAAGGATGTAAATGGTCGCTCGCCGGGTACTTATGACAGTTCCTTGGCGGGAGGGAATGGAAAGTCCGGGCTCCTTCGGAAATGATGCCGGGTAATAACCGGGCGGGGAAAGAAAGTTGTCTAAGAAAAGGTTTCCTTTGAACTGACATAACTCTTTTGCCGACAGAAAGTGCTGCAGAAAATTACCGCCTGTGCAAGCAGGTAAGGGTGAAAAGGCAGGGTAAGAGCCTACCGCATTTACGGCAACGCAAATGGCATAAGCAAACCTCATCAGGAGCAAAATCATGCAGCGGTTTGGCATTCCGACCTTATACCGCGGGTAGATTGCTGGAGGCAACAGGTAACTGTTGTCGTAGATAGATGGCCAATAGGGTGTTATCTCGAACCAGAACCCGGCTTACCGCATCCTTTTTTGATAAATGTAAAAAATTCTGGGTGGAATATGAATGGGAGACTGAATAGCGATAGCCACGTTGCGAAACGAAAAAGTAAGTTTTTACCTCGCTTGATTTTGACAGTAGTGGTCATTATCGTTTTAACTCTTCTTTCAGTTGGTATCTATAAATTCCGCGACAATAAAGTTCATTCAGAAATTTCAGTGAATTCTCTTTACAAGAATTGGGAAATAAAGGACTATCAGGCTGTGTATGACAGTTCCAATGCCATAATCGAAAAAAACAACCTGCACAACGCCGCACGTACATTTCATGGGTACAGTTCTTTCTTCCTTGCAGAATCTGAAGTAGACAACGCACGTTCACAGGAACTTCTTGACGAGGCTATCATTAACTTAAGGATAGCAATGCAGTACGCAAAGGAAGACATGCTCCCGCAAATCGAATATATGCTGGGCCGTTGTTACTTTTACAAGGATTATCCGACAAACTCCCATTATTACGCAGACCTTACTATTAAATATCTTCTAAAATGTCAGGAAGAAGGTTTTTATTCAGACGATATTCCTGAATATCTTGGGTTGAGTTATGCGGCTCTATCTGAAACCCAAAAAAGCATAGAATCCTTTACCACGGCTCTACGTGACAGGGAATCTGACACCCTTTTGCTTTCCATAGCCGAACAGTATTGCAAGGCTGGACAGGGTGCAATAGCAAAACAGTATCTTAACCGTGTAATAGGCATGACGGCAAATGATGACCTCGCGTTCAAGAGTCATACTTTGCTTGCCCAGATTTACATGGATGAAGAAAAATATGATGATGCAGAGAAAGAATTTGAATCAATTTTGGAAAAAGATGAAAATTCTGCTGACGCGCACTATGGACTTGGTGTAATATATGAACATCAGGGAGACAATGCAAAGGCCCGTTCTGAATGGAGAAAGTGCCTTAACATTCAGCCTCAGCATACACTCGCCAGACAAAAAATGGCCGAGAACAGATCGTAAATATTGGGAGGAAGGAAAATATATGGGTTTTTTTGACAGTTTTACAACGGACATTGGAATTGATTTAGGTACGTGCAACACATTGATTTACGTAAGGGGACAGGGGATCGTTATTGACGAGCCTTCTGTTGTTGCCGTAGAAAAAGGCACCGGCAAGGTTGTTGCCGTAGGTGCAGAGGCAAAACGCATGCTTTGGAAAACTCCTGGCAATATTGTTGCCATCAGGCCTCTGGCGGACGGTGTTATTTCTGACAGCGACTCCACAGAAAAGATGATAAAGTACTTCCTTTCAAAAATCATACCCCGTCATCATCTTTTCAAGTCAACACGCATGAAGATTGGTATTCCATCCTGCATTACTCAGGTTGAACGTGACGCTGTTATGGCAGCAGCACTTAAAGCCGGAGCAAAGGAAGTTGAAGTTATAGAAGAAAGCCTTGCAGCTGCTATCGGTGCCCAGATTCCGATTTACGAACCAGCAGGCCACATGGTCTGTGATATCGGTGGAGGTACAACAGAGGTTTCCGTAATCTCCCTTGGTGGCATGGTTATTACAAGTTCAATCCGTACAGGTGGTAACGAATTTGATGATGCCATAATGAAGCATGTAAGGGCAGTGCACAACCTTATAATCGGTCAGCAGACAGCAGAAAAGCTCAAGATTGAAATTGGTAATGCCACGGCCGACAAAATCACGGAAAAGATGGAAATAAAGGGTACAGATGCCATTACCGGACTTCCACGCCGTCTTGAAGTAGATTCAGTTGAAGTCAGGGAAGCTTTAAAAGAGCCTATCACAAAGATTGTTGAGGAAATCAAGAAAACTCTTGGACGCACACCGCCAGAACTCGCCGCTGATATTGTTGAGCGCGGTATAGTCATGACAGGTGGTGGTTCAATGTTGAAGGGCTTGCAAAAGCTTATATCAAAAGAGACAAATGTTCCTGTAATTCTTGTTGAAAAACCACTTGAATGTGTTGCTGTAGGTGCTGGACAGGCATTTGAGCTTTACAAGGACATGTCATCCAACCGCTCCATCTATGACAATTTGAACGGCTAAAATATGAAAAAAGCATTTCGTATTACGCTGCCCGATGCTGTATTTATCGTTTTGCTTTTAGTAAGCGGACTGGTTCTTGGACTGTCCTCGGGTGGCTTTATTGTCAATTTTAAACAATTTGGCTTCTCCGTTTTCTCCACATTGCAGAAAGGTGTCGGTATAGCATCCAATTTTGTGAGTGACAAGATAGAGGATGTTCAGGACATGTTCACAATGAAAAAGGAATATGCTGAACTCAAGGAACAACTCAAGGATTACGAATACCTTAAGCGTAATAACGTTGAAATCAGGGAAGAAAACCAAAAATTGAGGGCGCAGCTTGATTTTGCGACAGCCCTCGAATACAAGAATATTTCAGCCCAGATAATAGGACGTGATCCAAACAGCCTTTATTCGGGAATTACCATTGACAAGGGTGTAAACAGCGGTGTCAAAAAAGGTATGCCGGTTCTTGCCATACAGGACGGTAATGTCGGTGTTGTGGGTAAAATCGTTACAGTAGGAATGGATACTTCGCTTATAATGCCGATTTACGACACAAAGTGTAACATCTCCGCACGCATCAAAACAACACGTGAATTGGGAATTGTTTCTGGCAACGGTTCAGAGGAAAAGCCTCTTTCCATGAGCTATATAAGCAAAAGATCCCAGGGAAAGCTTCAGAATGGTGATGTAGTGGTAACATCCGGTGAAAATGGAAATTACATGAGGGACATACCCATCGGCTCAATCTCATACATACAGGCGCTTGATTATGACTCTTCTCTTAGTCTTGATATAGTACCAATAATTGATTTTTCAAGGCTTGAGATGGTACTTATAGTTGATCAAACCAAGGGAAATGACCGTGTAGTCGGACAGGAGGTAGGGAAGTGATTCTAGCATTCTTGCTCAGTACATTCATTCTATTGGTTTCTACGCTAGTTCAGGCGGCCATACTTTCGAACATAACTTTTTTGCCGGCAGTTCCTGACCTTTGTCTTATCTGCGTGCTTTATTTCTCACTGCATAACGGAAAACTTTTTGGAGAAACAAACGGTTTCATTTCTGGTCTGTTTTTGGATTTCCTAAGTGCAGGTCCTTTGGGCTTAAACTGCCTTATGAGAACGATAATTGGTTATGTTGGAGGAATTTTCAACAAGACAATCAATACGGAAGGTTTCTTTATTCCAGTTCTTCTTGGAGCATGTGCTACCGTCCTGAAAGTACTCATAACATGGCTTTTATCATTCTTGTTTCCGAATTCTATAATTGCCTATAATCCGTTTACAATTCTTTTTGTGTTTGAGATTGCAATAAACAGCTTGCTGACCCCCATAATGTTCAAGATTTTAGGTCTGTTCAGCAAGACATTGGTTTTAAAACCGGAGAATGTTCTGTAACATGAAGGCAACGTTTTTTCAGCTCAGTGAAGATGTATCTGATAAAAAGAATTTCCGCCTCTTTATAGTTTTTTGTATAATTGTTGTTGTATTTGCACTTTATCTTCTAAGGCTCCTTTCAATGCAGACGGTTGAAAGCTCATACTACAGTGATAGGGCAGTTGCACGCAAGAACTACGTGACCGTGCTTGATGCAAAACGCGGAGAGATCTTTGACTGTCATGTTGACGAGGAAAATGTACAGCCGCTTGTTACAAATACAGATGCCTTTGCCGTTGAATTGATCCCTGGAGAAATTCCCGACGGCGAATATGACACAGTTGCATCAAAGCTTGCAGATTATCTTGGTATGTCAAAGGCCATTATTGACCAGTTGACTACAGGAAAACGAAGATCTAATGAACCTATACAGATTAAGATTAATGTTCCGCTTACGAGCATCAGCAATATAGCAGAAAACATAGTTGAATTGCCGGGTGTATCATGGAAAAATAAGCCTATTCGAACTTATAATGAATCCGGTTCCATCAGCCATATCTTGGGTTATGTAGGTAAAATCAGCAAAGAACAGGCCAAGCTCTTGAATAACGAAGGTTATACCGAAAACTCAATCATAGGACAGGCTGGAATAGAAAGCCAATATGACAAGCTTTTGCAGGGAATTCCAGGATCCGAAAGCCGCACACGTGACGCTCAGATGCGTTTTACTGATGATCCGCCAGAAATTGTACCCCCAAAAATGGGTAACACCTTAGTACTTACGGTGGACACAAGGATACAGAAGCTGGCAGAGGAGACCCTTGGAGAAAGGGTAGGTGCCATAGTTGTCCTAAAGCCGGCAACTGGAGAAGTTCTGGCAATGGTTTCATATCCGTTTTATGATTCAAACCTCTTTTCATCAGAAAACTTCTCCAACGAATATGCACGTCTTCTTGAGAATCCAAACAGACCTCTCCTGAACCGAGCAATAAACTCCGCATATCCGCCTGCATCAACATTTAAGACAATCATGACGACAGCCGTTCTTTCGGAGAAAAAAATATCTCCTGACAAGAAAATTGAATGTACAGGTGAACTGTTTCATGGTGGAATACATTTTCACTGTCATAAAAAGGCACCGGGACATGGATGGCTTGACTTGAAAAACGGTCTTGCACAGTCATGCGACGTATACTTCTGGATTATCGGACGTGATTATCTTGGTGGAGACCTTATTGCACAGTATGCAATGGAATTTGGTTTCGGTCAAAGCCTTCAGATTGATCTGCCGGGTCAAGCTTCCGGATTTGTTCCAACTGCTCAGTGGAAGTCCAGGGAAAACCTTGGAAAATGGACGGATGGTGATACGATGAACATGTCAATCGGACAGGGATATACGACTGCAACCCCGATGCATGTAGCAAACATGATGGCCATGGTTTGTAACAGCGGCGTAATCTACAAGCCACATTTCCTCAAGGAAGTACGTGATGCAAATACCGGAGAGGTTATCCAGACCGTTGAACCGGAAGTCCTGCACGAATCTACTGTTGCAAAATCAGTATGGAGAACAGTACAGACAGATCTTCGATATACAATTTCAGATGGTACGGCTGTTTACCCGATGGGTAATAAACTCGTGAAAATTGCGGGAAAAACGGGTACAGCTGAAACAGGACGCTACACAGACCGCTGGCATTCATGGATGGTTGCTTATGCACCTTATGATGCTCCTGTTGAGGACCAGATTGTCGTTACAAGTTTGGTTGAGGATATAAATGAATGGGAGTGGTGGTCTCCCTACGCAACGAATATCGTAATCCAGGGTATATTTGCCAACCAGACCTATGAAGAATCAATTAAGACCCTTGGATTTGAATACCTGAAAAAGCAGGTGGGAAGGCAAGAGTAGAGTAATGAAAGTAAAATTTTTTGAGCGTTTTGATTATTTTATAATTGTTTGCATAGTTGTTCTCAGCGCGATGGGAGTTGCTTTTATCTATTCATCTGCCATCGATTCCAGCGGCATACTTCAGAACTCTGACTACAAGAAACAGGCTGTATGGTGTGCCGTAGGCCTTGTATTCATGATTGCCACAGCCATATTCGACTACCGTTTTTTCAAGCGCTATGCGATTGCCATTGGCATAACTCTTGTCGTAGCACTTATTGCAACCCGATTATTTGGAAAAACAGTTAATAATGCAAAAAGCTGGCTTGGATTCTATGGACTTGGCATTCAGCCATCAGAACCCGGCAAAATAATGTTCATAATATTCCTAGCATGGTTCCTTGAGCGCTCAGACAAAGATAATCCCCTAAAAAGATTTTTCATGGCTCTCTGTTTTACACTGGTACCAATAGGCTTGATTTTACTTCAGCCTGACCTTGGAACTGCCCTGGTATACTTCCCGATCTTTTTTGTAATGTGTTATATTGCAAATATACCACTAAGATATTTGTTACCTGTTTTATGTACTGGTATTTTAACAATTGTATTCATAATGATACCTCTATGGCAGCAATTCATCCTGCAAAAACCCATATACCTCGTTACTATTTTAAGTGACAAAACCAACATGATTGCAATCTCACTTACACTTTTGTCAATCATGATACTTTCATTGCTTGGCTATAGATATACTAAAAAGAAATACTTTTATTGGATAGTATATGTTTGTTCCATTTTACTGATTGCTTATACGCTGGCATTCTGTGGTCTTAAGATATTGACAAAGGAAAGCCATAAATATCAGAGGAACAGAATCATAGCGTTCTTGAACCCTGCATATGATCCACAGGGAGCAGGTTATAACGTAAGCAGTGCAAAAATCGCCATCGGTTCAGGCGGAATGTTCGGACAGGGCTTTAAGATGGGTAACCAGAGCCATTTGAAATTCGTTCCGGAACAGAGTACGGACTTTATTTTCAGCATACTGTCTGAGGAAATCGGTTTTATAGGCGGTTTGATTGTCTTCATTTGTTTCCTTGTAATCATGCTTAGAATCATAATTGCCGCAAGAAGTACCAGTAATGTATTTGGTTCTTACATATGTGCAGGCATACTTGGAATGCTATTTTTCCACTTTTTGGTCAATATAGGCATGGATATCGGATTGATGCCAGTTATGGGAATCCCGCTTCCATTCGTCTCTTACGGAGGCTCGGCATATATAACCAACTGCATTGCAATGGGGCTTGTAATGAGTGTAGCCTCAAGAAAACTTGATTTTGGTATCATGAACTCACTGCAATAATTCGCCTTTTCATGTTGATATAGTTTATCTAAGGGTATATAGAATAGGTGAATTTTACTATATTTGGCATACAATCTAGTAGACAGAATATACATTATAATCAGTCACAGGATATTTATTCGAATATCAGGCTGATACTGTCATTTTAGGTTTATATATCTAAAAGTTTCTCCATCCCAATAGTATTCACTTAGCTTTTCAGATTTGTAAGTGATATGCAGGTTGTAATCAATTTCACCATCTTTGGTATAAACTAAAATCTCTTTGGAATTATTCTGTTCTAATAGCGGGATATCGTTCCATTCATTGTTGTATACATCATAGGATTTGTTCGGGAAATAGATGACCTGATTTCGAGCAAAAGGAATTTCCACGCAGGTATCCAGATAACATATTTCAGTAAGCACCTTTTCGTCGGTTAAAAAACATACGCTGCAGTTTGTAAGGCTACCGGCTCCATAACCCATTTTTTTAATAAATAATACAATGGGGTTATTACCAAAAACTCCGGAATTCTGTTCAACTTGAATTTCGGTGCAAGGAAATGAAGATATGCCATGACTTAACAAGGAAATACCTGTTAGTTTTTTTACAGTCGCGCCTCTAACCAAAAGTATTTCCTCATCTATATATTCACCTGAATCAAGACCACAGCAACCGTCATCATGCTCCTCAAACAAAAACTGGCACGCTATGTAATCATATCTTGCATAGCCGTTCCTCAGGTCACATTCGCTATATACTGATGTCATCCAGCGTCCTAGAATATAGCCTTCTCCCATATAACAGCTTATTTTATACCAATGCGACCATGCACCTTCAACATACATTTCTTCACTGCATCTTTCCTCAACATCTACAATAGTTCCAGCATTGACCTGAAACAGTTTTTTTGCATCTGTAGAACAATCTGCACGCACATTTATTTTGTTGTCAACAATAAGACATTTGCTTCCTCTTGAGATCATCCCGTCATGATAAATCTTGTTTGCATGGAGATTGGCGAGTAAAAATATGTTAAGTAAAAGAAATATAAATTTTTTCATTTTTTCTCCGTAATACTATTTTATAATATCCCATGTTCCAGAAATCTTCAATGATTTTTATTCAAGTTTTTATATTGTCACACGGATTCAGAATTACTAACGCAATTTATTTTATGAAACTTTATCTTACATTTTATAAAACAATATAATTTTTCCTTAATTCTCTGTTCTATTAAAAGTTTATTGATTTCAGTAATTTTTTATTAATTAGTCATTCCTGAAAATAAGACAGCCATAGGAAAGTACTACATATTTACTAAGGATATCATAAATTGTTCCTCTGGGAAAATCCGTTATTTTTCTGAATTCAAGCATCTCACTCCTATTCCATTTATATAAAAAGACCGGACAAACTTTTAACTCATCCGGTCCTAAGGAAAAATGGAGTGTTACTATAATGACAATCCGTTAGTTATTTTGCATAACGGAAATGATTATACCAGCCCCCTCTGCTGGTAATCACATCAGGGGCAACCGATTATTAACGCTTAAGGTTAATAATTGTCTCAAGCATTGAATCACCTGTCTGAATTGTCTTTGCGTTTGATTCAAATCCACGCTGTGTTACAATCATGTCGGTGAGCTGTTCTGCAAGGTCGACGTTTGACATTTCAAGAGTTCCAGCCTTAAAGCTACCCTTTCCTGCTGTACGTGCTTCTCCAATGTTTGCCATACCTGAGTTGATTGACTCTGCGTATGTATTGTCGCCCTTCTTTTCAAGACCGCCCTGGTTTACAAAGCTAGCCATTGCGATCTGTCCGATTGTTCTTGTTGAACCATTTGAATATACACCGGTAATGATACCGTTCTGGTCGATGCTGAAGTTGTCGAGATAACCAAGAGCATATCCGTCCTGGAAGTATGCCTTTGTTGTGCTCTTTGATGCATCCTGTGTGATTGTATTTTCAAATGAACCGATTGTTCCCAAGTCAAGTGTGAATGTCTGACGATATGGGTTTCCGGCTGCATCCGGGTTGCTGTCAGGAACATTGTATGAAGCCTGAAGATAGATGTTTCCTTCTGTGTTTGATACGTTTCCTGCGCTGTCAACTACTGATGCCAAAGCACCCATGTTATCAAAGTTCAATGTATAGACATTTGTTACACCGTCTGTTGTGTTAAGACCTGCTCTTGTTTCTGTTGGAACTTCTGCTGCTGGATCAACAACGATTGATACTGTCCACTGGTTTGGATTGTCTGCAACCTTCTGGAAGTTCATCTGAAGCTCGTGCTTCTTTCCATAAGAGTCATAGATATCAATCTCTGTCTGCCATGTTCCCTGACGAACCTGCTCTTCTGTTGGGTTTTCTGGAATTACCGGCATGTTCTTGTCAAGGTTACAAAGATAGCGAACCATCTCTGTTGCACGTGGCGGATCCTTCTGTCCTACAGGGATAATGAGGTCTGTTGTAGAAGCTGAAGTCTGAACAAATCCTTCTGCATCTGCCATCCAACCCTGAACCCTAAGACCGTTTCCAGGATTTACGAGTGTTCCGTTTGAGTCAACACCAAAGACACCGGCTCTTGTATAGAATGTCTCTTCACCATTCTTAAGAACGAAGAAACCGTTTCCCTGAATTGCAATATCAGTTGATACACCAGTTGACTGCAAAGTTCCCTGTGTAAAGATTGTATCAATTGAAGCAATGCTCATACCAAGTCCGACTTCCTTGGGGTTAACGCCACCAACTTCCTCGCCTGGTCTTGAAGCACCGCTGATCTGCTGACTGATCATATCCTGAAAGTCAACACGACCTTTCTTAAATCCATAAGTATTGACATTGGAAATGTTGTTTCCAATAACATCCATTCTTGTCTGATGATTCTGTAAGCCGCTTACACCAGAATAAAGTGATCTCATCATATCGCTACCCTCTTTTGTTAATTGCCGTAAACGGCTGTAATTTTATTCAAATCATAATACATGTTGCCTACGCGAACCTGTGGATTGTTGCCGTAAGTAACTGCCTGCACAACGCCTGCTGTTGTTGTGTCTCCTAAGTCAATCTGAACTGTTTTACCCAAAGTTCCGACTGCACTGTTTGACGTAAGAATTGAACTCATCTGCTCGAAGCTTGAATTCAAGTTTGTCATCTGCTCCAATGTTGAGAACTGTGCCATCTGGGCAATGAATTCTGTATTGTCCATTGGATCTGTCGGGTCTTGATTCTGCATCTGCACTATCAAGAGTTTTAAGAAGTCATCCTTGCCCAACGACTGAGTGGTAGTCTTTCCATCTACTACCAGCGACTTGTTAAAAGTGTCCACTTCCATCTGAAGTTTTGCGACTTCCTGGGCACTCATGTGTGTGTTTAAGCTAACACCTTCTTCTGCCATAATAACACTCCTGTTCCTACGCTACTACATCAATCTGATATTCGCTTGAGGAACTGTACTGACTTGAATCTGAAGAAGCTGCAATTTCTTCTCCAGACTGACCATATTCCTTATTTACACGACCAGCAATATACTGACCGTCATTACCATTTTGATTCTGTGCAAAAGGATTCTCTGATGAAGAATCTGCAAGTGAAAGACTCAACTGTGCGTTTTCAAATCCATTTTCCTGGAAAGAATGGCGCAACAAGTCAAGGTTTTCTTTGAAGGCCTCCATTGCTTCCTTACTTTGCACTACAATATGTCCATTAATATTTTTATCGGTTAACTGAAGGCTAATCTTAACATTTCCAAGGCTTTCTGGTTTTAAAACCATGTTAATAGAACCGGAATTCTGATCCTTAAGGATTATAGTTCCTGCCTTTGCAAATTCAGGCGCATTTTGCTGAATTTGCTGTGAAAGCATCTGCTGGAATGTTGAACCTGTTGCCGAAGCACTCTGGTCATTTGTAGAAAGTATATTTGCCCTTGCATTGTCTGAAATAACTGCAGCCTGAGCATTCTGATTGGTCTCTGCAACCTTTACTTCCCTGACCTCTCCGGTCACTTTTTTCTCTTCTTCCTGAACAACTACAGTCCTTTCATCAAAAATAGTAAAAACTTTTCTTTCAGAAGCTGCAATTTCATTATTGGTTACCTTATCATTGTCTGGCTTGACATTTTTTGATTCAACTGGACCCTTAATCTGCTCAGATGGACTTTCCGCCACTTTTTCAGCTTCATCTTGACTAATCTGGTTAACATTTTCTTTAACAGATTCTTTTGGTTTTAAGGAATCATTGTCAAGCATTGAGATTTCAGAAGCTATTTCCTCTAGATCTGCACTGTCAGGAGCGGTTGCAACTGTTTCCATCTCAACCTGTGCATCACTTAAGAATTCAATTTCAGCACCGGCTTCCTCAAATTCAAGGTTCCTCAATGACTGAGATTCATCTGCATCTGATGCAGCAAGATCAATCATCATATAAACCTGATTTGCATCATCTTCAATCTGAACAGGTTCCTCAACTTCTTTTTTCGGTTCTGGCTGTTTTTTTGCCTTTACCTGCCCGATTTCCTTTTGATCCTCACCCTTCTGCTGATCTTTGGCAACACTTGAATTGATGTTTGCATCAGGTGATTTTTCTTTTAAAAATGAGCTTTCTTTTGAATCTACCTTTGACTGATTCGGCTGAGTTTGCAATGAATTCAAAATTGATTGAAAAGAATTAGAGGATGACTTTGACTCTTTTGTGTAAGTCTCTGCGTTTTTTGCCAGGACATCTGTCCTTGCGTACTGAACTTTTAAGTACTGCACTGGTAATACCTCCGGCTAAACACCGTGCATTACCAGCGTACGATTTTATTCTTCGTCGTCGATGGAAAGAGGCTTGTTGGTCATCTTGCGTTGAATTTCGGCAGCTCTTTCTGCATTGCCACTATCAACCATCAATGAAAGCCAATAAGACCCCAACGATTGAGCACCAGCGCTTTCCTTTTCCTTTCTCAAGACATCAATGACATCCTGATCATCCATCTCCAACAGAATGTTGACGGCATTTTTCGGTTGCATACCGCGCAGGTTCTCAACAATTTGCTCGATGTTTACCATTCTAATATCGTACTTTTTAACTTCATTGTTAAATGTTTTTTCCCGTTCTTCCTGAGCTTTTTTCTGATCTTCAAGTTCCTGAGCAATCTGGGCGTTATTTTCTTCTCCGGCCTCAATATCAGCCTCCCTTTTGTCAAGTTCCTCAGACCTTATGTCCAAAGCCTCAAGACGTTTTGCCCAGCGAGCGTTATCAAGATCTTCCTCCTCCAAACTGTTTGGGGAAGAAGGAACGGTTGTTGTCTGCGGTTGCAGCCCGAAAAGACGATATACAGGAGCAAACCATTTCTTTGCCTGAATTATTCCAAGATAATCGAACCACATGAGTCCGAAAAAAACTATAATGATAATCAAAAGTATGAGTAAAATCGACTTTCCAAGAACTTTGCCTCTAGCCACAGTTTTTCCCCTTTACTGCCGAGTACTTTCAGATAAACAATTAATCCATCTGAAAGTGGCTCTGTTTTTTAGATTATCGGATTTTACAACGGTTTGTTAACTTTTTTCCGCATAAAACCCTTTTTTGTTTATTTACCCATCAAACCGCCGATAGCAGTTCCCAGAGTAATATCATTGTCACGGCTCACAATCTCATAGAAAAGGCCTCTTTGCCTCAAGAGAAGATCCTCAAGATACCCTTGGACACGCATGGCGATTTTATGAGTCTTGTAGAATGTTGTTCCGTCACAGAGTATGCATACCGGCTTTGTAGCGTTCTTTCCCTGTCCTGACTTTACCACACATGCCGTTAGAATGCTTGCCGAAAGCCTGGCTGAGCGGTCAACGATTGCATCCAAAAGCTGATGCAATATGTCATAATCTTCCTCAGTGGCACATTCTGCCGCCTTTGCACCCAAAACAGAGGCCGTGCGGTATGGAGCGTGAAGGAAAGAATCTATTTCTATAAGTGTAAGGCTTTCAATTGCTGCAAGTGATTCAGAGAATTTTTTGCTGAAAAGCCCCTCCTTGACTGCTGCCTGTATCACTTCATGAGCCACAGGTCCCAGATATGCACCGGAACATTGCTTTTCCAGAAGGCCAGTACCCGGTTTTACGCTTTTCTGGTCATATGAGATGTCAAAGTCTGAACGTGGAGCCTTGTCAAATTTTCCACTCTCACATACGATTATCTGCTTCTTCAATCCTGGATATGCAGGATCCTTGTCCTGGATGTAAGCGGCATTCATTCCTGTTCCAAGGATAAAGCCTATATAAGATGAATAGAGGTTTCCCTCCTCAGGACATGCGGCACCGGCCAGAAGTGCGGCAACGGTATCATTCAAAAGCGATATCTTGACCTTTTTCGTCCATCCGTGCTCAGCAAGAGCCTGTGCAAGCTCCTTTCCGATATGGCAGCCAACCACCTCCGGAGCCTTGATTTCCTTTGAAAAGCCCAAAAGAACTCCGTCTCCGTCTTCAGTTATTGTCATAGGATATGAGAAACAAAAACCTATGTTTGAAGACTTGTCCTTAAGATGCTCAAGGTTTTCTGCAAACTGTTCAAAAAATTCCTTACGTGACAGCTCACGCTCGATTCCAGGCATTTTTGTCTTTTCCATAAAATCGATGACTGGCTGTCCGGCCTGGTCAAAGGTAACTAGGCATGAGCGGAAATTGGTTCCACCCGCATCGATTACTATCACGCTTTCTCCGGAGAGTTTTCTTTCCGGCGGAACACAAAAAGTCCTTATCATATCCTGTCCGGCTTTACGGCCTGAAAGTCCCTCGTTCATATCAAACAAAAGGGAATCCACAATGGGATTCATATCAAAATTCAACGGAAAATTATGCTTCCCCAAAAAAACTGCTGCGGAATTATTCATTGAATGGCTCCTGAAATTATTTGTTGAATTATTCTACCACACTTTACACTTTTTAACAATACAATTACAATGAACTTCATGTCTTTAGAAGAACAATTGAAAAACCAGCTTAATCCAGAGCAATACAGGGCAGTCACGACAATCGAAGGCCCCATACTGATAATAGCCGGAGCTGGAAGCGGAAAAACACGCGTAATCACATACAGAATCGCAAACATGCTGGAAAAAGGGATTCCACAGAGCCAGATACTCGCTTTGACCTTTACAAACAAGGCGGCAAAGGAAATGTCCGACCGCATAAAGCAATTGACAGGAAAAAAACTCCAGAACCTTACGATAAGCACATTCCATGCCTTTGGGGTAAAGATATTAAGGCAGGATATCGACAAAATCGGTTACAGGCCAAATTTTTCAATCTATGACGAGACAGACCGCTTTTCATTGATAAAGGAAACAGGTCGTGAGCTAAAATTTACCCAGGACACTCTTGACGTCTATAAAATAGGGATTCTTTTCAGTGACATAAAAACAGGTAGGAAGGCATTCACTGATGAGACAGACGCATATAAAGCCCTGTATGAGGGATATCAGGAAGGCCTCAAACTTTACAATTCAGTTGATTTTGATGACTTGATCACGCTTCCCATAAAGCTTTTCCGCGAGCATCCTGAAGTTCTTGAGGAGTATAGAAACCGCTACCGTTACATTATGGTTGATGAATTCCAGGATACAAGCCACCAGCAGTATGAGCTCATGCACCTTCTTTCGGATAAAAATGTCGCTGTTGTGGGTGACGATGACCAGAGCATTTACTCCTGGCGTGGAGCAGACTATCAGAATATCGTCAATTTTGAAAAGGATTTCCCCTCTATGACAGAAATCCGTCTGGAGCAAAATTACCGTTCTACAGGAACAATACTCGCGGCTGCCAACGGTGTAATCAAGCACAACACTAACCGCAAGGACAAGGAACTATGGTCGGGAAAAGGTGACGGGAAGCCGATTGAACTCTTCATGCCGGAAAATGAGGCGGCAGAGGCAGATTTCATAGCGGAAAGCATTCAGGGCATCTGTGCGGAGGAAAAACGCAGATACGAGGATTTTGGCGTACTTATAAGATCCAATACCCAAAGCCGTCCGATAGAAGAAGCGTTTCTTGAGGCAAACATTCCTTATGTCATGAGCGGTGGAACGAGTTTTTTTGAGCGCAAGGAAATAAAGGACATAATCTCCTACCTTAGGGTCATCTCAAATCATGATGACGACATAAACCTTCTAAGAATCATAAACACACCACGTCGCGGAATAGGCCGTTCCGCAATTGATGCTATAAATAAAATTGCAGATTCCCTTAAATCTTCGCTATGGACTTCAATAGAGCATATTTGTGCCCTACCAGAAGATGAATGCCCGGTAGCACCCAAGACAAAAGCCTCTTTGCAGGAATTTCTTGAGGTTATAGAAGGCAATAAAAGCATGCTTGGTGGAAGCGGACTGAGCAAAAAAGTTCATGCCATGGTTGATCAGATTGAATACTATGACTACCTTATTGGGGAAAACCAGAAAAGTGAAAAGGCTGCCCGTTTCAAGATGATGAATGTGGATAGCCTTATAAAAAGTATGGAGCAATGGGAGAATAATCCTGCAAATGAGGACACAAGCCTTTATGCCTACTTGAACCGCATTACCCTCCTTTCCAGGGATGATCTTGATGACGGAGAGCAGGATACCGGAAAGGTAAACCTTATGACCGTACACGCGAGCAAGGGGCTTGAATTTCCTGTAGTGTTCATAGCCGGTGCAGAGGAAGGCCTTATGCCGCATGCCAGGGCAGTCGAGGAAGGCGGAGACCAGGCAGTTGAGGAAGAACGCCGGCTTTTTTATGTGGCAGTTACCAGGGCACGTGACAGGCTTTTGATTTCATCATGCGTCAACCGGAGAAAAATGAACGCAACGGTAGAATGCAAGCCAAGCCGTTTTCTTGATGAGATTCCAGAGCAGCTGGTAAAATACCACGAGAGGTCGAAAGAGGTTGATGCAGAGCAGGCTCACGAACTTCTTCAGAACATGCTTAAGAATTTTGCAAGGCCTAGGGTCCCAAAGATTTAACGGAGGCTCCGCAAATTAAAACAATACTTTTCAGAAATAAAAAAATATGATATATTTTAATAAGAGATAGAATCTTTGGATTTTCTGAAGACATGGAGGAATTATGAGAAAATTTCGTATTTTAACTTCTCTTTTTATTGCAGGAACCCTTGCTTTTTTTTGTATTTCCTGCCAGAGCACACAGAATGTAGGTAAAGTAAAATCACCCGAGAAGCTTTCTGAAAAAGACAATTCAAGCTCATCCGTCAAACCTCTTCTTGTTACTGAGCTTCCGACAATCACCTTCAGCGGACAGGCTATAAAATATGAGTGTGAATCCCTTTTCCTGAACAACTGTACCGTAATCGAAGATCCTGCCGCAAGCCAGAAATATTCAATAAGAATTGAAAATGAATCCTCAACTGCACAGATAAAAGTGCGTTTCCCTGCTGGAACCTATGAGTGCATGCTTTCCGAAAAAGCCGTTGACAACAACCATGCATCATTCTATGTTTACATCGATGACAATCCGCACAGAATGTATCCAAGCAATCCTCCGCTTGGCACTTATGAACTGACAACTCGCTCACCGATTTATTTTACCATTGATGAGCCAAGGACAATCTTCGTAACAATCAGGGCAAGTTCATCCAATAAAAAAGGTTCCACCGGAATGTATCTGGATTACATTCAGTTTGTGAGAAGAAAATAGCAGGACGAAATGCGCTTTTACAAATAAAAGTTTATTTTCCCAAATCAAGCATACGTCGGTTATAGTCTGCCGGCGGATCCTGTATTATGCTCCAGTCGAAATCCAAAACTCCATGTGGCGGGAATAACGGCGGCGGCAAGGGCTTCTTTAGCTGATGGTTAAGCTCGATTATTTCTTCTATCGTGCGTGTTCCGTCAGTCAATGTCAGGTATGGCTCACCAAAAGCCAATATTGTTGATGTCCTTACCATGTAGTGAATCTCATTTCCAAATTCATCAGAAATTGTCTTTTGTACCAGAATTGAATTCGTTGTATATGGTTCCGGAAGAGAGTCTGTCTTCTTGAGGTTCCTTATTTCTGTCCTTTTTCCAAGAGTACATGTGTAATTCTTGTCACCTACCCAGAGATGCTTTGGTACAGAATACAGCTCTCCGTTGTCACTGAATGTCGCCACTGCATTTTCATCATATTCCATGTCGGTTTCCCAATAGCGCAACGGATATACTGCATCATCAGTAACATAATATGACAGAAGTTCCTTGTTAACCCTGGGACGGCTTATGAGGACACCATTGGCGTTTCCCACATCCTGCCAGTAGCCTGCAAGAAGGTTTCCTGATTCCATGACGGTTCCCTCAAGCAAGGCACTTACGGGTACAGAATCTGAATCCTCAGCTTTTATGGCAAAATTCAAATAAAGCTTGTCGCCTATCACTGCAATGGGCACATGGTAGGTTTGTTCACCTCCAAGCCTTTTTCCGCCAAACTGTACCTGCATGTCCCAGGCACCGGAACAAAGGTTTTCAGCTATAAGTACGTCTCCGTCTTCCTGCACGCATTGAATGCCATATTCCTCTGTAAAAACCTCGTCTGTAAGGCTTACAAACCTAATTTTCACTTCCTGCGCACTTGCTGAATTTCCAGCGGTTGCAGTATTCGCGTCCCTAGGATTCTTTGATGTATATTCTGCGCTTTCTGCAGCCCTGTCGTCATACCACTGATAAAATGTGCGCAATACAATCTGAGGAATGGCCTGCTGGTTTGAGTTTATATATCCAGAATCAAAAACCACATACCGATTGTAGTTCTCCCAAATACCCTCAAGCAAAAGAGGAACCTGACGCTCACTCTCCTGCGCATGTAGCGGAACGGCCGCAGCCAGAGACAATGCTATACTAGAAAAAAATAAAGACAGTTTCACCTTTTGAATATCGGCAAGCTTGTATTATGAACTTAAGGTCTTATCTCCCCATTTTTCTGCAATTGAATCACGGAGAGAATATCGTATAATCTGCCTTTCCTCAAAGGCCTTTTCTATCATGGAATCTATTTCCATTTCCTCATAGATTTTTTTTGCTTCCTGAATGTCGGCCCTCAGTACCGGATGTTTCGGACTGAACAGCACACAACAGTCTTCGTACGGAAGGATTGAAGTGTCATACGTGCCTATCTCGCGTGCCGTATCACAGATTTCTTCCTTGTCAAGCCCCAAAAGAGGCCTGTACAGCGGATATTGTGCAAAGGATTCCGTTACGGCCAGGTTTTCCACTGTCTGACTTGCGACCTGTCCCAGGCTTTCTCCAGTAATTATGGCATCTGAATGAATCCTCTGGCAAAGCATGTTAGCCGCCTTCATCATGCAAAGACGCAGCATGAGAGTTGCAAACGGTTCGGGAGATTTTTTCTTTATCTGCATCTGAACATCTGTAAAGGAAATTATGTTCAAATGCGTGTCGTTTCCATATTCACCGATCTTTTTTGCAAGGGTTTCGACCTTCTGCTGAGCCTCAACAGAAGTATAGGGATATGAATGAAAATATACACATTCAACCTTCATTCCCCGCCGCATCATTCTGTAACCGGCCACAGGACTGTCCAGGCCTCCGCTTAAAAGCAAAAGTCCCTTTCCGCTGACTCCAACTGGTAATCCACGACATGACCTGTTCTGTGATGAATAAACGTATGCCTCATCCCTTACTTCGACTTGAATCACAACATCGGGTCTGTGTACGTCTACGGCAAGAATTCCCCTGTCATAGGCCTCTGCAGCCGCCTCAACGCATATCTGGTATGAATTAAGGGGAAAAGACTTGTCCTCACGCCTGGCTTCAACTTTAAATGTTTTATAGCCCGCATCCCGTGCTTTTTCTGCAAGTTCGGTAACTGCGGCAGTTATTGAACCGATGTCTTTTTCTACTGCATTGACTTTTGCCCATCCGGTTATTCCCATAAGATGGTCAAGGACATATTCAACCGCCTCACATGATTTTTCGGGGCAGTTTATGTAAAGCCTTCCAGCCCTGAGAGCCACATGAGCCTCTACTGCTTCAAGAGCAAGACGTGCATTATTTACCAGCTGCTTTTCAAATACCTTTATGTTTCCACCCTTTAAGGTCAGCTCTCCAAGTTTTCCGATATAACTGTTCATCTCATCCCCTAGAACTGGTATTTAAAGCCTATTGTAAAGTAATTGTTGATTTCATCCCTAAGGCCGTCTTCCCATCTTGAATGGAAGTATTCAACCAGCTCCTCTCCCGTGAGAGTATTTCCCTCAAAAGTATAGGTACCGTTACCATTATCCTCTATGTTACTTCCCTGTCCTGGATACAGATGAGAATCCACACCCCTGTTCTTTACCCATTCAAAGAGATAGCTGGCATGCAGTGAAAACTGACCCCAGTTGTATTTCTTAAATGAATAGTCAACTGAAAATCCTTCCTGAAGGACATACATTCTGTTGGGCTGAGTAAGGTAATTAAGCTTGTCCCATGCCGTATCAATATGAGAGCCGATGGAACCGCTGCTTCCCATGTTTGCATGAGTATTGATGCTTCCGTCTGTTGCGTATGTTCCAGGTTCTGACATGAGAAGTGCCATTGCTTCCTCTGTTGTATAGCTTTCACATACATTTGCATGACGCATGAATGATGACATGACCTGAATGTGCAATGGCGGTACCGGAATGAAGTTAATTGTAAGGGCAATGCGGTCCGTATTTGGTGGATAAGACTGACCGATTGGTACTCCATTGTTGGTATAGTTCTGGAAATTAAAGCAGTGGCTGGTAATCGTACAGTCCCTGTTAGGATCATCATAATCCCAGTGCGTATATGTAAATGGTGTGATGACTGTGTAATCCAAAGCAAGGCGGGAGCAGTATGAGTCAACCGGGGTATAGATGATTCCGGTCTTAAATGCCACGCGTATCTTTGTATCAAAATCAAGCTTTACAACATCATCAACGCTTATATCATCAACAAAGATATCTGTAGCCCACAGGATGCCTTTATAGGGACGGTATTTTATTATAAGGCCCATTTGAAGATTGTCGTTAAAGCCTCCGATACCCTGTGCAACCATAAAGGGAGCGGGAATCAGGTATGAAGGATCAAGCCTACGTCCAAAAACAATTGTTTCATAATATGCCACTGAAAGCTGCGGCAAGAACTTGAATTCTAGGGCATGGAAAGCCATGTATTTATCAGGAGCAAGATCACTTCCGTCATAACACAAGGTTGCACCCATTGTTGAATACTGCTGGGTATATGACCATCTGGGATTAACTGTTGTAAATGAAAGATTAGTACGGTGATACGAATTGTCATTTAATGCCAAACCTGAATTGATGAATGGTCCATAACCTGAGCGGTAGATTCCAATCTGTGCAAAAATATTTTTTGTTCCCACTGCAAGGATATCGTTCATATCAAGATATACTTCTAAAGGACCAACAGATGCGGCATCATGAATGGCGTCATGGCTGTCATTTTCATATACTGCAAGATAATCTGAAACATTGTTGTTATAAGCTGCAAGACCTATGCTGTAACCCATGGAAACAAATTCATCAAAGAGTGAAATGTCTCCATTAAAATCAGGGTAAATGCCAACATGAGCATCACCAAAACCTTCTTTTTCTGCATCCTTCTTGTATGTCAAGTCTGTTTGAAGGGAAAGATTCCATGGCTTACCCGTAACTTTCTCCCAGTACAGTTCAGCATTGCGCTTATCTCTTTCGTTTCCGTTTTCCATTACGCTCTGCAAAATGTCCCTTATGTTTTTTATTGGGAATGGTCGCAGTGGCGGAACCTCATCGATCAAACCGCGGATCTCCCATGCCTCAACGAGAGTATAAAAGGTATCATCAGGATCAACACTTACCTGAGCAAAAAGTGGAACTGCAAGCAAGAGGGAAAAGAGCACAAGAAAGATTTTTTTCATTTGAATAACCTCTTCAAAACTAAATGAGAACTGAATATTATTTCACCGCCACATTCAAATTCACCCCTTTGGTTATCGTGATTGAATGTAAATGTAAACGAAGGCTGTAAAGCAAGCGAAAGATATGGAGTCGGACAGAAGGTCCCGCGAAGTGAGATTGTATTTACATATTCTGGAGTTCCGCTTGGTGCAAGCCATGACTGCTGTTCCTTAGCGAATTCAAGTCCTCCAGCTTTTTCTGAATCCGGGTATACCCAGTTGGCAAGATCAGGATTTTTGTCTGTTCCACCCCAACTGAGTTCAGGATAATTGTCAAATACCTTGGTTCCTGAATATTGGCCTGCCGCCTTAAAGAGATAGCTTCCCGTTACGCTCCACACCTCTGGCACTTCATAACCGAACGTTAGCTTTCCTGCAATCGTATCAGGACCAAGAGGTGTTCCCGTCCATTCATAAAGGCTGTCCATGTCACCGATATTCTCCCTGTATGTACGTACAAGGCTCCAGTTTGGACTTTCCTTTATGTACATGAAAGGATCCGTGTATACACCCTCTATCCATCCATGAAAATATCCATCTTTGTAAGGATAATAAAGTTCAGCTCCAAGTTGCAGTGCGATTGCATTTGGAGTCGTATCGCTAGGCCAGTTGACTTTTTCGTAAATCGTCTGCCATTGATCCTGTGCAAAAAGACCATAAATCCTAAAATATTTAACAGGAACATAAGTCAGCATAAAGCACATGTATGCGCATACATTAGTCTCATGCCCACCATAATCTTCCCATGCCGCTGTTCCATGAAAAACTGTAAGGGGGTTAAAGAAACGGAGTTCTATAGGTGAGTTAACAAGCATTGACTCCATGACCGTAAACTGAACCTTGTTGAAAAAGCGGACGTCAAATCTGTGGGTATACATGTATTTGTCAACATTAAATTCGGTTATATTCATGTTGTAACGGATATTCGGTGAAAAAATCTCCAGGTTGAACCAGCTTGAATCCGTAAAGTATTCGCTCATTATCACGCTACCGGTTAAAGTCCTTCCGATTGACTGAGGGCCCAATCCCAGCCTGAAGTTAATTCCAGTAGTATCATTAAGGAACAAACCTGTGCTGCCATAGCCATAATGCGGGAAATTAATGTCAAAATATCCGGGAAGATAAGGTACGTTCACATAATTGTCATCGCTATTGAAAGTGCATTTGTTGTCGGAAAGGATTATCCCTGTGGCCAGGGTAAAATAATCTCCCGCCATAAAGTTGACATCCACATCTATGAAAGGCTTTTTGCTGAATCTGTCATAAACCCAGTCAAGCGCATCATTTGTCTTGTAATATCCTTCAAGATTCACCTCAGGATCTATTCCGAAAGAAATAAGGCCAAAATTAAATGACATGGAACCATTGGCGATATATTCCATTATCCTGTCATAGTTTTTCTTTCCCGCAGTACTTAAGTTCTCATAATCAACTTCAGAAAGATAAACCTGAATCTCTCCTATGGTAAGTGGAGCCTGATCAGCAAAAGTAGAAATCCCCTGCTCCATTGTGATTGAATTCAATGCGTCATAGACCCAACTGTCACTTAAAACCAGCTCCTGCTTGCCTCTTGGGGATGCAAAAAGCGGGGTCAAAAACAAAGCGATAGAACACGCGGCAATGAATTTTTTCAGTAATTTAACCCTCGTCATCATAGAAGTCATAGTACTCCATTCTTGCGAAATAAGCAAGTATTCGGTATAATAACAGTCAGTTTCAAAACCTGTCTTATTTTGAAATTTCCTCAATTTTGATGGAGGCCTTAATGAAAGCATCGGAAAAGCTTGATGTCTATAATCTTCTCAAGACTGCGTCTGCACAGATTCTTGGATATAATTCCGTGGAATTCAGCGGTAATGTCCCTGATTTTACGGATGACCCGGAAAACATTCAGGTTGAGGAAAAAGTCAAGGCCAAGGGAGTTACGCTTGAATCAATTGTCCAAAAAATTTCTGCATGCCAGAATTGCATCCTATCCAAGACACGTAATAATACTGTTCCCGGAGAAGGTGTTTCAAATCCCCTTGTCATGGTCATTGGAGAAGGCCCTGGGGAAGAAGAGGATAAGACAGGACGACCTTTTGTAGGAAAAGCAGGCCAGCTTTTGGACAAAATGCTTGCCGCCATAAAACTAGACAGAAACAAGAACTGCTACATCGCGAATATTGTAAAATGCAGGCCTCCGAACAACCGTGTACCGGAACAGCAGGAAGCCGATGCATGCTCAGGATATCTTGCAGCACAAATCCATATTCTTAAACCACGTGCAATCCTTGCTATGGGAAGAACCGCCGTTCAAAACCTTATGAAAACCGGACAGGGAATCAATGCCCTCAGGGGAAAAATGCTCGACTACAACGGCATACCTCTTATGGCAACCTATCATCCTTCGGCATTATTGCATGACGAAAGACTCAAGGCACCTGCATGGCAGGACCTCAAGGCATTCCGGGAAGTGCTTTTGAACATTCAATCTGATTATGAAGCCTGAAGGAGGCTGTTTTGAGCCGCTATATCGATGTTGTGCTGAACGTTCCCCTGGACCAGGCCTTTACCTACCGCGAAGTTCCCGTAAAAGACGGAGAAGAAGCCCCACCCTCGGATTCCCTTTTTGGACTTAGGGTTGAGGTGCGTTTTGGAAACAGGAAACTAACCGGCATCATATGCGCCGTCCATGATGAACTACCCGAAACTTGTGCTGTAGGAGAAGACAAAATTCGTCCTGCAGTAAGGTATATAGACAAAAAACCGATTGTAACCCGTGAACTATACGAAATGGCACGCTGGATAAGCTCATATTACATTTCTTCAATCGGAGAGGCATTGTTCTCAATGATTCCTTCAGGCCGCAGGGAAACTGACTCCTCAGGCTTTTCTTTTTCTGAGGATGAGACAAGCTTTAAAAAATGCACTTTAAGCGTGGAACAGGAAAATGCCGTCAAGGGCATACTTGAAGACACAGGCAGTTTCTTTCACTATCTTTACGGAAAGACTGGAAGCGGGAAAACAGAAGTCTTCCTAAGGTGTGCCGAGGCTGTTTTAGGTCAGGGAAAAGGCGTAATCTATCTGGTTCCGGAGATTGGACTGACACCCCAGGTTGTGCAGGCTGTCGTGCAGCGTTTCGGGGATACGGCGGCTGTCCTTCATTCCCAGCTCACACCAAGCCAGCGTCTTGGAGAATGGAAGCGCATACTTGAAAAAAAAGCCAGAATCGTTGTGGGGGCCAGAAGCGCAGTTTTTGCCCCTGTACCGGATCTTGGGATGATCATAATAGACGAAGAGCATGACGGTTCCTACAAGGCAGGAAACAGTCCAAGATATCATGCAAGACAGGTTGCCATGTACCGCAGCTCAAAGTACAGGATACCCCTTGTTATGGGGTCTGCAACACCTTCCGTGGAGGCATGTCAGGCAATGCAGGACGGAAGCATTAAAAAGCATACTCTGGGAGAAAGGCTTGCAGGCGGAAAAATGCCTGAGATAAAAAGCATAAACCTGAGCCTTAAAAAGTCAGGAAGCTGTCTGAGCAACGAGCTTATAGATGAGATTAACAAGACACTGGCAGAAAACCGGCAGGTCATTCTTTTCCTGAACCGCAGGGGATTTACTCATTTTTTCCATTGCGGATCATGTGGTTTTGAGATGAAATGCAAGAACTGCTCGGTATCCATGACATATCACAAGTCGGAAAACCGCCTCAGATGCCATTATTGCGGATACAGCGTGCAGCCGCCAACCCAATGCCCCAAGTGTGGATCTCTGGATGTCGGGTACAGGGGATTTGGTACAGAATACATAGAGGCAGAAGTAAGGGCAAAATTTCCCAACGCACGTCTTGTCCGGGTGGATACGGATTCAGTGAGCCACAAGGGAGAGCTTCAGCAAAAACTGTCTGACTTCAAGGATGGGAAATATGACATCCTTTTGGGAACACAAATGGTTGCAAAGGGCTTGAATTTTCCATCACTTCAGCTTGTTGGAGTTGTTCTTGCAGACACCGCACTTCATCTTCCGGATTTTAGGGCGGCAGAAAGAACTTTTTCAATGATAACTCAGGTAGCAGGACGTGCAGGCAGGTATTTTCCAGACGGCAAGGTCCTTGTTCAAAGCTACAGTCCTGACATGCCTCCGATAGAGCTTGCTGTCTCCGGAAACATAGATGAATTTTACAGGCAGGAGCTCGAACAGCGAAAAATTCTGGGATTTCCTCCGTTTTCCAGATTACTCAGACTCATATTCAGGTCTTCAAAACAAGATGCCGCCGAACAGGCAGCAGAAAGCGCATTGTCGATATTGGACTCCTGCCGAGAGGAAGACTGTTACATACTTGGACCTTGCGAATGCCCCATATCGATGGTTGCAGGGAACTACAGATATCAGATTTTGCTTAGGGGTAATAGAATTTCAAGATTGCAGAAAATGGCCTCACATCTTATAAAGGGATATAGCGCACCAAGCCATGTCTATATAGAAGTTGACGTAGATCCAGTTTCACTTTTGTAGCAGCATTAATCAAACATGACGCCTTATGCCGTTGAATTTAACTTCCCATAAAAAAAGGCCAGTCGGAGGAGCCGTAAACAAAGCTTTTGAACGGTCACGGCTTTCAAGAATGGTTTTAAAGTCATCAGCATTTTTTCCTTCTTGCTCAAGAGTAATAAGGGTACCCGTCAATGATCGGACCATCTTCCACAGAAATGCATTTGCCTCAATCTCAAAAACAAGGATGTCATCATGATATTCAAAAAAAGCCCTGTCAATATAGCGGAATGTTGAAAGGCTCTGGTCTCCTGCGGCTGCAAATGTTGCAAAATCAATCTCACCTTTAAGCAGGGAGCACATGCTGTTAAGTTTGTCAATATCCGGGTGCTTTCTCAATTTCCAGACATAGCGCATGTCACGTGCTTCTGGCAGGCCTGTATGCATGAAATATCGGTATGTGCGGGATGTTGCGTCAAAACGGGAGTTAAAGGATTCCTCCTTTATTTGAGCCTGCATCACGCGGATGTCATGAGGAAGAAGCCCGTTAAGCGCGCGGATGTAGTTTTCAACAGGGATGTTATCAGATGGGGACAGAAAATTTGCTGCCTGACCATGTGCATGGACACCGCTGTCAGTACGTCCTGAGCCATACAGCTTGATTTTCTGGCGAAACATTTTCTCAAGGGCTCCCTCGATTTCCCCCTGTACTGTCCTTACAGGTCCTCCCTGTGCCGCCTTGTCCTGCCGCTGCCAGCCGCAAAAATCAGTTCCGTCATATGACAGCGTCAGAAGAATATTAGTCATCCTGATTCAATATGTTGTTTGATGAAAGCTCTTTACCCAGTTTGTCATAAAGGCTCTTTGCAAGCTCAAGTAAAGGTCCCGGTTTTTCTTTGCTTGATTTACCAAGACCGAAAATACGTGCGATTGCTTTTTTATGCTCATCAAGACGTTTCAGACGCAGCTCAAGATCTTTTTTCTGTCCATATTTGTATTCAAGAAGTCCGGTTATGTAGATTACTCCATCGTAGCCGTAGTTTTTGTCAATGTCAGGACCGAAATTGGAAACAGGTTCAATTGATTCAATGCGTCCTGTTTCATTTATGAGGGTCTGCTGATAAAAGAACAGTGCCTTGCGGTAGAACACCTGGGCAACATACTCAAAATTATGTCCGGGGCACAAAAGATCCAGATCCTTGCACATCCATGCCAGGCGCAGACAAATCTGTCCCCTCTTGAATGTTGGAGCATAACCGATGTCCACCTTCTCATAGCAGAGCAAAGCCATATAGTACATGGCAGCACCATCATACAGGCTCCTGTTGTCCGTGAGGTTGTAATAAGGGAAAAGGTTTTCTACAGTGGCAACACGCTTATCCTCATCTTCATACAGACGGGCGAGAGTTGCCTCATCCTTGATGTCAACAAAATCCTTCCAGTAAAGCGCTGTATGGCAATGTGGACAGCATCCGACCTCATAAATTGGAGGAAAAACACGTCCGAATTTCTTTGAAGGCTCAAATACACGATGAAGTTCATCTGTAAGAGGGCCTGCTATCATGCGTCCACCACCCTTGTGCATGACCTCTTGGGTAAATTCTTTATTGCAAACTTTGCATAGAACTTTTTCCTTTGCCCAATAAGTTACCGGACCTTTTTTCTCTGATTCTGTGACTTTTGTTGTAACCATTATTTACACCTCTTTTTCTATAACAACATACGCAAGTGCATATTCTTTCTCATGACTCAACGACAAATGAACCCTGGCATTTTTTCCGCAAAGGCTGTCGGTAATAGACCTTGCCTTGTTTTCCAGAAACAGTTCGGGCTTGCCGTCCTCATTATTTTCCACATGGATGTCGCTGAGCTCAAAGCCCCTCAATCCAGTTCCCAATGCCTTGGAGAAAGCTTCCTTGGCCGCAAAACGTACTGCGTAATACTCACACAGCCTTTGATCCGACATGGATTCACAAGCCATCTCTTTTGGATGAAAAAACCTTCTGATAATATCGGGATTTTTTATCCATTTCTGCAATCTTGTTACATAAACTATATCACAACCTATGCCAAAAATCATCTTTTATCCTAAGGATTCGTTAAAACGGGTACCTGCTCATCTGCGGGAACATTTTGAGCCGGTTCTTCAGATTCATTGGAGTTGTTCTCCTGCAATTCCTCATTGATCTCCTCCAGGGCAGACTCAACCACTATATGTACGGATTGAATGGATTGAGCATCAACCTGTATCCCTGAAGGAACCGTTATTTCAATAGGAATGTCATATTCTCCGGATTCTGTCACCGAAGAACAGTTGGCAATGGCCATTATCTGGCTTTCACTCAGGCGCTCAAGGGCAAGAACAGTACCCGACAGATTCAGGCTTACCGAGTATGGTCCGTTTGCTATATAAAGATTGTCAGGCAAACCTATGGATGTAACCTCTACCTGTGAAAAAGTCGTGGAAGTCTGAGATTGAACAAGATCCACAGTCACTTTTACATTCTGGGTCTCATTCAATTTTAGGAACTGATTGTCATTTATCAAAGAAACCTCATATTCCGAGCTGCGGTATATCCCCTCGATGTTGATTGCACCAGTGTATATATGGCTCAAGCTGTCCACAATGCTTTTTGGACCGTCAATCCTTGCATAAGTAGGCTCAACTTTGACCGAAAGGACTTCGTAACCGCGCGCAGGGGTTCCCACAAGGGATGTTTTTACAGGCAAATACTTGAATTTCTTTTCCTCAACACTTGTCTTTATGTTCTCGGGGACTGATGTTATCTCAAGAGGATCCATCAGCTTTAACCTTGGACTAGTCTCTATAAGGACAGGGAAATCAAATGTGCCTTCTGCTGTCTGCGAGCTTATGTCAATATATGCCTCAAGGTCATCTTCATTTATACCTGCCAGCTGTTCCTGTTTTGCATGTACTGTGACCTTTACTGATTTTATGGCGTTTTTATCTGTCGCACTGGTCATCTGTCCGTTCTCTACAGTGGAAACCAAAAGGGTAAATGTTTTTTTGTCAAGAAGAGAAAGGTTATAGAAAAAATACAGCAACAGTGCGAGGGCAAGACATATTACCTTTGCCGGCCAGTTTTCCAGGAGTTTATCAAGAAGCCGCTTGATCTTCATCTTCTGCTCCTCCATCTTCTGAACTGCTTTTTTCCGTCTTTACAGAAAGAAGCCTAGTCAAATCGGTAGTCAACTGACTCATGGAAAGGTCATAATGCAGGACTGAGTCATATGCAAGACTGATGGCACCTGTTTCCTCACTTACAACAAGTACAACACTGTCTGATACCTCGCTTGTTCCCAAAGCCGCACGGTGACGGGTTCCATAGGTTTTCTTTATATCGTATTGTTCGCTCAAAGGCAAAAAACATCCCGCGGCAACGACCCTGTCATCCTGAATGACACATGCTCCGTCATGAAGCGGGGTGTCAAACACAAATATCGTAACCAAAAGGCTTGCTGATATCTTTGCATCGAGTTTTTCACCTGTATCAGAAATATTCTCAAGCTTTGTTTTTCTAAGGAATACCACAAGCATGCCTCTTTTTTGTTTGGAAAGAGTATCTGCGGCAAGAAGTACGTTCTGTATGGTATCACTTGAGTACAATGTTTTTTTTCTGGAATTGAACCATTCAACCTGACCAAGTTTTAAGAGGATTTTTCGGATTTCAGGCTGGAAAACAAGAACAAAGCCCACAAGAAGAGCCGGTGTAACAAAAGTCAGGAGCCATTTCACAGTAGTAAGGTCAAAGATTCCCACCACAGCGTATGCAAGCGCTATGATAACGGCCGCCTTTAATATCTGTGCGGAATTTGTCCTTACAATAAGCTGATAGCCCTTGTACAGCAGGAAAAAAAGAACTCCCACGTCAAGGACAGGCCTGATGTAATCATATATCCGTAAAAGGCTTTCTACTCCGTTCATCAAAACTCCCGTTTTCTTTTATCATCACAAAGGAGGCCGCTTTCAATCCCAAGGGCAGCCATCACATTGAATGTATCGACACATGGCCCCACATCATGCACACGAACCATCACGGCACCGTACAACAGGGAAAAAAGATCTGCCGCAAGAGTTCCGTAAAGCCTGTCTCCAACCTCACGTCCCGTAATCTGACCAATGCAGCTTTTTCGCGAAAGAGCCATCAGCACCGGATATTTTCCGTCACAAAGAGAACCGCATCTTTTTATCAGCTCAATGTTTCCGTTCAAATCCTTGCCGAATCCAATACCCGGATCAACTATTATTTTATCATGCTGAATGCCTGCGTCAAGAGCAAACTGCACACGTTTTGTCAGATATGAGTCGACCTCAAGGAAAACATCCTCATAAGAGGTATTTTTCTGCATGTCGCTGGAGCTTCCCCTTTTATGCATTAAGATGACGGGGATTTTTTTCTCTGATGCAAAAGCTGCCAGCTCAGGATCATCTTCCAGTGCTGAAATGTCATTTACAATATCGGCACCCTCATCAAAGGCAGCCTTCATAACGTTCTTTTTCCTTGTATCAATTGAAATAGGAATATCAGAGCGTTTTCTTATCTCCTTTATGACCGGTACAATCCGCCTTATTTCTTCATCTTCGGCAATATAATCCGCACCCGGTCTTGTAGATTCGCCTCCCAGATCAAGAATATCTGCACCCTCGTCAATACACTTGAATGCAAGATCCTGTCTTCCGCGGCTATCCGGATAAAAACTGTCTGGGGTACAATTTATGATTCCCATTATAAATGCAGGGCGTTCGGTATGTATGGTTCTCTGTGCAAGCTTAAGTTCTCTTTTTTTCATACTGAATTACCCTTTCTGCAATGTTTTCCGGTGAAAGTCCCGCATCCTCAAGAATCTGCTCCCTGTTTCCATTATGGCAGAATTTATCTGGAAAAGCAATCACATCTATATTCTTTTTGCCATTTAAAAGCAAAACCCGTGAAATATACTCACCTATTCCACCCTCAAGGATTCCATCCTCAACAACAAGAATATAGTCATAACCTTTTGCAGTTTCCAGAAAACAGTTTTCGTCAAAGGGCTTGATAAAACGAAGTATGAATATGTCCGCTGAAATTCCTTTTAACAGAAGAGAGCGGGCTGCGGTAAGGGTTTCCGTGTAGATTCCTCCAGTGCATACAAGCAAGACAGAAAACGGGGATTTTTTTTGCTCAACAAGATTTCCCATAAAAGAAGTGCTTACTGCTGGGGCAAATTCCTCATTTTTGACATGAAGGCCTCGGCCAGGCTCTATCTGAGCTGAAAAAGCCGGTATCTCGGACGGACAGGAAAGCTTAGGCCACCGCAGCATCACAGGTCCCTTAGCCTCAAATACGGCCCAATCCATGCATAGGTCCAGATCCTTTTGAGACACAGGAGAAAGCATCGTTATATTCGGAACAGACCTGAAAAGAGCAATGTCAAATATTCCCTGGTGTGTTTCTCCGTCTCCTGGAACAGCCCCGGCCCGGTCAAGTGCAAAAACAACATGCCTGTTCTGAAGGGCCACATCCTCTATAACCTGGTCAGTTGAACGCTGCATGAAGGTTGAATAAATCGCGACTACAGGAATCATGCCTCCCGCCGCAAGAGCTCCTGCAAAAGTCACAGCATGCTCCTCGGCTATACCGACATCAAAAAAACGCTCCTTATATCTTCTGGAAAATGCATCAAGACCTGTTCCCTTTGCCATAGCCGCAGTAACCGCAGTAATTCTGGAATCCTTTTTACCAAGCTCCAGCATTTTTGAGCTGAATGCCTCCGTAAAGCTAAGGGCATCAAATTTTTCTACGACACCATCACTTGTATTGAAGGGTCCTATGCCATGGAATGTCGCCGGATCGTTTTCCGCAGGACTGTATCCCCTTCCCTTTTTCGTAACAACATGAACCACGACAGGCCTGGGAATCTTGGAAACCTTTTTGAACATAGCCTCCATTTGCCTTATGTTGTGGCCATCAAGAGGGCCTACATACTCAAAGCCCAGATCAACAAAAAGATTGTTGGTCAAGAGAAGTCCCTTGAGCCCCCTTTTAAAGCGGTATATGAATTTTCCAAGGTGATTTTCTGAGTTTGGAAGAAGATCAACAGCCCTGTCGATTTTATGCCTGAGTTCCTGATATGAGCGGGACATTGAAAGTTTTGAAAGGTATCTTGAAATTGCACCGGTATTCGGACTGATTGACATCTGGTTGTCGTTGAGTACAACTATGAGGTTCTTTGAAAGCTGACCGGCATGACTCAATGCCTCAAAAGCCATGCCGCCTGTAAGGGCTCCATCTCCGATAACAGCAACAACCTTGTCATTCCTTCCCTGAAGCCTCCAGGCCGCCAAAAGGCCCAGTGCAGAGGAAATAGATGATGATGAATGGCCTGCGTCAAAATAGTCATGTGGGCTTTCAGATATGCGTGTAAAACCGGAAATACCGTCTTTTAGCCTGATGGTTGGAAAAGAGTCATATCGACCGGTTAAAAGCTTGTGGGGATATGACTGATGGCTTACGTCCCAGACTATGGCATCCTTGGGACTATCAAAAACCCTATGGAGTGCTATTGTAAGCTCTACAATGCCAAGATTACTTGCAAGATGACCTCCGTTTTTCCCGACAACCTCAAGAATTTTCCGCCTGATTTCTGCTGCCAGGGATGACAGAGATTTTTCTGAGAGTTTTTTCAAATCATCCGGAGAATGAATATTCTGCAATAACAAAGGCAATACTCCATGACCAGGGTAAAAAAAAGACCGCAGTACGTCCTAAAACAGACCGCGGTCTTTCATCGCATAATCATAAGAAACAAAAAGTTTACTTGCTCTTATGCCGATTCCGTCTAAGCTTCTTCTTGCGCTTATGTGTTGCTATCTTTGCGCGCTTTCTTTTCTTACCACAAGGCACGATGATACTCCTTAATAATGAATAAGTTCTATAATTATGAAGATTTTAGCCGTTTACGTCAAGTAGTTACGGTAGAAAAAAATGATTTTTTTATGGCAGGACCCCAAATTTTGCCATAGAAAATGTCCTACAGAGTAGTTAAAAAGGGATTCAGGAAGAGAAGTCCTTTCTCCGTCAAGGAATAGTCATTTCCCGATGTTTTTGCCATTCCGCGCTTTACATAATCATGCCACAGCCCGTCATCCACTCCCAGCCTCGCAGACAAATCACCATTCCATTTGAGGCCGGAAAAGCGCTTTTTATAGTCAAGAGAATTGATTCCCGCAAGCGTCCGCAACCCCATCATGATATACTCAAATTCCTCGATCTCCAAAGGCAAAAGTTCTTTTTCCCTCGGTATGGCTTCCCCTGTAATTGAGTTTCCTGTCCAAAAACCGCAATATTGCTTAATGTCCCTGGTATTTGTATAGCGGAATCCTCCACTGGCTGAAAAATCATAAATTGAGCCTGTTGCCCCTGCTCCGATTCCAATATAATCATCCTGCTTCCAGTAAGTCATGTTATGGATGCTCTCATGACCTGGTTTTGCAAAATTCGAAACCTCATACTGCACGTAGCCCTTCTCATTAAGGATTGCCCGTCCATTCATCCATTGGCGGTCAGCATCATCCGGATTCCATTCCTCGCCTGACTCAATGCGCTTTGCAAGAGGTGTATCCTCTTCCACTGTAAGAGTATAAAGGGAAACATGCTGCGGCTCCCAATTCAATATCCCGTACAAGGATTCCTCAAATTCCCTGGCAGAAATGCCTCCAAGCCCTGCTATTACATCCAGATTAAGATCTCGTTTCCACACAGTTTTTACAAGATCAAGCGCTTTCATGCAGGTTTTTACGTCACAATGCCTGTTCACGTTTCTGAGGGCTTTTTCATTAAAGGACTGTATTCCAAGAGAGAGCCTGTCAACCCCCAAACCAGTCATTACGTCAAGATGTTTCCTGCAAAGGGTCTCTGGGTTCATCTCCACGGTTATTTCCAGAGGATCTGTACTGGGGAAAAGATGTTTCAACCCTTGTAAAAGCCTTTCAAGCTGGGAAGGAGACAAAAGGCTTGGTGTTCCTCCACCGATATAAATAGTTTTCCACCCGCTTACAGGCTTTAGAGAGGAATAAAATGAGCTGTAATAGGCCGCTTCCGCCAGCAATGCGTCAATATATCCATCATCTATCCCTTTCATACAGGGAACAGAGAAAAAATCGCAATAATCACACTTTGCCGTACAAAAAGGCACATGAACGTATAAAGAGACGCTGTCCTGCATAAAGTACTAGAAAAGCCGGAATTTGTTGAACGGGAAGTATTCCATGACGACCTTACCCCTTATGCGTTCTGCGGGAATGTTTCCCCAAAGCCTTGAATCCAGGGCTTCTATGCGGTTGTCGGCAAGAACAAAATACTCATCCTCACCCAGAGTAACAGGCTCCATGTTTCCGGTAGAACCAAGACCGTCCCATTCCACTGGCACGGAATAAATCTGAATGCCATATTCTTTTTCTGCCATCTCGAATTCCGACAGATAAAGGCTCTTGTCCTCAGGCTTTACAAAAAGCATGTAGTCCTTCATGTAGATTGTGTCACCGGGGATTCCCATAACCCTGCGTACGGCCGGCTGTCCCGTAAGGCGATCGGTATGACCAAAGGGTTCAATCTGCTGAAAGGTGAAAAATGCCACAATTTTGTTCATTACAGAAAGAGGAGCGGACTGTTTTTCATCGTCGAGTCTGGAAAGATATACAAGGTCCCCACGTTTCGGGCTGCGGAAAAGCGGACTGACAAAAACCGCACTGTTCTTGGTTAGATCAGGAACCATTGAATCCGAGCGGATAAAAACAGGAAAAAGTACCCAATTGCAGACAAGAGTAAGCAAAACAACCAATATGCCTGTTACTGTAAGCGTTGTAGTAACAGTTTTCTTCCGAGACCTACGTAATTCAAAGGAATAATCGTATACATTTTGTTTCATTGTAACCTTATACTATCACATAGGTTAAATGGTTGCAAGGTTATTTTAAAGAATAACTCTAGACTTTTAGCCGATAAGAAGTTATAGTAGAATGATGGATGGAAGTCGAAAGATTATTGCACAGAACAAGAAGGCATACTTCAACTACGGCATAGAAGATAAACTGGAGTGCGGAATCGTCCTGCAGGGAACGGAGGTAAAATCTGTAAAGGCCGGTTCAATTTCCTTCGCAGACAGTTTTGCCTTGATAGAGAAAGGTGAAGTTTGGGTGCAGAATATGCAGATAGCGGAATATTCATATTCTTCCATCTTCAACCATAACCCTGACCGCAAGAAAAAGCTGTTATTGCACAGGGACCAGATAAAGAGGCTTCAGCGCAAGGTCGATGAAAAAGGCTATACGCTGATTCCGTTGGACATTTACCTTACAGGAGGGCGTGTCAAGCTGACACTTGGCGTGTGTAAGGGTAAAAAGCAATATGATAAACGGGCAAGCATCCGTGAGCGTGACGTGTCAAGGGATATGGCAAGGGAGTTCAGGAAAGGCTTGCAAGGATGATAAGAGCATATGGTAAAGAAAATTCGCTTTCTTGAGTTTTTGGTTCTCCTGGCAATGATGCCGCTTTCTGCACAGAAAGTTGTAGGCTTTTATGCGACAGTATCATCTTCTGATGATACAAACATGCTCACAATGACAACAGACCTGTTCTATACCCAGCTTCAGAACATGGACGGATATTCAGTAATTGACTGCAGGAACACAACCTACAGTGAAAACGCCGAGAAAAAAGGCGACATCATTTTTTATGCCGAGATTCAGGAAGCAGACGGCCAATGGTCCTGTACCCTTAATGCGGCAACAGGCAATCCCCTGAAGCACGTACAGGAAACAAGAACCTACGCCTCTTATTACAAGATTCTTCTGGATGCCAAAGCTTCCCTGGAATCAGTACTAACAAAGCTTTATCAGGATGGACAGTCTTCCCAGACAAAAGATTCAGCCGACTCTTCCGCAGGCTCTGGAGCTGCAAGCCTTGATTCTCTTGCCGGAACATGGGTCGGAGAACAGCTTATCGACAAGGTAATTATTTTGCGCGGAGGAAAGGGATTCGTAATCTTTAAAAATGGCGCAAGCATGACCATAGCTGTCAGCATCAAGGGAAATAATGTCTCTGTGGTACAACAGGGCCGCTCAAACGCCTCATTCTACCCCGAAATCGCACGTGAGCTTGCACTTAAGAATGCAGCCACTGCATCTCCAATTTCATGGGCACTGGTTCTTGTAGGTGAATCAACATTAAAGGGAACAAAGACAACCCTTGTAGAGGATAAAAGCTCTTCATCGGGAATATCAGTGGGTAAGATTGAAGTTCAGTGGACAAGGCAGTAAGCTGACTGATTATTCAGTTTATTTCCACAGCACCTTTTCTGACAACAACAACCTCACCGTCATCAAGCCTCACAATCGTAGAAGGTATTGATGTCCTGCAATCACCGTCATCAACAATCAAGGCAACATCTTTTTCAAATTCACGGGAAATTTCATTTATTCCTGTCAGGACAGGCTGGCCGCTGCGGTTGACGCTAGTGCTGTAGATCGGACTTTGACACATGTCAATGACGTCCCTCAGCCATTGGTCTCCGGGACATCTGAAAGCTACTGTTCCACCGGTTTTTACGGCAACAATTACAGTAAGAGGTCCCGGCCACAGCCTCATCAGTTTTTCGGGTATTCTTGTGTCACTGAACGTCAAGATGTCTTCCGGTGATGATATCAGCTGTATGAACGGCTTGTTTTCTGACCGTCCTTTGATTTCCTGGATTTTTTTGTCTGCATTGAAATAATTGTTTCCGGGGCTTTCAACAATACCGCTGAATCCGTAAACAGTATCAGTCGGAAGTATTGCAACAAGCCCTTTTCTTAAAACTTCAGAGGCTATTCTGGCAGAATCGGGATCAGATTTACTGCATGTCATAAAGTTTTGTTCCGGCCGCTGAAGTATAGGTTACTTTCCTTTCACCGAAATTCAAGAGTCCTCGTGTAAAATCAAGGAACAGGAGGAATGCATATAAAACGGCAAAAATCCCTACCCCAACACTTTTGCAAACCCATTCAGGTATGAATTCCCCTTCTGTATGCTTTACAACTGTACCCGCATCATAGATCTGTGTTTCATTTGGGGCAAGACCGCTGATTTTTATTATTTTTTCTCCTTCACGGATATAGCCAAGACGCCTTGCAAAAGCTGCCACCACATCCATATCCTTTTGAAGCGCTATTTTTTCCATGTACAACTCGTCATATGTTTTTTGAATTGAGGCTGCATTTGCGCTGAGAATTCTTTTTTGTTCCTGCATTTGCTCTGTGGCCCAAAGACCATCACGCCCTCCGATAAAGGAGAGCAAAACATAAAAAAAAGTGCCAATACAGGCGGCTATTAAAAATCTGCATCTTGTCATGATAAATCTATTATCGGCATCAAAAATCAATTCATAAAAAAAACACATGAAAATCCCCATAAAAAAATAAACTATGGAAATTTCATAAAAATGCCGATAAAATAATGTATGTTGTATATAAACAGCGTCGCATAAATAAGCAAGGTGGTGAGATTTATGGAAAATACTTCTGACACTCAAGATGAACTTGACCAGTTTGGCGTATGGGTCAAAACACCTCCACAGGATGCAGCAGAAGAAGTGGCAAAAACAGAAAGTCCAGCTCCTGACTCAGAAAAAAAGGCAGATGAAGAAGTCTCCTTGGATTCTCTTGCTGATGGAGAAGTTTCCCTTGATGAATTCCTTACAGAGTCAGATACATCACAAGGCAATGAAATAGACGTAAGCGCTTTTTTCGGAGAAGACTCTGACGAAGGTAGCGGAGACAAGAATTTCCAGCCTGATGGAGAAATATCACTTGACGCATTCCTTGATGAAGCAGATTTAGGCGGTGATACTCAAGAAGCAAATCAGGAAAACTATGATGTCCCGCTTGACATAGACCTTTCTTTTGATGAAACCATGCCAGAGGTATCTGAGGATGAGTCAGATTATTCCAGCGACGACATAGACCTTGACTCGTTTATGTCAGATGAGAATGAAACAGCACAAGATTCAGGCAGCACCACAGGAGACGAAATAATCGACAATTTTGATGAGATGTTCGACAACATAGAGGATACAGCTCCAAAAGCAGAAGAAAAAACTGAATTACCCGCAGCAGACACAGAAAGCGTTGATCTTTCCGAATTCGGCGTTACTGGCGAAGATTTGGAAGCTCCTGCCATAGATAACAGCAATTCAGAGAAAAAGGAACAGCAGGACTTTAACCTCAATGTTGATGAAGAGGGATTTGACTCAAGTTCAGAGTCAGTTGGCGGTGAATCTGCAGACGAGGATATCTCAATCAATATGGAAAACAAGGAAGACAATGGCGGATCCCTTGAACCAGATGAGAAGAATCCATATTCGGCTCCGGATGATGATTTTGATATTGACGGGCTGCTCAACTCTATCGAGGATGAGACTGACACTGCAAAATCAGAAACAGTCATACCTGTCAAAAAAAATGATGACACTACTTTGCCTCAAAATGACAATGAGGAAACACAGATAATCGTAACCGACCCCGAAGACGACGGAGTTTCAATGTCAATACCAGAAAATGCCGTTGAAAGCGAGGAAGTTGCGGATTACAAGGAATCAGTCTCAATCGAGGCAACAGAGGAGCCTGCTGTTAATGCTCCAGATATCTTCAGCACGGATTCTGATGATGCAGTAGATATCTTCTCAAGCAATGATGACACAGAGAAGGAAACCCAAGCCATTGAAAGCCAGGAAACCTCAGTTGAAACTGAACAAGTATCAGAGCCTTCTGCCGAACAGGAAGTTCCTGCAGAAACAGAGACCGAAAACTTTTCTGTTGATGATTTCATGGGTGAAGAAGGATTTTCTGATCCGTCAATTGCAGAAGGAAACCGCTCCTACTCTCCTGAAGAACTTGAGGAACAAAAAAGACTTGAGGAAAACAAAGCTGTAGAAGAAGTTAACGACTTTGCAGGTGAAGTTGACAAGGAAAATGCTCAGATTGAAGAAAATTCTGAGGCAAATTATGACAATCTTGTCAATCAGCTTGAAGAAGAGATGGAACACATTGACCTGGACGGCGACGGAGAGGATGATACCGAGCTTATAATAGACGCCTCTGAGGGTGAGACAAGCAATGAAGACCTTGAGGATGAGGATTTCATGCCAAATCCATTCTATACCCCGCTAGTTGAGGAAGAAGGGTCAAATACACCTCATGTAGAGCCTGAAACAGAAGATGAAGCACCTGTTTCTGAAGATTTTGAAGAAAATTCAAAAGAAATAGTTGCAGAAAATGAAAATAAGAGTAATAATAGTATATTAGCAGAGGAAGATGTTTCTGCCGTAAATGAATTTGAAGCAGGTCAAACTCTTGTCGATGCTACAGACAATGTACAGGAACCGGTTCTTTCTGAACAGGATCAAGTACAATATGACGAAGATTCGCAATCAAAATATATTTCAGATTCTGCAGGGGATGACATGGACAGTAATTACACAAGTACTCGAGATGATGTACAGGACAGTCTGATGAATCAGATTGCCACAGAACTTTCTACACTAAAAGAAGAGATTAAAGAGCTCAAACTTGAATTTGACGAATTACGTAAAAACGGGTTTAGCTCTGGGTCAGAAGATGGCTCATCAAACTCAATTCCTGCCCCTGAAGCTGAGACAGGATTCTTCGGAGATGAGGATGATGACGATACAATCGCCCTTAGCGGTGATGAGCTCAGCAATATTCTTAGCAGTGCAGAGTTCACGGCCCAGAATGATGCAAATGATACCAATATCCTTGGCTCAATAGATGAAATGCCTGATGTTCCTGATCAGGATTATGCAAATGCACAGAACGGCCTTTCAATGGAGTATTCAGAGGATAATCTACAGGAACCTGACCTTAATTCTGTAGACATCAGCTCAGAGGACCTTACCCTTCCAGAAGAGATTTCCGTACCAAAGAGCGATGACGTTCTTGTTGAGTCCTCAGATTCAGATGAAACCGAGCCACTTGACAAAGAGGTTGACAACAGTATAACCGAAGATAATTTTGAATATCTTTCAGAGGATCCAAACTCTGCCACACCGGAAGATGAGAATATTGAAACCGGCATTTCAGAGGAGCCTGTAAGAACAGTATTCAACGACTGGCAGAATCCTAATGAGGATGCCACATCTTTTGATGAGACAGAAACATCAAATGAAGAAGAACCTGCAATAGAAGAACCAATTCTTGATGATACTTCATTCGATCAGCCTGCATCAGATTCCATCGTTGATCTTTCCCAGGAAGAGGATGCCATGGAAGAGATTCAGGAACCGTCTGCCGCCACCGAATCTGCAGGAAGCATCAGTTCTATACCAGAAGACATGAAACAGGAAATCAAGTCAGTTCTTTCCTACATGGATCAGCTGCTTGAAAGCCTCCCGGAAGATAAGATTGAAGAATTCGCACGTTCAGAACAGTTTGCGACATATAAAAAACTGTTCAACGAGCTTGGACTTTCTTGATTGAAAATTCAATAAGTTAAGGCTGTCTGATTTATATCGGGCAGCCATTTTTTTATGATATGGAAATAAAATATGACATTGCCCGAAACGGAGACAGGATATGCTCTATAGGGGATATTAAGTTACATTCATCATATGACCCACAAAAAGAGGCTGAGCGCTTTGTATCTGGCCTTGAATGCTCCTTTTCACCGACGCATATAGTCATAACCGGCCCAGCCCTTTCTTATTGCGCCAAATACCTAAGAAAAAGATTTGACAATGCAATCATCATAGCAATTCATTACACAAACGAGCTTGAATCTGATGATAAAGTCTGGGATAGGGCTTTTGTGGCCAATCCAGATGATGATATTCCCCTGTCAGAAATCCTTTACTCATATCTTGGAGAAGAAGGAATATCTTCCACACTGTTTGCATCCTGGCAACCTTCCGAAAAAATATTCCCCGAACACTATAACTATGTATGGTCTGAAGTCAAAAAATCAGTCGTAAAAAGCCGTAATGTTCTTTCTACAAGAACCTATTTTGCCCGGCGATGGGTTAAAAACGCAGTTAATTTCTGTCTATATTCTAAAAATAATAGCTATATTACATATGGGGAGGCCCCAATTGTCATTTGTGCAAGCGGTCCAAGCTTAAAAACAGCAATTCCAGCCTTAAAAAAGCTGAGAAATAGATATTTTTTGATTGCAGTTTCCTCAGCCCTGTCGGTTTTACTCAACAATGAGCTAATTCCAGACTTGTGCATCTCAACAGATGGAGGTTATTGGGCAAAAAGGCATCTTTCACATTACCTTAAGCTTTATCCGACCCTACCTGTTGCCCTTTCTGCTGAATCTGCCTGTTATGGAAATGTATTCAATCACCCAGTAATACCCCTTTCTTATGGAGACGGACCTGGAGAAACTTTGTTGAGGGAATGCCATTACAAAACCATGAATGCTTCACGTAACGGAACTGTAAGCGGAACTGCAGCAGAATTTGCACTATCCATCACAACAGGACCCGTATTCTTCTGTGGCCTGGACCTTGCACCGTCAAAAAGCTTTTCCCACACGCAGCCTAACGAGCTTGAGAATATGTCCATGATAAAGGATTACAGGCTTTCTACCAAGGAAACAAGGCTTTCTCCTTCATCATTTCCTTCTATCCCGCTATCCACATACCTCAGTTGGTTTCAAAACAAGGATTTTAATGGCAGACTTTTTAGATTAAGTGATTCATTCAATTACCAGAACAAACTTGGAAAAACAGCTGATGTCGGTTTTGATTATTTTGAGCAAAAACTCAATGATTCCGGTAAAAAAATGCCAAAATTGAATTATATAACAGTAGATTTTGAAATTCAGGATAGAAAGCACAAGATTTTGTCAATAATAGAAAACCACCTTCATGATGATGAATGGGTCCAAAATGCACTTCCATGTGAATATCTGATTTATAGAAGAAGCCTTGGTACAGAAAATCTTGAAAATGCCAAGAATGCCCTTGAAAAAGGTCTTTTGAATTTTTATGAAGAAATCAAGCGCATAATTTCCGACAATTAAAGTGTACGGAAAGCCTTATGATTTACAGTGAAATCATTCCATCAAAAACAGGAGAAACAATCCCTCTTTTTATTGACAAAAAGCCAATGCATTCAAAATACAATCCACATGCAGAATGTCTGGCCGAAAATGTTGAGGAAGGGTTTTACGTAATCGGTGGAATTGGCGGTTCCTTTCATATAAAATCACTGCTGGAGAAACTGGGAAAAGATTCTTTCGTGCTTGCCGTGGAAGATGACAGGGAAAGCCTTGTTTTTGCACTAGAATCAGGTATAAGCCAGGCTGTAAGGCAGGATAACAGGGTACAGTTTTGTACCATCAATGAACTTGAATTCCAGCTAAAGAATCTGTACCTGCCCGTTCTGTACTCTTCGTTTTTTTATCTTTCACAGAGAGCATGGGAAACACACGCGGAGAATGCCGCTTTAAGGATAAAGGCCATAATTCAGGAGACACTGAGCTCTATAAGCGCCGATTATTCGGTTCAGGCTCATTTTGGAAAACAATGGCAAAAGAACATCATTCAAAACCTCATGCAGATTAAACCATGCAAGCCGCCTTTTGTACCTTCTGATAAAATTGCCGGCATAATTGCCGCAGGACCTTCCCTTGACAAATCCATACTGGAATTGAAGCAAAATCTTGAAGAAACCGTCATTTTCTGCACGGATACCGCATATCAGACGCTTCAAAAACATTCGATAGAGCCTGATTATCTTGTAAGCATAGACTGCCAGAACCTTTCCCTTGAGCATTTCCGCAATTACAGCACGCATTCTAAAGACAAGAAGGCATGTGTCATACTAGATCTTGGATCATCCCCTGAGATAGCCCGATTTATGAATAAGCAGGGTCATGACGTTTATTTTACCTCAAGCTTTCATCCGCTTTCAAAGATGGCATCCGGAAAGTTCAATATACCCGTCATCAACAGCGGAAGCGGAACCGTTGCCATAGCGGCATGTGACATTGCCCGTCTTTGTGGTGCAAGAAAAATCAAGCTTTATGGGGCAGATTTTGCCTATAGTGGCGGAAAACCTTATGCAAAAGGCACTTATCTTGATTCAATTTACGGAAGGACAAGCGGCAGGACATCCACATCCGAGACATTGTTCTCTGCATTGATGTACCGCACGGAATTAAAGCCATGTAAGCCCATATTTTCATCAGATTTAGAGAATCCCCTTACAAGTTCAGTCCTGGAGTCATATTCAGAAGCCCTTTCTGCATGGGCAAAAGGCAATTCCTATAAATATGAGAATGGATTTCTTAGCTTAAGTTCTACAGGCAATCTATCCTTACCGGAACAGAAAACAATCGATGAAAGGCAATTCATAGCGGATTATCTTGATCACATCGGGAAAATATGTGAAAAAAGTACTTTCGAGCTAAAAAAGGACGAATATTTTTATGGAGTCTTACCATTTGTGGCATGGCAAAAAAATATGCTTAAAGACGATAATATCTCGATTTTTGAGCATTTAAAACTTGCATACGATGACATAAATCGTTATACTAATATATATGAAGAATAAAAGGTCTCTGTTTTCGCCGGTAATTTCAATTATCTATATAGCCACGGTAGTGACGTTTGTTGTTTCCCTCTTTGTCGAGTACAAGTCATCTCCAGCAAAGATAGAAGCGCGTGTAGACGAACTTGCAAGGGCAACCACCCAAAACCTTTCTGTAAATCAGCCCGGTACAGATCAATTTGAGACAGCCTTACTTCATTCGATTGGATATGTTTCTGACATTGCTGGAATTCAACTTTCCCAGAATGGAGAGCTTCTTTTTTCCCTTCCCGCTGATCTTGCAGACAACAGCCCGACTCGTTCACCTTTTGTAACCGTTACGGAACGCCCAATATACGCTAAAGACCAGGATGAAGTTCAGATGAAGGTTGCGGCGTATCTGATTCAGCCTTCCTCCCTGTACATAAAAGGCCTGATAGCTTTCTTCGTAATACTTGCAACTACACTCTTTTGCGCCACGTATCTGATTTATCTTTATGCCTCGGAAAAAAAGAATAATGATTCAGATTTTGATGATGAAATAATTTCTGATGACCACAAAAAAATAGAAAAAGACCTTTCGTTCAATCAATACGAGAAAAAATCAGAAAGCGAATATGGCGACTATTATTCTGAGCCTTCTTTTGATGATTATGACAGCAGCTTTGACAAAGGCCTGGATGACGCAAATGATTTTGATGATGACGGTCTGGAGGATTTTGACAGTTCAGATTACAGCAATGAGCCTCTGGAAGAATTCCCCGAAAATGATGCCTTTGATTCAGAGGAAACCGTTCAGGACATACAGGAAGACTACAGTGATTACGAAAAGGATCCGGCTCCTGACTATAAAGAAAATGAACATTATCAGGAAGAGACTGTTTCAGACATTCAGGATGACAATAACAGGGAAGAAATTAACGAGGAAGAAACTCAGGTCAAAAATGAATCTCCAGAGCCAGAGGATTCCTATTACTCTGATTTCCAGATGCCGCAGTCTCCATCCAGCACAATCACTCAGGAAGAATATCAGGCCCTTACCCAGGACCTTCTTGATGAACCAATGCCTGAGGAAGAAAATCCAAGTGAGAATGTATATTCCGACTTAAATCCGGTAGAAAGGCATGAAGACAATTTTGCAATTGAAGACGAGGATCTTGTAATACCTTCACTTCTAGATGATGATAAACCGGAAGAGACAGTAAAAGAAACCATCCATGAAGAAATTGAACCCATAAAAGCAGTGCCTGTTCAAGAAACCCATGAGGAAGATTCAACAAAAAAAGAAGACATCCTTCTTGAAGAAGACCTGTTGCCTGAATTGAACCCCATACACACAAAGCTTGACATGCCGCAGGAAGAAGAGGAAAAAGAAGACAGCAAGCTTCCTCCAATAAAAGAAAGCTCAAATGAAATAGAAACACCGACTAAAAAACATCCCGCAGGCCTTTTTTCACCGACCACAGGATTCGGATGGGAAGAATACATGATTCCGCGCCTTGACAGTGAGCTTATACGAGCCGCTTCCGGAGACCAGGACCTTACAGTCATGACACTTGAAATACCAAAGATTGACTGGACTTCTGAAGAAGCCGGTGAAATATGTGAATTGATTCTTGATCTCGTAAAATTCAAGGATCTTGTATTTGAATATGGAGAATTCGGATGTACCGCAATCATCCAGAACATGGGAATAGATGAAGCGTTAAAAGCCGCAGAAGACCTGCACACAAACATAATCGCAAGCCTTGCACGCAGGAAAAAATATTATATTGTTGCCATAGGACTTTCTGCAAGGTCTCTAAGATTAATTTCTGGTGGACGCATAGCAAAGGAATCTGAGCAGGCATTGATCCATGCCCTTGAAGACAAATCCAATCCAGTTGTCGCATTTAAAGTCAATCCTGAAAGATACAGGAATTACATTGCTACAGAGAGCGCCAAACTAAACCAGAAGGAACCTCAGCTTTCTGCAAGTCCATCCTGATCTTTAGGTGCAAAAAGTTTTTCAATCTCAACTACCGCACTGTCATCAGGGAATTTTACCTTAAAAATGCCAAACTGTTTTTCTGCCTCTGCTTTTTTATTATCTGCAAGAAGAACTGATATTAGATTCTTAAGCAATGATGAATCTGTCGGATTTTCCTGAACCAAAGCAGAATATTGTTCTGCCGCTGTCTTTAAATCCCCCTTCATGGCATTGATGTATGCAAGTGATGATTTAAGGTTTGTATTGTCAGGATCTTTTTCCAAAAGATTTTTGTATATTTCCTCGGCATGATTCCAATCCTTTGCGAGTGCATAACATCGGCCTATGTTATAATACGCTGAATCCCCCAACTCAGCTCCAGCCTTTGATTTCATTGCCTGCTCGTAATAGGAAATTGCCTTTGGATAATCCTTTAGCTGCTCATATGCCTCAGCAATCTTAATGTATTCAGCTGTAATAGATTTATCAGCAGCCTCATCTTTACCCGGAATAACCTTATCAACGGTAGAACATGAAAAGAACAAAAACAGCAGAGCGAAAATGGTAAAATACAAAAGAAAAGTCAGTTTATTTCTGATACGCATTTTTTTACAGTGCTCCCAAAACTGTCTGTTCTATTTTCCTAAGCTGCGAACGGTAAAGGCCGGTTATATTATGACCATAGTCTGCAATAAGCTGAATGATGTTGCGCGGGCGTTCCTGGGTATCCCTTCCATTGAGCCTGTCTCCCGCATCACCAAGTCCCGGCATTATGTAAGCCTTTTCATTCATCACAGGATCCATCCAGAGCGTGTAGCATGTACAGTTTTCAAGGGCTCTGGTAACACGAAGGCTTCCCTTTAGGGCTGAAATCACGTTGAAGAACTTGATGCTCTTTGGTTTTACTCCCTGAGACTGAAGGTATTTTACTACGGTGACCAGAGAACCTCCTGTGGCATTCATCGGATCTGCGAATATCAAATCCTTTCCGTCCATTTCTGCCAGGTCAAAGAATGAATTTTTCAAATTCAGGATATACTGCATGTCGTTTTCTTTCTTTGTATCGTCACGGCTGATTTTGAACAGTTCAAACGGCGTTACATAATCTGTTGAAGAATATTCCTGGATTTCCTTTGACATAATCATTGACGGAAGCAGGGCTCCACGAAGCATCACACACATGACGGAATCCTGAATCTTGTAGTCGATGTCCGGAATCTTGTGCACCGCATAATTTTGAACAGGATTGTCTACTGGAGTCTTTACGATTATGTGGTTTTTCTTGTCTGAATGCTGGTCTGTAAATGCCAGGCGGAAAAGCATTTCATATGCCCTCTGGCTGTAATATATGAACTCAGAATGGTCTGTACGTACATCTCGGAGCTTTGAGATGACACGGCTTGCCTCTGCATGAGCACCTTCCTCGGTATCAAAAGAAAAAACCTTTATGTTTGGGTGCTTTGCGCATATATCCTGCATCTTGTGCCCCATCTCGTCAAAGCTGGAGACAATCTTTTCCTGGTCCACGGGATTAAAGGCCTTTAGGGCATCCTTGTACATGGCTTCCAGAGTGCGCAAGTCATTCTGATCATCCTCCGTAAGATATCCATCCAAATCTTCTGCCTTAAGAATAATTTTTTCGTCGCTCATACAATGCCTCCTATATTAACGCAGGATATTCATAACATCCTGTTCCGATAATTTCAAGTCTTGAATTTTTAAAACATTGTCACCGACAGAAGAAACCTCAATGCCTGTCAGTGATTTAATCAGGCCTTCAAGAGATTTTTGGATTTTGGGATTAGACAGCTCAAGGTATAATGTTGCAGAATAAGATGATGTTTTGCCGTCTTTCTTTATTTCTCCATAAACATTGTCGCACCATTTTTCTGCAATTGAACCGACTATCTTTTTCATGAAATCCGCGGGTTCAACTACATAAAACAGTATGGCATCCTGATCATGTTCCTGACCATTAAACCATTTCTCACATTCAGGTTCTGAGGGATAAAGCGAATAGAAATTCTCAAGCAGAGGAATAATATCGTTTGACACCATCATATTTTTCGTGGTTGGGAATGCCACTTTAAATCCTGAATCAGAATAGAAATATTCTATTTTTACAGAAGAATCCTGTGGCACATACGAAGTTTTTTTCCATCCGTTTTTTTCCGTCAAAGCAAGACTCTGACCTATACTTGGGAAACTTCCTTCCGCATAAATCTTTATAGATCCTCTTATATCATTTGCCAAACCAAGATAAAGCGTATCAATTCTTGAGGCCAAAAGGTCAGCATCTTTTTCTGCAATACCGCCAAGGGAACTCATCAGGTTTTCTACCAGTTCCCTATTGTCCTTTACCGGCACATAAAAATACATGTCAGAGCCTTCTCCCAACACAGAAAGCGGTTTAACCTTCGCATTTTTGGAAGAAGAAGCACAAGAGGCAATTAAAGTACATGCCATTGTCAGTGCCAGTACTCTTGACAGTTTTTTTAAGGCTTCAGGCATATGTCAAACCTTTTCAAACTTGAAAGTCCAAGTTTTTTCTTCTGTTTCGGCAGTAAATCCACCTTCTATTGAATCAACCCATTGGGCGGAAGTAGAAAGCGTTTCACCTGAGACAAAGTCCTTGAACTGCTCAAAGGCAGCCTTTAAATCTCCGTCCCCACTTACAGAAAGATTTATCCTGTCCGTAATCTCAAGACCACTTTCTTTTCTTGAGTTTTGAATTCCGCGAACAAGATCCCTTGCATAACCTTCAAGTTTAAGTTCTTCAGAAATCTTTGTGTCAAGGCCTACGGTAAGTGTTCCTTCGTTTATTACCTTGAGGTCTTCCTTTTCAAAGCGTTCAACAATCACGTTTTCGGAGCTAAGGTCTACATCCTGATCCTGTACGGAAATGGAAAGCTTCTGTCCGTCAAGAATTGCGGCTATCTGCTCATTTGAAAGCTTTTCTATCTCGGCTGCTGCCAGCTTCATCTTTGGACCAAGCTGCTTACCAAGAACACGGAAGTTTGCCTTTGCCTTGTATTCAACAAGCTCGTCTTCCCTTTCGTGGAAAATTACTTTCTTTACGTTGAGTTCTTCAGCAATCGTATCCTCCATATCCTGAAGGACTTTCTTTTCGTCCGGATTGCGTGTAACAAGAGCTACAGATGCCAGAGGCTGCCTGTTCTTGATGTTGAACTGGTTCCTGAGGCTTCTTCCCATTGAAACGGCCTGCTGGACTGTTGCCATCTGGAATTCAAGCTGCTCGTCACGGAAACGCTCGTCGTAAACAGGATAATCCATAAGGTGTACGGATTCCTTGTCCTCATCAGTGCGGAGGTTAAGCCACATGGTCTCCGTCAGGAATGGAATGAACGGAGATGCTGTAAGCGTAAATGTCTTTAATGCGGAATAAAGAGCTCCGTATGCCTCAAGCTTATCGGTATCCGATCCAGACTTCCAGAAACGGCGGCGGTTGCGGCGTATGTACCAGTTGTTGATCTGGTCGATGAACGAAAGCCACGGATCAATTGCGGCAGACAGGTCATAGTTGTCAAGGGCCTCGGTTACATCCTTTACCATCTTTTGTGCAACAGACAGAATCCAGCGGTCAAGAGGATTGTCAGGCAATTTGGAATCAAACTCATGTCCTGTACATGTGATGCCGTCGATGTTGGCATATTGGACAAAGAAACTGTAGCTGTTCCAGAGGGGAAGAATGATGCTCTTTATGATGTCTCGTACAGAATCATCTGAATAACGGATTTCATCTGCCTTGACTACAGCTGAATGCATGAGGAAAAGACGGATTGAGTCTGCTCCAAACTTGTCTATTGCTTCAACGGGGTCCGTGTAATTGCGCAGGGACTTTGACATCTTGCGTCCGTCGCTTGCAAGTACGATTCCGTTTACGATACAGTTTTCAAAGGCAGGCTTGTCAAAAAGCTGTGCAGCAAGAACCGTAAGCGTATAGAACCATCCGCGTGTCTGGTCAAGACCTTCCGAGATGAAGTTTGCGGGGAAGTTTGCCTCAAATTTTTCCTTATTTTCAAACGGATAGTGTACCTGTGCGTATGGCATTGAGCCTGACTCAAACCAGCAGTCAAAAACCTCTGGGATACGGCGCATTGTACCCTTTCCGCATTTTGGACACTTGAACGTGATTTTATCAACAAACTGCTTGTGGAGGTCTTCCGGATAGGTTCCGCTAAGGTCCTTGAGTTCCTGTCGGCTTCCCACACAAAGGGTATGCTTGCAATCCGGATCGTCACAACGCCAGATTGGAATCGGGTTACCCCAGTAGCGGTTGCGGCTTACTGCCCAGTCACGGGCACCTGCAAGCCATTTTCCAAAGCGGCCTTCCTTGATGTGGTTTGGCTGCCAGTTAATCTTGCTGTTTGCACGGAGAAGAACGTCATGGTAATCGGCTACCTTTACAAACCAGCTTCCGATTCCACGGTAAATGAGCGGGCTTCCACACCTCCAGCAGTGGGGATATGAGTGAAGAACTGAATCACGCTTTACAAGCTTTCCTTCATCCTTGAGCCTCTTCATTATGTCTTTGTCCGCATCCTTTACAAAGAGACCCTGATAATCGGAAACCTCTTTTGTAAACTTACATTCTGCGTCAATCGGTTCAACTTCCGGAACTCCGCTGCCTGCAAAAACCTTGTGGTCTTCTTCACCAAAGGCAGGAGCGATATGAACGATGCCCGTACCGTCTTCTGTGGAAACATAAGCTGCATTGAACATGCGGAATGCACCCTTTGCACACTTCTGGCCGCTCATTTCCTCGCAAACCTTTGAATCCTTTAACTGTGCAAAGTATGGGAAAAGAGGCTCGTATTCTGCATCGATGAAATCCTTTCCCTTGTGGCGCCAGATGATTTCGTAATCCGTTTCGTTTTTATAGTATGCGCCAAGGCGTGCTTCTGCAAAGATGTAGTAGTCACCGCTTTCCTTATCCAGAATCTTTACATAATCGATGTCAGGACCCATACAGAGGCCAAGATTGCTTGGAAGTGTCCATGGGGTTGTTGTCCATGCAAGGAAGTAAGTCTTTCCGTTGGCCATATCAGGATCAGGAACTCCTGCGGGGGCCTTTGTTACCTTAAAGCGGACGGTTACAGTCTGATCCTGTACATCCTTGTATCCCTGTGCAAGCTCGTGAGTGGACAAGACAGTTGAACAGCGTGGACAGTACGGCAGGATGTATTTTCCCTCGTAAATCAGGCCCTTGTCCCAGAGAGATTTTGCAACCCACCAGATGGATTCCATATATTCCGGATTCATTGTCTTGTAGTCGTTGTCAAAATCAACCCAGCGTCCCATACGTGTGATTGTCTGGCGCCATTCTTTTGTATAACGGAGTACAGATGCACGGCAGGCATCGTTGAACTTATCTATACCCATTGCTTCGATTTCATGCTTGGAGTTGATGTTAAGTTCTTTTTCGATTAAATTTTCGATTGGAAGACCGTGACAGTCCCATCCAAAGCGGCGGTCAACCTTCTTGCCCTTCATGGTCTGATAGCGTGGGATTATGTCCTTTATGGTAGACGGAATAAAGTGTCCGAAATGCGGGAGTCCGGTTGCAAATGGAGGTCCGTCGTAAAATACATATTCCTCCGCCCCTTCACGCTGAGAAACGGACTTTTTGAACGTATCGTGTTCCGCCCAATATTTGAGTATTTCTTCTTCCTGCTTAGGAAAATCAACCTTAGGATCCACTGGTTTATACATATTATCCCCTTTATACAATAACTGATTATGTAAATTGTTTAGCCACTTAGACAATAGCAGCTAAATTTCACCTATTTTATCACATTAGAAAGATTTAATCTACTGGTGACATGCTATTTAAAAGTTGACGATTTTGCTGAATTTGTAAAAATGTCCTTTATCTTTTTTTAAATGTATGTTATAATTGGATAAATTGCTAATTCTTTAACGAAAATATAATTTGTGTGAGGATTGAATTATGGATGAAGCAGCTGTAAAGACTTTTTTGAATATTAAGGCAGGAAATACTGCTGATACCTTTGCCGGATTCATGGCCATACATGGCGGAGACTTGACCGCTTCTGTTGCCGACTATCTGGAAAATGCAGTTGATGCAGGAAGCAAGAACGGTTCCGGTGAGTATACTGCCTGGTGTGCGGCTGCCGCCAAAGACATCATGGCCGGAAAATACGGTTCTCTGGCCGATGTGCAGAAAGCCGCGGATGCATTTGCCGCCAGCTGATCAAAGCAATTTTGTTCAAAAAATGACCATTCTTGACAATTAAAAGCCTCTTTCGTATTATAGCCGTATGTGTAGGAAATATCTTCTGATTACGGCTATAGTTTTTTTATTTGCAGGGTTACAAACTGTCGGTGCACAGGTTGTATTTGAAAAATTACAGTGGAATGACCAAAAACTCTTTTACGAGAATTCCGACGGCTGGGTATATGACACAATAGCAGATCTTGCCTCAGAATGCGGACAGATTACCCAGTTGAATTCATCTCCCCTTCCAAAGGCACAATTAAAACAGGCAATTGAAGTAATTGACCGCGACAGCCTCAAACCAAGTTCACAGGAACGATATGACAATCTGCTTGCCTATCTTGACACGGAATACTGGTCAATCGGTGCGGAACCCGTCATGCTGGGAATAAAGGCAAGAGGATCTTTGGAAGTCTTCAAGCGCTCGGAAGATGACATGGAAAGGGACTGGGATTATCTTGACCGTTACATAAATCAGAGTGGTTTGTTCAAGGCTCCGGTGTACCTTACCGCAGGCAATTACGTTACTGTGGAAGCAGGATTTGACAAATTCGGAAACTATTCTAACATAACGGATGACGACAATTGGACAAACCTTCAATATGCCCCCGGAATATGGGATTGGCCCAAAACAGCCTATGCAAGCATTGGAATTCCCATAATGGGGAAAAGTGCCGTCAATTTGCAGATTGGAAGAAACGGAATGCAGATTGGAAACACAAGCCAGCCAAGCGTAATCCTTTCCAACAGATTTACAACGGACGCTTACGTAAGCTTTTCTTTTTATTCCCCTGCAGTCTACTATATCGGTTCTGTTCAGCAGATAGAAACTGATAAATACTTTTACCTTCATCACGTCAACCTAAAGCCATTTAAATTCCTGAGCTTGGGGCTGGTGGAAGGAACCCTGATCCACTCTGATTTCGAGCTTCGTTTCCTGAATCCCCTTATGTTCATGCATTCCTTCTATTCAAGATGGGATGAAAGCTACGATGATAAATACGGAGTTTCCGCTTATTTAGGCCTTACATTTGAATGTGTTCCAGTCAAGAACCTGAGGATTTACGGACTCTTTGCGCAGAATGAAATACAAGCCTTTGGAGAGCTTTCAACTGTTGAAGGACGAAGTACCCCCAACGGAATGGCATGGCAGTTTGGAGCCACCTACAATCTGGCAACAGACGGACCCGGAAGCTGGATTTTCAACGCGGAGGGACAATATGTTTCCCCATGGTGTTATACAAGGAGAACTCCCACCAGCACTTTTATAAGCGAACACATCACCCATTTTGGACAAAAAAAGAATACTTTTGTAGCTTCCCTCGGAGGTCCGGATTCTGCGGCGGCAACTGTAAACGCTTCTTATGAGGTTCCGGGAAAATGGAATGCAAAACTGTCCTACGATTTTGTTGCGCATGGAGAAAACTATATTGAAAAGATGATTCAACAATACAAGGATTCAGATGAAACAAAAGGATCTAACGGATATTACTACTATCCTGATTCAGGCTATTATCAGGATGAAGGAAACACTAATTCCCCCTATGCAGACATTTATGATGCGGCAAGAGTTGCACGCGACATGAGTTTGACCGGCACCGTTGAATGTTCGCATAAATTGACGCTTTCAGGTGAATACGTTTTTAATAAATGGCTTACGGTTCAGGGGGCAGCCTCCTACAAATTCATGTTTAATGCCGGCAACGTGCAGGACAAATTCTTACATGGTGTAGAAGGCATGGCCTGTTTAACTGTGAACCTGCTTTAGAGCAATATAATGGTCAGCCCAAATAATGGACTGACCGTTTATTCATTAGTTCCCTTCAAAGCTAAAATCAAGAGATGAATCGTATTCGTCCATTCCGCAGTAGACATTGTATTCCTTTCCGCGGATTGTTGTCTTTACGATGCATGTTACAGGGAATTCTGAACGAATAAAGTCATAGAGTTCCTTGATGCTTGCATTATCAAACAGATTGTCGGCACTTCTACCTTCGCTAGACTGTCCTGCAGAAAGAAGAACTGTCCTGTATACATTGTCATTTGGACCTGCAAGAACAATACCGTAGTTATAGTCATCCTGTCCTATCCTGATGTAGACAAATGGCAATGAACTGAAAGGTGCAAAGTAGATGCTGTTTTCACCATCACTGATATAATAGCTTTCATCAACCTTCATGCCTTCCACAGAATCCGGAACAAGGGCCGCAGTATTTTCCATCTTGGTCAAATCATGAACAAGCTGAATGAACTGTGCGCTGGTGTACTCCTCAATATCTTCGTCAAGTTCTGTAAGCTTTGCAATCTCTGTCTTTGCTGGACCAGTCTTGGCTGTCTCAGACTTTGAAGCAGATGTATTGCCAGAGTCAGAAAGATTAAGTTCAACAACAACCTTACCGTTTTCATTCTTTGCTGCTGAAGGCTGTGTTCCTGTTGTTTTGGCATCTGATTTTTCAAAGCTGAGTTCCATTACATCGTCATCATCTTCCTCGTCATCCAGTTTAGACGGTGAGACAATTTCAAAGTCAGGGTTCAAAAGGTCAAGAATTCCAACAAGATATTCTTCTCCGCTGATTTCAACATTGTCATATCCCGGCTTTGGACCTGAGTACCAGTAGCTCAATGTATCATAGAGGCCATATGAATACTCATAATAATAGTCTTCATAGCTTTCATACAGATCAGGATACATATAAAGCATTATGTAATCTGCTGAATATTCATTTTGGCCTGCAACAGTGATAAGAAGATCATTCTCGTCATCATCTGCTTCTATGATGGAAAGCAGGTATGGTGTTTCACCAGAAATATCGGCAATCTGGGTAAAATCTCCGTCGGCATACCATGCGATAAGGCCGTCTGAAGTACGCTCAACTTTATCTGTCTGAGACAAGTCAAGTGTAGCAAGATTCTTTTCGATTCTGTTAAGGATATCCTGATACTGTTCAGGGGTTAAAGGATCTCCCACCATGTGAGAATATGACTCGATTACTCCAAGATAATCTTCGTAATCTGACCATTCAGAGACATCGCCCTCTGCACCCTCCGGCTCATACTCAAAATCATAGTTGTATTCCTTTGCAATAATCTCTGCCATACTTCCCTTGAAAACGTGAAGAAGAGGCTTTTTTTCAAGATCATGTGAATAGAAAACGTCTTCTGCAACTTCTACAGGACGTGGAATATGAATGTCAAGATCCGGGCAACCTGCAAAGGCATAGTCAAAAATCAAACGCAGGCTTGAAGGTATGACGGCTTTTTTAAGAGATTCACATTCAGCAAATCCCATATAGCCGATGATTCTGACACTTTCCGGAATTACAATTTCTTCCAATGATTCACAGGCAGAAAAACAGCGGTCAGGAATCAAAGTCAGTTTATTAGACAATGTGATTTTTTCAAGATTTTCACAAGACTCAAATGCAGATACTCCAAGCGAAGTAACTGTATTTGGAATAACCAGTTCTGTGGCTGCATTGTATCTGAAGAACGCATGGTCAGCGATTCCAGTTACAGTCTTACCATCCACAGTTGAAGGAATAACCAAACGTTCGGTATCCTCATTGGTGATTCCAGTGATGATGACGTTGCCTTTTTCATCCAGCCTGTAATTCCAGATGCCATTTGATGATGTTTCGGCTCCAAGCCAGATTGCACCAAATGCAAGCAACACGGCAAGTAAAATTCTTTTTGAAAATTTCATTGCAAGTTCCCCCTATATTTTTTGTCCTAGAAGCGGATTTTTTTGTCAGTACCGGCATAGTATTCTTTGCGTAATGACTTAACCTGCTCGTCCTTTAAATAATCATCAAAGTTCATCATTCTGTCTATGACTCCCTTTGGTGTAATTTCAATAATTCTGTTGGCTATTGTGCTGATGAATTCATGGTCATGGCTTGAGAACAGCACTACCCCGTTGAAGCGTACAAGTCCCTGGTTCAAGCTTTCGATACTCTCAAGATCAAGGTGGTTTGTCGGGTCATCAAGAATCAGAACATTTGCACCGCTAAGCATCATTTTACTGAGCATGCAGCGGACCTTTTCTCCTCCGGAAAGAACCTTGACAGGCTTTAGGCTTTCATCTCCTGTAAAAAGCATCCTTCCCAGGAAACCGCGTACATATGAATCGTCCTGATCCTTTGAATACTGCTTGAGCCAGTCGGTGATGTTCAAGTCGTTGCTGAAATACTGGCTGTTGTCACGGCCCATGTATGTTTGCTTTGTGGTCTGGCCCCAGTTTACCGTCGCACCCTCGCATTTTGCCTCACCGGAGATGATGTCAAAGAAAGATGTGATGGAATTGTGCTCCATTCCGACAAAGGCAACCTTTTCTCCCGGATGAATCGTGATGTTAAAGTCGTTAAGCAGGACGTTTCCCTCAGAGTCTTTTGAATTGAGGTGTTCTGCCGTCAGGACAAAGTTACCGATTTCCCTGTCGCTCTGAAAATGGACATAGGGGAATTTGCGGCTTGTAACGGGAAGTTCCTCAAGTTCAAGTTTTTCAAGGACCTTTTTGCGGCTGGATGCCTGTCCTGCCTTTGATACGTTTGAGGCAAAGCGCTGGATGAAGGTTTTAAGCTCTGCCATCTTGTCCTCGCGCTTTTTCTGCTGGTCCTTTGCCTGCTTCTGCATGATCTGGCTCATCTGATACCAGAAATCGTAGTTACCCGTAAACTGGGTTATCTTTCCGTAATCTATGTCGCAGACGTAGGTGCATATTGCGTTAAGGAAGTGGCGGTCATGGCTTACTACTATGACGCAGTTTTCTGATTCAATAAGGAAGTCCTCAAGCCATGAGATGCTTTCCAGGTCAAGACCGTTGGTAGGCTCATCAAGAAGAAGGATGTCTGGATTTCCAAAAAGGGCCTGAGCCAGAAGAACCCTAACCTTTTGTCCTTCATCAAGGTCGCTCATCATCCTGTCGTGGAATTCTTCCTCAAGACCCAGACCAGAGAGCATCTGTTCAATCTGATTTTCCGCCTCATAACCGCCAAGCTCACCAAATTCGGCTTCCATTTCCGCGGCCTTTATTCCGTCTTCCTCAGAAAAATCGGGCTTTTCGTATATGGCATCCTTGTCTTTTCCAAGCTGATAGAGTTTAGGGAATCCCATCATGACGGTTTCCTTTACCGAATACTCATCAAAGGCAAAGTGGTCCTGACTGAGTTTAGCAAGACGTTCTCCCGGTGTCATGCTGACCTGTCCTGAATCATACTCCTGCTCGCCGGAAAGTATCTTCAGGAAAGTTGATTTACCCGCTCCGTTGGCTCCGATTATGCCGTAACAGTTTCCTTTCAAGAATTTTAGGTTTACGTCCTTGAACAGAGGCTTTTCGCTGAATTTTAATGTCAAATCTGAAACTGACAGCATTTTATTTCTCCTTTCCACCAAAGAATGATTTTATTTTTGCAAAAAGACCCTTCTTCTGATTCTTCTGTGCATTCTTTACGGCAGGCTCGTTCTTGCGTTTGCCGTTGTTGTGCTGGGCGGCCGTCCTCTGGTTCTTTTGAGGCTGTTTTCTTGAGGCCTGATTCTTCTGGTTTGAACCATTCTTTTTGCCCGAAGCCTTTGCCCCGGAAGATCCCGCACCATATTTTTCCTTGTAGAGTTTCATGCGCTCTTCTGTTGACATTGATGCAAGCCTGTCGGCATCTCCTTCGCCATAGACACGCCTGTCCCTCTTGTATTCACTTGATGCGGCCTTGTTTTTGGAAGAATACCTTCCCTTTCCGCGTCCGCTTTTTCCACCACGATGTCTTTCTTCATACTCACGCTGCTTTTTCCTGCCGTATTCGCTTTTGTCGTGGTAGTCCTCGTGATAGTTTTCCGTGCGGATGTAAATTCCCTGACTCTTGTCCTCCACCATAAGGCTTGAGTCTGCAACCTGTGACGGAATTGATTTTCCGATATAGCGTTCAATTGCCGGAAGCGAATAAACGTCCTGCTCGCAGCAAAGCGTATATGCCTTTCCTGATTTTCCAGCCCTGGCAGTACGTCCGATTCTGTGGACATAGTTTTCCGCCTCATTTGGGATGTCATAGTTGATTACCATGGCAAGGTCGTTAACGTCTATTCCACGTGCCGCCACATCAGTAGCGACAAGGCACTTTATCTTTCCTTCCTTGAACCTGTCCATTATGGCAAGCCGCTTCTTCTGAGGAAGGTCACCGATTATGAATTCGCTTTCAACTCCGTTCAGGTTGAGGCGTTTTGAGATGACCTCGCAGCTTCTTTTGGTGTTGCAGAAGATTATGAGGCTTTCCGGGTTTTCCCTTGTAATGATTCCCAAAAGCAGCTTTATCTTGTCGTCACTTGAAACGTGGTAAAGAGACTGGTCTATCTCGTCTACCGTAATGTTTTCCGCCTGAATCGTGATTTCCGCAGGGTTTCTGGTGTATTCCCATGCAAGGTTCTTGACGTATGTGTTGAGTGTTGCGCTAAAGAGCATGGTCTGCCTTTTTTCCGGCACAGGGAGCACCTTCAACAGTTCCCTCAAGTCCGGATAGAAGCCCATGTCAAACATCCTGTCAGCTTCATCAATTACGAGGAATGCAACAGAACTCAAATCCATCTGTCCGCTTTTCTGAAGGTCTATTACACGTCCCGGTGTTCCAATAAGGAAATCCACGCCTTTTTTAAGTGAAGCTATCTGCTTGTCATAGCCCACACCACCATAAAAGCTGTCACACTTTAGCGAAGTATATTTGCACAGCTTCTGTGCTTCTTCCTGAACCTGAACGGCCAGTTCACGTGTCGGCACCATAACCAGGGCCTTTTTACCTGAGACCTCGCCCCTTGTGAGCATTTCCTGAATTATCGAAATAAGATAAGCGGCTGTTTTACCAGTTCCCGTCTGTGACTGAACATATAGGTCACGTCCTTCCAGGGAATTCTGCAAAACCTGTTCCTGTACCGGCGTACAGCTGACATACCCTGAGTCTGAAATTCCCTTGAGCAGTTCTTCCTGCAATACAAAATCTGTAAAATTCATTTCATATAACTATAGCAAGTTTAACGGATTATGTATAGAGGAAGTTGCAAGTATAATTCCATAAATCTAGTTAACGGAGATTTTCCATGTCCTGTGGATTTTGGCGTTCCTGTAGTCGTCCGGAACGGTCTTTGCGCTTATGTCCTGGACGGCCAGCTCACTGCCTGACGGACATTGCAGGAGTGAAGCGTCAAAACTAAGCCGCCTGCTGTTCGTACTGAAATACAGGATGCCCTTGGGTTTTAATATAGCTATACACTTGTTAGCCAAAGTACTCCAGTCCCGGTTTATGTCCAGGGTATTGTCTGTCCTTTTTGAGTTGCTGAAAGTTGGGGGATCCAGAATTATTATGTCAAAGCGGTTTGTCCCCTCCTTGTTTGGAACCTCGGCATTTTTCTGGTTTATGAAGCCTATTGCGTCCTGGCGGGTAAAAATATATTTTTCATTATCCTCAAACCCATTAAGTCGCATGTTTTCCTTTGCCCATTCAAGATAGGTTTTGCTCATGTCCACACTTTCCACACGCCGGGCCTTTCCTTCAGCGGCATAGACGGAAAAACTTCCCGTATAGCAGAAAAGGTTAAGCACGGATTTTCCTGAGCATGTTGAACGTACAATGTCACGCAGGGGCCTGTGGTCAAAAAACAAGCCCGTGTCAAGGTATTCGGAAAGGTTCACGTTAAAAAGCTGCCCCTGCTCCTGAACAATTCCCTTTACGACAGAAGAACTTTCTATTTTTTCGTATTGCTCGGTGCGGCCATTTTCGTTTCCAGACAGCTTTTTTCTTGTCTTGGTTATTACATGGCTTTCGTCAATCTCCAGGGTTTGGGCCAGGACTTTTACCATTTGCTCAAGCCACAGCTTTTCTTCTTCCTCAGGTTTCTCATAGGGACGCTCGTAAAGATAAAGATGTATGAATGTCCTTCTTTTTTCCTCATTCAGAAGGTAATTTGCATATGAATCATTTTTGCTTATGGCGGCATTAAGTTCTTGAAGTTGAATAAGATTCTGATATTTATCCGTCACATCATCCGGAACAAAAGTATAAAGATCCACGGACAATGGAATTTCCGGAATATCCCTGTCATAAAGCCGATAGCAGCTGATGCGGTTTTTACGAGCCCATTTTCTAAGAAGCCGGTATTGTTTCCCTATCCTGTTTGCAAACAGTGTCTTTTGATTCTCCAGCTTTTTGTCCGCAGTGTTTTCCAATTCAGTTTCCTTTTAGCTTATTTTAGATTATTGCTTGAAGAAAAAAAAAGCCCCCTTGCGGTGGCCTTAATCTTGATTTCCCCAGACATTGTCATTTGTCTGGGGTTTTGGATAACTCAAAAAAAGTCTTTCCGGGTTTTCCTTATCTCTTGTTTACGCGATCCTTGAGTGCTTTACCAGGCTTGAATTTTGGCATCTTGGCTGCAGCAATCTTGATTGTTTCTCCAGTCTGAGGGTTGCGTCCTGTACGTGCGGCACGCTTGCCTACTGTAAATGTTCCGAAACCAATGAGCTGAACGTCCTTGCCTTTGGTTAATTCCTTTGACACTGTCTCAACAAATGCCTTTACAGCTGCTTCGCTGTCTTTCTTTGTGAGGCCAGTTTCCTTTGCGATGGCTTCCACAAGTTCTACTTTGTTCATACTATTTTCTCCATGTAGTTTTTTGACTTTCCATTTCTGAAAAGCCTTGTTTGAAAGTATAACTCATATTTAATCATATATCCAGTAGAAAATCAAGAAATTTCTTTTTTTTCTGAAAATAAAAAAACGCTATTGACACAATCCTAACTTTGTGATAATTTTATATCACTTTAGCGGAGGATTAGCTCAGCTGGGAGAGCACCTGGTTTACACCCAGGTTGTCGGCGGTTCGATCCCGTCATCCTCCATAATCCAATTCGGGATGTAGCGCAGCTGGTAGCGCATCTGGTTTGGGACCAGAGGGTCGCTGGTTCGAATCCAGTCATCCCGACTAAATGCCCCACAAGAATAGGGGCTTTTTTTATGTCATTATTGACAAAACGGACTTTTGCTTATACGATTATTATGTCGGTTACTGATGGGCGACTAGCTCAGTTGGTTAGAGTGCAAGCATGACACGCTTGAGGTCTCTGGTTCGATCCCAGAGCCGCCCATCAGTAGCCGTCTTTTTTTTTAAATTTCAATCTTTTCTCTTGAAAATTTGATGTTTCCATATATAATCTAATTGAGAGGTTATATCAAATATTTAAAAATCATCCTCTTCTCAATGGAAATTCACAAGGAGTTTTTTATGGTGCACAGTGATGTTCAGATTAAAGAAATTGTTTCACAATTAACCCTTGAAGAAAAATGTTCTATGCTCAGCGGTTCAGATTTCTGGCATACTCAGGCTATAGAACGACTTGGCATTCCGTCCATAATGGTGAGCGACGGACCTCAGGGACTCAGGAAGCAGGATGAGAATTCCTCTGGAGTAAACGACAGCATCAAGGCCATAAGTTTTCCCTGTTCCTGTGCTTCAGCTTCGTCCTTCAACAGGGAAACCCTCAAGAAACTGGGCTCAACCCTTGGAGACGAATGTCAGGCCCAGAACGTGTCAACAATCCTTGGTCCAGCAATAAACATAAAGAGGTCTCCCCTCTGCGGCCGCAATTTTGAATATGTAAGCGAGGATCCATATCTGGCAGGAGAACTTTCCGCCTCATACATCAACGCCGTGCAGGAAAAGCATGTCGGAACAAGCCTAAAGCACTTTGCGCTTAACAATCAGGAATACCGCCGCCTTACAAATTCATCTGACTGCGACGTACGCACAATACGCGAGATTTATCTTCCTGCATTTGAGATTGCCGTAAAAAAATCCCAGCCTGCGACAATAATGCACAGCTACAATCTTATAAACGGAGAATATGCCGGAGAAAGCAAATGGCTCCTTACCGATGTCCTCAGAAAAGAATGGGGATTCAAGGGCCTTGTGATGAGTGACTGGGGTGCCGTCTCAACAAGATGGAAAGGTGTCATGGCAGGTGGAGATCTGGAGATGCCTTCCTCAGGCGGAATAAACGACAGGCTCGTTCTTGAAAAGGCAAAGAATGATCCTGAGCTTGTAAAGAAAATTGACGAGAGCGTCGAGCGCATACTCAAATGGGTCTATGACTTTGTGGACAACAGGGAGAAAGGTGAATTCGATTTTGACAAGCACCATGAGATTGCACGTGAGATTGAGGAGGATTCTATCGTTCTTTTGAAGAATTCAGGCCTTCTTCCTCTGGACATGTCAAAAAAATATGCCGTTATCGGAGAATTCGCACAGAAACCGCGTTATCAGGGAGGTGGCTCAGGTCACATCAACGCAAAGAAGGTTTCAAACGCAATTGATGCACTTAAAGCGGCAGGCCTTAAATTTGAATACGCAAAGGGATTCATGGCAGAACCTGGAAAAGACTCTGCAAAGGCAAAGGAAATAAATGAATCACTTGCAAAGGAAGCCATGGCTGTGGCGCAAAATGCAGATGTCGTCCTTGTTTTCGCAGGATTGCCTGACAGTTTTGAGAGCGAAGGCTATGACCGCACCCACATGGACATGCCACAGGAGCAGAATGAGCTTATCGACTCACTTTGCAGCTCCGGAAAGAAAGTCATAGTGGTACTGCATAACGGCTCCCCTATTACAATGCCGTGGGTAGACAAGGTTGAGGCCATACTTGAGCTTTATCTTGGTGGAGAGGCAGTTGGAGAGGCATGTGTCAACGTATTGACCGGAAAAGTAAATCCAAGCGGAAAACTTGCTGAGACATTCCCCCTCAGGCTGGAGGACACACCGTCATACATGTCATTTGCAAACGACAAGACACACACAAGCTACGGCGAGGGAATATTTGTCGGATACCGCTGGTATGACACACGCAAGATGAACGTGCTCTTCCCGTTCGGTTACGGCCTGAGCTACACTACATTTAAATATTCAGACCTTCAGCTTGACAAAAGCGAGATGACAGACTCAGACACGGTAAAGGCAACGGTAACAGTGACAAACACAGGCTCTGTTGACGGAAAGGAAATCGTTCAGCTTTATGTATCTGACAAGACAAAAACCGCAGTCCGCCCGGTAAAGGAGCTCAAGGGATTTGAGAAAGTCTTTATTCCGGCAGGCAAGTCGCAGAAGGTAAGTTTTGAGATCGACAAGCGAAGCCTTGCATGGTTTGACGTTGAGCAGAACGACTGGTATGCCTCCACAGGAGAATATGAGATTCTTGTGGGTCCATCTTCCGCAGAACTCCCCTGTTCCGCCAAATTGAATTTCAAGACATCGGTTCAGAGGCCAATCAAAATCTCCGAGAACACGACTCTGGGTGACCTCTACAGTAACGAGAAGGCCGCTGCCATACTCAAGGGACTTCAAAAGTCTGCAATGCAGGATCTTGAGAATACCAGCGAAAGTGCCTCCGAGGCCCTTAATGAGGAGATGGGTGCTGCAATGATGGACGGTTCACCTCTTAGAAACCTCATGGTCTGGGGACGTATGTCGCTTGAAGAATACAATAGCCTTGTTGAAAAATTAAAGGATGCTGTAAAATCGGAGTAATGATGAAAAAGCTTTATCAGTTTATACTTTTTGTTTTAGTACTTCTCTTAAGCTCTTGTGAATTCGATGACAAGAAAGCCTGGGATATTTCCTCTGGATGGAAGATCCACAACGGTGACAACCTGGCCTGGGCAAATCCTGATCTGGATGACAGGGGATGGGATGACTGCCCTTCTGTACTTGACACCATCGCATTTAAGGATTCCTCAAACAGATTGTGGATAAGGAAAACCGTTAAAATCCCCAATGCTCTGGCAAATGACTCGGTGTGGCTTGGAATAAGCAAGCTGAGTGCAGCCGCAGAGGTTTATGCCAACGGAATCTATATCGGAACTGTTGGTTCTCTCAGGCAGAATCTGGACATACGTACCGAGCGTTTTGTTGAATTTCTTATTCCGTCCAACTGTATAAATGACGGTCAGGTCATAATCGCCCTCCGCATAGCAGGTAACGCCGGAATATTCAACGCAGTGGGCATTTCCCTTGACAATGCATCTCAGGCCTCTTTCCAGCTGGATGTACACAATGTGTTCTCTGAGAAGCTGTTCAACATCCTCACATACATATGTCTTTTCATCATGTTCTACTCGCTTTTCCTGTTCTTTGGCAACAAGAATGACCTGACATATTTGTTCTTCTCCCTCTGTCTGTTTTTCATAAGCCTTTACTTCAACGATCTTGGAGCGGAACACATCTCCATCAACTATGCTGTAAACCGAATAATCGCACGTGCCTCTCTCCCGGTAAGCCTAAGCTTCATGGCTATGTTCCTTAACAATTTCTTTAAGGGAAAGCATCTTCGGGAAATGGTTATCGGAGGAATAGTATTTGACTTAGTGATATTCATCCTCTACTTTGTGGCGATTAAGAACGGGGCACTTCAGAACCTTCTGTTCAAGCTGTTCCTGCTTCCTATTATTGTTGTAATTGTCTATGGATTCATACTTTCATCCAGGGGAATAAAGAAAAAGCGTCTTGATGCCACCATGGTTTTCATAGGCTTTGTTTTGGGAAGCCTCCTTTCACTGTATGACATCATATACATGCTGATGGGCAAGGTCCCGTTCATCTGGCTTCAGGGATTGGGATTCTTCGTCCTGAACCTTTCCATCTTCATCACGCTGAGCATCAGGTCCGCACATGACAAAAAACAGGTTGTCCTGCTTGCCGCTGAATCTGCAGCCCAAAGGGACAAGCTTTCTGAGATTTTTGCCGCCGCCAAGCTTATGGCCAACGAAACATCAAAGATTTCCAACGAGCTTGAACAGTCTGTAGAATCGGTATCCAAGGCAACAAAGCAGTCACAGGACAAGGTTTCTGTCATCAACAGTGCCATCGTTGAGCAGAACAGGATCCGTGAGGAAACAGCTGACGCCGTAAAGGCCCTTACAGATTTCCTTGGAAGAATGAATGATGAATTTGCCCTTTCAACTGCCAGCATAGAAAAGACAGCATTAAGCACCCGCCAGGTTATGGACGGAATAGAAACCGTCGGTGTGGGAATCAACACTGCGGCCGGATTCTCCAACTCACTCAGCTCGCTTACAAATGACGGTACCCACGACATGAAAAAGCTTGATGAGCTGATGAAGGAGATTCAAAAGTCGTCAAACGAAATCCTTTCGGTAGTTACAACTCTCGATGACTTTGCACAGCAGACAGACCTTCTTTCCATGAACGCCTCTATCGAAGCGGCTCACTCAGGTGAAGCAGGAAAAGGTTTCTCTGTCATCGCACATGAAATAAAGAATCTTGCCGCACAAAGCTCAAGCTGGTCTGCAAAAATCGGTGAAATCATCATGACCGTCATCCAGACTATCGGTGAAGGCGTAAAGCTTACGGACAAAGTAAACTCAACCCTTGACATGATCAAGAATGGAGCAAGCCAGAGTGCAAAGGAAGTGTCTCTTGCGGCTCAGGGCATGGAAGAACAGCGTGATGCGGGAAAAGCGGTTACCGAGGAATCCATCGCCCTTTCAGAATCTGCAGTAAGAATGAAAAACGAGGTGTCCAGCCAAAGTTCATTTGCAACTCAGGTTATGGGAAACATGCAGGAACTTTCAAATGCATCGGAACTTGTTACGCGTGCAAGCTCAGACATTTATACAGATTCACAGATTCTGGCACAGACTGTTGAATCACTTAAATCGCTTGCACAGAGAAGTCAGGTTGCGGCAAAGAAACTGCTCGAGCTCATGGAGCAATAATCTGTTTTATTGATTTTCTGTGGAACAATGTGCTGCGCTTGCCTCTGCGCTTGTGCGGCCGTTCTTCAGCATTTCCTGCATCGTATGCCATCCAAGGACAGCACATTTTACGCGAGCCGGCATGAAGCTGATGTTCTTTAATGCGGCTGCCTCATCCAGTTCCTCAAGCTGACCGTCATCGGTCACCTCGCCCTTTATCATTCCGATAAAAAGATCCGCAAGGCGAAGTGCCTCATCCTTTGGTTTTCCGATTATGTCATCAAGCATCATGTCAACGGAAGCCTGGCTTATGGCACATCCCGAACCGTTGAATGTTCCTTCCTCTACAATTCCCTGGTCATTTATCTTAAGCTGAAGATAGATAGTGTCACCGCAGCTTGGATTAACACCCTTAAGGGTATAGGTCGGCTGCTCCAGAACGCCTTTGTGTGTCGGGTTTATATTGTGTTCATTTAGAATTTCTGCATATAAAGATTTCAGGTCCATTTTTTCCACCTACATTTCAGACTATAACACATTCAATTGCAAGGTACAATAGCAGTTTTTCATTCGACCGTAATGTTTCCGGTTTCTGTGGAAGCGTTGATTTTTTTTGGTCCGCCGTCCACCTTGCAGCTTTTGCCCTGTTTTTCTCCTCCCAGAATGATGCTGCCGATTCCGACATTCAAATCAATGGAATAATCCGACAAGAGTTTGATTCCCCTGATCCTGACGTTTCCCAATTTAGAACTGGCATTAAGCTCGTCGAAGCTTGTGTTGGAGATGCTCTGGTTTCCGGTTGCCGTCTTGACCGTAAGGATAGAAGATGAGAGGTTTTCAACGGAAATGTTGCCCGTATCCGATTCTACACTGGACTCTGCGGAAAAACAGTCCGAGACCTTCAGGTTTCCTACACCACAGTTAACCATTATGGCATCCGATGACACACCCTGAACTGAAACGTTTCCCACTATGCTTGCAAGATCTATCTCCGAAAACCGCTTTCCCCCGGCCTTTCCGCTTTGACAGGTAATCTCCACCACACACATGATGTTTTCCGGGAATTGCTTCCTGCGGACTTTTTCCGACTGGCTTATTGTAAGTTTTCCGTCTGATTCCCTTATTTCTGGCATCAGTTCCTTGTAGGAGCAATCTGCCCTGACAGAAAAGGCATCTCCTGCCAAGAGCTTTAAGTCCCCAAAATAAAGCTTTGCATCAATCGAGTGGATTTCGGAGGACACCGGCTGCTCTATTGAAAAGTTCCCCTTCATCCTGCTCAATTCCTTCCTTCTCCTGGCATTTTTATCGCAGCCCAAAACAAGCAGTCCAAAGAGAATCAGGACCCCAAAAAAACTTAGGAAATTGTCAATTTTTTTCATAAATAACTACTCCATCTTTTTAAAGTCTACCATGTCTTTAAGGATTTTTCCACCTTTTTCCCCTTTACAAAACCGCAGATAAAAAGTAAAATTCAACTCATGAAAGTCACTTTAAAAGAAATCCGCAGACTGCAGGAAGATATCACAGACGAAATCGATTCAATCAGCGATGTTCCAGACGTTGATTATGACTTGCTTACTGAGCTCAGGACAATCAACTTCAACATAACAATGCTTTTCCTCCGTTACAGCATGGAAAAAGACACCACTGTGATTGAGCTTGATGACAATGCTGACATAAAGATAATTGAGGCCTTGAAACCAAGACGCAAGCATATCAGCACTAAAAAAGGAAACACAGATGCGTTCATCACCCATCTTACACCTCTCCTGCAGAATCTTTTGAATGACATTGACGATTTACGCTCAACCTTGCCCAGCGGATCAAGAAACTATCTCGCAAAAAACATAGATGCACAGCTTATGAGGGCCAAAGAGCCTATTGAAAAAATCATCAGCCTTGAGGGAGACGAGGATACCCTTGCCGCCTGGAAGAAAACAGTTGTATCCAGCGTGGTGAATGCCGCAGCGACCATGGGTAAAACCCGCACGGAGAAAAAAGCCGCAGCCGCACGTGAGAACGGAAGGAAAGGTGGCCGTCCCAAGAAAGAGACTGAAAAAAAGAGCGGATCTTCCAAAGCAAAAAAGACCGCTTCAAAAGCTCCTGCCAAAAAAGCCTCAAAAACAGCGGTAAAAACCAAGGCAAAAGCCAAGACCACAGAAAAGAAGGCTTCCAGGTCAAAAACCAGAAAATAGCGGAAATTTTTTTAAAACAAATTGACATAACGCTACATATAGTGTATAATACAAGGTAGATTCAGTATAAATCCACTATTTATATTGAACGATTCCCACTCAGCTCTGTCAGTTTTCCCACTAATCCCGCTGGCAGAGCATTTTTTTTATCTTATGGAAATCAGGATGTAACAAATCTTTTTACATATTGTTTATTTATTTGAATTGACCGATGGGCATTTTATGGAGTATTATGGAAGTATGGTTAGACGTAGTTTGATTTTTTGCGCAGCTGTATTCATTCTCCTCCTGGCATCTTGTGCTTCAAAACAAGAAGAAGAAAGCAATGTCGCAGTGCCGCCAGCCAATATCATACGGCCACTGCCTGCGAAGAACAAGACGACAGTAAAACCAAAGACCGAAAAGGCCACAGCTAAAACAGAGGAAGCACCTGCTCAGAAAAAATCCGCGGATCCGCCAGTTGAATCCGAGGTAAAAAAGGAGCCCGAACCTGTAGTTGAACAAGAGGTTGAACCGGAGGTTGAAGAGCCCAAGAAGGAAGTTGCAGAAAAACCGGTTAGCGAGCCGGAACCTGTATACGAGGATCCTGATGTAGCGCCAGCTGCCCTGACTTTTGCTGTACAGACACAAAGGGAAAAAGCACCCGTGCCGATTGATGATCCGGAACCGGAGCCTGTAGCAAAAACACAGACAGCCGCACCAAAAACGGAAACAAAGGTTCAGCCGAAAACTGAAACCAAGCCGAAAACCGAGACCAAGACGGAGACTAAAACAACAACCGTAACGACTCCAAAGAAGGAAACAAGCACAACCCCTAAAACAGAGGTTAAAACAGAAACAAAGACACCAGCTAAAACGGAGGTCAAGAAGGAAGAAACCAAGCAGGATGTCCAGAAAAACGAGGAATATGAGCGTTCTGTCGGAAAATCCACGACATCTGCGGTAACCATGCAGGTTTTTGAGGAAGACAAGAAGGATATCCTTAATATCATCAGCAAACTGGACACGGTCATGAAAAACCGGGATTATAAGTCATGGCTGACATATCTTAACGATGAGAGCATACGCTACTGGTCAAACCGGAAAAATCTGGCAAAGGCAGAATCACGTCTTCCAGTAAAAGGGCTTCAGCTCTCAAACCTTGAGGACTACTTCAAGTACGTGTTCATACCGTCAAGAAGTGGCCGGCGTGTGGATGAAATCCGTTACGAGAATGACAAGCAGGTAAAAGCGGTTCAAGTCAACGGTAGCACGGATGTTGTATATTACAATTTTGAAAAGAATGCAAATGGCGTATGGAAATTGCGTTTGCCTTCTAATTCAGATTGAAAATTAACCGATAATATATTATAATTTATTGGTATATTAATTCAGGAGGAATTGATAAATGAAAAAAGCAAAATTATTCTTGGCTGGCTTTCTCTGCCTTGCTGTTGCCGGAGGTGCATTTGCACAGTCAAAGTCAAGAAATGAAACAACTGTAGAAGATGAATATCTTAGCAGTGTGGAAGATGTCATCATCACAGAATTGGCATCATCCCCAGAATATGACAATAAGATAATCGCACTGCAGTATTTGGAGAATGCTCTGGGAGAAGGTCGTTCAACTCCTGATATGGTTAGGGCATTGACAGGACTTGCCGGAGAAGGCGTTACAACAAAAGCACGCACAAACGGCCGTCTTATGAATAACTACCCGGACATCCGCCGCAAAGCATGTGAGCTTTTGGGTCAGGTTCCGACAGAGGAGTCCAAGAATACTCTGGTTCAGATCATCGCCGATGATACTGAGTCTATGGTAGTTGCCGCCGCTGTTCACTCTCTTGGAGACATCGGCCTCAACGAAAATGATGAGGTTGTAAGTGCCATCGAGTTCGTACAGCGCCGCTATGCTGCCCTTAATCCATCAAGCTCACTGGCTCTTGAGATTCTGTTCGCATATGAGAAGCTTGCAGACTCTGTAACAGACAAGGCTCCGATGATTGAGTCAATCGCAGCAATTGCAGCAAACTACCGCTTTGCTACAACTGTACGCACAAAAGCATACGATTTGATCAGAGATCTTCAGTCTAAATAAAATGACAAAAAAAACGGGCTGCTGTTTTGGCAGTCCGTTTGCGTTTTTACGGGAGATACGGGACTCGAACCCACAACCTTCGGCTCCGGAGGCCAACGCTCTATCCAATTGAGCTAATCTCCCCTTTTTTTCTTAAACAAGTCGTTTTAGACCTAGACAGAATAGCCTTAATGTATTAAATTGTCAACCGTAGAGAAAAAAGTTAGATGGAAAGGCAGGGAGAGTTTTGCCTTGATTTTATTTATTGTAGGAGCATAAATGGAACCTATCATCCTTGCGTCATCTTCTCCACGTCGCCAAGAAATCTTAAAGCTTTTAAACATTCCGTTTCAAGTTCATCCGTCTCAAATTGAAGAAGCCTACCCTTCTGATATTGACACTTCCAAGGTTGCCCTGCATGTTGCAGCGAACAAAGTAAAAGCCGTGATTTCCTCACTTCCAGCGGGGCAAGAAGTCCAATGGATTCTTGGTGCAGACACGACAATAGTTCTTGATGGAAAAATATATGGCAAACCAGGATCTGCAGAGGAAGCCTCAGACTTTATGCGTAAATTCCAGGGACGTACACATCAGGCGATTACAGGCCTTGTCCTTTACAACGGGGCTTGCCACAAAAGCACGGAAAGATGCTCAATCACCGAAGTAACTTTCTCCCCTATGAGTGACCAGGAAATTGACTGGTACGTCAGCACGGGAGAATGGCATGGAGTTGCCGGTGGGTACCGAATTCAGGGGCTGGCATCTTGTTTTATCAGAGAAATTAAGGGTTCAGAAAGTGGCGTTATGGGCTTGCCTATATTTGAACTTTATGATATCCTCAAGGAGCAAAATTATTCTTTGCTTGAATAGTTTTGCCGGGCACTGACAGCGGGCTGTTGGCTCAGCACAGTGTTACGAAATCTTCCGGGTCCATTTTTATGGATCACGAGTAAAAGGTCAGGTGGAAAATAGCGGGTAGTCTTATATCCGTTAAATTTTCCGGTGAAGGAGTTAATCATGGCAGTAGTAACCATGAAGAGTCTGCTTGAGTCCGGCGTACATTTCGGACATCAGGTTAAGCGTTGGGACCCGCGCATGAAGAAGTACATCTTCGCAGAGCGCAACGGTATTCACATCATCGACTTGCAGAAGACAATCACTGCAATCAAAGACAGCTACGAGGAAATCCGCAAGGTAGCTTCAGCAGGCAAGTCAGTTCTTTTCGTAGGAACAAAAAAGCAGGCACAGCAGGCAATCCAGAAGGAAGCAGAGCGCTGCGGCCAGTTCTACGTAAACAACCGCTGGTTGGGCGGTACACTCACCAATTTTGCAACAATCAAAAAATCACTTTTGCGCCTCAAGAAAATCGAAAAGATGGAAGTAGACGGCACTTTTGACAACCTTACAAAGAAGGAAGTCGCATCCATCCTCAAGGAAAAGGAAAAGCTGCAGAAAAACTACGGTGGAATCAAGGAAATGAAGGAACTGCCAGGTGCAATCTTCATCATCGACACCCACAAGGAACAGATTGCAGTTAAGGAAGCGCACCGCATGGGCATCCCGATCATCGCAATCGTAGATACAAACTGCAACCCAGAGGGCATTGACTTCCCTATTCCAGGAAATGACGATGCTATCCGTGCAATCAGCCTCTTTACATCAATCATTGCCAACGCCGTAATCGAGGCAGACAATGAGCAGGGCCTCAAGATCATCGAGACATTGGGTGATGACGATGACGTTATGACCGATGCTTCAACAAAGCGTGAGGATGAAGAGATTGTTGACTATTCAAACTACACTCCGACAGAAGAAAAGGAAGAGGATGTAGAAGCCGACAAGAGAGACGAAGAAGACCTGATCGATGAAGACAGGGCATATTCAAAATAAAAAACAGGGGTAATAAAATGGCTATTTCAGCTTCACAGGTAAAAGAACTGCGCGATTTAACCGGTGCAGGCATGATGAACTGCAAAAACGCCCTTGAGGAATCAAACGGCGACATTGAAGGCGCAATCAAGATTCTTAAGGAAAAGGGACTTGCTGCAGTTGCAAAGCGCTCAGAAAGATCAACAAATGAAGGCCGCATTTTCCTGCGCCAGGTAGGAAACAAGATTGCCGCAGCTTCACTTGTTTGTGAGACAGACTTTGTTGCCAAGAACGAAGAATTCATCGGATGTGGCGAAAAGATTCTGGATTTGGTATTCGAGAAGGGATATACGGAAGTTGTTCCGGAACTTTCTGATGTACTCATGGGATTTGCCGCTAAGACTGGCGAAAACATGTCAGTAAGCAAGATTACAGTTGTAGAAGTTCCTGCAGATTCTGTTTCAGGTACTTATGTACACACAGACTTCAAGACCGCTGCAATTACAGTAGTCAAGGGATCTTCAGACGACAAGGTAAAGGAATTTGCACGTGACTGCTGCATGCACCTCGTTGCATTTACTCCGGCTTACCTCAAGCAGGAAGAAGTTCCACAGAGCTATATCGACGAGCAGAAGGAAATCTTCCGCACTCAGATGGCAAACGATCCAAAGGACGCTTCAAAGCCAGAGAATGTAAAGGAAAACATTCTTAACGGAAAAATCAAGAAGCATCTTGCAGAGATTTGCTTTGTTGACCAGGCATTCGTAAAGGATGACAAAAAGACCGTTACACAGAAACTGGATGAAATCGGAAAGGATGTAGGCGCACAGCTTTCATTCGGCGATGTTCAGCTTTTGCTTCTCGGAAAATAAAACAAACGGGCTGCCCGCATCATGTTGCAAACAAAGCAGTAATGGTGAGGACAGCCTTGTCTTTTAAAATCTGAAAAAAGTTTCATAAGGCGAAGGCTTTTTGGAATAAACTAGTTTTTTAAGGGGGATATTATGGCAGATAATGAAAGCCGCATGGAAAAAACTGTAAATGCACTCAAGGAAGAATACAACACAATCCGCACAGGACGTGCAAGTGCATCTATTTTTGATAAAGTCCGCGTAGACTATTACGGCACACCTACTCCACTGGCTCAGGTCGGAACAATTTCCATTCCAGAGGCACGCATGGTGGTTATCTCTCCGTTTGACAAGTCTCTTATCTCTGACATCGAAAAAGCCATTCAGAAAGCAGAGCTGGGACTTAACCCAAGTAACGACGGTAAAGTAATCCGCATTGCAATTCCCCCGCTAACAGCAGACCGCCGCAAAGAACTTGTAAAGCAGGCTAAGGCAACCGCAGAGAATTACAGGACAACAATCCGCAACATCAGGCGCGATGGAAACGATGACCTCAAGAAGCAGCAGAAGGCCGGAGAGATTACCGAAGACCAGCTGAAGACAGAAACTGACAAGCTTCAAAAACTTACAGACAAATACATTGACGAAATCAACAAGGTTTATGAAGCAAAAGAAAAGGAAATAATGGATTAAAACCCGTGGATTCCAATTCTTTGATAGATCCGTCTGCCGTACCCGTTCATGTCGGAATAATAATGGACGGAAATGGCAGATGGGCGAAAAAACAAGGTCAGCCTCGAACTTTTGGCCATACAGAAGGCCTGAAGCGAGCCAAGGAAATTGCCAAGGCAGCATCTGACTTGGGCATCCGTTACCTGACCCTATACGTTTTTTCAACAGAAAACTGGAAGCGTACCCAGGAAGAGACAGGGTTCCTGATGGGCTTGATTCACTCCCATATACGTCAGGAGCTTGATTTCTACCGCAAGAACATGATTCGCGTCCGTCTTATAGGAGACAGAAGCGGATTACCGGAGCAGATTCAGGACGACATTCTGCAGGCGGAAAAAGATACGGAGACATTTACCGGAATGTCAATATGCCTTGCAATCAACTATGGTGGAAGGGATGAGATAGTACGCGGAATAAAAAAAATTATTGACAGCGGAATAAAAAGTGAGTCAGTCAGTGAAGACAGTATCTCAAAGATGTTTGACCAGCCGGAACTTCCTGATGCAGATTTGATCATTCGCACGGGTGGAGAGCAAAGGCTCAGCAATTTCCTGATGTGGCAGTCAGCCTATGCAGAACTGATTTTTTCTGATATACTATGGCCGGATTATGACAAGAAAGCATTTTATGAGGATATTGTTCGTTTCCAGCATAGAAACCGCAGATTTGGAGCAGTACCAGTATGAGTAAAGTTGTTTCCCGACTCTTGATTTTTTTTATTGGTGTACCCATAATTATTGCCATTGCACTTTGGCCTTTTTGCAATCATCTTGCCCTTCATGTTTTACTCATACTTTCATCAATTTTTGGTGCCAACGAATTATACAACCTATTTAAAACCAAGGTATCGCTTTTGTCCAAGCCCCTTGTAATATGCTGCACGGCTATTTTGCCTACAATTGCGGCTGTTACGGCCATTTTCCCTGACCATGTTCCAAGCATCCTTACAAGAAGCGGAGACATAATCACGACTTCATTTGTCTTTGTCATCCTGCTCCTCCTTTTAGTTGAAGTAATATTCGCCAAGGAATTTGAAAAATCCATCCAGAGGATTTCTGCCTCATCGTTCATCGTACTTTATGTAGGCTACCTCATTTCATTCATCTCAAAAATGACGACAATCTCTGAAACCGGACAGGAATATCTTTCCAGCATATACATAGCGGTTTTCCTCCTCATGGTCTTTATGTGCGACAGTCTTGCATGGCTTTTCGGTGTACTTCTTGGAAAAAACAACCGCGGATTTATCAAGGCAAGCCCCAACAAAAGCATTGTCGGCTTCATCGGGGGATTTGTGGGTTCTATTGGAATAGGTTTAATTGTATATTACTTCTATCCCAATTTTTTCCCGGGAACAGATACAGGTTCAGTCGCAAAAATAATCCTTCTGGGACTGGCAACGGCGTTCAGTTCCATTGTCGGCGACCTTGCTGAATCTGTAATAAAGCGTTCTGCCGGGGTAAAAGACAGTGGACGGTTGATTCCCGGAAGAGGCGGCCTTTTGGATTCCATGGATTCCATCCTCATGTCTGCCCCTGTTTACTATGTATTGATAACCCATTTTTATTCACTATGAAAAAGAAAGTTTTAGTCCTCGGCTGTACGGGCTCAATTGGAAGCCAGACACTGGACATCATCAGGCACGAAAAAGATTCATTCGAGGTTGCAGGCCTTTCCGTAGGACACAATCAGGAAGCCCTTGAATCCTTATGCTCAGAATTCAAATGCAAGGGAACATGCTGGAGCAATGACGGTCTTTCCGGATTGAAAAAACTGCTGGATGAATGCGGTGCTGATATTGCTGTTAACGGTGTGGCAGGCTCTCAGGGCCTTTTGTCTTCGGTTGAGGTCCTTGAGCGTGGCATGAATCTTGCACTTGCAAATAAGGAAAGCGTGGTCATGGCTTGGCCGGTCATAAAGCAGCTTGCCCTTAAAAAAAATGCATCTATCGTACCTGTGGACAGCGAGCACAGTGCGGTATTCAATCTTGTGAATCAGCTTGGAAAAGATAATACTGCAGAGATTGTGATAACTGCCAGCGGAGGACCTTTCAGGAACTTTACAAGGGAACAGCTTGAATCGGTTACTGTAGAGGATGCCCTGAAGCACCCCACCTGGAACATGGGGAAAAAAATAACGATAGACAGTGCAAGCCTTGCAAACAAGGGTCTTGAGGTAATTGAGGCATGCAGGCTGTTTGACGTAGACACGGACAAAGTAAAGGTTCTTGTGCATCCCCAGAGCATAGTCCACAGCCTTGTAAGGAGCAATGACGGCATGCTTTATGCCCAAATAAGCGACCCTGACATGAGGCATCCGATTTATTCCGCACTTGTGTGGCCTGAAAACCGCAGGAACTACCTTAAGCCGTTTACACTTGCGGGACACGAACTTTCTTTCTTTGAACCAAGGACAGATGATTTTCCGATGCTGGCGCTGGCCTATGAATGTGCAAGAAAATCAGGATCATACACAATCGCCTTTAATGCCGCAAATGAAATAGCTGTTGAGGCATTTATAGACAAAAAAATCGGATTCCTTGACATTCCTGGAATTGTAGGAGCAACCTTAAGCGATGACTGGACAAAGGAACCGGCTTCTGTAGAGGATGTCCTAGAGGCAGACAGGCTTTCTCACGAAAGAGCAAGAAATATTCTGGACGGAAGGACTTTTTGATGAAGATTCTTTTAGGACTTTTAGGCCTTAGTTTTTTAGTATTTTTTCATGAGCTGGGACATTTTTTGATAGCCAGGGCGATGGGCGTCACTGTAGAGGCATTTTCAATCGGAATGGGGCCGGTGCTGCTTCATCATAAATGGGGGGCAACTGACTACAGGATTTCCCTTATTCCCATCGGCGGATACTGCAGCATGAAGGGAGAAAAGGATTATCAGAACGCCCTGGAAACCAAGCAGAAGGAAATACGAGGCGACAAAGACTCTTTCTATGGAGTACATCCGTTCAAGAGGCTTTTGATTGCCTTTGCAGGTCCTTTTTTTAACGTGCTTTTTGCATTCATCGCATTCTCTGTAATCGCAATGATGGGCTACACTTATACAACTGCAGGAAACAAGGTTATAATGGTCACAGACACCGAGGAATACAAGGATTCCCCCTCACCCGCAGCTGAAGCCGGCATGAAAAGCGGTGACATCATCGTTTCCATAGATGGCGAGGAAGTAAATGATTTTACGGAAATAAAGCAGCTTATAACCTTGAACGGTGGCAAAACAGTCCGTGCAAAGGTCCTTCGTGATGGTGAATATCTTGAGATTGATGTACCTGTAGGCCTTGACAAATCAACTGGCGCAGGTTTCATGGGAATCACCTGGGACAAGGACTCAATAATAAAAAAAGAATATGGCCCCTACTCGTTTTTCCCGGCATTGGGACAGGGTGCGGTACAGGCTGCAAAAACCACGGGCATTGTCGTGCAGAGTGTCGGAGTCCTTTTCAAGGGGATAGACCTTTCATCGGCAGTCTCCGGTCCCATCAGAACAACTGTCATGATTGGAGAGGGCATTTCCAGCGGATTTGATGAAGGTACAAAAATCGGAATAATGAACGCCCTTGAATTCCTTGCCATCATAAGCATTTCACTATTCCTTACAAACCTGCTCCCCATTCCCGTACTGGACGGAGGCCTGATTCTTTTTGCACTAATCGAATGCATAACCAGGAAAAAAATGAATCCAAAGCTTTTGTACTACATCCAGATTGTGGGTCTTGTAATTATAGGAGCCCTTCTTGCTCTTGCAATAGTTGTGGATATGAGTTATTTTATAAAGAAGATATCTGGTTCTTAAAACTATCCTTGAGGAGATGTGACAATGAAAAGACAACTGTACAAATATTTAAGTGGAATTTGCCTGGCTTTTATATTTTCTGCAAGTTTCGTGTTTGCACAGCAGGGACAGGTTTCAACTCAAGTACATGACGGCAGTGTGGCATATATAGTGCCATGTGAGAATTCAACTGCATTTATTTCTGCTGGAAGCGACGGAAATGTAATCAAATGGACTCAAAACGACAAACAGGAACACTATCAGATGAGTTCCTCTCCTCTATTAAAGCTTCAGTTAAACCCAAAGAACAATGATTTTGTAACAACAGAAGCGGACAGTTTCGGCATTTACAGGATGACAGTAAGCGACTGGTCAACTTTTGCAAAAAAGTATTCAAAGCAGTTCAAGGACCCGATTGAATCAGTTTCCTATTCAGCAAAGGGCTCACTTTTGTTTGTCACGACTTCCGCTGTAAACGGATCATACATATTGAATGCAAATACCGGCAACCTCATAAAGAGGATTGATTCAGTCTCAAGCAAAATATCTCTGGTTCAGACTGCCGACTCAGAAAAGAGCGCCATGTTCTACTGCGAGTCAGGTGACATCTATTATTTTAACCTCCAGAAAATGGAGCTTTTTGAACAGCCACACTGGAAGACGGAATCCTCCCTTAAGCAGACACAGACATTTGGAAGCGGAAACATGAAAAACCGTTTCCTTGCCGGCGTAAAGAAAGATACGGTTTACATCATCGACTCCCAGACAGGAAAGACAGTATGCTCATACAAGGGTCCCGAACCACACATTGTAGTATCAAACAAGAACAAAACACAGGGCCTGTATTTTACCGTACTTGACGGCTCAAAAATCAATCTGATGCACTATCCTGAAAATGCAATAGCTGCAAAAGCATCAGGAAACGGTGCCAGCCCGACACCCAAACTGATTGCATCATTCACTGGAATCGGCTCAAACCTGTCATCAGTTGCATGTCAGAATGACAGTACATTCATGTTTGGAACAGACAAGGGAAACCTTTATTCAACAGTAAAAAACGGAAGTTCCCTGAGCCTTTCTTCTCTCACTAAAGAGACATTTGAATCAATTATTGACATAGCTGGTACTGAGGATTCTGTTTTGCTCCTTACAAAGGATTCCCTGTATTCAACAAGCTATGACAAAAAGGAACTTACAAAAGTTGCAAAGAGCAATGGTGCAGACAAGATTACGCTTGTAAATGACAGCTCTGCGGTCTTGTGGACAAAGAAAGCAAGAAAAGACGTATACCTTGTCACATTCTCCGAGGAAAATCCAAAGTCAGGACAGTTCCTTTTCACTCCAAAAGGCAACGTAAACAATCTGCATGTTTTTGGAAGAAAGCTCATCTATGTTTCAGGTGGAAGCAGGGTTTACATATTTGACCTGGACACAAAACGCGAAAACCTTGTTTATACCGGCGTTTCAATAGAGGATTCAATTATAGTCAACTCAAATACGATTTATGTAGCCAAGGCAAATACGGGAAACAAAGACTCTTCCGTCATTTCCGTCGGCATCAACTCAAAGGAAACACTAGCCCTCAAGACACCGGGATTCATTGCATTTGACCTTTTCCTTGACTCAGGCAAATCAGGAAACCTCTATGGCATAACGCTCGAATCCATAGGCTCTTCAACTGTTACGCACGCATTCTCCTTTAATTCAGCGGAAAGAAAGAGCATGATCATGTTCCAGCATAACCAGGAGGATTCGGAGTCATTCATTAAGGTTGAATACCCTGTTGTATACTCAAACCTCGGAAACAATCAGATTTATGCCTATGATGTAGAGTCAGGCCGTACAAAGATTTACAGACGCACTGCCTCAGCACCGGTCAAGATGGCCATGCACAAGGATAAGTTTATATGCCTCAATGCAGATGGCGGATTAACCTGGTACAAGCTTGATTCCCTTACACCGATTTCCCAGTGTTATCTGACAGCAAATAACGAACTGGTTGAATTTTAAGGCATGACAATCGCACTTACACCTTGACATTCAAGGGGCTAATTCGATATAATATATCATACTATCTGCCCGGATGGTGGAATTGGTAGACACGCTAGTTTCAGGTACTAGAGCCAGTAATGGTGTGCAAGTTCAAGTCTTGTTCCGGGCACTCACCGCTTCATTTACTTGGGGCGGTTTTTTTATTTTCGTTATTTCCTGACATGTATTATTACCCTATGAAAAAAAAAGAGGAAGCCGTGGCTTCCCCTTTGCATTTTAGAGCTATCTATATTCACGTAAAGGAATATCAATGAATATAAAAGCATTTTACGGAAACTTAAAGTTTCCTTGTTAGCAGGTTGACTAGAAAAATTAATCAGTAATTTAACTTTACATCTTTTTAACAGTTTTGTCAAATTTTTTTCCAAAAAATCCATATTACATGTTATACTTAATGATATAATCTGGAGATTTTAATATGAGATTAAACAAATGGCGTTTAGGCTTAGATTTAGGAACGAATTCAATTGGATGGAGCGTTTTTTCTTTGGACAGAGAAAACGCTGTTGAACAACTGATAGACATGGGCGTGCGTATTTTTTCTGACGGAAGAGATCCCAAAACAAAAGAACCTCTCGCCGTAGAACGAAGAAATGCAAGATCTCAAAGAAAACTCATTTACCGCAGGAAATTAAGAAGGAAACAGGCATTCAGATTGTTGCAATCTCAGGGACTTTTTCCCACAAGAAAAGAAGAATGCATGGCTCTCAAATCATTAAATCCATATGAATTACGAATAAAAGCCCTTGACGAAAAACTTGAGCCCTTTGAACTAGGTAGAGCCCTGTTTAATCTAGCGGTAAGGAGAGGCTTTAAAAGCAATAGAAAAGATGGTAGCCGAGAAGAAACAACAGAAAAGAAAAATTCTGATGAAATAAAATCTCAAGCTGACATGCAGAGTAATCTTGAAAAAGCTATAAAAGAAAGCAACTGTAGAACAATAACAGAATTCTTGGTCATGAATGAAAAAGAAAACAAAGGATTAAGATTTGTTCCAGGCAGAATGACTTACTATCCGACCAGAAAAATGTATGAAGAAGAGTTTGCCCAAATACAAAAAGAACAAATAAATCATTATCCAGACATTGACTGGGATGCAATTCATAAAGCCATTTTTTATCAACGACCATTAAAAGCTCAAGCACGCGGATATTGCATTTTTGAAAATGACAAGGAAAGAACTTTTAAGGCGATGCCTTGCTCACAAAAGCTTAGAATCCTACAGGATATAAAAAATCTTGCTTATTATGATTCTGCCAAGACAAAGAAAGAGCTTAATGATGATCAGGATCATATCTTATATGAACTTTTTAATTCAAAAGATAAGATTTCTTTTGACCAGATCAGAAAAGCTCTTAGTCTTTCTGAAAACAACAGTTTTAACCTTGAGGAAAACAGGGAATTCCTTATTGGTAATCCCACAGCGGTTAAAATGCGCAGCAAGAACCGTTTTGGAAAGCTTTGGGATGAAATTCCATTGGAAGAACAAGACCTAATAGTTGAAACTATAATTACTGCAGATGAAGATGAGCAGGTTTTAAAAGTATTGGAAAAATACAATCTTTCTCAAGAACAAAAAGATTTTATAGTAAAAAATACTATACTACAGACTGGAACTGCAATGATCTGCAAAGAAGTTTCAGAAAAACTAGTAAAACGATTGGAAGAAATAGCTGATTTAAAATTTCATGAAGCCGTGCAATCGCTGGGTTATAAATATGCTGATCAGAGTGTGGAAAAATGCGATTTGCTACCCTATTATGGCAAAATCTTGACAGGTTCAACAATGGGCGTAAATCCATCTGAACCAGAGTCAATGCCAGAAAAAAGATATGGCAAAATAAGTAACCCGACTGTTCACGTAGCCTTAAACCAGACTCGTGTTGTTGTGAATGCATTGATCAAAGAGTATGGAAAGCCAAAGCAAATCGCTCTAGAATTAAGTCGGGATCTTAAGAACAGCGTACAAGAACGCGCTGAAATTCAGAGAAAACAAAATCAAAGGGCCAAAGAAAACATTGTTATAAATAATACAATCGGAGAACTCTATAATACAGTATATCCAGGAAGAACATTCTATCCAAATAGAAATGACCGATTAAAATACAGGTTGTGGAAGGAATTGGGATTGGGAAACAAATGCCTCTATTGCGGGAAAGGTATAACAGCATCAGAGCTTTTTACCAAAGAAATAGAAATTGAACATATCCTCCCCTTTAGCAGAACTCTTCTTGATGCTGAATCAAATCTTACCGTTGCCCATTCTTCATGTAACGCCTTTAAAGCAGAACACTCACCTTTTGAAGCATTTAGTTCAAATCCAAAAGGCTATAATTGGAGTGAAATAGTTGCCAGAGCCAATTTATTAAAGAATATATCAAAGAAGAACAAGTTTTCTCCTACAGCAATGGAAAGCTTTGAAAAAGATTCAAGTTTCATTACAAGACAGCTTTCGGACAATCAGTATATTGCAAAAGCTGCTCTCCGTTACTTAAAATGTCTTGTTGATAATCCTGCCGATGTTTGGGCCACAAATGGAAGCATGACAAAGATTCTAAGAGACAAATGGGAAATGGATTCTATTCTTTGCCGCAAATTCACAGAAAAAGAAGTTGCATCCCTTGGTTTAAAACCTGAGCAGATAGGAAATTATAAGAAAAACCGCTATGACCACAGGCATCATGCTGTAGATGCCGTTGTTATTGGCCTTACAGACAGAAGCCTTGTACAAAAGCTTGCGACAAAGAATTCTCATAAATCAAACAGAATTGAAATACCCGAATTCCCGATTTTGCGAGCTGATTTGATTGAAAAGGTTAAGAAAATTGTCGTAAGTTTTAAGCCTGACCATGGTGCAGAGGGTAAGCTTTCTAAAGAGACTTTACTGGGAAAGATAAATGTACACGGAGAGGACAAATATGTCTGCCGTCAAAACCTTGTAACTCTTTCTGAGAAGAATCTAAATGACATTGTTGATGATAAGATAAGAAAAGATGTCATTGACTATGTTTATAACCATAAGGGAGAAAAAATTGATTCAATTCTGACGAAATTTTCAAATAAAACCGGAATTAAAAAAGTCCGTTGTATAAATCGTGTTCAGACACTAATAGAAATAAACTCCAATGGAATATCACGTTATCTGGCACCTGAGGACTATTTTGCCGCTATTATATGGGAAATACCTGGAGAAAAGAAAACTTATAAAGCACAATATATAAGACGAAATGAAGTAGAAAAAAATGAAAAAGGCCAGAACGTTGTAAAACAGGAAGTATTAACTAAGGGAAAACCTCATCCTGCCGCAAAACAAATATGCATGCTCCATAAAGATGATTATTTGGAGTTTACAGATAAAGGGAAAATGTATTTGTGTAGAATAGCGAGCTTTTCTGCAACAAACAATAAAATAGACATACGTCCAATTTATTCTGTAGCAGATAATTCAGATTGGATTTATTCTACAAATGAAACAATGCTATCTGGATATTGGAAACCTATATCTGGTCATAACTGGATTTCTGTGAATGTTATGTTTTCACTGCTCAATGCACACCCGGTAACAGTTTCTCCAATTGGAATAGTTCATCGGAAATAATCTCTTTCTGCAATCAAATATTTGATTATTTATGCCGAAAAAATAATTGTGCTGAATAGAGTAATAGAGATTGCAGAAGAAAACCGCTATCTTTCTCTAAAGCGTGGCTTTATGGTCGTCCAGCAGGGTGAACAGGAACTAGGGTCTGTACCATTGGACGATATTGCCGTTCTATTGCTTTCTGCACAGGGCATTACAATTACTAAAAATGTTTTAAATGCGCTATCGGAGCAAGGCTGCATCACTATTTTCTGTGGTTCAAATTATAAACCGGTCAGTATGGTTTTACCCATAGCAAGTCATACCTATTTTACAAAAATAATAAAAACACAGATAAATGCATCAGAACCTTTTAAAAAGAGAATCTGGCAGCAAATTGTCATTCAAAAAATAAAAAATCAGGCTTTAAGCCTCAAATACTGCAAAAGAGAAGATAACATTACCCTTGTTGAAAAAATTTCCAGAATGGTAAAATCCGGTGATCCAGATAACCGTGAAGCCTATGCAGCAAGAATGTACTGGAAATCTTTATTTGGAGACTCTTTTAAGCGGGACAAGGAGGGAGATGGCATTAATTCGTTTTTGAACTATGGATATGCCATAATGCGGGCAGGAATGGCAAGGGCAATATGCGCACACGGTTTAATTCCATCCCTTGGCATACATCATGATAACAACATGAATCAATTTTGTTTGGCCGATGATTTTTTTGAAATATACAGGCCCATCGTAGATACCTTTGTTTATAAGCTTTTTGAAAATGGAGAAACAGAACTATCACCAGACAACAAGAAGTTTTTGGCAACTATACTAAAAGTTAATGTTCATACTTCAGAAGGAGAGACAACTGCCGTTCAAAGTATGCAATATATGATGTCTTCTTTTGTAAATGCATTAGAAGAAGGGAAACCGGACATTGAATTACCCATTTGGGAAGGAAATGAAAATGGAATTACCATTATTGAATAGGTATGAGCTTATGTGGATGATTGTTTTGTTTGATTTACCAGTCATTGAAAAAAAAGAAAGAAAGGACGCAAGTGATTTTAGAAAATTCCTTCTAAACCATGGTTTTTCCATGATTCAATACTCAATTTATACCAAGCTTTTTTCCGGCAAAGATTCTTGTGAAAAATACTATAAAATGATCAAAGAAAACTTGCCAAGAGAAGGAAAAGTCGATATTATAACAATTACGGACAAGCAGTATGGCAATATCATCAGTTATCAATCTTCTGAAAAAGTCGAAAAAAAACAGCCTGAACAGCTCACATTATTCTGATTTTTCCGTAAAAAAAATACGCCTGACACAACCTAATTCATTATTTTACAAGAGGTTATATCAGACGTATTATACCTGATTAATTTTTCCAGTCAACCCGCAACGCATCGATACGTTAAATCTTGTAGGTTGAAATTATACCTGATTAATTTTTCCAGTCAACCCGCAACGTATTTTTCCTTGTATTATAAGAAAGAAAAATTATACCTGATTAATTTTTCCAGTCAACCCGCAACCGACGACATTACGGGGCTGTCTGCAGTCGCATTATACCTGATTAATTTTTCCAGTCAACCCGCAACCACCACCGATGGTTCTTTGTCTCATTGTGAATTATACCTGATTAATTTTTCCAGTCAACCCGCAACACATCATCAGCTTTCACAATTTCTGACCTTATTATACCTGATTAATTTTTCCAGTCAACCCGCAACAATAAAGGAGGTAACCTTTACGAAGGTTATATTATACCTGATTAATTTTTCCAGTCAACCCGCAACGAACATGGCAGATTTCTACAGCTGGAACATATTATACCTGATTAATTTTTCCAGTCAACCCGCAACTATGCGGACCGTACCAATTCTACACAGAATATTATACCTGATTAATTTTTCCAGTCAACCCGCAACATAATAAGTCTTGTTTTCAGCATCAATTGAATTATACCTGATTAATTTTTCCAGTCAACCCGCAACGATAAGGGAACAAGATTGTATTATTGCTCTATTATACCTGATTAATTTTTCCAGTCAACCCGCAACAAGAAATTGTAACAGTTGTTCCAATGTTCAATTATACCTGATTAATTTTTCCAGTCAACCCGCAACACAATTGATTCTGAGGGTGTTGAAGTTTCTATTATACCTGATTAATTTTTCCAGTCAACCCGCAACGAAAGAATACAACGCTCATATTCGACAATAATTATACCTGATTAATTTTTCCAGTCAACCCGCAACAAAGCATACTAAAACAATACAAGTCGCGGAATTATACCTGATTAATTTTTCCAGTCAATTCATTAACTTTTTAAAGCTCTTGACATACGTATTAAATACGTGTAAAATGATGACATGGGGGAACGAGATGACTAAGCTTGAAATTGAACGGAAGTTCAAGAAAGCCGGCTGGAAAATCGTTCACGGTGCGGCGCATGACCTTGCGGTAAGTCCAACAGGTCAGAAAGTACCGCTTCCACGCCATGCAGGAGATATACCGACGGGTACAGCTCAAAAAATCCTTAAACAGGGCAACCTGAAATAGGGTTTTCTGGTGGGCAGAAATGCCCGCCTTTTCTTGGAGGTTTTTACATGAAGTATGTTTATCCTGTTATTTTTGAAGAGGACGATGGGAAAATAGGTGTTACTGTACCTGATATTCCATCAACATTTACATTCGGAGATGATATGGCAGACGCTATTTACATGGCACAGGATGTCATTGCCATGATGATTGCATCCTGCTATGAGGATGAAGGAAAAGAGCCTCCTAAGCCCAGCAAAATTGAGGACATAAAGACAACCGGCATAGTCTCTCTTGTTGTGGCGGATACTGATGAATGGCGAAAACTGGTAGACAATAAAGCTATAAAGAAAACCTTAACCATACCAAGCTGGCTCAACAGAAAAGCAGAAAATGCTGCCATCAATTTCAGTCAAGTTTTGCAGGAAGCCCTCTGTAAGAAACTGAAAATTTCACTATAAAGGCTTTTAAATCTTTATAGAAAAATGGTCTCCTTGTGGCATTGGAAAACTCAACCCCGTAGCAGAAAACAACATTTCTCCATCTGCTTTTGCAGGGTTATACAGTTTGTCGCCGATTACGGGGAGGCCCAGCCAGGCTAGATGGCACCTTACCTGATGACGGAAACCTTTTGCTATTTTGCATTCAACTTGAACTGTATCCCTATCCATACTCATTATCTTTACATTTGTTTCATATAAAACGCTACCCGCCTTTTTCCTTGCCATCATGCTGCTTTCATCTGTGACGGGTCTTACGCTTTTTCTTGAGGGGCCGTAATGCCTGAAATATGAACTTATCTTGTATTCTTTTCCTTTTTCCATGTTGATTATGGGGCATGGAGGATAAGAATCATCGTCATGGTTCAAAAGTTTTGTGCATGAGGCGCTGTAAGTCTTAATGAATTGTCCCTCATCCTGAATCTGCTGTATGAAATCATAAAAGTCCTGGGTCACGGCAATAAGCAAAAGTCCGGAAGTGTCTGTGTCCAGCCTGTGTACGAGTCCTCCCTCTACGTCCTTTTTTCCTCTGACCTCAAGACATGATGGAAATTTTCCTGAGGCCATAGTCAATGCCGACACATCATCTTTTTTAAGGGGTGCGCTTGGAAGTCCCCTTGGTTTATTAAGGATTATGAAAGGCTCTTTTTCTGAAGGCTCATGAATTATAAAGTTACTTTTCATGTTAAGAATCCTTTTTATCCATGACAGTCTTCTTGAACAGTTTCTTAAGCCGCTTTTCCACTTGAATGAATCTTTCCGGTATCCTTGCTATAAAAACACTTTGTTCTTTTTGTCCCGGTAAAACTATTTTAAGCATGCGTGCGTGCAGCATGAGTGTTGCGTTTGGAAAAGTGCTGTCCTTTTTATAATAGATGTCGTCTCCCAGAATCGGACAGTTAAGATGCTTCATGTGAACCCTTATCTGATGGGTGCGACCTGTATGCAAATGCAGGACCATAAGAGAATATTGTCCGTAGCAGGCAATGCATGTATAAGCTGTCTCTGCGTATTTCCCCTGCGTCTCGTCCATTACAGCCTTGAATCTGCGTCTATGCTTTGGGTCACGGATAATATTTGTCCTGATGATGCCGCTTCTTGAAGGAGGTCTTCCGCAACAGATGGCGATGTACTCTTTTGTCATATTCCTTCTGTGGCGGAACTGCTCCTGAAGGTATTCCTCTGCATCACGATTTTTTGCAGTTATGATTATTCCTGAGGTTTCCTTGTCCAATCGGTGAACGATTCCAGGCCGTCTGCGCAAAAGTATTTCTGATTCTTTACCTTCTTTTAGCTGAGGAATGCTTTCCCTTCCCCAATGATAAAGGAGTGCGTTTACAAGTGTGCCGGTCCAGTTTCCACATGCAGGATGAGTTACCATGCCCTGCTCTTTATTCACGACGCATACGTCATCATCCTCGTATACTATGTCAAGTGGAATGTCCTGTGCCTCAATATCATCGGGAATGCTGTCTTCCCATCTGATGTCGATCTGATCGCCTGCCTTTACTTTAAAAGAAAGTTTCCTGTTCTTTCCGTTTACAAGAATCTCCGTGACACCGCTTTTCAGCTTACTTCTGTTCATTCCATTGGGGAGAGTTGCAATATAAGAATCCAAACGTTGGGTTTCGGTATAATCTTCCGGAACTTTTACACTAAAATAATGCACTACTTTTCTTCCGTGTCCTGTATCTGCTCACTAACTGTCGGATGCTGTCCGCCGGGCACATATTCAACCGTTGGGATAATCGTTATGTTGTTGGATTCATGCAGTATTTTTTGCTGAATCTTTTTTTGCTTTTTTTGTTTTACAAGGTTTATCACCAAATCTACAATGCCGATAACAAAACTTATTCCCAAAGAAAAGCCTACTATCATCTTAATGTCATCCTGCGAGTAGTTTGCATTCTTATTGAATGGACTCGGGAAACTTGATGTTCTTCCTGTGGCATATTGGAATGTGCTGTATGTAAGTGATACGGCCAGTGTTGTAAAAGGAACAGAACCTAAGGTTACGATTTCCGTACGCCTAAGATTCAAAAGCCATGTCGGGAATTCAGTTTTTTCATAGGGCTCCGGTTCTTTATTCTCATTATCCTCTGCAAACACCTGTGAGGAAAAAATCATTGCAAAAACTGCAAGAATCAAAAAAAACTTTTTCACTGGTAATTCCTCTCTCCAAAAATTGCAGTTCCAATCCTTACCATGGTGCTGCCCTCTTCTATTGCAATCTTAAAGTCACCACTCATGCCCATGCTCAACTCACGCATCGGCAAGGAAGGAAACCGTGAATGTATTGAATCACGAAGATTCCTTAATGTTATGAAAGATTTTCGTATCGGTGCCTCTTCTGTAACAAACGGAGCCATCGTCATAAGGCCCACTGGGATTACATGGGGAAAATCTCCATTTGCACATCGTTCAAGCGTCTTGAACAGATCATCTTCATTTTCGTAGCCTGACTTTGAATCCTCTGCGGTATGATACTCAAAGAAGACCGAAATCTGTTTTCCGAGGTTTGCACAGTGTTTTTCAATTTCCTCTACCAGTCCCATTCTGTCAACTGACTGTATGCATGAGGCTATTGCAACGGCCTTTTTTACCTTATTGCTTTGAAGCGAGCCGATTATGTGAAGTTCCGGCAGATTCTTGATTCCCTTATCTGAAAGCTCTTGGTTTACCTGAAGGAATTTTTCGCTTGCCTCCTGTACCCTGTTTTCGCCAAAAAGGAACTGTCCCGCATCAAAGGCATCCATTACTGCCTGGGCCGGATGAAATTTGCTTACTGCACATAGACGAACCGAACCTGTCTTTACGGACGCTTTTTGTTCTGCCTGATGAATCTGATTCTTTATGTTGTCCAGGTTTTCCGCTATCATTGAAGAAGCCATATGCAATCTCCTTGTTTTATGACATTATAGCAGATGCACAGGTTTCAGACAACCGCACATAGTCTGCGACCGACAGATTTTCAGCACGCATGTTTTTGTCTACCGAGGCTTTTTCCAGAACCTCCAGAGAATCAAGGCCAGAAGGTAAAACACCCTTTATGTTGTTCAAAACGGTTTTCCTGCGGCTTGAAAAAAGTGCATGAATCAGCTTTACAAGGAATTTTGGATCTGAGCATTCAAGGGGATTTTCCTTTTTCTTTAGTAGCACAGTCTGGGATGAGACATTTGGACGTGGCCAGAAATTCCCGGCAGAAATCTCGGAACCAAGGCTTACATCATACTGCCACTGGCATAACACAGAGAACGAAGAATAATTTTTTGTGGATGATGAGGCGCATATCCTTTGTGCAACCTCTTTTTGCACGGTAAACACACATCGCTCAAAAACAAAACCGTGTTCAATGGTGTCCGCGATAAAAGTCGATGCAATATTATACGGCAGGTTACCGAACAGCTTCAAAGGCTTTTTGTCCTGAACCTCTTTTTGCCAAGTCTTAAGGACATCACCGGAGACGATGCGGAAATTTCCTTGATTAATCTCTGCGGAAAAAATCTCGTTAAGCACGGATATAAATCCCCTGTCTATCTCAAAGGCAGTAAGGTTGACCTTTCTGTCAAGTATTTCTCTTGTCATGCAGCCCAGACCTGGACCTATTTCCCAGATGGCCTCTCCTTCCTTTATCTCAAGCATGTCGACTATGCGTGTCCTTGCCTTGGGGTTTACAAGGAAATTCTGTCCGAATTTTTTCTGCATGGCCATGTCTTTTCCATCCAGAAAATCCTTTAGGGCAACAGGCGAATTATAATCTATCTGAATCATATGCATCCCCAACTATCAATAAATCAAACATACACCGGCGGACATAAGGCAAACAGGCTTACAATCCGGACAATGCAGTTATATAACATACCCAGTATACCACCAAACACATCAGAAAGAAAAGGCATGCAAAGGCATAAAATCGTAGCGATGATGGCAAGGGCAAAGAAAACTGAAACCAAAGGAGCCACAAATACGGTTGCGATTACCCCGATTGGAGCAAATGAGCCGAACAGCGATATGGAGATGGGAATACCAAAAACCTGGGCACCCGTTGAGGCAGAAATGGATGAGGAAAGCTTTGGCGGAAACAAAACTGATATAAAACGCATGATTAACTTTGAGAACAAGAGAATTCCTGCCAGCGCACCATAAGAAAGCATGAATGCGGCACTCATCACATCCCCCGGAATAACACATACATGAATCAAAAAAGAAAGTGAAAGGATTTCCAGAGTATCGGCGGCACAGCAGAAAACACCCTTAGCAATGATGGCCAGTGCTGAACACAAAAATGCCCTGAACAGTGACGGAGAAAGTCCGGCAAACCATATGAAAAAAAGTATTCCAAGAGCCTGGAAAAGATTTGACCATCGTTTACCGAACATGGAAGTTCCCGCTTTGGATGACAGGCCGGAGAAAAATGAAAGATGCATGCCGCTTAGGGCAAGGATATGTGAAAGCCCCGCATTCCTGAATGATTCTGCAACATGATCTCCCAGATATTCCCTGGATCCTGACAACAGGGAGAGAATGAGTCCGCCAGCATCTTGCCACGAATACATCAATCTTTTGAATATAAGGCGGCACATGGCCCTGAAATGCTCAACTGTACCCCAAAAACCTGTTCCATGCCCCATATAATCAAGTGAAGAAACGACAAAACACTCGTAAGAACTGTTCCAGTAACCGTGACAGCTTATCCTTTCGCCCTTTTCTATCAAGGCGGTTTTACCTGAAAGTGAGTACAGTTTTCCAGGATACACAGCCTCAACAATATCGCTAGGAATCCACAGCTTTACCACTCCAGATGCATCCGAAGAAACAAGCGAGGAATTTTTTACAGACGAAACATTATTGACATTCAATGTTGAAGAATAATACTTTCCGGAAGAAAATTTTGAGGGATTTGATCCTATGCTTCCGTTCATGACAAAAGCATCTTCTATCGGAATTAGTGAACAATACGGCCTTTGTGGACGCAGGGGTACTATGCCGCCATATAAAAGGACTGCAACAATGACGGCGGCAATCATAAAGGGATTTTTCAGGTATTCAATTGTATTCTTGAACATTTGGCCTCTTTGAGCCGAATAAAAAACCGGCCTATCTATCTAATAGTACCGGTTCTTGTATTTTTAACACAAATTGGAAAAAAAAATGAATTTTTATTTTTGAAGTGGATTACCGATTCCACCCAGGAATGACTGAGCCTCTGTGTTTGGAACTCCACCCATGCCGAAAGAATCGTCTCCCGCAACGATTTCAACGCTCGGGTCAATTGCCGGATTCAGCTTTGGCTTTGGAGCGCTTTTGTTCAGCTTTTCAGGTTCGCTTTCCACAGTGGAAGATGCATCGGAGTCAGGCTTGTCCTCGGTATTGGCTGGTGGCACCTCATCGGCATTTTTATTTTCTGGTACGGCCGTTGAGTAATCCGGATTGATGTCTATAACCACACCTGACGGAAGCTCTTCTTCATTGTAGCTGTCTTCCTCAGAAGCAATCAGGGCCTCGTTTATTTCCTTCTCGTTTTCCGGAATTACATTGTATACGTAAGAGAGGATGGCATTCTTCATTGTCGGGTCAATATGGGTGCATTCAAAATGCAGGCGTGACTGATCGATTACCTTGTTGTATTCAACTGCACGAATGATTCCGTACATCATGATGAAGGTATCCTGCAGTTCAAACTGAAGCTTGATCCTTGCATTTGCCTTACCGATTCCACCGATGCGTATCATCGCTCCATCTTCGCTTATATCCTCAAGAAGACAGCGGTATCCTTCCTCTGTATCCACGGCATTAAAATCAACTACCTCGGACTTTATCATGTACATCTGGGCATAGATGTTGCACACACAACGGACTGACTGCCTTTTTTGCGCACGGTCAAGCTTGTTGCTGTGCCTTAGGAAAAGACAATCCTGACCCTGGAAAACACCTGCGCTGAACACCTCTGTATCAAAGGCATATCCTGCATCACCCTTGCGCCAGAAATAAACGGAAATATGATGATCTTCCCACATTTCCCCCTCAAGAACTGTAAAACGCTTGTTCTTCTTGTCTTCCTGACGTGGAAGGGAAACCACTATCTCGCGGCCGTTATTCAGGACAACGGATGCAAACACACCCTTTCCCGGAAGTATAATCCTGAGCCTCTGGCCTACATCAAGGGAACGTGTATCCTCCAGGCCTTTTTTACCCTCATGGTCAAGGGTAATCCTTGTGCGGTATTTGTACAGTTTTGAAAGGAACTGCTGGGTCTGATAGCTGTTCTCCGTGTTGTTTTTCTTTGCTTCGGAAATAATCTGGGCAATGCAGTCATTAAGCACGTTTGTAGAAAGGAACAGGGAAATTGGTTCCTCCAGCTTTGTTTTTTTTGCAAGCTTCCAGAGCGTGTTTATCTCACTGAACTTAAAGTCAGAATCCATGCCCTTTGTATAAAATTTTATCTTTGCGTCATTTACCACATAAATCCGGGCAAAAATCGCGACTACTGCAACTATAATTATAAATGCTATCAGGCTACTCAAATTGACCTCTCTTTATAATTCATTTATAATGTTCTGCATAGAAAGTCAACATTAAAAATGAAGAATAAATATATTATTATCGAATTTATTGCAATTCTGGTTTTCCTCATCATTCCGCCGCTTTTGGTAAATCCCGGTACCGCGGCAACCATTGCAAACAACGGGAAAATCAGCCCATTTCTCTTCCTACGTTTGATTATCGCCATTTTTTTATATTATCAACAGATATATATCATAAAAAAAGCCCAAAAACAGCAAAACGGACCAAAAGAATCGTTTCGGAAACTGATCCTTTTCTTGTCGTGGTCTGCGCTTTGCTTTGGCATCCTGATGATAATTCAAGCCGGAATGCAGGCACTTTCCATGGTGCTTCCCGTGGAATATAAGGAAAATGCCCTTAACCTGAATTTAGACGGAATCGACTGGATGATAATGCTCTTTAACCTGCTTGCCGGTGCATTTTATGAGGAAGTCATCTACCGTGAATTTCTTCCGGAAACCCTCCTCTCATTCTCAAAGGACAGAAAAGCCGCCATCATAATGATTGAATGTGCCTGTGTGCTGGTTTTCGCATTGTCCCACCGCTATCTTGGCATACTTGCCGTAATAAATGCCCTGCTGGGTGGAATTATCCTCAGGGTATGCAGGAGGAAGTCTCATGACATTTGGGCCGGAACCCTTGCACATTTCCTGTACAACGCCATTCTGCTGATTTTTACCCTTCTTCAGAAAAATGCCTGACATTTTCATGCCGTACTTGTTTTTTATTCGAATATGTATTAGAATTTTATATATAATACCATTGAATTATGGAGGTTTTTATGAAGAGCTTTAGGAAATATATTTTTGCCGCCATTCTTTTTGCATCCACGGCATGCGCATTCTCACAGGTACTTACCCTTAACCTTAACGAAGAACAAAAGGAAAAAATCTCTGAGGGATTGACCGACTTTGCAAATGAAGTAATGGTTGCAGCACCAGAGGCCGCCACACAGATGAACGTATGGCAGGAAGCCCATATCGGAAACCTGTATCCTTCCATCCATCCGCATTTTGGCGGAGGACTTTCCCTTGGAGGAACAGCCATAAACATGAAGGGCTTTAAGGCCGCCGCTGAAGAAATTGGAAATAATTTCAATAATTACAACGGCTTTGACTCTTTTTGGAATCACTTTGGAGGAGGAAATCACGAGGATGTTAACTTTGGAAGCATTCCTGACAAATTCTTCCTGCCGACAGCATCCCTGGACCTTCGCATAGGAGGCTTTGTACTGCCGTTCGATTTTGGCATTTTCGTAATCATGACAAACCCGAACATCTTTGCGCTTCATCTTGACGATCCAAGTTCAATTTACAACATGAGCCAGGCCATAAAATTCAGTTTCCTCGGCTTTGACGGTTCAATCGACTATTTCAGCATCGGTGGAGACTTCAGGATCCGCCTGTTTGAGGAAAACGGTTTCATTCCTATGGTTTCCGTTGGAGCCGGTTATGCATACACAAAGGGTATCGTAAAAGTTCATACAGACCAGGATGTAGAATATGGTGGCATAACTGCAAATACATCAATGGATCTGGGGTTCGGCTATCAAACTCAGGTTATTTTCATTCAGGGACAGGTTTCCAAAGATTTGAGCCTGCTTCACCTCTTTGCCGGTGTGAGGGGAATACTCAGCAATACGACAAGCGACTGGAACTGGGCGATAGACACAAGAAGTGCGGATTATCCATCGATATCCATTTCTGACAGTGATTCAGGATGCGTAACCTCCACAGGTCTTTCTGAACTCCATCAGGACGGAAAATGGGATTTCTCCGGCATACAGCCGCAGATTTTCGCAGGTTGTGGTTTCAACCTGACCAAAGTGCAGCTTACACTCAGCCTCTGTGCCGATGTCCGAAGCCTCTTTGACAAGGGCAACTACACAGACTTTATCTGGAGCGGTGCGCTGGGCATCCACTTTAAGATTTGATTTGTCATGCTGAACGTCTGTCGGCAGACAGGTGATTCAGCATCCAAACATATCACGTCAAGATTCCGGATCAAGTCCGGAATGACATGGTAAAATATGACAGACTACTTGACATTATTATTTCAATCTGATATAGTAATGTCATAAGTTTTGCGGTAGTCGTATAACGGCTCATTACCCCAGCCTTCCAAGCTGGAGACGAGGGTTCGACTCCCTTCTACCGCTTAAAAGTCCTTCCTTAAACGGGAGGGCTTTTTTTTTGCCATATGAAACCTTTAACATGTAATTTTGTCTAATATATAGAGATATAGTACCAGATTCTTGACAGGATGGTTTTGAACATGAGGAAGAATTTGAGAAAAATACCTTTCATTCTCACCGCAGGAGCCAGTCTTTTACTGAGTCTTTTCTTTTCTTGCAAAAATGAGTTCATAACGGCTCCAACACCACTGCAGGGCAGCTCTTTATCCAGAAATGCATCACCACAGAACCTTAGCGCAAGCAACGGCCGCGAAAAAATCTATCTTTCATGGCAAGAACTGACGGGTGCCTCACGCTATTACATCTATGCCACAGACGCCTCCACACCAAGGGAGGAAGATTTCATCCAGATAACGCAGACAACGGCAACATCCATAGAGCTTGACGTTAACCCCGGCTCAACAGTCTGGTACAAGGTAAGCGCCGTAGATTCCTCCTTCACAGAGTCAAAGAGAAGCCTTGCGGTAAGGGGCTCAACCCTTGCAAGACCTGAAATCACCGCAATAGAAAACTCAGAGGACAAGATTACCGGAGAGATTTCTGTAGAGCTTGACTGGTTCATGTCCAACTGCAACAAAAACACATACCTGTCCAGCCTTGAATATGACATCAAATTCATTCCAGAAGGCGGAACAGAACAAACTCAGACATACAGGGCAAGCGATCTGGAATTGACTCATGTCGTTCTGGAAAACCTTGATCCGCATACAAAATATACTTTCCAGATTGTTGCAAGGAATAGTTTATACGGAGACACAAGGGAAAGCCTTGCGTTGAACCAGGAAACCCTTCACAGGCTGCGGCCTGCTGCCCCAGAAAATCTTTCGGCCACACACGGAAGCGACAAAGACAAGGTAATCCTTAGTTTCACACTGCCGGAAGGTGCCGACGTAATGAAGAAAAGCGACGGAAGCTACCAGCAGGTACCGCTCAAGTTTGAGGTTTACAGAAAGGAACATACTGCAGAATCATGGCCGTCCACACCAATAAATACAATCACCCCCGCCAGTTATAAGAGGGGCAATGAAATACAATGGAATGACAATACATCCGGATTGATAAGCGGAGTCATCTACGACTATAAGGTAAAATCCGTTGCAGACATACCAAATTACATAAACAGCAGTGAATATACATTCATGGAGACATCGGAGAATTCTGCTGCAGTGGCAACCGGCTGGAAAATGAAGGCCCCTGCCCTTTACATAAAGGATTATACTCCGATACTGGCCGATGACGGTCAATCCTTTGCCTATGCAACAATGGGCCTGAACTTTGTCTGGGACAACTTCCACGAGGACAGCGTTGAGCTTGAGAACATGGCAAGGGAAAAATACAAGTTCCTGCTTTATTATATGAAAAAGGGATTCAACGACGGAGCCTCCTATTCAGATCCTGCTTTCATACAGGAATTCAATTCTGTTTCATCCTTAAACCAATATGCAAAGACATTTACCTTACCGGCTGATAACGGCTACTACAGATTTTCCGTATACATCGCAGAAAAAAACATACAGGCACCTGAGGAAGGAAGCACTGTTATTCCAACTCACGTACACCATGCTACTACCGCAAATGAGCAGATCGTTACAGACAACACGACGGAAATAGAAGACTTTACGGTAACTGGCGGATACAGTGACAAATTCATAATCACATGGAAAGCTGTACAAGGTTGGACATATACGCTCAGCTATACCCAAAGCATCGACGGCACACCAGACGGAATAACCTATGTCGTAAACATAAGCACTCCTGGAAACGTCACTGACACAAATGTTGATCCTCGAGGTGTTGAACGCACCTATACATTGTCTGCAAAGACTAATGGAGCGCCCATAAGCACCACAAAGGATCCAGTGGCATCCCTGGGAGAACCTTCTCCGACATTTGACGCGGAAAGCCCGAAATACGACTCAATCTCCGTGACATGGAAAAAACTTGCGGCGGCAAACTCCTACACGGTTAAATCCGGCAGTTCCCAGGCGGTTAATGTTGTCCTTCCGGAAGATGATCCTGAAAACGCCAACGTGACCGAAAAAACAGACAGCATGGGACAGACCTTCTATACATATACTTTTGACAGGACGGCACTTGGAGACTACTGCACGAATGCAACAACATCCGGTACAGACATAGGAATAACCGTAAGTGCAAGTTCAGAAAAAGACAGCACATCAGCATCGGTACAGGCACGCACGCTTGGACCTGCAACTGTAGGCCTAAGTTCTGAAGTTGCAAAGGCAGAAAGCCAGATCACCTCAACATGGAAGAAAGTTCAGGGAGCCAAAGGATATTTCATTCAGCGCAACCGTTACAAATATGAGAACGATAAATGGGTAAAGGAGAGCTCAACTCCAGAAGCCTTCTACCTTGACGCAGAAACCCTGGGAATTGAAAGCAACGGTGAATCTGTTCCAGGATATCAGATGGAAGTTTATTATAACGGCTCACAGTTCAGGCTTATTGACAAATATGTCTCAATACCGGAAGGCGCAGAAAACATTCCACAGTCACAGATAACACAGTCAAGAATTCCTTGGGGCATTCCAATTGAATATACAGTGTTCCCTGTTTTAAGTTCCGCAGATAAACTGAACAAAAACGGTGAGCTTCAATCAAAAACATTAAAGGGAAACCTTCCCTACACAAATATTGACTCAATTTCCAAAAAAGGAAGTACATTCGGCTATGGCCTTAACGTAAGGGCATCTAAGTCTGAAAGCTCCCAGCTGGTAACCGTCACATGGGATTTGCCATACGGAAACAAGACTGGAGCATCTTCACTTAAACCAATGGTCTACAGAAGGATTAAAGGAAGATCAAGTGAATTTACAGACACGGACATTACGGTAAAAACAATTACCGATCCTAATGCAAAAACAGCAAATGCCCAATGTACGACAGATGAAACCAAAACCAAACCTTATGAATATGTCGTAAAATATCTTTCGACAGCCTCTGATGTTAATCCTAAAAAACCCTTTGTTCCTGAATATGTTGAATTCAATAAAACAATATTGGATAAAACCTATTCTCCAACTGAACCGGCTAATGTGGGATATGCATTCAACCTGCCATATTTTGCGGCTGAAAATGTTCCTTCCGGTGCAAACGAAGGCTTCTCTGAGACTGTAAGCTGGGAAACATGGGATTATGCCACACGCAGCATCGGACCTGAGGATGAAGGAAGCACTCCCGCCTACACTGTATGGATTAAGAACAAGAATAATGCAGCCGGATGGTACCAGATTGCCTCCATAAGCCAAAACGGTGAAATAAGCATAACAAGTGCACTTGACTGGTATAAGACGGATGTCGTCGCCATTCCAAAAGGACTTAAGCTTACTCCAAAGACGGACAGTAATGCAGAACTTACCGATGGAAGCGGATGTAACAACGGTCTTTTAAAAGTCCAGAGGGATTACAAGCACTACTACATGATAAGGGCACAGCGCAAAAACAGCGAGGGAAAAACGATTTATACATATATCGGCCGTGATGAAAGCAAATGGGCATACAGAAAGATAAGCGGTGAAGAACTGTCAAAGGCTGCCATGCTTACCGTTGCAGATCTTGTTAACACTCATGTTACGGGACATGGAACAGGAACCGGTACACTAGGTTCAGGAACTACAGAATGGCAGATTGGCAATGCTTCAAGCATACCTCGGTTCGGTTTTGGACAAAATTCTCTAAGCCAATTCAAGTGGTATATTAAAGATTATAACCAGACGTATTCAGAATTACCTGGTGAAAAGGATTCAACACCAGTACAATTAGAAGTACCATTAAAAAACTTTATAAAGGTTTCTGATGAAAACTCAAGTGGTACCTATCGAGGTAAACGAGAGGGATCAACACTTCATTATTTATCAACTGAAACCAGCACTAATTTCTGGGGAAGGCCTGATTTCGGCATAGACAAACGGATTCCTCTTATTGTTGAACCTTATGAAATAAACGGTCCATGTGTTTCTTATGGCGGTACAGTCAATTTTGCAGTTTCAAAAAATGACATAGCAATTACCCTGGTAAGAAACGGTGCAACTGTTTTTGAAAAAAAGATTACCAGTAATGCTGGAGACAGACTCAAATGGTGTCCTATGAATCTGGAGGACAGCGGCTACAAGGGTAAAGACTCATCTTCCGGATGGTGGCCTACAAATGATATTATAAACAGTTCAACTCCTGATTCATCTTTTGTATTGGAGGATGAATAAATGAAAAAAAGACTTCTTCCAATTGCATTGATTACGATTTACACATCCTTGTTCATCTGCTCATGTACGGACCTGTTTCAGGGGAAAGTTGACATAGACACTTCCTCCACCCTTTCTTCTCTTGGCGACATACTCAAGGAACCCGTCAAAATAAGTGAGCTTGAAGCTCCGGCACAGATTTTTGTTTCTGACGGTGACAGCTCAGGCACCATAAGGGTTTCATGGAGTGCAGTTGAAGGCGCACAGTCATACCGTCTGGAAAGGGCTGTTGTAAAGCCAGAAAATGGATATTATGAGGAACCATCCGAGGCTGATTTTGCTCCAGTAACGACAGGATTCGGAAATACGGCCCACATCTACGGAAACACAAGCTTTGACGATGTGATACTGAACGACCCCACATACAAAAGCCCTGAATACGCCTACAGGTATTATTACCGCGTATGTGCGGAAAATGAATCAAGGGGCTACGCATCAAGCGAATATACACCTATGACACCGGGAACGCTTTTTGCTCCTCCGACAGGTCTTGTTGCCAGCGCAGGCTCATTCAAGGACCGTATTGAAATAAAATGGAATCCTTCTGAATCTGACTCAACCACATCCTACATAATCTACAGAAGCATGTATTCCGACGGTTCAAATGCAAACGCCATTGCAACCGTAAAGGCAAACATGAGGAACTTTACGTGCTCCGTATCTGATGCAGACCGCGGCATAGAATATTATTTTTACGTAAGGGCCCAGAACAGCGCAAGACAGCAGTCGGTCAATTCTTCTCTTGCTCTTGGATACGCACAGGCAGAAGGCGCACCGGCTCAGGTTACTGAAGTGACTGTCACCCGTGCAAAGAAATCGGTTACCGTAAGTTGGTCCGGTGATACTGAGACAAAATATGCCCTTTACCGTTCAAGCTCCAAGGATTCGGCATTGACACTTGTAACCAACAATCTTTCAGGAAAAACAGAGTATGTCGTTGACACGGAAGATTCAAGCTCTCTGGAATACTCAACATACTATTACTACATGGTTCAGCCTTCAAAAACTGCGGAGGACGGCACTCTGGTAAAAGGCCCGCTTTCTGATACAGGACCGACCTCAGAGCACCCCGCGGAAGCATACCTCATAAGCCCCCCGGAAACCGTTACAGTTACAAAGGGAGCACAGGGACATCAGATTTCATGGTCGCCTGCAATCGGTAATGATGAAGAAAAGAATTCATTCAGCTACAGTATACTTGGCTCAAACTCAAGCACCGGAGCATTTACTGAGCTGCAAACCGTTCCGGCATCATCACTCACTTTATTCAACGGCCTTTATTACTATGACATCACGACCCCAAAGAATTTCTACAAGATATGCACTGTAAATGTAAATGATAATCAGCTAAGCCCTGAAAGTGCGGTTCAGGCTCCGGCCCCATATGCACCGCGTTCTATTACGGCATCCACATATCAGAACCTTAGCGGCGAAATGGGAAGCAGCTGGCAGGCAAACGTAAACGAGGTTTATCCAGTAAAGATAACATGGCTTCCTCCGGAAGATTCAAGCGATGTGGCAGGTTATTATGTATTCCGCTCGGACAAAAAGGACCGCGGATACAAGAAGCTTTCCGTGAACAATGACGAAAAAACCTTTGTCATTACTGGAAACACCTTCTATGACATAAATCCGACGGCAAGGCCAAAACAGGTCTACTACTACAAGGTAATGTCATTGAACAGCCTTTATGGCGGAGCAAACTATTCAGACACAAAAATAGGATATGGTGCACTTACGGCAAACCAGTACATGAGGGAATACAACCTTACCTCCGTGGGCTCACACAAAAAACTCACGCTCATGCACAAGAGCGGCAACATGGACAAACTTGGAGAAGAAACAGGCTACGGTTCAATAAGCGGAACACTCCATTACAACGCAAGCGTACAGGGAATGGGTGGCCGTGTCATAATGGAGTATACCAATTATGCAGATTACTACATCCACAATGACGGCAAGATGAATTCAACTCCTCTTGGTCCTGATGAAGACATAGTCGGTACTGCAAAAGGCGTTTATTTCCTGTTTGTTAGTGGAAACACAAACACATCAGCCGGAATGGACACAAACGGAACCATGGATGGAACCGTTACATGTCAGGGAATGTATCCCGGCTCGGTTGAATATGACAACATTCAGATAAAAGGCGGAGCTGCCGGTGGCGGATACTATATAGTGACAAGACAGGGCTTTGCACCGGAAAACGTCCACTGGTCTGTTGCGGAAGAATAATAGGGGTAAAGACTTATGAAGAATAAAATCAAGACAATAACAATAGCAGTTCTTACATTTTTTGCCGTGGGCATGCTTGCATCATGTTACGCTCCATCTCCCCTTTACGGCACATGGGCGGACAATATCGGAAACAAGATAACGTTCACGTCTGATGGAAGCTTTAATGCCACAGTCACAATCAACGGAACAAAAGAACAAAGCATGGGAACATACCTTGTGCTCAAGAACATACTTACATTTACCCGTGAATCCGGAACCACAACCAGCACGGAATGGGACATAAGGGGCAACATACTTTACCTTAACTGGGTTGACTCATCCGGAAGCACAAAGCAGATTCAGCTCTTTAAGATATCAAACTAGGAGCACGACATGAAGAAATCACTTTTGCTTTTATGCCTGATATTGTTACCAGCATTCTCCCTTGTCGCACAGGACTCAAAGGAAACGGAGGAACTTGACGAAGTGACCGGCTTCCCTGTCATAAAGGAAAAACCCTACCTCATGTTTGACTGGGGTGCGGCCGTAGACTTTAACACAAGAATCAAGTTTCAGGAAAAAAGGAGCAACTTTGTAATGCAGGACACCATGGTGGGGGCATACTTTACCATGGAAACCGTAAACATAAAGCCGTTGGACTCAATAACCCGAATTGCAGCCTATTATCCGCTTGCAAGCACGTTCAACAAGGTTCCGCAGATTTCCGCACAGGTTCTTCTTTATGCCTTTGACTTGATTTTTGCACCGCTGTTCCGGCTGGACATGTGGAATTATGTGGGAATCAACATTGCACCCGGAATCCACTTCATGTATCAGCTGACCGATGATTACCACTACATGCAGCTTGGTGCGGCAGTTCTTGCAGGACTTGAATTTCCCGTATTTGAACGGTGGACTTTCCTCCTGAACGGTGTATTTGCAGTCGATTATCCAAACCTCGGCTCCAACAAGGACATCTTCCCCATAAGCCTTGCGTGGGACTATCAGGTATCCATTGGGGCACGTTACAGCAAGAAGGGAGCCAACAAATACTCTTACGTTAAAAGCAGGAAAGATGCAAAGGATAAAAAGGCCAAAGAGGATTCTTCCGATTCAACCAAGGCAGAAACAGCCTTAGAATGAAAGCCCCGTGACCTTATGTTAGAGTAAGGGTTACCTATTCAATCTTCAGGATTTTACATGCAGCTCTGGCAGCTTCCTGTTCCGCGGCCTTTTTGCTTTTTCCACTCTCAGGGCCATAGGATGTGTTTCCCAGGTGTACGGTCACCCAGAATGTCTTGTCGTGATCGGGACCCGTCATTTTTACAAGCTCATATCCCGGACACTCACGGTACTTTTTCTGATAGTATTCCTGCAAAAGTGACTTGTAATCCTTGTTTCCCTTGTCCTGCTGCACCTTGCGTATTTCAGGGACAATCAGCTTAAGGACGAGTTTTTCCGCCGCCTCGTATCCTGAATCAAGGTACAGGGCTCCTATGACGGCCTCCACGGCATCTGCAAGAATCGCGGGCTTTTCCCTTCCACCAGACATTTCCTCACCCTTTCCAAGGATAAGATACTGGTCTATGTGCATCACGTTTTTTGCTATTGGAGCAAGGGATTTTTCGCTTACAACGTTTGCCTTTATCTTTGCAAGGTCACCCTCGGGATTGTCCATCATGTCCTCGTAAAGGAATGCGGCCGTAACAAGCCCCAGCACTGAGTCACCGAGGAATTCCAGCCTCTCGTTGTTGTAGCGCCTATGCTCGGTATTTTCGTTGGAGAATGACCTGTGGTGAAAGGCCAGATCCAGAAGGTTCAGGTTGGAGAAAGAAAGCCCAAGTTCCCTGCAGAATGTTTTGAGGGCCTTTTTGCGCTCCGGGTCAAGCTTCTTTTTCTCGTAAAACAAATCGCGTGCGTTCATCTTTTGCCAAAAAAAAAGCACAGTAACAAGTACCGTGCTCTTTTAATAATCCTAAAATAGATTACTGCTTCTGAGACTTGATGTATTCGTATGCATCCCTTACGGTTTCAAATTCGTTAGCCTTTTCATCAGGGATATGTACACCAATTTCTGCTTCGATAGCAAATACCAAATCATAAAGATCCAAGCTATCTGCACCCAAATCACCACGGAAAGTTGCATCAAGAGTAATCTTGTCTTCGCTGATACCGAGCTTGTCTGCAATCAATTTCTGGATTTTCTCAAACATTTCGTCCATTTTAATCTCCTACCACTTAGCCGTTGACTTCTGGAGTAATCACCTGACGTCCACGATAGAAACCGCATTTTGGGCACACATGGTGCGGAAGAACAAGGTTTCCACAGTTGGCACAGGCAACAAGAGTCGGTGTAGCAAGATGCATGTTAACACCTCTTCTTCTTTTTGTAACGGCCTTTGATGTTTTTGATCTAGGTACTGCCATATTATATTACCTCGCTATATTATTTTAGTCGTCTGTATAACGTTGAATATATTACTACAGATTCCTATATCATGTCAATAATTATATAGAAAAAAACGCATAATTGTCAATAGATTTTCTGACATTTTTTTAAATTTTGTCAAAAAAAAATATTTTGCTTTTTTTCCAGTTTTTTTTGCCCTAATTCCTATATTTTTCCTTTATCGCCTTCTCCACACATGGAGGAACCATTGCAGAAATGTCACCGCCAAAACGTGCAAGCTCCTTTATGCTGCTTGAGCGGATAAGGAAATACCTCTGCTCTGTTGGAACAAAAAGGGTTTCGACATCCTGGTTTATAGAACGGTTGATAAGTGAAAGGTCAAACTCATAGGAAAAGTCGTTTGTGTTGCGGATGCCCCTCAAAAGGACCTTGGCCCCCACAGTACGGCAATACTCGCTTATAAGGGTGTTGCAGATGTGTACGGTTACGTTGTCAAGGTTCCGCGTCATCTCCTTTAGAAGCGCCAACCTTTCCTCTGCGGAAAAAAGGTATTTCTTTTCCGGGTTGACTGCGATTGCCACGTCTATTGTGTCAAACAGGCGGCTAGTGCGCTCGATTATGTTCAAATGTCCAAAAGTAGGCGGATCAAAGGATCCTGGAAAAACTGCCAGCATAATGCCACTTTAGCATAAAAAGGAAACTTGGGCAATATTCACGGCACCCTGGTGCAAACAGGCCTGCACTTGAAAAAATGGCCGAATTGGGGTAAACTGATTGTGTTTTTTAGAGGGAGAGTGTTATGGATCGAGGTACTGACATGATATGGGTTATTGGTAGCAAGGGGATGCTTGGACAGGAGCTTACGAAGCAGCTTGAGGAAAAATCAATTGCATGGGTTGGAAGCGATTCCGAAGTTGACATAACAAATCCTGAGGCGCTTGATGACTTTGCAGAGTCACATGACCGTTCCGCAAACAGAACAGGAAGCACGGCTGCAAAAGGCTTTGTTCCGCAGAAAATAACCTGGGTTGTAAACTGTGCCGCCTACACTAAAGTTGACGAGGCAGAGGAAAACCAGGAGCTTGCCCAGAAACTGAACGCACAGGGAGCATTGAACATTGCCCGTGCCACACGAAAGATCGGTGCAAAGCTTATCCACATTTCAACCGACTATGTTTTTGACGGTAAAACAAACATGCCTTACAAGGAAGAAGCCCCCAAGGCCCCGTTATGCGTTTATGGCCGCACAAAAAGCGAGGGCGAGGACCTGATTCAAAAGGAAATGACGCAGTACTACATTCTAAGGACCTCATGGCTCTATGGCTTTGACGGAAACAACTTCGTGTACACGATGACAAAACTGATGAACCAGAACCCTTCGATAAAGGTCGTAAATGACCAGAAGGGATGCCCCACAAGCGCCGTGGACCTGGCTTCCCTGATAATAAAGATAATCGAAACCTCCGCAAACGCAACACGCCTTTTCGGAAAGAATTCCGCAATTCCCTATGGACTTTACAACTACACTAACCTTGGCGAGACAACCTGGTACGATTTTGCACGCCGCATCTGTGAGTTCGGAAAAAAATACAAGAGGATCACAAACGAATGCATCGTGGAGCCATGTGCAACCACAGATTACCCCACCCGCGCCCTAAGGCCTTATTATTCAGTTTTGAGCAAGGACAAGCTGCTTTCGTCCATGAAGATAAAAATTCCGTCATGGGAAGACAGCCTTGAGAAATTCATCAAGTCTACAAGATTCTGCCCGAGGTAATAGGAGTTAATCGAATGAAAAGACGTCTTCACAACATTCTGGTAACCGGTGGCTGCGGCTTTATAGGAAGCAACTTCATCAACTATCTGTTTGGCAAAAGCGCTACAGGCAGCAGGGAATTCATGGATTCAGGATTTGAAGGCAACATAATCAACGTGGACTGCCTTACCTATGCGGGGAATCCGGCTAACCTTGCCCAGGTTGAAGAAGAATTCGGCGGAAAGAGATACTTTTTTGAAAAGGTTGACATCTGCGACAGGGAAAATATTGAGGCGATCTTCAAAAAATACGACGTGGACACCGTAATTCATTTTGCGGCGGAAAGCCATGTGGACCGCTCCATAATGGGGCCTGAGGCATTCATCAGGACAAACGTGATGGGAACCTACACCCTTCTTGACGTGGCACGCAGGTACTGGAACGTTTCGCTTGACAACACCAGGGAAGATGTCCTCTTCCACCACATTTCAACGGACGAAGTTTACGGCTCACTCGGAAAGTACGGATACTTCAAGGAAACCACGCCTTATGATCCGCGATCCCCCTACTCGGCAAGCAAGGCATCCAGCGACCACATAGTGATGTCATACTACCACACCTTTGGACTTCCCATAACCCTTTCCAACTGCACCAACAACTACGGCCCCTACCAGTATCCGGAAAAAATGATTCCGCTCATGATACTGAACATCAGGGACGGAAAGAGGCTTCCGGTCTACGGCAAGGGAGAAAACATCCGCGACTGGATTTACGTAGAAGACCACAACCGCGCGGTATGGCAGATCGTCAACAGCGGCCGCACCGGAGAAAAATACAACATCGGCGGCGAAAACGAATGGCAGAACATCCGCCTGGTAAACAAGCTGATTGAGCTTGCATCAAGGCATCTGGGCAAAAGCGAGGAAGAAGTCCGCTCCACAATAGATTACGTAAAGGACCGCCCGGGCCATGACCTCCGTTACGCCATCGACTGCACCAAAATCAAGACCGAACTCGGCTGGCAGCGCAAGCTCCCCTTTGAGCAGGGCCTGGAAATGACGGTGAACTGGTACCTCACCAGCGATGAATGGGTGAAGGGAGTTAGGGGGTGAGATAGGCTCCACAAAAAAATATTCTTGATTTATTAAAATGATTCTTTAAAAGCCGTATGAGAAGGATAATCTAGAACAATGTAGTAATCATCCTTGTATACCTCCTTTCCAGCTTTTACGGATGAATCTTCCATATTTATTGAATACTGCTCGGTCGACAGCAAAAGAAATATGTGCTCATCATTTTTATAATCTCCATAATATCTTTCCGGTGTAAGCCATTTATCATATTTATACTCTTTTGTAATAACATCACCACTTTTAAACAGATTTCCAACTTCAACTTTCCCATCGGTTAAATAAGTTATTACATTAGCATTCCAAAAAGTCGCATAACCAAAGGTGTAATTGTTTTCCAAGTATTCGGACACAGCATGCATTCCCTTATTTTCATCTGTTGTAAACTGATGTTGAAGAGTTGCGAATGTAGAAGAAAGAATTACAACTGACAGTATGACTCCGACAGCATACCGTTTTAATCCAGATATTTTTTCATTATCCAGTAAAATAGCGGAACAAGGGAAAAACAGTAGTAGTATCGGGTAATAATACCGGCTTATAAACTCAGTATGAAGATATACAAAGGTATTGAATAGGTAGCTGGAAATAAAATAAATCACCAAAATTTTCTGTCCGTTTGATAATTTATTTTTCAATGAATATATGATTAACATTATAAAAAGAATTATAAGTAAATAAACAAGAACATTTATTATTCCATTAGGTGTAAAGACTGCAATATGATCAATATAACCGAAAAACTCTAGAACTGAGTGTATAATATCACTTATTCTTACATCACCATACCCACAAAAAGATATGTCATTCCATTGTGAAAATGAAAATAGCGGTTGAAGGATAACATTGTTGCATACATAACCAAAACCAGAGATAAACAAACCGAGAACACTATATTTTATTATTTGTGTATTCTTCCAGAATGCGTTAAAATTGTTAATCATACAATTCTGATCTTTTTCAAGACATTTATCTATTATCATTATCAGTGCAAGTGGGAAAACAAAAATCATTATATATCTGATTGAAGATAGTCCTGATAGGAAGGCCCAAATGTAAAAGAAGACAACAAGAAGCTTTTTGTGTTTCCTGTTAGTATCCGTAACAACTCTAATAAATGTTCCAATATAGATTAGATTAAAAACAACATGAGGAATATAGTATGTCCCCCATGAACCTACATACCAAGCCATTTCGGAAAATGGAAGCACTGCAAGCACACATATAAGATACTTAACCCAAAACCTTTTTATTCTTATCTGAGTCAAAACATAGTAAACAGCAAAAAAAAGAATAGCCATCGAAAAAAAGGTTGTAAACAATTTCGCTATGTTCCAATTATCAGTAAAAATGAAAACAGGAGCAGTTATTAGCTGTGTATTGAACAGCCTTATCTCTGTTGAATAATTCCATGTCCTTGGCCAAAAGCTTTTTTCTTTAACACATTCTTTTGCAAGTAATAATTCAGATGCCAGATCCGAATTAACATGCTGCTTTGTGGCTACGGCAGTGCAGTATAACACACAAAAAAGAACACTCGCAAAAAAAACAGATATAATTACTATTTTAGATTTATCTGTAAATTTATGAAAGAAAAGTGCTGTTGCCACTATTGAGACAAAAGCAGGGATAAGAAAAAAAGATTCTATTGTATGAAGCCATTTATCCAAATCAAAAGATCGATGGAAAATTTTTTCCGACAAAAAGGCATAAGCCAAATCAATAAAACTACGTGAAAAACATATTAGAATGGCTCCCACTATAATACACAAAAAAGAAAAGAACATGAAAACTAAACTTTGTTTTTTTGTAAAATAATTCATAAACGCTCCTTACAATACTAACTTCTCTATATAACATAAATTATTATCCCAGCCAGGATAAGAACAATGGCAAGATACTGTTTCAAAGATATTTTTTCTTTAAATATAAATCTACTGAAAGCTATGACGAATATATAGCTTGATGTCTCTATGACCGGCACAAAGGAAACCGGAACATATCGAAGTGCAAGAAGATCAATAAGAACCGCACAGAAAAAAAGGAAATATGCAAAAACAACTTTTACGTTAAGATATTCTCGAATCCATGAGCCATGTTTTTCCAAAGCAGATTTTTTTAAGAGGATCTGTGAAACTGCTGAAATAAAAACGGAGAATATCAGGAGAAAAATATACTTAATGTCGCTCATCTTCAATCCCCATTTTTGCTGTAGACAGTAAAATGATACCTGCTATTATTACTCCGGCTCCGAGTATTTTTTTCAAAGTGATTTCTTCCTTAAAAAACAGAAAGCTCCAAAGCATGCCCCATACAATAGTTGCGGCTTTATTCGCAGTTGCAAAAGACAGTGGGATCACTTTCAGAACCTGTTGCCATAAAATAGCATATACAAAAAGAATTGCAATAAGAACACAATAAAACAGACAAAAGTGAAATGAGAGGAAATCATATTTTGCAGCTATTTTCCCTGTCACTGTATAGAAACTATACAGAAGGAAAGCTATGTGCATAATAATATAAGCTAAAATATTAGTCTTTTTCATCTTGTTCTTTAGCGTTTACGGTTTCCTTTATGATGAATTTTGGCACGTTATTCACAGTTAGATAGACCTGCCCCAAATAGCGGCCAATAATACCAAGGCTCAGAAGTATTCCGCCTCCCAAGATAAGAATCAAAACCACAATTGTAGTCCAACCAGTGACATCAGCTTTACCAACAAAATACTCAACCAAATAATAAACAGCCAGAATCACTCCAGCAACAGCAGAAATCAAACCTATATGAAAAGTGATGTAAAGTGGCGCAGTAGAAAAGCCAAAAAGCATCCTCATGAAAACCTTTATTGATTTTGCAAGGTTATAGTTACTCTTTCCCATTTCCCTTTTATGATGTTCTACAGGGATCTGAGTGATATTTCGTGTTACCTGGAAGATCAATCCGTCTATATAGGGGAAAAGATTGTTGAATTTAATCATTTCCTGAACGACACCCCGGCAGATAATCTTGAACGGACTCAGGTAAACCTCTTTTGGTTTTTGGAGGGCTATCTCACTTATTTTCCCATTGAACCAACTGCCGATATTTTTCCAAAGCTTCTGTTTTTTGGAATCAAAATCAGCGTATACGACATCAAATCCCTTCTGCGCTTCCTCATAAAGTTTTGGAATGTCATAAGGCGAATGCTGCAAGTCATCATCCATGATAACAATCCATTCACCCCTTGCATAATTCAGGCCGGTTAGGATTGCCGAATCCTGGCCTCCGTTTTTGCGCAGATTTATCCCCACCAGGTTATGGCTCTTTTCCGCCTCTTTTTTTATCTCATCCCAGCTGGAATCCTTGGAGCAGTCATTGACCATAATCTGCTCATAATCAAAATCCTTTAAAGCATCAGCAATCTGTCTTGAAAGCTCGGCTACACATTCATGGCTGTTATATACTGGAATTACAATGGAAATCTCAGGCATGATTAGCACTTCTCCAAAAAGAGTTTTGTACACTCAATAACCTTATCCAGATCATTGGAATCCATATTGTAATAAAGAGGCAGCCTTACAAGCCGTTCGCTTTCTTTTGTCGTGAACTCATCCTCTCCTTCAAAACGACCATATTTTATTCCAGCTGGAGCCGAATGCAGTGGAATATAATGGAATACAGTCAGTATGTCATTTTCTTTCATGAAACTGATAAAATCTGTTCTTTCCTTTATTGATTGAAATTTAAGATAGAACATATGAGCATTATGCACGCAACCTGCCGGTACAGTTGGAAGTTCGACGATTTTTCCGTCATACGGCTTAAACTCCTCATTATATTTGTTCCAAATATCAATTCTATTCCTTTGAATTTCCTCAGCTTTTTCCAGCTGAGCCCAAAGATAAGCCGCATTCATGTCGCTTGGAAGATAGCTTGAACCATAGTCCCGCCACGTATACTTGTCTACCTGTCCACGGATGAATCTACTGCGGTCCGTGCCCTTTTCACGGATAATCTCAGCCCGTTCAAAATCATCATTTCCAGTATTGATGATTATGGCTCCCCCCTCTCCCATGGAAAAATTCTTTGTCTCATGGAAGGAAAGGCATCCGTAATCTCCGATTGTACCGAGGGGTCTTCCCTTGTATGTTGAGCAGATTGCCTGTGCCGCATCCTCTACAACTTTTAAATTGTGCCGTCTTGCAATATCCATGATTGCATCCATCTCACATGCCACTCCAGCATAGTGAACCGCACAGATTGCTTTTGTTTTGCCCGTAATAGCATGCTCGATTTTTTTCTCATCTATATTCATCGTATCCGGCCTGATGTCCACGAATACGATTTTTGCCCCGCGCTGAACGAATGCATCCGCTGTTGAACAAAAAGTATAGCTAGGCATAATCACTTCGTCGCCAGCCTGTATGTCACATAGCAGGGCTGCCATTTCCAAAGCTGTTGTTCCGCTTGTCGTGAGCAAAACACGGCTTCCCCCAAGCTGTTTTTCGAGCCATCCATGACATTTCTTTGTAAAAGCCCCGTCTCCGCAAATTTTATGTGCGGAAATCGCTTCCTGAATGTATTTTATCTCATTGCCTGTTACTGGCGGTATGTTGAAGTATATCATAGTAAATATAGTATATTGATTTTTTTAGTTTTTTTCAATCTTGCCTTTGTTCTTTATCCCGATAATAATCAGGTTTACCGGCAATTCATGCATAATCATTATGCAATAAAAAAGTATCAATATTGACACTTTTTTTTAATTTATGGTTAATTTATTAACTTTTAATTGACTTTTTTGTCTATTTATTGATATATTATTGTTAAAGAGGTTAATATATGGACAATTTGGAGTTCGGAAAGACACTGAAAAAAATACTCTTGGAGCGTAACATGACGCAGAAAGATCTGGCAGAGGCAGTTGGGATGGATCCGGTAACGCTTAACCGTTATATAAAAAACGACAGAAAGATTCCCCTGCCAGCGTTAAAAAAAATAGCTAGGCAACTCGATCTTGAACCGGAGAAACTTTTTGGAACCAAGGATCCTGATTTCATTACTTGGCATTACGGTCTTCTGGGGGGAGCTCAGATAGACATTGAAAGGGGAATTGCACAGGCAATTGAACAAGGGCGAGATAAATCTTTTATATTCCCAATCCTAAGGAAATATTATACCAGGGAAGAAATTCAAGACCTCTTGGATAGCTATGGAGAAGATGCTGATTACGATGAGAAGAATGAAAACGAAGGAGTAGTTAATTATACTCTCAAGGATTTGACAGAAAGACTGAACAGGCTTTCAGAGAGCATCAAGGCCTCAAAGACTCCACCGGAAAGCCTTTTTGAAGGAGCTTCTACTACAGAGAAATTACAGTTAATGGACTCATATTTTAACTATATTAATAACGATAAAAATGAAAAATCCTGACGCTGCCACACCGGGTAAACGTCAGGAAGTCCTGTCAGGACTTATATAAAACTGTGGCAAATGCCAGGAGGAAAAAAAGAATGAAATATAAAGTCATTCAAAGGGAGAACCCTCTCGACAGAACTGAAAAACTCTATTACCCTGCCCCTGTTTTTGGGGAAAGGGTGTCAGAGGATGAACTTACAGAAGAAATATCTTTTGCAAGCTCTGTAAACCAGTCTGATGTCAGGGCCGTATTGACAAATCTTTTGGAACTTCTTCCGCGTCATCTGATGAGGGGCGACAGCGTAAATCTTGAAAAATTCGGGATATTCCGCTTGAGCTTTGAGTCAACTGGTAGCACGGAAGAAAAGAACGTATCCGCCCAGAACATAACCCGTCCCAAGATTTTGTTCCGTCCGTCCACCAAACTTAAGGATAAAATCGCAAGGACAAGTTTTGTTCACCAGTAAGCGGAAGGTGTAAGGACCTGCATGGCTCACAGCATTGAGCCTCCCAGCCTCATGCACTTGAGTTTCTATTATACCAGATGGAGCAAAAAGTGCAAGTGGCTGGCTTTTTTTTCTTTGGATAATGATGTTTATGTAAAGGAAAAAGCTTAATATCCTTTGGCTATTGCATGTTTCTCCTTTACATATTTTGAATTATGCAAAGGTTGATTGGATTTATGGTAAGGTTTTTCCGTTTTAAAACTTCCATTTTGAATCAAAGCCCAAAATCCGCTCGCACTGGACGTTTTTTATCCAATCCTTGTCCAGTAATTATCTTTTAAAAGATAATTACTGGACAAATCCACTTTACAAAAGCTATTTTGTCCAGTATAATTAAATATATGATACAAAGGCAATTATCAGACCGATTGTTCAAACTTTTGGAAATTTATCCAATCGTTACAATAATTGGTCCCAGACAATCTGGCAAAACAACACTTGCAAGAATGTCTCTAAAAAAATGGAATTATGTCTCTTTAGAAGATCCCGAAATTCGTGAATTTTGCAGTTCCGACTGTAAAGGCTTTTTAAAGACATATCCTGAGTACACAATCATTGACGAAGCGCAAAGGGTGCCAGCCCTTTTTTCGTATTTGCAGACTCATGTGGATCTTGCAGGCAAAAACGGCATGTATGTGCTTACAGGCTCACAGAACTTAAACATGATGGAATCAATTTCACAATCATTGGCAGGAAGAACTTCAATCCTAAAACTATTCCCCTTCTCTTATGAAGAGCAGAAAAAAGCTAAGATTCTTCCAGAAACGATTGAGGATCAAATCTTCACAGGCGGATACCCGCGCATATTTGACTCGCACATTCCTCCAGAACAATTCTACAAAGATTACATAAACCTATATGTTGAACGTGACGTCAGACAGCTTAAAAACATAGGAAATTTGGAAACTTTTGCGCGCTTTGTAAGACTGTGCGCTGGGCGCATTGGTCAGCTTTTAAATATTCAAAATCTTGCGGATGACTGCGGAATCGGGGCGACGACGGCAAAAACTTGGCTTTCACTATTGGAAACCAGCTTTATAATTTACTTTTTGACTCCAGATTATAGGAATTATACAAAACGCCTTGTAAAAAGCCCAAAACTGTTCTTTACAGACACAGGATTAGTCTGTTCTCTTTTGGAAATACGAAATTCAAGACAATTACAATCACATTATTTACGAGGAAATCTTTTTGAAAATCTTGCCGTCAACAGGTTTAGGGCGAAAGCCTTTAATCAAGGACTCGAACCAAACCTTTCATTTTGGCGGGACAAAAATGGAATAGAAATCGACTTGATAGAAAACAAAACAAAAGATAATGGAGAAGAATGTCCCATAGCATGGGAAATAAAAGCGGGATCCACATATTCCCCTGATTATTTTAAGAATCTAAGGCATTGGGCGGAATTGTCAAAGTCACCAGCACAAAACTGCAACGTCATATACACGGGCGATCAAATGATAAAGACTCAATTTGGAAATGTCATGCCATGGAAGGACGATATCGATTGATTTTTTTTAGCAGTTAAAAATTCACATAAGAATAAAACTGCCCTATTTCTTACTAATCCCTCGAATACAAATCCCGTGTATAGACCTTGTCCTTTACATCCTGCAAGTCATCTGACATTCTGTTTGCAAGTATGATATCACATTCTGAAATGAAAGACTTTAACTCATTGTTAACGGGATATTTTTCGAATGTTTCGGATTTGAGGGTAGGCTCATAAATCACTACCCTGATGCCTTCGCCTCGAAGGATTTTCATGATGTCCTGAATGGAACTCTGGCGGAAATTGTCGCTGTTTGCCTTCATGGTAAGGCGGTAAATACCGACCGTATTTGGCCTTTTAGCAAGGATTTGTGCGGCGATAAATTCTTTTCTTGTTCTGTTTGAATCAACTATTGCCTGAATGAGGTTCTGAGGGACTGAATTGAAGTTTGCAAGAAGCTGCTTTGTATCCTTTGGAAGACAGTATCCTCCATATCCAAATGAAGGGTTGTTGTAAAAATCTCCAATTCGAGGATCAAGGCTTATACCTTCAATTATCTGACTTGTATTCAGTCCTCTGACCTCTGCATAGGTATCAAGCTCATTAAAATATGCAACTCTAAGGGCAAGATATGTATTCGCAAAAAGTTTTATGGCCTCAGCTTCCGTACAATTAGGAGTAAGAACATCTACTTCTTTTTTTATGGCACCCTCATGTAAAAGGCCAGCGAATTTCCTGGCTTTTTCGCTTAATTCCGGACGTTCCTTGGGATAGCTCACGACAATGCGGCTGGGATAAAGGTTGTCATACAACGCATGTCCTTCCCTTAAGAATTCTGGGGAAAACAGAATGTTCCGAATTTTATACCTCTTTAGCAGGCTTTCCGTATAACCAACAGGTATTGTTGATTTTATTACAACCGTCGTTTCCGGACATTTTTGCTCAACGACATCCAGTACATTTTCTATGGAAGAAGTGTCAAAAAAGTTTTTTTCAGAGTCATAGTTCGTTGGGGTTGCTATTACTACATAATCTGGACTTTTATATGCCACATCCTTGTCACAAGTCGCAGTAAGATGCAGTTCCCTTGTCTCCAAATACTCCGAAATTTCCTTATCGACGATTGGAGATTTCCTGTTATTGATTAAATCAACCTTGCCCTGCATTATGTCGCATGCAATAACCTCATTATGCTGTGCTAGAAGAATTGAAATTGAAAGGCCTACATAGCCTGTTCCTGCTACCGTGATGTTCATTCCTTAATGATACCTCAAAAATCAAAGAGTTTCTAGTAATTCAATAAATCTTTTGCAGATATTATCCCAAGTACAATTTTGCAAGTCAAATGAATAGTCTTTTATCTTAATCTTCATCGCTTTTCTAACAGCTTCTATAAAATCTTCATAAGAATAGGTTACATCCACACCTATATCTTTTAGTTTAGGGCTATTACAATAGGCAATTATAGGTTTTTTAGCAGCCATAGCCTGATAATACTTCGAAGTTATCGCTATTGGTCGATCCTTATAAAAATCTGTTACATATGGAACCATTACTACCGAACAATTTGTAATCCAAGCAGGGACTTCTGATGGATTTATACCGGGCACATAAAATAGGTTATCCATTTCTTCTACTTTTTCTTGGATTTTTTGAGGAGGATAATTCGGACATACTACAATATAATTAAAATTTGGGGTTTCAGAAGCCGCTCGAAACAAAAGTGGCCACTCAACATCCCAAGCACCCACATAAAGAAAAGTGTTTTGCTTTTGTAAAAGATCTGGAACAGGATACTCCTTAGTATAGGGCTCGATATCTACTCCATTAGAAAGAATGGTCTGATTTATTCTTGAATCAAAGTCAGGTATTTCTTTTCTGTAAGCATCAAGACTTTCACTATTAACAAGAATTGTTAAATCAGAATTTAGCAGAATATGCTTCTCCATATCTTTTAAACGTTTGGGTGCTGTATTATGAACCATTGGATCACTAGGTCGGTAAACCATTCTTGCATTTGGAAACAATTTTTTTAATTTATCCAAAAATGCAATTCCCTCACATGATTCAAAAACAAAGCAATCCGTTTCACTAAGATATTTATTACAAAACCGCTTAAATGACCTGAATGAATGAGTAAGCATAAATTTCATAAAGAAAGATGGAAGGAACTTGCCCACAAAATCAGGAAGCCTAAATGTCGGAAAAGTTACATTTAGTACTTTACCTCCCCCACAATTATATTCTGCACCTTTTTTTAAGGTATTTATAATTTTTTTGTTTAATTGTTCTCGTTTCATAAAAAGACCATAATATGGCCGAGGAAAAGAAAAAAATACAGTCTCTATCCCATTTTTGGCAGTAGATTCTGCAAATTTATGGAAGCCACCCAGTCTTTTTGTATTCCAGTTATGGGCAGTGATGTATGTGATTTTTCTTAAGGATTTAGCTGTTTTCATAATACTAAGTATATAAAAAAAAAAAGAATATTCTATAAGGTTTTTAGAATAGTTATTTTTTTTATAAATAATTCAACCGCTTTTCTTCCAGATAACTTGCTTTTTATAGATTTTAAGAATATAATAACATAAACGTTTTGTAGGAATTGGAATTTGAATGTTTATAGTTAGAATTATGGGCGGTTTGGGGAACCAGCTATTCCAATTAAATTTTTATAACTATCTCAAACGAAAGTATCCAAAAGCAAAAATCAGAATAAATCTATCTTATTATATAAATGACAGCCGTCATGGCGGTTATATGCTCAATGCAATACGATTACCTATAAAAAAGTTATATATGACAAGCCATTATAGGTTTGTAAATGACAAAAATTATGTAGAGGATTTTTCGGATAGTGACAATATTCTTTTTGAAGGATATTGGCAGAACATGCGTTTTTTTAATGGCGATACATTTTCTTTTCCTGATGTCTTTAAAGGTGAAATGAACAATGACAGCAAGGATATTCTCAACATAATAGAGTCAATTCCTTCATCTGTATCAATTCATGTTCGAAGCGGGGATTACGACAATGATATATGTCTTGGAAATGTTTCAACAAAAGCTTATTACAACAATGCAGTCAAACGAATACAAGAAATTGTAAATAATCCCATTTTTTTTGTTTTTTCAAACAATATAACATGGACCAAAGAAAATATAGATTTTGGTAACTGTACAGTCTATTATATAACATGTAATAATGCACCCCATGATGCTAAATGGGATCTTTTATTAATGAGCAAATGTCATTATAACATAATAAGCAATTCATCCTTTAGTTGGTGGGCACAATTTTTTAACTGTCACAAGGATAAAAAGGTAATAACACCTCCTTATTGGATAAATGAAGAATCATCATGTTTTACAATCCCTCAACCAAACATACAAAAATTAAAGTATATGGAATGTGTTTCTAATATTCCGAATTCAATACACGATTCCGAAGCAATACAATTTTCTTGTATAACATTCTTAGAAGATGATCCTTCTGTATTAAGACGTACTGTCGCAACAATTTTAAATCAAACATATGATTCTGTTGAATTATTAGTTATTTGTAATAAAACTCTTGAGGTTAACAATGAATTCATGCATTTATACAATCAAAGTCATAAGATTCATTTCCTTTATAAGGATACTACAAAAGCATTAGAAAAAGCTAATGGTAATTATATTGTTTTTGTAGATTATTCTTCATATTTTATGAGCAATGCATTCGAAATTATAGATAAATACTTATTGGAACATCCAGATACGAATTTCCTTAAATTTAGTTATATAGACAAACCAACCGAAAATGTCCATCTTTGCACAGAAGATAATACAAGTAGACCAACAATAAACAATCTGATATTCAAGAAGAATCCTATTATCAGATTGTTTAACGAAAATTCTTTTACAACAGTTAATTCATTCGTTGACTTTTTAAGCACGAATAACTTTATCTACAAGAATATCAATACTGTTTTATTAAATAACGTTGTTAAGATCAATCCGGAACCAGCTATTGTAGGAAATAAACGCAGTTTATTCTATTATTTTAAGCGATTGATAAAAGAATTATTCCACTAGATTTGTTTGTTAGGAGAACCTGTTATGATAAGTATAATAATGGCATCATATAATTGCGAAGAATATATTGGAGAAACTATCGAAAGCATTATACAGCAAACCATTAGTGATTGGGAATTAATATTAATTGATGACGCTTCTATGGATAATACAAGAGAAATTATTAGGAAGTTTAAAGATGCACGTATCAAATACATTCGAAATAAAGAAAACAAAGGTCTTGCAGCTTCACTGAATATCGGACTGAAAGAAGCTAAAGGCGAGTATATATGTAGAATAGATTCGGATGACATAATGTATATTAATCGACTTGAAAAACAGTTGCTTTATCTGGAAAATAATAAAGAAATTGCTATTGTTGGATCAAATTTGCACCTGTTTGGTGAAGAATTCGAGGAAACATTTACAACATTTCCTCAATCATCAAAAAAGCTATTTGCCTACCTTCCCTTTTATTCTCCATTACCCCATCCTACATGGATGATTAGAAGATCTGCATTTGCTGATTCAGACTTAAAATATGATGAAACATTCAGAACTTCCCAAGATTATGAATTTTTGTATCGTCTATTTATTAGAGGAGGAAAAATTTTTTGCATTAAAGAACCTCTTGTAAAATACAGAATGTCAAATGATTCCATCAGCCATAAAGGTAAAAAAGCAGACTTGAATACTTTCAGAGTTCAAAAGCAAATAGTAAAATTACTACATATTTCTGTAAGTGATAATATATTATTTTCTTTGAATTACTTAAAAGCTAAAGAAAAACATGATTTTATTTCTTTCCTCAAATGTCTATACGTATATTGGCTTATATTTATAAAAAACATGATTTATGGTGTTTTTGATCGACCAATGTTATCTAAATTAATAATTAATCATATTATAATGACCATTAAATTTTCAATAAAATGTCTCATAAAGAGGTGTTAATTCTTTGACTTTTTTGTTATAATTGTTTGGAATTATAAGGGGAATAGATGAATTATAAATCAATTTTAATTACAGGTGCTGCAGGTTTTATTGGTTCAAATCTTGCAAAATCAATTCTTGAGAAACATAAAACATCAAAAGTTATCGGAATTGATAACATGAATGATTATTATGATGTAAATTTAAAAGAATACAGATTAAAAACACTTAATTCTTTTGATAATTTTATTTTTAAGAAATCTGATATTTCAGATAAGAACGCTCTTTTTTCAATTTTTGAAGAATATAAACCTGATTTGGTTGTAAATCTCGCTGCACAAGCTGGGGTTCGTTACTCGATCGAAAATCCAGATGCTTATATCCAATCTAATATAATTGGTTTTTATAATATTCTTGAAGCATGCAGACACTCATACGATGATGATAATACAGGAGTACAGCATCTTGTTTATGCATCCAGTTCAAGCGTATATGGTAACAACAAGAGAATACCTTACTCAACTGATGATAAAGTAGATTCACCTGTTTCATTATATGCAGCTACGAAAAAAACAGATGAATTATTAGCATACTCTTATTCCAAACTCTATGGAATACCATCAACAGGGCTTCGTTTTTTCACAGTATATGGACCTGCAGGTCGTCCTGATATGGCATATTTTGGCTTTACAAATAAACTGGTAAATAACCAAAAAATTAAGATTTTTAATTTTGGTAATTGCAAAAGAGATTTTACTTATATTGATGATATAGTATTAGGTATCTCTAGAGTTATACAAAAAATTCCTTCAGAAAATAGTGATGGGGTTCAATATAAGATTTATAATATCGGAAATAGTAAACCTGAGAATTTATTGGATTTTGTAACAATCCTACAAGAGGAGTTGATTAAAGCAGGTGTTTTACCAAAAGATTATGATTTTGAATCTCATAAAGAATTATTACCAATGCAGCCAGGAGATGTAGAAACGACTTATGCTGATATTTCTGATTTGGAAAGGGATTTTGATTTTAAACCATCTACATCACTAAGGGATGGACTTAAAATGTTTGCTAAATGGTACAAGTCTTTTTATAATTAGGAGATTTTATGTTAAACTTAGAACAATTCATTTCAAGATATGTAACAGGACGTGACTCAAGTCTTTTTGAAAAAGATATACAGAATAATAGAATTGCATTAACCAAAGCTATTTCCAACAAAACAATGCTTGTTATAGGTGGAGCAGGAAGCATTGGCAGTTCATTTATAAAAGCTTGCTTACAATTTAAGCCAAAAACTCTCGTAGTTGTAGATGTTAATGAAAACGGACTTGCAGAACTTACCCGAGACCTTCGTAGCACTAAAAATATGTTTGTTCCTGACGATTATGTACCTTATCCAATAAATTATGCCTCATCTGTTTTTGAGAAAATGTTTCGAGCTCGCGGAGGATTTGATATTGTTGCAAATTTTTCTGCACATAAGCATGTCCGTAGCGAAAAAGACATTTATTCTATAGAAGCTTTATTACAGAATAATGTTCTGAATGCTAAGAAACTTCTTGATTTGCTCGCGGAATTCCCTCCTCAGGCTTACTTTTGTGTTTCTACTGATAAGGCTGCTAACCCTGTTAATATTATGGGAGCAAGCAAGCGTATCATGGAAGATGTTATCTTCTCTTATTCTGATAAATTCCCAGTTAAAACAGCTCGTTTTGCAAATGTTGCTTTTTCTAATGGTTCTCTCCCAGCTGGATTTATTGACCGTATTTCAAAGCTACAGCCAATTTCTGCTCCTAATGATGTAAAACGTTATTTTGTCAGCCCTGCAGAAAGCGGACAGATTTGCATGCTCGCGTGTATGCTTGGAAAGAACCGTGAAATCTATTTTCCCAAACTTGAAGAAAAGAAAATGAAAACTTTTTCTTCTATTGCGACTGACTTCTTGCATGAAAACGGCTATGAAGTTCTGGAATGTAATTCCGACCAGGAAGCAATTGATAAATCAGAAGATTTGGAGAATGGTTCAAAAAAATATCCGGTTCACTACTCTGGTTCTGATACAACAGGGGAAAAAGCTTACGAAGAATTTTTTACTGATACAGAACAGATAGATATGAATCAGTTTGAATCATTGGGGGTAGTGACAAATAGAACAGCTCGTTCAGTAAGTGAAATCCAGAATTTGTTTACAAAACTTGAAAATGTTTTTTCAAAGCCTGACACAACAAAAGCAGAAATTGTAAGAATTTTACAGGATTTTTTGCCTAACTTTGAGCATGAAGAAAAAGGCAAATCGCTGGACAGTAAGATGTAGGGAGTATATAAATGACAAATCAAGATGCAATTCAATTTATTAAATCACTTTATCCCGAATATGGTGAACATATTCCACTACATGCTCCTGTTTTTTTGGGAAATGAAAAAAAATATCTTAATGACTGCATAGACACTACATTTGTTTCAAGTGTCGGGCAGTATGTAGACCGTATGGAACAGATGGTTGCTGAATATACAGATGCTGCTCGTGCAGTTGTTTGTGTAAACGGAACAAACGCTCTTTACATGAGTCTTTTACTTTCTGGTGTAGAACAAGGTGATGAAGTTATAACACAGCCTCTTACATTTATTGCAACAGTAAATGCAATAAGTTACTTAAATGCTGTTCCCGTTTTTTGTGATGTTGATGAAGATACAATGGGTCTTTCACCTTTAGCAGTAAGAAAATGGCTAGAAGAAAATGCTGAAATCAAGAATGGTGAATGCTATAACAAATCAACAGGACGAAAAATCAACACCGTTGTTCCTATGCACACTTTTGGTCATCCAGTGCATTTGGATGAGTTTGTAAAGCTTTGTGAAGAATGGAAGCTTGCACTTGTTGAGGACGCAGCAGAAAGCATTGGAAGTTTTTACAAAGGAAAACATACAGGACTTTTTGGTAAAGTTGCAGCCCTTAGTTTTAATGGTAATAAGACAATTACAACCGGAGGTGGTGGTATGCTGCTTTTTACAGATAAAGAACTGGGTGAAAAAGCAAAACACCTTACTACGCAGGCAAAAATTCCTCATCGTTGGGAATTCAAGCATGATGCAATCGGTTATAACTATCGTATGCCAAATATCAACGCAGCGCTTGGTTGTGCTCAAATGGAAAACATAGGAGTGATATTGGAAAACAAACGTAAAACTGCCATAACATATAAAAATTTCTTTGCTGGCAGTAATATACAGTTTTTTGATGAACCAAAAGATTGTAAATCAAACTTTTGGTTGAATGCAATTCTTCTTCCAAACAAAGAAGCTCAAATCAAATTCCTTGAAGAATCAAATGATGCAGGTATTCAGACGCGACCTATCTGGGAACTTATGAACCGACTTGAAATGTTCAAATCTTGCCAACATGATTCACTTAAGATATCCGAAATGTTTGCTGATAGAGTTGTTAACATCCCAAGTGGATTTAGAACAAATATAACCATACATAATACAAGTTTAAAATAAATGTAACATATTTAATCATCTGATTTTTTTCAATATATATGGATTTTTCGTTTAAAATCTGTTAAATTTATCTTATATTGTTTGAGGAGTTTGTATTGTGAACAAAAAATCTATTTTGCTTGTAAGCTTAAATTCTTTTCATTTTATTCAAGAATACATAGCAAATGTTTTAGATTGTTCCGCTTTTGATATCCAGTTTTTAACTTTTAAAGCAAATTTAAATGAAGAAATATGGAAAGAAAAAAAAGTTACTGTTCATACTTTGAAAAAAGAAGGTGAAAAAAAATTAAAAATCATTTTAATGTTGCCATTCCGACTTTTAAAGATTCGGCGGGAAATCAAACATGTAGACATTATTCATTATCATTATATCGATTATAAATTTACTCATCTCGTAAATTTTTTTATTAGGAATATTGCGACCAAAACTATATTAAGCTTCTGGGGAAGTGACCTTCTACGACAGTCAAAACGAACAGTTCTTAGTTATACAAAACTATTCCGTCGTGCGAGTAAAATTAATGTGATGAACATTGAAATGTTTAATAAATTTCAGGAATACACTAATAATATGTATACAAATAAGCTTGTTCCTCTTGACTTTGGTGATAGTACACTTGATTTTATTCTAGATGCTGAAAAAAGCAATAATAAGAATGATTGGAAGATACAATATAGTGTACCAGATGGTAAAATCTGCGTACATTTAGGATATAATGGAATTCCGTCTCAACAACACATAAAATTACTTGAATGCTTGGTTAAATGTGTTGATTCAGTAAAAAATCAAATCCATATAATTGTGCCGTTCTCTTATGGATGTTTCGATGACAATTATAGAAATCAAGTAAAAAAATCGCTCGAATCATCAGGCATTTCTTTTTACATGAACGAAAGATTTCTAAGTCAAAAAGAAATTGCAGAATTTCGGTTAACTGCTGATATCTTTTTATATGGACAAACAACTGATGCAGTTTCTGCCAGTATGATAGAATATCTAGCATCTGGTACAACTGTTATAAAGCCTTCATGGCTTGTATACTCGGAGCTTACTGATAACGGTATAACTATGCTTGAATACAAAGATTTCATGGAACTTACATCTTTTTTTGAAAATTCCATCTTAAACAAATCATATAAAAATATTGATACACAAAAAAACCGTTCTATTGTTTTAAATTTAAAGTCTTGGAATGTCTTAAAAGATAAATGGCTGGAAATGTATTATGATGAACAATGAAATAATTATATCCCCGGAAAATACACTATTCGATGCATTATCCCAGATGGATAAAATTGACAGGAAGCTTCTTCTTGTTCTTAAAGATCAAAAATTTATCAGTCTAATCAGCATTGGTGACATACAGCGAAGTATTCTGAAAAAAATCCCTTTGAATACTCCTGTAAGCCAAGTTTTTCGTCATAATATACTTGTAGCCAATTCTACAGATGACAAAGAACTTATTCTTACTAAAATGAAAGAAGAAAGAATAGAGTTCATGCCAATCATAGATTCTGAATCTAATCTTATTGATGTTCTTTTCTGGGAAGATTATTTTGAGAATAACAAAATGTCATCAGAAATTAAATTGTCTCTTCCAGTCGTTATTATGGCTGGTGGAGAAGGAACAAGGCTGCGTCCTCTTACAAACATAATACCTAAACCTTTGATTCCAATAGATGACAAAACCATAATTGAAGATATTATGGACAGGTTTATAGATGTAGGATGTAACAGCTTTATTTTTTCTGTAAATTATAAGGCCGAAAAAATCAAAGATTATTTTGATAAAATTCCAAACAAGAATTATTCTATAGATTATATTCAGGAAGATAAACCGCTAGGAACAGCAGGATCTCTTTACCTTCTGAAGAATAATATTTCTACTACTTTCTTTGTTTCTAACTGTGATATTTTGGTCGATGTAAATCTTGAAGATTTACTGAACTACCATCGTGAAAATAAAAATATCATAACAGTAGTATCTGTTTTAAAAAATTATTCTATACCGTACGGAACAATAGAAACATCTAAAAATGGTCAATTAGTTAGTTTAAATGAAAAACCCAACATTGTTTATCAAATCAATTCAGGATTATATATTCTAGAACCAGAAATTTTCAAATATTTGCCAGAAAACAAGTTTATGCACATAACTGACTTGATATTACTGTTAAAGGAAAAAGGTTTTAATATTGGAGTTTTTCCTGTTAGTGAAGGATCATGGATTGACATGGGTAATTGGGATGAATATTTAAACATTATCAAGAAAAGGCATTTTTAATTTATTTATGCATTTTTTCCTTTATTATAATCGGAATTTTGTATATTAAAAAAAATGGAGGTCAACAACATGGAACAAAATCCGGCTATTATTTTCATTCATAAGGGCAATCCACGATATTTAAAATTTGCTTTATTAAATGCAAAAAAATCTAATCCTAATTCTAATATAATTCTGTTGGGAGATAATTCAAATTCAAATTTATCAAAACTTTGCAATCATCATTATATTTCTGATTTTCTTGATTCTGCTGAAGAGTTCAAAAAGATTTATATACATCAATCTAATAATTCTTATGATTTTGAATTATTTTGTTTTCAAAGGTGGTTTATTCTTAAAGATTTTGTCATTAAAAATCAATTAAAACATTTTATAGCATGTGACTCAGATGTATTGATTTTTGATGATTTATCACAATATTACGATTACTCTACCTGGAAACAAAATTACTTAAATGTTGTTGACAATAATGGACCACAATGTGTTTATTTCACAAAAGAATCCATCATAAACTTTTGTAATTATATATCTAATCAATATTCAAATAAAATATATTTAGAACGTTTAAACAATCGATGGAAACATTTTCTTGATAATAAATTATCAGGTGGTAATTGTGATATGACAATGTTCACTAACTATAAAAGTGATTTCCCTAATCTAGTTCTAAATTTATATGGATTTGAAAAAAGATTAAAAAACAGTTTCTTCTTTTATGATGTCTCAAATTATGAATCAGATAATAAAAAACTATTCTTACATGAAAAAAAAAGAGGACTAATTATTGCTAAAATCAGGACATATGACAAAATGCCATATGTCTTTGGTTTAGATGGAGAAATATTTAAAACTCCTGTTATCCATTTTCAGGGAAAATATAAATCTCTTATGTGTCAATATTCATACATTAATATTGTTTTTAAAATCATTGATGAATTATGTTATTTTATCTCAAGAATTACAAACAAAGTTAAATCTATCTTAAACAGATCTTGACCCCTAGTGTTTTGATTTTAGCATCGACAACAATTGTTTTTTTACAGTTTCTTTTCCGCAGATTTTTACCATGTGAGAATGTATTTCATTGGGATTTTGTATTGTTTTAGGCCTTTTTTCTATCATTGTAATCAGTTTTTCTTCAAAAGCTTTTATATCATATCTTGGTACAACATATCCTTGTTTTCCATCTTCAATAAACTGTTTTCCTATTCCTGTATCAAAAGAGATTGCCGGAACACCGCATAAAAGAGCTTCTTGCAACATCATAGGAGCAGAATCTTCAATAGATGCACAAAGAAAAATATCTGTTTTCTGATAAATTGATACTAAATCATTTACATTTTTACAGAAAGAAAACTCTTCAAATCTTATATTTTTGAAATTGTAATTCTGATATTTCTTGTTTGACAAACATAAAAATCTAATCTTTTTTGTAATTCTTTTGTCTATATCCAATAAAGCAACAAGAAGATAGTTAAATCCTTTTCTAGGATCATCTACACGATTCACATTAGCAAACAAAGTTATTTCATCAGGATTTTTGAGTATTTTATTATCCTTTGGACAGAATATTTCCTCATCAATAGGATAATATATTTGATGATAATTCTGAAAATTTATGATTGATTTTTTTGCAAATTCCAAATCATATAAAGAACTTGAAAAAATATCTGCATTCAAATATGAATAATTTACTGCTTTTACCATAAGTTGATTATGAGATAGAAAATTCATTGCATTTGACAAAGCTGGACAATCAAGACAGTTATTTTCATATTTTTTACATGACCAAGGATAATGGCAGCCGCCTGTGATGGGTTCCAAGTCCATCATGGAAAAAAATATTTTTGCACCTGTCGCCTCGTAAAGATGTTTCATATCATAAGAATTTATAAAACCATCAAGCCAATGAATGAAAATATAATCAACATCCTTTAAATCAACTTGAGTAAGCAAAGTAGGAATAATTCCATGCTCATTGCATTCAAAATAATTGCCATAGCAGTACATTCCCTTCTTTGCATCGATATTTTGAATACCAGGAATTATTTTACTGAGAAAAGAAAGATATAGTTTTTTAATTCTTTTTTTTATTCTACCTTTATTTACTTCTTTAAATCCTCTAAGAGGTACGATACTGGAATCATTTATATTTGTTTTTTTCTTAACATATAATGTTGAGTCAATCCCCATTTCTTGCATAAGTTTATGATAGCGGACTGCACAAATGCCAGCGCCACCATCATCCATGGCCGAAAAATGTATAACTTTCAATTTATCACTCCAGTCTTTCGTTTAGTTGTTAATTTAAACTCTTTCTATTTAAAATAGTAGTAAATATACGCATATTTCTTATGAGTTTACGTAATTAATTATATTGTGTCTTGCTTTAAGATCTTTTTCAATTGTTGATAGATATTTTTTAAACCACGCTTTCGTTTTATAAACATTTTTATTCTTCTAGTCATTGTAATCTTGTTAATCTTACGATAAAAAAGAATATTTTTCCGATATTCAACTTTTGAAGTTTTTATCTCTTTTGGAAATCTTTCTATAGAAAAATCTATTGAATCATTAAAATCATACTTATTATTCGGTCCACAATGTTCTCCGGAACCATCTAAACCAATATTTTTTACTAAGGATTTAGAAGGACCAAGACATAGTCCTTTGTTTAAGAAAAGCGTTGCATACCAAAAGATAGCCCATGTATTCATCTTTCCTGTTAAATTATCTTCTATTTGACCCCAATTTCCAGGTTCAGAACCTTCTATATTAAAATGAAAAATCATTTCATCAGAAAATTTATTTTTATAATACAAGGCATCTTTCTTGAAATGTTTCCACCTATCAGCCCATGTAGCCCACCCCCAACAATCCATAGTGGGATAAAAATATGAATAACCTTCGCTAGTCTTTTTTACAGGATCACGCCATCCTGTTATGTGCCATACATTTTTATTATTTTCATATTTATCAAGTGCTGTATTCATAAATTCAAGGAAATATTTCCCCGTTATGATATCATCTTCAAGGACAATTACTTTATCATATTTATGTACAATATCCGTGACACCAGAAATGATTGAAGCAGCTAGACCTTTATTTTTTTCGGATTCTATTATGGTAACAGTTTTACACCAATTCTTTGATTTAATAACTTCTCTTGTCTGTTTAATCTCTTCTAATTGATCTTTTGTAATGTTATCTTTTGGACCATCGGCATAAATAAACAAATCCGACTGATTTGCCAGTTTATTTACCGCAAGAGCTTCTAATGTCTTAAGAGTATGATCAGGTCTATTATATACAAATAATATTATTGGAGCTAAATTCATTTTTTTCTTAAATACCTCAAGTTTTTTTTAATATCTTTCAAGAATTTCACAATTTTTATCTACTATACCATGTATTTTTGCCGGAACACCGTAAACCAAAGAATAAGGAGGAATATCCTTTGTTACAACACTTCCAGCTCCTATAAAGGCATATTCTCCTATTGTGATACCACATACTATGGTAGCATTTGCACCAATTGTAGCTCCTTTACAAATATGAGTTTTTTTAAACTCATTTTTCTTTTCTATAAAGGATCTTGGATTTATGACATTTGTAAAAACACATGATGGTCCTAAAAAAACATCGTCTTCCACTTCAACATCCTGATATACAGAAACGTTATTTTGAATTTTTACATGATTTCCTATAATAACACTTTTTCCGACAAAAACATTTTGACCAAGTTGACAGTTATTACCGATTTTAGCACCATCCATTATATGACAAAAGTGCCAAATTTTAGTATTTTCACCGATAGTAACATTATTTTCAATATATGAAGATTCATGTATAAAATAATTCATTGGAATTCCTTTAATATCTTTACAATAAATTCTCTTTCTTCTAGTGTTAGTTCAGGATAAACAGGTATTGCAAAAGTTGTCTGAGCAGCTTTTTCTGCAATTGGAAAATCTCCTTGTCTATATCCCAATTCTCTAAGTGCAACCTGAATGTGTAAAGGTCGTGGGTAATAAGTAAGAGAACCAATTCCATTCTGATGCAAATAATCCATTATTTTTTTTGCTTCTGGATGTTGAATAACATATACATAATAGTTTTCAATGCAATTCTTATCTTCTATAGGTAATTTGTAATTGAAGTCTTTTAATTCTTTAGTATAAAAAGAAGCATGATCACGTCGTCTTTTAACAAACGAATCTAATTTAGGTAATTTTTTCCGTAAAATTGCTGCTTGTATTTCATCAAGTCTTGAATTGCAACCTGTCAAGAAATTAAAATACTTAGGGGAACTTACATCCAAGCTAGTCTCGACATCCAATGGATGGTAAGGATGTTTTTTATTATATGCTTTTATACCTCCAACACCAAAACCATGACTCCTTAATGAAAAACAAATTTCTGCAAGATCATCATCGTTAGTCGTTATAATTCCTCCATCTCCTTCACAACCAAGAGTTTTTGTTGGAAAAAAAGAGAAACAAGCGGCATCACCTAATGAGCCTGCTTTTCTACCATGATAAGAAGAACCTGCCGCCTGACAAGCATCTTCTACGACTTTTAGATTATATTGTTTTGCAATTGAATTAATTTTATCCATATTGCAACATTTTCCATATAAATGGACTGGCAAGATCGCTTTAGTTTTAACAGTTATAGCTCTTTCAATTTCATTTTCATCAATGTTATATGTATCAGGATTAATATCTACAAAAACAGGCTTTGCTCCAATTCTTGTTATTGCCTCTGATGTAGCTATAAAAGTAAATGGAGTTGTAATAACTTCATCTCCAGGTTCTATACCGAGTCCTAAAAGGCAAATATAAAGCGCGTCAGAACCGTTTGCAACAGAAACAGCATGTTTAACTCCAACATATTCAGCAAACTCTTTTTCAAAGGCTTTAATATTTTCTGAAAGAATATAATTTCCACTTTTCATTACTGCAAGAGCAGCATCTTCATATTCTTTTGCATTTTCTTCATGTTGTCTTTGTATATCCATTAATTTAATATTCATTTTTATAAATCAACTCCTTTCATATCCAATGTTGAAAAATCCTTAAGAGGTAATTTTACAGGCTCACCTGTTTTCATACTTTTATAGATGGCAAGTATCATTTCAAGAGCATTTCTTCCTGCAATAGCGTCTACATAAGGTTTGTGATTATTTTTTATTGAATCAATCATATCAGCATATACACTGGTATGACCATTACCATATACGTTACTAGTTGACTCTTCTAGTCCCTTGTTAGCTTTATCTTCTTCCGTTTCGTCTGCAAAATCCCATACATCAAGATTATTTGTTGATTTTCCTCCGATTTTTACTGTTCCCTTTTCTCCAAAAAGATAAAGGGTTTCCTCTAGATTTTGAGGATAAACATTTACAGTACCTTCTATTGTTGCGACTGTTCCATTTTTTAATGTAACAACCGCCATTCCAATATCTTCTGCTTCAAGATAATGATGATACTGTTGACGTGTTACTCCATATACTGTATCCACTTCATCCCCCATCATCCAGCGCAAAAGATCTATTCCATGTATACATTGATTCATCAAACAGCCGCCATCTTCTTTCCACGTTCCACGCCATGGTGCCTGATCATAATAATCTTTGTTACGATTCCATCTAACATGTATTGATCCATGAGAAAGTTTGCCAAATCTTCCTTCTTCTAAAGCTTTACGAGTTTTTTGAACTGCGATATTAAATCTGTTCTGATGACATGCACAAACCTTTACGCCTTTTTGTTCACTTCGTTTTATTATTTCTTCAGCATCTTTCATGTTCATAGCCATTGGTTTTTCAATAATCACGTTAATTCCATGATCAATGCAATAAAGAGCTATCTCTGCGTGTAATCCACTAGAAGTTGCGATAGCAACTAATTCCAAATCAGGATGCTCTTCAATCATTTTTTTATAATCGGTATAACGTGCAATAGACTCATTGTTATCTAAATTATGTTTTTTTAAGAGATTTTCTATGTTTGACGATTCAATATCGCATGCTGCAATAAAATCCAAATTGTTATTCAAAACCGCTTTTATATGATTAGTCGCAATACGACCACATCCTATCAACGCATATTTCATCTTTTATTCCTCATATATTGTTTATTATTGAATTATATATTTCAACTTCTTTTTTAATGCAGTTTTCCCATGTATAATCTTTTACTCTTTTTGCTATTTTTTTAGGATCATGTTCTTTACTTAGCCATTCAATAACGGCATTTGCATAATCATTTAGAAAATTTTCACTCTCGGGCACACAAATTCCATTTTCTCCAACTGCCTCTGGTATACCACCATTAGCTGATCCAACAACTCCAACCCCACATGCTTGAGCCTCTATTGCGACTACTCCAAAACCTTCATTTCTACTTGGTAAAAGAAGAACATCTAGCTTTCTCATATATTCTCCAACTTTTTCCGGATTTACAGTAGGTACAAAACTTATATCATTCTGCAAATTTAATTTACATGTCATAAATTTTATATATGGAAATAAATCGCCATTATTGCAACCTAAAATAATTAATTTTGTATTTGGTAACTTTTTCTTTATAAGTTTTAACACTCTTGGTAATAAATCTGCTCTTTTTATAAAAATTAGATGCCCCACAAAACCAATCAAATAATCATTTTTACTCTTTTTATGCTTTTTTAAATAAAAAATATCTGGGTTAAAACCATTATTTATTATTGTTGCATTTATCCCGTCATAACCTAATGACATTGCATATTTCAAAAGATATTTCGAAATAAATATGCATTTATCAGCATTGTTTAGTATCTCTAATGACTTTTCAATTTGATCAGAATCATATGATGTTATTTCATGGATATCACTTCCATGTATCGTAACTACATAATGAATACCTAATTTATTCTTCAATTCCGGCAAAGATTCAGAATACCACAAAAAATGTGCATGAATTATATCAAATTTGTTTTTTTTATACCATTGGAAAAAAGATCTGTATGAAACAAAAGAAACTCTATCATAATAACACAAAGACCCCAATTCATTAGTAAAAACTTTTAATCTGTTTTTATTGAAAGCAAATGTATTCTTAAAAACTTTATATATAATAGCTAGTATTTTTAAGAATCCTTTCCGTTTTGTATTAAATGGATTTGAAATAATTAAATTACCACCTTGTATGGTGACAACCGCATGTCCTTGTCGTTGAAGTTTAAATATTCTTTGTGTTATAAAAGGACATAAAGAGGGATTCTTTTTTGTAGCTGTTGGTGCGAAATATAATATATTCATTGATTCCTTTGTAATTAAAATCTAAAAGATATTATTTTTTTTGTGCTTAGATGACATTAACAGCATCTTTTATAACTAAAACCAAATAAAGAGAAAAAAGATTTCTTTTCTCTTCAATATATGCCTGTAATTAATATATTATTTATCTTTAATTATTTTATAGAGTTTTTTTAAATATTTCCATTTATTAGTGGTAGTAGAATTTTTATAATATAAATCCAATAAATTATCACAATGCAATTTGCCATATCCAATTCTATCTCGTCTAAAAGCATTTTCTTTTGGTTGCTCAAATATTTTTATTAAAAACTTTTCCAGTTTCATATTTTCATCTTCTAATGATACCGATTGCAACATAGCTGGGGTTTTTATCATGTTCATATACAAATCATCATCAGAATCAACTTTTTTAATAAATTCGACGACTTCGTCAAAATTGGAAAAATCATGACAGTTTATAAAGGATTTTTTATTAAATACTTTATCAATATTTGGATCACCAAAATAAACAGGTATTGTTTTTGCTGCAAAGGCTTGTATTATTTTTTCTGTTGTATATCCAACGTGACTTGAATTTTCAAAAGCAATTGCAAATTTATGTTTTGATTGAAAATCTAACTTATCCTTAACACCATTAGGTTCTCCAATATTATTAAGAAATCGTCCACCACTGTTTACTTTTTTATACTTGCAGAGCTTATGGAATATTTGTTCGCGTTCTGACATAACATTGCCAGAACCTTTTGAAACCACAAAAGAACAAAAATTCTCTTTAGTTTTAATAAAATTCTCTTGAACAAGATGTTTTTTCAACATCAATTCATAGTCTTCTCCATATTCCTCAGGAATCATATAATTAGTATACCGGATATACCGATCACTAAAATCTAAATATTCAAATCCAATAGCATAGTCAAATACATTGAAATCCGGGCAGATGTTTTCGCCTGTATAAAATATTTTAACACAATCCTGATATTTAAGAAATTCCTTTGTAAAACAAGATGCAATAATATAATCAGGATTATCAGAAAAAACAACATTAAAACTTTTTTTCAATTTATTAATGATAAAATTATTATTTAGATCTAAACTTGGCCAAAACCCTAGCATTTTAATTTTTATTGTTTTCATTTCTTACCTACTATAATCCGAAAAAGTTTTTTACATCCTCTTATTGGTAGTTTTATTCCTCTCAAGAATGAAACCATACACTTTCCTAATATAGGATGTACATATATAAATGACTTTTCAAGTAGATACTTTTTATTATTCGAATCAATCTTTCTTAGTAACGGTATCTCTTTTTTCATATCAGCTATAATAGTTTTATACTTTTTAGTAAAATTTTTCTCGACCCTATCATTTTTCATTTTATCCAAAGTACATATCTGTCTTTCAACCAATTGTAAATGCGCTAACAATTCCAAATCTGGAAATTTTTCTCTGCAAAAATCTACATATCGTTTACCACATTCTATACTTAAAAAGTTTAAATTTGAAAACTTTGAATGAATAAGACTATCCTTTCTTTGATAGTAAAAATAATACTTTTGATTTGTAATAAGTGCTCTTTTTGACTGAGATAATATCAAATGATCAATAAATGCATCTTCATGCAAGCGTACAGATTCAAATCTTATTTTATCCCATAACTTTATATCATAAAATCTTGAACAAATTGTTGATGATATTTCAGACTTTAAATAGGCTGAAAGAAGTTCTTTTGTATCTACTATCTTTTCTATTTTTTCAGGTTGAACACATTCTTTTTCATTCCTATCAAATGTCGATTGCAAGTCAAAACATATTAAATCAATAGAGTTTTTCTTTATAATTTCATATAGATTTTTTATAGCATTTTTTGGAATATAATCATCACTATCAAGAAAAAAAACATAATTACCTTTCGCAATCTCAAGTCCAGTATTTCGTGCACACCCAAGCCCTTGATTGTTTTTATGTACAATAACTATTCGTTTATCTTTTTTTGCGTATTCATCACAAATTTTTCCACTACCATCAGTCGACCCATCATCTACAAGAATAATCTGTAAATCATTATATGTCTGATTTAGTACAGACTCAATACACTGTCTGATGTAATCCTCAACATTATATACAGGTATAATTACCGAAACCATTTTTACTCCGATTTTAATAGACTTTAAAATTTTTAAAATAAATTCTATTTATATTTGGCTATATAACAAAAAAATATTCACTACCACTTTTACATCATCCTATTTTTTCTCATTCTATATCATAAAAAAAAGGTAAAAAAAAAGGGATTTGTATATTTTTCCGAGTATAAAAAATATGCCATAAAACTTCCAATACAAACATTTTCATATCAACACCAGTTTTCAATATAATACATTCAACTTATATGATCTGAAAAGGAAGTAAAATATAATCAGTAGTTCTAACTATAAATTATTAAAATTGTATCATAAATTTTGTAATGCAAGAAACTGAAAAAGTTTATTTTCAATTTCGTATTGAAGTTTTGATACAACAGTTTTATAAAATCTCCCATTGTATTACAGGAAAACAATCTTCAATTGAATTTCTTATAAACGGATTTATTGATTTTTTTGAGTTAACATAAAAATATAAATTCGGAGAATTAACACCAGGCTCTAAAATCCATTTCTGACAAAATAGGCTTGCTTGTAATTCTATACGATATTGTTTATCATTAAATAAATCTTTTGGCAATTTACAGGATATTTTATGTTGACCAACATCAGGACAATAATCTGGAACAGAATAAAAAGGAGATGTTGAAAAAACAAGATTATTATTATCTGTTGCATAAAAGTAAAATTCATACGACAGATTCGTGGCTTTTTCACGAACATAAAAATCTAAAACCAATGATAATTCTGAAGATGCTGAAATATGGTTATCTGAAAACAATAAACTAATTGTCTCAGGATAAAAATTGTCGTTACCCACAGATCCATCATTTTTCCAAAATGTTCTATTACCTGAGTTTTCAGAATTCTCTCCAAATAAATAAAAATTTATACAATTATCAATTTTATCATCACGGCAAACAACCCTTCCCTTTTCCAGCACAATTCCTTTATTGCATAAATTCTTCACCTGTCCCATGTTGTGTGAAACAAACAAAACTGTCCTACCCTCTCCAGCAGAAAGTTCAGTCATCTTACCAAGTGCCTTCTTCTGGAAAGCCGCATCTCCAACAGCAAGAACTTCATCAGCAATCAAAATGTCGCTGTCCAAATGTGCCGCAACTGCAAAAGCAAGTCTAACATACATTCCGCTAGAATATCGTTTTACTGGAGTATCGATATGTTCGCCTATTTCACTAAACTCAATGATGTCATTTACCTTTTTGTCTATCTCGTCATGCTTCATGCCCAAAATGGCACCGTTCATGTAGATGTTCTCACGCCCAGTCATCTCAGGATGAAATCCTGTTCCTACCTCAAGCAGACTCGCTATCTTTCCATTGATTTTTATATTGCCTTCCGTTGGACCTGTTATCTGGCTTAAGAGCTTTAAGAGCGTAGACTTTCCGGCTCCATTATGGCCTATGATTCCAACTCTGTCTCCTTTCTTTATCTCAAAATTCAAGTCCTTAAGAGCCCAGAACCCCTCTGCAGTAGGATCATACTTACTTCCTATTTTAGCATGGGGATCCTCTTTTCCCCTTACTCTTGCCCACCAGCTCTGGATGTCACGGAAAAGCGTACCATTATTGATTACACCTAGACGATAGTATTTTGAGAGGTTTTCAACTTTAATTGCAATATCGTTTTCCATTAGTTATGCTCCAAGAGGCGTTTTTTCATTCCCTAAATTACATCCACAAAGTTGCGCTCGTTTCTGGAGAACAAAATCAATCCAAAGAAACACAGGAACAAAGTTACTCCAAGACTTGTAATAATCATCGAAGGCTCCAGATGGCCTGCTCCATAAAAGGCAATCCTGAAAAACTCTATCGGAGCGCACATGGGATTAACATAGGCAAGCCAACTGAATTTCTCGGGAATCTCAGACAACGGATAGACAACAGGAGTCGCATACATGGCAAGCTGGATTCCAAATGTAAGGAGAAGGTTCAAGTCGCGGTATTTCGTTGTGAGGGAACTTACAAAAAGACCGATGCTTCCGCCCAAAAGACCTACCCATAGAACTATCAGAGGAAAAGTCAAAGCCCATATCGTTATGTTGATATGAACTTTTTGGATGAACATATAATATAAAAATATAAAAACAAGCAGAATAAACTGCATCGCAAGCTTTATGATGTGAAAACCACAGGTCGCAATCGGGGAAGTAAGACGTGGAAAGTATACCTTTCCGAATATGTTCTGGTTTGTAGTAAATGTCGTTGAGCAGCTTGTAAGGCAGGAAGTAAAATATGTCCACAGCATGGTTCCTGAGAAATAAAAAAGTATATAAGGTATTCCATCCGTTCCGACATTGGCCATCTTGCCGAATACAAACATATACATGAACGCAGTAATCAAGGGCTGAACTAGATACCATATAGGACCTAAAATCGTCTGCTTGTATTGCGTAATAAAATCACGCTTTATGAACATCTTGATAAGATATCTGTAATTCCAGACATCCTTTAGGTGTAAATCCAGCAGTCTTTTCTTTGCCGTAATTACTTTAGTCCATTGAGGATCATTTTTTACTGGCAACGCAACATTTCCACTCATTTTCTTACATCTCCGTTAAGGAAATCATCATAGGCTATCCTTACACCCTCGCGCACATCAATCTTCGACTTCCAGCCAAGAGCGTTAAGCCTTGTAACGTCACAGAGCTTCCGGGGAGTGCCGTTTGGTTTTGACGGATCCCACTCCATTCTGCAGCTGCGGCCGTCTTTACGGACATCATCGTAAACCACATCCTCTACAGTCTGGGCAAGCTCTTTTATCGTGCACTCAACTCCTGTACCGACGTTAACAAAATCCCCTGCAGGATTCCTTAAGTCCGAGGCATCTTTATTCTCCATCAGATATACAACCGCATCAGCAAGATCTCCTGCATAGAGGAATTCCCTTAGAGGAGATCCGTCTCCCCAAAGATGAACCACATCCTCCCCGCTTGCCTTTGCCTCATGGAATTTGCGGATCATGGCAGGAAAAACATGGCTTCCCTGTAGCTCGTAGTTATCTCCAAGCCCATAAAGATTTGTGGGCATTACAGAAAGGAAGTTTGTTCCATGCTGCTTGTTATATGCGGTACAAAGCTTTATCACGCTGATCTTAGCAAGCGCATAGGCGTCATTTGTCGGTTCAAGCGGACCTGTAAGGAGGCTTTCCTCCTTGATGGGCTGCTCTGCCATTTTTGGATAAATACAGGTCGAGCCAAGATTCATGAGCTTCTTTACACCGTTAATCCGTGCCGCCTCAACCACATTAAAACCAATCACCATGTTCTGGTAAATGAAATCAGCCGGATAGGTTGAATTCGCACCGATTCCGCCGACATGAGCCGCCGCAAGAAATACATACTCCGGTTTCTCTTTGGCAAAGAAATCATTAACCGCAGCCTGATTCAAAAGATCAAGCTCTTTGTGAGTCCGTGTAATAATGTTTGTGTAACCTCTTTCCTTAAGGCACCTCAGAATTGCCCTGCCAACAAGCCCGCGGTGACCGGCTACGTAAATTTTGGTATCCTTATTCATAATTATCTGTTCCTGACAATCCTTTCAGCCTTTACATACTCCATGTCGTGCTGCATCATTATGTGAACCAGCTCGGGGAATGAGGTTTTTGTGGGGTTCCAGCCCAGGACTGTCTTGGCTTTTGTCGGGTCTCCAAGTAATGTCTCTACCTCTGCGGGACGGAAATACTTTGGGTCTACCTCTATCAGAGCATTGCCGGTTGCCTTGTCATACCCTTTTTCGTTTACACCCTCGCCCTTGAATTCTATCTCAATGCCTGCTTCCTTGAACGCCAGCTGGCAGAATTCACGGACACTGTGCTGCTCGCCTGTGGCAACCACAAAGTCATCAGGCTTATCCTGCTGCAGGATGAGCCACATGCATTCAACATAATCTTTTGCATAGCCCCAGTCCCTTAAGGCATTTAGGTTTCCAAGATAAAGCTTTTTCTGGAATCCCTGTGCGATACGGCTTGCGGCAAGAGTAATTTTCCTTGTTACGAAAGTCTCCCCCCTGCGCTCTGACTCATGGTTAAAGAGGATTCCGTTTGAGCAGAACATTCCGTAGCTTTCGCGGTAATTCTTCATTATCCAGTAACCGTAAAGCTTTGCGACGGCATAGGGAGAACGCGGATAAAACGGTGTTGTCTCTTTCTGTGGAATCTCCTGAACAAGCCCGAACAATTCAGAGGTCGAAGCCTGATAAATACGGCAAGTTTTCTCCATTCCAAGAAAATGTACCGCCTCTAGAATACGGAGAACCCCCGTGGCATCTGTATCTGCGGTGTACTCAGGGACATCAAAGCTTACCTTTACGTGGCTCTGGGCAGCAAGATTGTATATCTCCGTGGGCTTTATCTCGCGGATAAGACGGATAAGGCTTTCTGAGTCTGTAAGGTCACCATAATGTAGCTTTACAGGCTTATCCTTGTGCATGTCCTCGATAAGGTCTGCAATGTAAAGATGCTCTATCCTTCCCGTATTGAATGATGATGAGCGCCTTATTATTCCATGAACTTCATAATCCTTGTCCAATAAGAATTCGGCTAGAAATGATCCGTCCTGCCCGGTAATTCCTGTAATCAATGCAATCTTGTCTGACATGTATTTCTCCAAAAATATGATAAAAGTAGTTTTTTGTATTAATAACCGGCTGATTCTTTTAAATACACCTCTTTCCTTCCGTACTAAGCTTTAAAACAAACTTTTCCGTAAAAATGCACTAGGCCCGTGCAATATGGGACTTTTGGTCGAGGCACTTCGCTGCGCACCTAACGTGCATCACAGCCAGTTACAACTGAATGTTTCCTTAAATATTAAGCCAAAAACCCCTTTCTGTCAACATTAGAGGCTTTATATGTTTTAGTTTATAAAACATATTGTACTTGAAATAAAAATTTAAACCATATAGAATTACAGTTGCATTAGAACAGGTGGTTTATATGATACATGAAGATTTAAGTACTCTACAATTACCATCAAGTAATCTTGAGAAAAAAACAGAAAAATTTGGAAATAATATTGAAAATTCACCTGAATTGATATCCGTAATCATAAATGTGTATAACGGAGAAAAATTTATAGACAAGTGCTTAAAAAGTGTTGTTGAACAAACTTATAAAAATCTTGAAATCATAGTTGTGAATGACGGTTCTACAGATAATACTTTAAATATTGTAAAAACATATAAAGATGAAAGAATTCGAATTATAAATCAAAACAATATGGGGCTTTCTTTATCACGAAATGTTGGAATTGAAAATGCTCATGGTGAATACCTTTTTTTTGTTGATGCTGATGATTTTGTTACTATTGATGTTATTGAATATTTATATGATATTGCAAAGAAAAAAAATGTTTTAATATCTACATGCAAGACTTTAGTTATTAACAACTATAATTATACAATAAATCAAGAACCTGAGAAAATCGAATTATTTACTGCCAGAGAAATGATAAAGAAAATCTTTCTGTCCTTAGATCGAGCTGGTTCATTATGGAACAAACTAATAAAAAAAGAAGTATTCAATGGTATAAGATTTGAAGATAGGGTTATTAATGACGTTGTCGTTGTATACAAACTTTATCTACAAGCCGAAACAATAGCTTTCGGCAGCCGAACAACATATTTTTACCTTAAACATCCTGACAGTATAACATGTCGTGAAACAGAAGAGAGAACAAAGGATTATTATCGAGGAGCCCGAGAACGATATGAATATTTAAAAAAGATTTATCCAAATTTCTGGGAAAATGAGATTTGCATGTATTTTTCGACAACAGATACTTATCTTTTGAGAAATGATAATATTCGACAATTTTTGAAGGTTGAAGGAGCATTAAAATACTATAACAAAATCTTCAAACTTAGAAATATGTTTCACAAGATGAAATTCTCCAATCGAATTAAATATCTTTTATTTAGAATAAGCCCGAACCTATGTCTTAAAATATATAAGTTTTGCACAGAACGATAGAATAATCTTTTTCTGTAATACTGAGAGAATCATAAATTCTTGGTAAAAAGTACTGGGATATGTTTATATCCGTAACATCCTATTGTTTTAAAGAAAAAAAATTCTATATACTCTTTGTTACTGTAAATATTTTTTCTTCTGATACAACTGTTACAGATATTACTATAGGCATTTCAAATGGATTAATAATCCAGAAATTATTCCTTTCTGTCACTCCAAGTGAAAAAAGATAATTATTTGGCGGAAAGCAAGCCTGTGGAATATTATAATACAAAGTCTGCTCTCCTTCATTTAGTTTTAGCTCCGAATCTGGATATAACATGGCAAATGGATTTCCTCCGAAAAAACATCGAAAATAAAAATCCACCCTTGGATTAACTTTTTCAACCCTTGCCTTTAATCTAATTCTGTAGCTCTTTTTATAATCAAGGCATGAAGAAACAATGTTTTCATCTTCATCCACAATATCAATACTTAGCGGAGTGAAATTTTCATTATAGAAAGAGCCATCATTTTTCCATGATGTTGTTAAATCATTACTATCATTTTCTTTCTTGCCAAGATAATAATCAATACATCTATTAATATTATCATCCTGCCTAACAATTCTGCCCTTTTCCAATACAATCCCTTTATTACATAGATTCCTGATCTGTGCCATATTATGACTTACAAACAACACAGTTCTTCCTTGTCCAAAACTTAATTCATTCATTTTCCTAAGTGCCTTTTTCTGGAATGCTACATCTCCTACAGCAAGTACTTCATCAGCAATCAAAATGTCACTGTCTAAATGAGCTGCAACCGCAAAAGCAAGGCGAACGTACATACCGCTTGAATATCGTTTTACCGGAGTATCAATATATGCCCCGATTTCAGAGAATTCAATTATATCGTTGACTTTTTTGTCAATCTCATCATGCTTCATCCCCAGGATCGAACCGTTCATGTAGATGTTCTCACGCCCGGTCATTTCAGGATGAAAGCCTGTTCCTACCTCCAGCAAGCTTGCGATTTTTCCATTAATCTTTATGTTGCCTTCTGTCGGGGTTGTTATCTGGCTAAGAAGTTTTAGAAGTGTTGATTTTCCGGCTCCATTATATCCAATGATTCCAACCCTGTCGCCCTTTTTTATTTCAAAATTCAAGTCCTTTAGTGCCCAGAATCCATCCGCAGACGGATCATACTTGCTTCCGATTTTCGCATGTGGATCATCTTTTCCTCTTATCCGTGACCACCAGGTCTGAATATCACGGAAAAGCGTCCCGTTATTGATTACTCCCAAGCGGTAATATTTAGAAAGGTTTTCGACTTTTATTGCTATGTCATTGTTCATAAATCATTACCTCTATATCAACAAGGAGTGTTTTTCTTGATTGTTTCCGTCTTCGATGTCTAGTGACTATAATCTATTAAGGCAAAAAATAACCTTTCTGTCAACAATTGATGTCTCATGTACTTTAACTATTCAAACATATTTTCCACCCTCATGTACTTGCAATAAAACCTTAAACCATATAAAATTATGGTGGTTGAGGACTTATGGAATATTACTGCATTATGGTCAAGACAGGCTCTGAAGAGGCGTTCAAGGCAGATTTTGAAAAGATTCTTCAGGAATATGATCCAGGTGCCAAACTCATGTTTTTTAAGAAAAAAATGCGTACCTCAAAGAAAATCGAGTACGAGCAGGTGCTTTTCCCAGGGTATATGTTCATGGCAGTCCAGCATCTTGATCCTGGCATGATAAAACAAGCCCATAATAACCGGAATTTCTATCATTTCCTGCCTTCAGACAGGGATATACATCAATTGGAAGGGAAAGACCTTGAATATCTGTCCAATATACGGAAATTCGGCGAAGTCCAGGGCTTTTCCAAGGCATATTTTGACAAGGACATGCGTATTGTGGTAACCGACGGCCCACTGATGGGTTTTTCAGGTAACATCATAAAGGTTAACCGCAAGAGGCAGAGGGTTACGGTCAAGCTAGACTTGTGCAACAGTACATTAAAATTCGACCTTGCATACGACGAGATACAAGGAGTAAAGGAGGATTTATGAAAGGAATAATTCTTGCGGGAGGTTCGGGTACACGTCTGTACCCCATAACAAAGGCTGTTTCCAAGCAGATACTGCCCCTCTATGACAAACCCATGATTTATTACCCGCTCTCCGTACTGATGCTTTCCGGCATACGTGAGGTGCTTATTATTTCGACACCCCGTGACATCGGACTTTTTAAAGAGCTTTTGGGTGACGGTAAATGGCTTGGAATGAAATTTGAATATGCTGTTCAGGACAAACCCAGAGGACTTGCAGACGCATTCATCGTTGGAGAAAAATTCATCGGCGATGACAACGTGGCCCTTGTGCTTGGCGACAACATTTTCTTTGGGCAGGCATTCACTCCCATTCTCCATAACGCCGTATCAAAAATCGAATCTGAAGGCGGCGGAGTCATTTTCGGATACCAGGTAAAGGATCCGACTGCATACGGTGTGGTTGAATTTGACTGCACAAATAAAGTCATTGGAATTGAAGAAAAACCCCAGAATCCAAAATCCAATTGGGCGGTACCTGGCCTTTACTTTTATGACAATTCTGTCATTCAGATTGCAAAAAACGTAAAGCCTTCTGCACGCGGAGAAATTGAGATTACGGCAGTAAACAACGCTTATCTTGAGCAAAAGAAGCTTTCTGTAGAACTTCTTGGACGCGGCATGGCATGGCTAGACACAGGTACATATGACGGACTTATGGAAGCCTCCAACTTCATCATGACCATACAGAAACGCCAGGGACTTTACGTAAGCTGCATAGAGGAAATTGCCTACAGGAACAAATGGATAGACAGGCAGAACCTCCTGGATATGGCGGCAACCTACAAGACTAGCTATGGGGAATACTTGAAATTCATAGCCGGGAGGGTATAAATTTGCCGTTTCAGATAAAAGATTGTCATGCTGACGGTCTCAAAATAGAGGGTCTTTCCGAGCTTACCCCTAGATTATTCAAAGATTCCCGAGGATATATGATTGAATCATACAACGAAAAGGAATTCTTTGACTCTGGACTGACGATGAGGTTCGTTCAGGACAATCAGTCGCTTTCTGTAAAAGGGGTCCTCCGGGGCCTTCATTTTCAAAAACACCACCCCCAGTGGAAACTTGTTCGAGTTGTAAGCGGAAAAGTTTTTGACGTAGCCGTGGATTTAAGGAATGATTCCAAAACATTTGGAAAGGCATTTACCACAATACTGGATTCCGACGTACAAAACCAGATGTACATTCCATGCGGATTTGCACACGGCTTTTACGTACTAAGCGACACTGCCATCTGCGCATACAAGAGCAGCGACTTCTATTATCCCGGTGATGAATCCGGAATCATTTGGAATGACCCGAAACTTGCCATAGGTTGGCCATTCGGACTTCAGGGAGAGAATCCAATCATGTCGGAAAAGGACAAGCATTTGGAAGCTTTTGATCCGTCTGTATCCTACTTCGGCATGGATGGCCAATGGTTACAGAATTAAGGGGGACAGAGAGATGAGAAAGGTATTCATAAACGGAGAGGCTTTCTGCAAGCCCATTACAGGGGTCATTCGGGTTGCCGTTGACATAATAAATGAACTTGACACAATGGTCACAAAGGAAGACGGATTTGTTCTGGTAGTACCCAAAAACACAAATTACCTTCCCGAGCTCAAAAACATAGAAATAAAGGTACTGGATTATGAACTCAAGCGCTTTTACCTGTGGGAACAGATTCCGTTTCAAAAAGCCGTAAGAAAGGAAAAGGCCCTTTCACTTGATTTTTCCAACACATGTCCGCTCATGTCTCCCGGAGTTGAATACCTCCATGACATCTACTGCAAGCTTTATCCGAATGATTACCACGGCCTTAAAGAAAAGCTCATCATGCTCTACAACCTAGTCAACTACAAAAGAATTGTAAAAAAAGCCAAGGCCATAATAGCAGTTTCCGAGTACACAAAAAAGACCATAATTGACACATATCATGTCGACGACGACAGGATTAAGGTAATCTATAACGGATTAAGCCCCGCATACTTGAAGCTTGAGCCAGATTACTCAATCATCCAAAAGCATCCTGAACTCAAGGAAAAAGGCTTTTATTTTACCCTAGGGACCCTTGCCGTACGCAAAAACCTCAAATGGATAGCAGATCATGCACAACTTTATCCCGATGAAACATTTGCCATTTCTGGTGGCATACTCACAAACCTTGTTCCTCCGGAATTGGAAAAACTCAAGACCTTAAAAAACGTCGTCCTTTTGGGATATCTTAGTGATGCGGAAGTCAAGGCAATGATGACAAAATGCAAGGCATTCATCCTGCCATCATATTTCGAGGGATTCGGCATACCCCCTCTGGAAGCCCTTTCATGCGGTTCTCCCATCATCATATCTGACAGGACTTCTCTTCCAGAAATCTACGGAAAAACCGCCCATTACATAGATCCTGACAAAAGTGACGTCAATCTGGATGAACTTCTATCAGAGCCTGTTGAAGATCCAGCCTCCATCCTTGAGCGTTATACAATTCACAATTGTACAAGCCAGCTGCTGGAAGTGATTCAGGCATCAAGGGACTAACACACCACAAATCTCTTAAATGAAATACCACAAATCTCTTAAATAACGAAGAATTAACAGGCACTAAGGGCTTTATTTTTTCTTATTTATATAGTATAATTGAATCATGAAGATAACTGACAGGCTAAAGCAGATTTTCGACATAAAATTCCTGAAGTTTCTCCTTGTCGGTCTTATAAACACTGTCGTAGGTGCGGGAGTAATGTTCCTTTTGTATAACGTCGCGCACTGCGGATACTGGTTTTCAAGCGCCTGTAACTATATAGTTGGTGGAATAGTAAGCTTTTTCTTGAACAAATACTTTACCTTTACAAATCACGAAAAATCCCTTAAACAGATAATCCTCTTTATCTTGAATCTTTTGGTGTGTTACGTAATCTCATACCTTCTTGCAAAAAAAGCCGTATATGCCCTGCTGTCATCACAAAGCGAGAAAATTCGAGACAACATTTCGATGCTCATCGGAATGGGACTTTATACAATACTAAATTATTTCGGTCAAAGACTTTTAGTCTTTGCTGCCAAAGGAAAAAAATGATGAGTGACATTTCTCTTGTAGTTCCATGTTTTAATGAAGAAGAAGCTATTCCTCATTTCTATGAGGAAGCTAACCGCGTATTAAAAGAAATGAATATTTTTGATAATGCAGAATTTGTTTTTGTCGATGACGGGTCATCTGACGGAACTCTGAGAATTCTACAAGAACTTTTCCATAAGGATAAAAGGATTCATTACGTCAGTTTTTCAAGAAATTTCGGAAAAGAAGCGGCTCTTTATGCAGGTCTATTAAAATCAAAAGGACAATACACCGCTATAATGGATGCAGACTTACAGGATCCACCTTCACTTTTACCACAGATGCTATCTGCCATACAGAATGAAGGATATGATTGTGCGGCCACTAGACGCGCAACAAGAAAGAATGAGCCACCAGTTCGCTCTTTCTTTGCTAGGAAATTTTATAAAATCATGGGAAAACTCAGTAATGTACCAGTAGTTGATGGAGCAAGGGATTTCCGGCTTATGACAGAAAAATACAAAAATGCAGTTCTTTCTTTATGTGAGAGAAACCGCTTTACTAAAGGTATCTTCCCCTGGGTTGGCTTTAACACAAAGTGGTTTTCTTATGATAATATTGGACGTGTTGCGGGAAAAACAAAATGGTCGTTTTGGAAGTTGTTTTTGTATTCCATCGATGGAATCATCGGTTTTTCTACAAAACCACTTGCTTTTTCCGCCATTGCAGGCATTCTGGGCATAATTCTTTCGTTTATAATGATTGTTTTCATCATAATCCGACGGCTTGTATTCGGAGATCCTGTACAAGGCTGGGCAAGTCTAGTATGTATAATTCTTTTTGTTAGTGGAGTCCAACTTTTTACAACAGGTATTGCTGGCCTTTATATATCAAAGATATACACAGAAGTTAAACAAAGACCACTTTTTATCATAAAAGAGGAGAAATAATCAGTTTTCAAATTGACAACGAATATTAACAAATCCTATTGAAAAACGTTTGATTAGGGTATAGAATGTAATTAGATATTTTGTTGTTAAAAAAATTTATAGGAATATTATATGGTTACAAAAAGAACAAGAATTATTGGATTTACAGTTTTATTGGCATTTAGTTTGATATTTTTATGTTTAAGTTTTTTCAGTGACTTTTCTTATAATTTATTAGAGAATCTCTTACGGATGAAGATTAATACAGACAGATGGCTTCCAATCATAGGAAAGCTTTTGTTTATCACTTCCTTTATACTCCTTATTTCATCAATTGCAGTTCTTTTTTTCCCCCACATACAGAAATTTTACGAAGAGAAGACTATTCTTTTTTATGCTATTTCATTTTTTCTAATTGCTTTATTATGTCGTTTTGCAGGATTCTCATTTGAATCAGGTGATTATAAAGACTGCTTAAAACCTTGGTTTGATACATTTAAAGAGGGAAGGCTAGAAGCTATGCGTTCTGATGTCGGTGATTATCCTGTAATCTATAAATACTTCATTATTCTTTTCACATTTATTCCAATTAATCCTCTTTATTCATATAAAATTCTTTCAATTATTTTTGATTTCCTTCTTGCAATTTATTCAGGCTTGTTCATTTTGAAAGCAACGGACAGCAAAATAAAAGCATTGTTTGGTTATACTGTAGTTTTGTTTCTTCCAAACTTTATATTAAACAGTGCTGTTTGGGCTCAATGTGATTCTATTTTCTCTTTCTTTTGTTTATTAAGTTGCTATTATCTTTATCTTAATAAAGAAAAGAAATGTATAATTTATTATACAATTGCATTTTGCTTTAAAATTCAATCAGTTTTCTTTCTACCAGTTTTGATTATTTCTTTGATGAAAAAGAAAATTAAAATTAATTCTCTTATTTGGTTTCCAATCGTTTATGTTATAGTTTCCATTCCCTCGATTATTTGTGGAATGTCTCCATTTTACGCATTATTTGGTGCATATCTTAAACAAACAACAAAATATCAATCAATTAGTTTTAATGCACCTAATCTTTACATGATTTTCAATCATGGTTTCTTAGATCAGAATATAAATTTTCTTCTTATAAGTCTCACACTTGCTCTTTGTGCAATTATTGCTTTTATCTTCACTAACGACAAAGATGATAAGCCTAGTAAAATTATTCTTCTTTCATATCTTTTTACGCTCATTGTTCCTTTCACACTTCCGCATATGCATGAAAGATATTTCTTTTTATCAGATGTATTTGCCATTCTTTTTGCTTTTGTTTTTACACAGTATTATTACATATCAATAATTACAATTTTTAGTTCTCTTCCTGGTTTAATAGCTTATTTATTTGGAATCAACAGCAATGTCAATCTAGTTTTTATGGCATATCTCATGTTCACGGGTATTCTTCTCCTGTTCAGAGTATTGCATAAAGAAATTAAATTAGAATCTATAAATCAATGATACTTGATAGTATCAAGATTTGAAATGAAGACAATCATAGAAGAACATCTGAATTACTTTTGTCAGATGTTAGGATTGTTCATATACCTGCATACAGACAATATGCCTGTGTTTATGATCCAAGAACTTGTAAAATAACTTCAAATGAGTTATATTATAAAGGTGGTTACCCCACAATTTAGAGGTTTTGGATGTTTTTATATATAGATCCCGGTACGGGAAGCATGCTTTTTTCCATACTGATAGGAGTCGTAAGTACCCTGTTTTTCTTTGGAAGAAAGATTTTCCTCAATATAAAGTTCATTTTTAGCGGGGGAAAGGCGGAAAAAATAAACAACTCAAAGATTCCATATGTAATTTTTTCGGATCATAAGCGTTACTGGAACGTTTTCAAGCCTATTTGTGACGAATTTGAGAAAAACGGTGTGGATATTTCTTACTGGACCGCAAGCCCTGATGACCCCGCCCTTTCAGAAAAATATGAGCATGTAAAAGCAGAGTTTATCGGTGAAGGCAACAAGGCTTTTGCCCGCCTTAACATGATGAATGCAGGAATTGTGCTAAGTACGACACCTGGATTAGACGTCTATCAATGGAAGCGGAGCCGGAATGTAGACTGGTATGCCCACATAGTTCATATGGCCACCGATATAACCACATACCGTATGCTTGGCTTGGACTTTTATGACGCAGTCTTGGTTTCCGGTCCATATCAGCTGCAGCAGGTAAAGGCTCTTGAAACAAGGAGAAACCTGCCTTCCAAAGAGGTAAAAGTCGTCGGGTGCACCTACATGGATTCCTTAAAGCAAAAGCTTGATTCATCCAAAAGAATCACTGGATCTGATAGAAAAACGGTACTTGTAGCCCCATCCTGGGGAAGCAGCGGAATACTTGCCAAATATGGGGAAAAAATCATTGATGCACTTATTGCAACCGGATATAAGATTATAGTCCGACCCCATCCTCAGTCTTTTACATCAGAAAAAGAAATGCTTGAAAGCCTCATGGAACGTTATCCAGAAACAGAAGCCATAAAATGGAACCGTGACAACGACAACTTCAACGTCCTAAATGAAGCCGACATTCTGATTACAGACTTTTCAGGAATCATCCTTGACTATTCTCTTGTTTTCAATAAACCCGTCATTTTTGCGGATACAACTTTTGACCCGACCCCATATGACGCCGCGTGGATTTCTGAACCTCTATGGATTTTCCAGAACCTTGACAAAATTGGAATAAAGCTTAATGAAGCGGATTTTGGAAACATGAAGGCCATCATTGACTGTGCAATAGACAGTAAAATTCTGCAGTCTGGAAGAGAAGAAGTTAAAGAAGAATGCTGGGCAAACATAGGCAGTTCGGCCAAGACAGTTTTTGACTATCTTACTGCCAAACATGAAGAACTTAATGAAAAAAAATTGAAAAACAATAACATAAATACTCATGAAGGAGAAGAACAATAAATGCCAAAGACAGTATATCTAGGAATTACAGGAGACATCATTCACCCTGGAATTATAAACATCATTAGCGAAGGTGCAAAACTTGGAGAACTTACAATTGGCCTTTTAACGGACAGCGCAATTGTCTCACACAAGAGGCTCCCCTATCTGACCTATGACCAGAGGAAAAAGGTTGTAGAAAACATCAAGGGTGTTGCAAATGTAATCCCGCAGGATGACTGGAGTTATGTTCCAAACATCAAAAAGCTTAAGCCGGACTACATGATTCATGGTGACGACTGGAAGACGAACTACCTTTCCAAAATCCGTGATGAATGCTTTGAGGTAATGAAGGAATGGGGCGGCCAGGTAATTGAAATTCCATACACGCAGGGAATCAATTCCACAGCCCTTGTAGATAATGCAAAGACAATAGGAATTACACCGGACGTACGCCGAGCAACTTTACGCAGGCTTATCGCAGCAAAACCCATCGTTAGGATTATGGAAGCACATTCCGGACTAAGCGGACTTATCGTTGAGCATACGGAAGTGGTTAAAGATGACGGACTTCATTCTTTTGACGGAATGTGGTCATCTTCTCTCACCGACTCCACTTCAAAGGGAAAGCCTGACATTGAGGCCGTGGACTTGACTACCCGACTTCAGTCACTTACAGACATTCTTGAATGCACCACAAAGCCTATAATCTATGACGGAGATACAGGTGACATTCCTGAACACTTTGTATTTACAGTCCGCACACTTGAACGCAACGGAGTCAGTGCCGTCATCATCGAAGACAAAAAGGGACTCAAAAAGAATTCCCTCTTTGGAACTGAGGCTAAGCAGGTACTTGCAACAGAAGAAGAATTCTGCGAGAAAATAAGCGCCGGTAAAAAAGCACAGGTAACAAAGGACTTTATGATAATAGCCCGCATAGAGGAAATCATTGCAGGATACAGTGTTGATGAGGCTATAACAAAAGCCTTTGCTGCAGTCAGGGCTGGAGCAGACGGCGTAATGATTCATTCAAAGGACAAGAGCGGAATGGACATCAAGGAATTCTGCCAGAAGTTCAGGGCCGAATACAAGAACATCCCTATCGTACTTGTTCCTACCACATACAATCAGTTTACGGAAAAAGAACTTTGTGAATGGGGAGCAAACATCATCATCTATGCAAACCACATGCTTCGTGCAAGCTATCCTGCCATGCAAAAGTGTGCGGAAACCATCCTTAAGGCTGAACGTTCGCTTGAGGTCAATGACATCTGTATGCCTATAAAAGAAATACTGGAGTTAATTCCAGGAACAAAATAGATTGTCGGGTCAAGCCCGACAATGACAGCCTTTGTAAGCCGATGATGACGGTCTTTGCAATGCTGACATTGACGGTCTTTGTCATTCCCCGACTTGATCGGGGAATCTTAGATTTTAGGAGATACAAAATTGATACGACCAAGTTATTTTTACGATTTATTGATTAAAAACGGCACGGACTTTTTTGCAGGAGTTCCGGATTCACTTTTGAAAAACCTTTGCGCCTACATTACGGACAACGCACCGGCAGAAAACCACATCATTTCCGCAAACGAAGGAAGTGCGACAGGTCTTGCAACCGGCTATCATCTTGCAACAGGCAAAATCCCGATGATTTACATGCAGAACTCAGGCGAAGGCAATATGGTAAATCCACTTATGTCCATCGCGGATCCTGATGTTTATTCAATTCCGATGCTTATCGTAATAGGATGGCGCGGTGAACCCGGTGTTCACGATGAACCCCAGCACGTAAAGCAGGGAAAGGTTACCTGTGCCATCCTCGACGCCATGAAGGTTCCGTATGAGGTTTTATGTGACAATGAGGCTGACCTTCCCTCACAATTTGACAAGGCATACAAATACATAAGGGAAAACAACGCCCAGTATGCTTTTGTAATCCGCAAGGGCACTTTTGATGAATACAAACTGCAGAACAACATTCCGGTTGAAGGCAAAATGAGCCGGGAGGAAGCCATAGAAAAAATCATGCTTTCCGCTGATGACAGAACGGCCTTTGTGTCTACAACAGGAATGATAAGCCGTGAGCTGTATGAGCTACGAGACAAGCACAACATGGCTCACGACAGGGATTTCCTTACAGTCGGAGGAATGGGACACGCAAGCCAGATTGCCCTTTCCATCGCCCTCCAGAAAAAAGACAGGCAGGTTTTCTGTCTGGACGGTGACGGAGCAAGCATCATGCAGATGGGTGGAATGGCTACAATCGGAAGCAGGAAGCCGGCAAACTACGTTCACTTTGTCCTGAACAACGGAGCACATGATTCTGTCGGAGGACAGCCCACAGTCGGCCGTCAGATTGATTTTTGCGAGATTGCGGAAGGATGCGGCTATGATAATGTTGTAAAAGTTTCAACCCCAGAGGAACTTGATGCAGTCCTTGGTGATTCTGAAACAAGGGAAAAGCTCACTTTTGTAGAGGTTCTTGTGACAAAAGGCGCAAGAAAGGATTTGGGGCGGCCAAAATCCACTCCAATTGAAAATAAAATCGCACTGATGGAATTCTTGAACAAATAGGCGGTGAAAAAATGATTAAACAGGCAGTTATTGTTGCGGGCGGACTTGGAGCCCGTTTTGGAGACAGGACAAAGGAAATGCCCAAGGGCTTTATTGAAATTGACAGTGTTGCAATGGTTGAACGTTCGGTTCAAAAGCTGATTGCAGCAGGAATCGAAGAAATCATAATCGGAACCGGTCACTGCTCTGAATACTATGATGAACTTGCAAAAAAATATCACATCATAAAAACCGTCCGGAATGACAATTATGAAAACACAAGCAGCATGGGAACCCTTGCAGTTTGTGCCCCTCATGTAAAAGGTGATTTTCTCCTTCTTGAAAGCGATTTGATTTATGATGCCGTGGGACTAAAGGTACTTCAGAATGACGAACGGAGCAACGTAATCCTTGCAAGCGGAAAGTCCAACAGCCACGATGAAGTTTATCTCGATGCAGATGACAACGGAATCCTGAACAATGTAAGCAAGGACAAATCAGTCATTCCAAATCCCGCAGGAGAACTTGTGGGAATAACAAAGCTTACGAAAGCCTGCCTTGACAAGATGGTTTCATATTACACTAGCGACAAGTCACTTTTAAAGCTTGACTACGAAAACGCACTCAAGCAGGTCAGTCTTGATGGAGAGCCGGTTTACGTTCATAAGGTTGAATGGTATGCATGGACGGAAATAGATGATGAAAGCATGCTTGACCGTGCCATGACTCAGATATGGCCTAGAATAAAGGAAAACGAGTCTTTGCAGGCTATCCGTCGTGAGGTTCTCCTGAATCCAGGTCCATCCACAACAACAGACAGCGTAAAATACGCCCAGGTAGTTGCTGACATCTGCCCCCGCGAGCTTGAATTCGGAAACCTGATGGAAGAAGTTGCGGAAGGACTTACGGAAGTCTGCGCTGATCCCAAAGAATATGTTTCCATAATGTTCGGATGTTCTGGTACCGGCGCTGACGAGGCAATGGTAAGCTCATGTGTTCCACCGGACGGTAAGCTTCTTGTGGTTGACAACGGTTCCTATGGAGCCCGACTTGCAAAAATCGCCAGCGTCTACAAAATCGACATGGATGTCTTCAAGTCATCAACTTACGAGCCCATTGACCTTACCGCACTCGAAAAGCAGATGCAGTCAAAGAAATACACCACATTTGCAATCGTATATCACGAGACGACTACAGGCCTTATGAACGACCTTTCCGTCATCTGTCCCATGGCAAAGAAATACGGCATGACCACAATCTGTGACATCGTAAGTGCCTATGGTGGAATGCCCATTGACCTTGGCTCACTTGGCATTGATTTTGCAACAAGCACCTCAAACAAGCATATCGGCGGTATGGCAGGAGTTGGATTTGTCGTCTGCAAGAAATCAGAGCTTTTAAAGCAGAAAGACTGGCCCATGAGGAACTACTACCTGAACCTTTATGACCAGTACAAATACTTCTTGGAGACTAAGCAGACCCGCTTTACCCCTCCAGTTCAGACTTTCTACGCCCTGCGTCAGGCAATCATAGAGACTAGGGTTGAAACTGTGGAAAAACGCTTTGAACGCTTTACCGCCTGCTGGGAGATTCTTGTAAAGGCCCTTGATGAAATCGGACTCAAGATGCTGGTTGACAGGAAATACCAGAGCCACTTCATCACGGCAATTCTGATTCCTGAAACCCCGAAATACAGCTTCAATGCCCTCCACGATTACGCAAAATCATTCGGCTTCACGATTTACCCGGGAAAACTCGGCAACATCGACACCTTCCGCATCGCAAACATGGGAGACATCAAGCCAGAGGAAATGGCCCACTTTACCTGCGTCCTGCGTGATTACATGCATTCAATCGGGGTGTGCTGACAGTGGAAATTGTTGCATAAAGCCTTAAAATTCGTTATAATATGAAGAATTAGAGTTACCATTACGGTTTAAGGATTGAAGATGGGGCATTTTCTCTATACGGTGGTCATTTATCCACTTTACATGATTATAGAACTTATTTACTCCATAGTTTACCGACTGACGGATAACGAAGGTTTGTCTGTCATTGCTGTAAGCGTCGGAATTACTCTGCTTTGCCTGCCCCTATATGCCGTAGCCGAAAAATGGCAGGAAATTGAACGCAATAAACAGGCTCAAATGAAAGCCGGTTTGGGCATGATAAAAAATGCTTTTACAGGTGATGAGCGATATATGATAACTAATGCCTACTATAGAGAGAACAATTACTCACCTATTATGGCTCTTCGCTCATCGTTTGGAATTCTTATCCAAATTCCTTTTTTTCTTGCCGCTTATAATTTTCTTTCGAATCTTGAATCATTAATAGGTGTCTCTTTTCTTTTTATCCATGACATGGGGGAACCTGACGCACTTTTTTCTATAGGCTCTTTCCAGATCAATATTTTGCCCATCGCCATGACTTTGATTAACATGGTTTCCGGTGCAATCTATACAAAAGGTCATTCCCTAAGGGAAAAAGTCCAGGTTTATGGAATGGCTTTAGTTTTCCTCGTTATTCTGTATAATTCCCCTTCTGGCCTTGTCCTTTACTGGACCATGAACAATGTATTCAGCATGGTTAAAAATATCTTCTACAAATTTAAAAATCCCATCAAAGTATTCTGGATTTCTTGCCTAGCCATAAGCATCTGTCTTTTAATTATTGCATTTATAAGCACTACTTTAGCTTATGAAGGTTTATTTGTTTTCTTAGTACTTTTTATAGCTTTACTACCATTACTTGTCAAAGGTGTTTCAAAACTTTTAGATACAAGACTCAGCTCTTTTGTTGAAAACCGAGGACAAAAAAATATCATTTTCTTTAGCTCCTGCATCCTCCTTTTCGTTCTTACAGGACTTGCCATACCAACTTCATTGATGGCATCCTCACCGGCAGAATTTGCCGAAATAGGAAACCATCCTAACCCCATGTGGTACGTCTTTAATACAGCCTTACAGTCAGCTGGACTTTTTGTATTCTGGCCTTTATGCATTTATTTCCTGTTCAATAAGCGAGTAAAAACCATTTTTTCCTTGTTTATGACGATTCTCGCTTTCATCTTCCTTGCAAATACATATATATTTATGCTTTCTTACGGCGATATTTCAACTTCGCTTGTATTTCTGGATGCAGCAGATTTTAAGACATTTTCCCCAATATCTATTTTAAATATTCTTGCCATTCTCTGTATTTTCATATTAGTTACTTTTTTTATCCCTATAAAAAAGGGAAAAGTTTTCTCTTATTTGCTTTCAATTCTTGCCCTAACATTAACAGCTATCTCATTTGTCAACTCAAGCAGGATACTATCTACATACAAAGAGTATAAGTCACACTCAGAAACAGCCAGCAATCAATCCATCAATCCGATCTTTCATTTGTCAAAAGACAAGCCAAATGTCATACTCATAATGCTTGATAAAGCATCTAATCATTATGTCACATCAATATTTGATGAAAGCAAAAAAGTTTCTGATGCCTTTACTGGCTTTACTCTTTATCCAAATACAATTTCTTTTAACGGACATACTTTACAAGGAGCTCCTGGTATTTGGGGAGGTTATGAGTATACTCCGTATGAGATGAATAAAAAAAGTTCTGAAACATTAAAAGACAAAAACAACCAGGCTATTCTCATGCTTCCACGAATATTCTCAGAGGAAAAGAATTATTCAGCAACAATAACAGATCCTTCCTGGGCAAATTACAGTCAAACAAATATCTGTGACCTTACATTCCTTGATGAATATCCGAAAATTAAAGGCTATAGAACTATCGGCACTTATACTGATTATTGGTTAAAAAAATACAATAAAAAAGGAGAACTTCTAGACAATTCGGAATATATCTTGAGCCGAAATCTTTTATTTTTTAGCTTTTTCAGGGAATTCCCAATTTGTCTTAGGGAGTTTCTATACAAAAAAGGAAAATACTGGTCAAGCAATGAGGATGCCGTACACTCCAAAATCATACTTGACAACTACAGTACACTCGATCTTCTCCCCGAATTAACAGATTTCAACAATGAAAACGATGGATCATATATTTGTATGGTAAATGAGCTTACACATAATGATCAGTTTATGCAAGCCCCTGACTACACGCCAGTTTCTGAAGTTACAGATTATGGGAAATCAAGATTCCGTGATAATTCAGATTATCACACTATGGCTGCATCTTTTTCACTTCTTTCGAAATGGTTTGATTACCTTAAAGAAAATAATGTTTATGACAACACAAGAATTATACTTGTTGCAGACCACGGTAGCCAATATGAAGAAGATTGTTTTGATGATGATTCTTCAAATAAAGTTTCTGTCGGAAGGGGGAGATATCATCCTCTTTTGATGTTCAAAGATTTCAATACTGATGGAAAATTAAATGAAGACATGACTTTTATGACAACGGCAGATGTTCCAACCTTACTTTTAAATGGTCTTATTGAATCTCCAATTAATCCTTTCACAAATAAACAAGTTCCACTAGACACCACCGACATCAAGAATAAAGGCGTCATAATAAGTACCGATAGCAAACACAAACCGGAATATCACAATCAATATACATTTGATGTTGATGATGGAGATTGGTGGCTTGTAAAAGATGATATTTTCCAAAGTAAGAATTGGACAAAAGCAGCTCCAACTTCTAAGGACAAATAGAATGAAATATGAATGTATTGTGATTAATGGTAAATTCCTTGAACAAAAACTCACTGGCGTACAGAGATTTGCACTTGAGCTTACAAAAGCTCTTGATTCAAAAGCTAGTTCTTTACCATTAAAACTCATTCTTGCAATTTCACCGAAGGCAGACAAATACAACATTCCTCCTCTTAAAAACATTCAAGTAGAAACAATAGGTTTTGGTAAAGGAGTTTTTTGGGAACAGATATGTCTTTCTTCTTTCATTCGCAAAATGAAAGCCTTAGGACTTCATTTTTGCAATGCAGTACCTGTCTTTGCACCAAAAGGAATTGCTGTTTTGCATGACATCAGCTACAAAGTCAATCCATCTTTTTTTACCACATTCAAACATAAAATTATTCGTATTTGGCATTTGATGCAGTATAAAGCCTGTGTTTCTCATTCCCTTGTCCTTTTGACTGTCAGTGAATTCAGCAAAAAACAGATTTGTCATACATACAAAATCAATCCAGAAAAGATTACAGTCGTTTATAACGGCTGGCAGCATTTTAACACGACAGCAGATGATTCCTTACTTGAAAAATATCCATTCCTACAAAAAGGTGAATATTATTACAGCATGGCAACCCTTGCAAAAAACAAGAATTTAAAATGGATTATTGAATGTGCTAGGAATAATCAGGATTCTGATTTTGCCATAGCAGGTTTGCTTGACCTAAAAAAACATGGTGTTTCCCTTGAAAATGATTCCGTTTCTAATAACATACATTATCTTGGATATGTCACTGATGAAGATGCCCGCTCTTTGATGAAAAACTGTAAGGCTTTTATTTTTCCTTCATTATACGAAGGCTTTGGTATTCCACCTCTTGAGGCACTTGCAATGGGATCGAAGGTCATTTGTTCAAATTCTACATGTCTCCCAGAGATTTTCGGGAAAAGCGTACATTACATTAATCCTAACGATCCTAATGTAAATCTGGATCAATTACTTCAAGAAAAAACAGACGATGCAGAACTTGCCCTTTCAAAATACAGCTGGAAAAACACATCTTCCAAAACAATTGAAGTAATAAATAAACTTTTGGTAACTCGAGGAGAAGAAAAATAATGGCAAACTTTTTATATACTATAATAATTTATCCACTCTATACAATAATTGAAGTCATTTACATGTTTGCCATGAAAGTTACTGACAATAAGGGACTTTCCGTTATTGCAGTCAGTGTGGGAATAACACTATTGTGCCTCCCCCTTTATGCTGTTGCCGAAAAATGGCAAGAAGTTGAACGTAATAAACAAGCACAAATGAAAGGTTATCTTAAAAGGATTAAAGAGACTTTTACCGGTGATGAACGCTATATGATGACCACAGCCTATTATAAAGAAAATAATTATTCCCCGATTATGAGCCTTCGTTCTTCTTTCGGACTTTTGATTCAGATTCCTTTTTTCATAGCCGCCTACACTTTCCTTTCTCACCTTGAATCTCTAAATGGTGTTTCTTTCCTTTTTATTCGTGACATGGGACATCCAGACGCTTTATTTTCTATAGGTTCTTTCCAGATCAACATTCTTCCCATCGCAATGACATTAATCAACATGATTTCTGGAGCTATTTATACTAAGGGACATTCTGTAAGGGAAAAAATACAGGTTTATGGAATGGCTTTGATTTTTCTGGTTATACTCTATAATTCTCCTGCAGGACTTGTCCTTTATTGGACTATGAACAATGTCTTTAGCATGATAAAAAATATTTTCTACAAATTCAAGAAACCTCTCAAGGCTTTTTGGCTTTTTTGTTGCATCGTTTCATGTCTTGCCCTTATTTATATTCTATTCATTTTCAAGACAAAAACCGCATATAAGGGTATATTTACAATAATAGTCCTACTGATTTTTATCGCGCCGTTATTGGTAAAAGCGGTTCAAAAACTTCTTGATACTAGATTCAAGAGCCTTACGGAAAGCAAATCTGCCCGCCATGGTGTTTTTTTGGCATCCATACTTGTACTTTTCATTCTTTCTGGGCTGACAATTCCATCCTCTTTGATGGCATCTTCTCCAACAGAGTTTGCAGGAATTGGCAATCATCCTAATCCCATCTGGTACATATTTAATACAACCTTGCAGTCTGCAGGCTTATTTCTTTTCTGGTTTGTATGCATCTACTTTCTGTTCAACAATAGAATTCAAACCATACTTGCCGTTATTTCATCAATCTTAGCCCTATCAGCCTTGTTGAATACTTACATCTTCATGCCTTCTTATGGCGACATATCATATTCACTTGCATTCCTGAACGCAGTTAACTTTAGAACCTTTTCTTCTTATGCAATACTAAATCTGCTGTCTCTACTACTCCTCACCGTTCTTGTAGTTCTATTTGTTCATTTAACAAAAGGAAAAGTGTTTACATATACATTTACAATTTTGAGCCTTGCACTTACCGCAATATCAGCATACAATATATTTTCAATTCAAAAATCATATATTGCCTATAAAGACAATTCTGAGGTAAATGCCGTTTCCAATGTATCACCCATCTACCATTTTTCTAAAACCGGCAAAAATGTCCTTCTTATCATGCTTGACAGGGCTCAATGCAATTATGTACAGGAAATAATGAAAGAAAGCCCTGATCTCCTGTCTTCATTCTCAGGATTTACACTATATCCTAATACAGTATCTTTTAATGGACATACACTTCAGGCAGCTCCTGCAATTTGGGGTGGCTATGAATATACACCATTAGAAATGAATAAAAGGGATGATGTCCCTCTTAAGGATAAAAACAACGAATCCCTTCTCATGATGCCAAGATTATTCAGCGAGGACTTGGATTTTAATGTCACCATAACGGATCCTTCGTGGGCAAATTATAGTGCAATTTGTGATCTATCTTTTCTTGAGCCTTACCCAAAAATCAACGGATATAAAACTATTGGCGGATATACAGATTACTGGCTAAAAAAACAAAATGGAAATGAGATTACTGATTATTCGGAAGACATTCTTAAACGAAACTTATTCTTTTTCAGTTTATTTAGGGAAATTCCAGTTTGTTTTCGCGAAATACTGTATTACAAGGGAAAATACTGGTCAAGCAATGATAAACTTCAGGATAACAAACTTATAATGGACAATTATACAGCTCTTGCAGTATTACAGGATTTAACATCTTTTGATGGAAATGCAAATGGTTCTTACACATGTATTGTAAACGAACTTACTCATGAGAATTATTACTTTGAAGCACCTGATTATATCCCAGTAAAGAATGTCATAAATCATGGTACTTCAAAATATAAAGATTTTGGAGATTATCACACACAAATTGCTGCATTTAAGATGGTAGGAAAATGGTTTGATTTTCTAAAAGAAAACGGCATTTATGATAATACCAGAATCATTGTTGTTTCTGATCATGGGAACTATGGAATTGAAGAAGGATTTGAAAAAGATGATGACCTCGATAATAAAGTTGCAGATACAAACTATTCTGGACGAGGACATTATCATCCTCTTTTATTGTTCAAAGATTTTAACACATTAAATAATGAACTCCTTATAGACGACACTTTTATGACAAATGCAGATGTACTTTCATTACTTTTAAAAGATCTTATTCAAAAACCTGTTAACCCCTTTACGAAAAAAGAAATTCCAATTAACACAATTCTGCAAAAGCAAAATGGAGTCATAATCAGTACAAGTGACAAACACCAGCCGGCTTATAATGGAAAATTTAAATATACGATAGGCGAAGATAATTGGTGGCTAGTTAAGGACAATATTTTTAAAAGCGATAATTGGTCTCAAGTAAAACCTGATTTGGAGGAATAATTTATGAACTTTTTATATATAGATCCTGGAACAGGAAGCATGCTCTTTTCTATTCTAATTGGGGCTGCTGCAACTTTGTTTTTTCTTGTAAAGGCATTATGGCTTAAGATAAAAGTGTTCTTTTCTGGTAAGAAAAGTGGCGTTGAAATGGATGCTTCTTACAAACCCTATGTCATATATAACGAGGGGAAACAGTACCTTAATCTTTTCAGGCCAATAGTTGAAGAGTTTGAAAGAAGAAAAGTAAACCTTTCTTATCTGACATCGATTAAAGATGATCCTATTTTTGAAGAAAAACTTGAATATGTTAAATCAGAATACATAGGCGAAGGGAATGCGGCTTATGCCAAACTTAACATGCTAAGTGCCGGAATAGTATTAATGACTACTCCAGGATTAAATGTATATCAGTTAAAAAGAAGCCGTCGAGTAAAGTATTATGCAAACATCATTCATGGTGCCAGTGATCCAACCATGATGAGGCTATTTGCCCTTGATTTTTTTGATGCAGTACTTCTTACAGGCGAATATCAGATAAAGGACATCCGTTATCTTGAGGATCAGAGGGGAATTACTAAAAAAGAACTCATTGTTGTAGGCTGTCCTTATTTGGATGCCCTTAAAGAAAAAATTGATTCTATTCCAAGTGAAAATGATCATAAGTTTACCGTTCTTGTTTCCCCCAGCTGGGGACCAAGTGCCCTTCTTTCCAAATATGGTGAAAAACTTCTGGATCCACTTGTTGATTCCGGCTTTAACATCATCATCCGCCCACATCCACAGTCAAGAAAAACTGAAAATCAAGTTTTGGAACGAATAACTGAAAAATATAGAACCTGTGAAAATATTGAATGGGATTATGCAAGTGACAACATTTATTCCATGAAGAAATCCGATATAATGATTTCTGATTTTTCCGGCATCATCTATGACTATACCTTCCTATGTGACAAACCAGTCATATATGTAAATGCGGAACTAAATCTTAAGCCATATGATGCTTATGACCTTCCAAATAATGGTAAAACCATATGGCAGTTTGAAGTCCTAAGAAAAATAGGCATAGAATTGAAGGAAGAAAACTTTTTAAACATAAAGGAAATCATTCAAAATGCCAGTGACAGCGACGAGCTGTCAAAAGCAAGAAATAGTGCAAAGAATGAAGCTTGGATGCATATGGGGGAATCTGCCAAGTTGACAGTTGATTATATGCTTGGTAAAATTGCTAACAACTCAAAAGAAAAGGAAGAAACAAATGATTAACTTTACAGTTGGTCCTGTACAAATGGATGATGAAACTCGGAACCTTGGATATGAACAAATTCCATACTTTAGAACTCCAGAATTTTCTTCCATAATGAAAGAAAATGAAAGGCTTTTATGTTCTTTTTTTGATGCACCTGATAATTCCAGGGTCATTTTCATGACTGGCTCCGGTACGGCATCCATGGAAGGTGGGGTAATCAATTTCTTTACAAAAGAAGATAAAGTTTTAGTGGTTAACGGTGGAAGTTTCGGACAGCGTCTTATAGAACTATGTGAAATTCATGAAATACCTTTTACAGAAATAAAACTTGATTACGGAAAACCGTTGACAGAAAAACATCTTTCTCAATTTATTGGAAAAGGTTACACAGGTTTTTTAGTTCAATTATGCGAAACATCTACCGGTGTACTATATGACATGGAATTGATTGGTGATTTCTGTAATGCCAATGGTCTTTTTCTCTTTGTAGATGCCGTTAGTGGTTTTATGGCAGATACTTTTTCCATGAAGAAAATGCATGTAAACGCCGCCATTACAGGAAGCCAAAAAGCCCTCTCCCTTCCTCCCTCAATGAGTTTTACAGTTTTAGATGAAACAGCCATTGAAAAATGTAAAAAAAATGACATCAATACTTTATATTTTAATTATCCTCTATATCTTAAAAACGGTGACCGCGGTCAAACGCCTTTTACCCCAGCAGTAGGAACTCTTCTTCAATTAAATGAAAAATTGAGACGCATTGAAAAATCTGGTGGAATTATAGTTCAAAACAAAATTGCATCTGAACGTGCAGAATATTTTAGAAAAGCAATTACCAGTCTCCCTTTCAAAATTTTTACAGACAAAGATAGTTCCTCAAATTGTGTTACGGCGCTTTGTCCAACAAATCCAGGTATAAGTGCATATGAAATATTTGAAATTTTAAAAGATGAATATGGTATATGGATTTGTCCCAATGCTGGTGACCTGGCAGAAAGAGTTTTCCGTGTTGGCCACATAGGCAGCATAAAAAATGAAGAAATAGATAAATTGGTTGAATCTTTCAAGGATTTAGTTAAGAGAGGATTAATATGATAGCAGGAAAAACAGTTGTATACACAAGCGGAACCTTTGACATGCTCCATGCAAACCACATCAAAATGATTGAATATGCCAGATCTCTTGGGGATATTCTTATTGTAGGCGTAAACACAGATGAATTGGTTGCAAGTTATAAATCCACTCCCATCATTCCATTTGATGAAAGAATTGCCTTGGTTAAAGCACTAAAATATCCCGATATAGTGATTCCACAACACTCGCTAAATCATGCAGATAAAGTGGAAAAACTTAATTTTGATGTTTTTGTAGTTGGAGATGACTGGGCCGGTAAATATGATTATCTTAAGGAACAGGGTGTTGACGTAGTCTATTTTCCTTATGGAAGTGGAATCAGCAGTTCTAGCCTAAAGCAGCGTATCTACGAGAATTATGAGCAAATGAAAAAGAAAGCCGACAGCCATTTTCCTTTTGATGCTGAAACATGATGTATAATAAAAAAACTTATAGACTTTTTTTTATCGAAGGAAATATAATGCATTTTATGAAAAGAATCGTTTTTTCCATATTATTATTTATTCTCTTTTTTTTTGATTTTCCTGTTTTATCTGCTGAAAATTCAGAATTCGCTGATACACAACCCGTAGACATCTCTATTGAAAACTCAGATAATAAAGAACTTATTAACACAGGTTTATCTTTTAATCAAGATGTTTATTCTCCAAGTTTTAAAGATTATTTGTTATCATGTTTAATTACACAGTTTGACAATATAATGCTATCTTTTTATAATAGGACTATTGATCCAAAGCCATACGCAAATATTGATTTGGAAATTATTTATCATAATATCACAAATCCCTGGGTATGGGATAATGATGAATTCAGCATAAATCAAATGGGACATCCTTATCAAGGTTCAATGTATCACCAAGGTGCAAGATCTAATGGTTTAAATTTTTATGAGTCTCTTGCCGTAACAACTTTTGGTTCTCTTACATGGGAATTGTTGATGGAGAATGAAACTCCTTCATTTAATGATTTAATAATAACATCCCTACAGGGATCTTTTTTTGGAGAAGTTTTACATCGGTTATATCTTGACACAACAGGAAAAATTCCTTTCTTTCCAGCTTTAATAGCCCCTCAATCTGCTCTTAATCATTTTATAACAGGTAAAACTTTCCCAAAAAAGTCTTTGAGTCATATCCTTGAGTTTTCTATAGGTGTTGGAACTGGCCTATATAATAATACTATATCTCAAGCAGCTAATGGAAACATTTTTAATACTTCAAATACACCCCAAATCGATCTTTATGGTAGATTAAAATATGGAGATATCTATAAATCTTCTACTTTTATTCCATTTGAATCATTTTCAGTAGAAGCATTAGGAGCCCTTAATTTTCCCATTAATTACTTACTCTTTATGAGTGCAGATGGTACTTTATTATCTTTAATACCTATCTTTAATACTGCAACTGTCTTTTCCTTAAACTTGATTTACCAATATTACTTTACATTTCAAGAAATTAACTTTTCAAATAATGCTCTAGGTGCTACAATCCAGCAGAAAATAGATGTAAATGACGACACTTCTATTGAATGGAAAGAACAGTTTCAATTCGCTTTTCTGGCGGGATATGACTGTCATTATCTGTTAGTTGAAGACAAAAGGTCTGATCCTTTCGACAATGAACAGAGGCTTTATGACTTGGGTATTGGAGTGGGAAACAATGCAAGTTTCACATTTAAAAACCCAACGATTGGTAATTTTAAATTAGAAGCTTATGCAGGCATCTTCAAGACAATTCCTGTATCAGTCCAGACGGAAGGTTCTGATGGTTTTTCTGCGGTTGAATATGTCTCGGTTGATTATGAGCATAAAATCTATAAGAATCTTTCTTTTGCTATCAACTCTCTTTTCTACTTCAGGCAGGCTGTTTACGATGACTTGAAGAATTACACGCAGTTTGCAAACGACACATCTGTGTTTGTCAGATATAACTTCCTCTAATGCTTGCTCTTTCGGAAGCTGAAAAAACTGTGGCCGAAGTAGTTGCAGACAAACGACACATTCAATCCGATGATGTGTGCGGCAAGTTCGATCAGGTTCTTTGAATCATTGGGGAAGCACTTGAACAAAATGAAGTGTGCCAGCGTTGAAAAGATGAAGGTTGCAATGAATCCGACCATCGAGACCATCATGAAGCGCCAGAAAGATTTCCAGGTAAAATGATGGGGGCTTCCTTCAACATGAAAGACAAAAAGCGCGGAAAGTATGTAATTGATTACGGCTCCAACAAAATAGGCTATGATGACGCTTATATGAAAATCCATTACATGAGAAAGCAGCCATCTGACAAATATGTTTATGATTGCACTGAAAGTTGCGGTTCCTGAATATTTTCCAATCTGCTTTGCCCTCTTTTTAATTGACCCCATGAACTCTCCTATACGTTTCCTTCTTCTGTCGGTGCAAAACCGTCTTCTATCATCTGAAGCATGAACGGAACTATCTCTGGGTCAAACTGAGTTCCAGCACAGTCAACCAATTCTTTTTTAACCTTGTTGATGTCGATTTTATCACGGTAACAACGGTTGCTTGTCATTGCGTCAAAACAGTCTGCGACACAAATAATTCTTGACAGATATGGAATGGCCTTTCCCTTCAGCTGATCCGGATATCCGTTTCCGTCATAACGCTCGTGGTGATGGCGTACTATTGTCTCGATGTCGGGTATATATGGGAAACCGCGGAATATGTCAGATCCGATTGTCGTATGACTTTGAATGACCTTCCTTTCTTCATCAGTAAGCTTTCCGGGTTTATGGAGTATGCTGTCCGGGATTCCGACTTTTCCAACATCATGAAGAATTGCACAGTAATATACTATTTCCTGCTCTGACTCGCTCAATTCCATTCGTTTGGCAAGTTCCATGGAATAAATGGCAACCCTAAGCGAATGTCCCTTTGTATATGAATCCTTTGCTTCGATAGTATTGGCAAAAAGCAAAAGAGTTTTCTCGATGAATTCCTTGTCTTTCCTTTCGCGCGTGCGGTATTCACCCAGCCTTATGTAAATCGTAATCAACACAGAAATCATTGAAACCGCAAATGTAAAAAGGAAAACCTGTATTACACGGACTGCGGGAATCCTGTCAACCAAAATGTGCGGTGTATATTCAAAATTAAGTGGAACACTTTCCGGGTAGAACAGCTTGGACGTATACATGATGCAGCCGAATGTCCTGTGTGACATGGGTTCAACAGTATAATCAGACTCATAGATCTGGGCGTTGGCTTCCTCCCCCCGATGCGGTTCCGTGACAGAAAGGGTGTCTCCATCAACGGTATAAATTCCATTCCACGGATTTTCGTCTATCCAGAACTTTCCCTTGATTTTTATGGACATCTTCCAGTCGGTTATGGCAGTGTATTCCCTGAGGCTTTCTATTTTTCCGTCATACTGTCCGCCGATTGTCACGCCATCAGACTCATACCACTGTTTGTCCGGATTCCTGAGGAATGAAACCTCAACGTCAGAACCTTCCGTATGACCGTTAACCAGTACAAGAGACCTCTTTTCCTTGTATATTCCATAATGCCTTAAAAGCGTAACTCCCAATAACAGTAAAACTGTCAGCAACAACATTGTAAGAGGTATCAGATAGGGATTACGTTTTTTTGCATTTTCTTTCATCATCACATCCTGTCCAAATATGGAATAAGAAGAAGATCCATGGCATTTTTCATCACTGTCAAAGTTGTTTTTGCCAGCTGAAGCCTAGCCTGTGCCAGAGTTTTTTCATCCTGTGCGATTGCAAGTATGGAACAGTCACGGTAAAAGGAACTGAACGCCTTGCTGAGGTCATAAAGATATACGGCCACAAGACTTGGATCCAGGTCGTTTGCAGATTTTTCGATTATAGACGGATATCTTTCCAGAGTCTTTATCAATTCCCATTCGCTTTCGTGAGTCAGGAGCTTTAATGAGTCCTCGCTTGAATCTGGAACAAGACCCTGTTCTTCTGTTTTCCTTAAGATTGAGGAAATGCGCGCACCCATGTACTGGAGGTATGGTCCCGTGTTGCCGTTGAACGAAAGGCTTTCCTCAGGGTTAAAGAGCATGTCCTTTATCGGAGTAACCTGAAGAAGATAATAATGCAGGGCAGAAAGGGCAACTTTTTCCGCAACATCATCCGCATCACCGACTTCCTCGTCACGTCCCCTCTCGTTGATTGCCTTAAGGGCATCGGCATGCAGGCTGTCCAAAAGGTCATCTGCATCCACGACAGTTCCCTCACGGCTCTTCATGCGTCCAGACGGAAGGTTTACAAGGCCATAGCTCAAGTGATAGAGCTTTTCCGCCCAATCAAATCCCAACTTCCTCAAGATGTAAAACAATACCTTAAAGTGATAAATCTGCTCGCTTGCAACAACATAGACCATCTGGTTGTACTGCCAGTCGTCATGTCTCTTGATTGCGGTTCCAAGGTCCTGGGTTATGTAAACTGAGGTTCCGTCCTTCCTCAACAATACCTTGCTCTGGTTGTTTCCGTCACGGTCTTTTCCAACGGCTTCCGTTATGTCAATCCTTACCGAGCCGTCATCTGCCCTGTAGAAGATTCCCCTGTCAAGTCCGTCCTGAATCATTTCCTTTCCAAGAAGGTAAGTGTCGCTTTCAAAGTAGAGCTTTTCAAAATCAACCCCGGTCCTGGCATAGGTTTCCTTTACGCCATTTAACGTCCAGTCATTCATCTTCTGCCACAGGGCGCGGACCTCAGGATCTCCGTTTTCCCATTTTACGAGCATTTCCTCGGCTTCCTGTGCGGCCTCAGGGTGTTCCTTGGAATATTTGTCGAATTCCACATAACACTGGCCTACAAAATGATCTCCCTTTATGCCGAGGCTTTCAGGGGTGTCGTTGTTTTGTTCATGGAACAGCTTGTATGCCAGCATTGACTTGCAGATGTGGACTCCGCGGTTGTTGATGATGTTCGTGCGGAAAACCTCTGCGCCGGCTTTTTTAAGTATGCGGCTTACGGATTCACCAAGGGCATCGTTCCTCATGTGTCCCAGATGAAGCGGCTTGTTTGTGTTTGGAGATGAATATTCGACCATGACCTTGCGGCCCTTAAGGAATTTTTCCCCATCCGGATTGAATGAACCGTATTCGTCTCCCTGGCTTTCAATTTTTTTGAGGATGGAAACGACAGAATTTGCCTTGTTAAGCTTAACGTTGATGTAAGGTCCAGCGGCAAGAAAAGTTCCGAAGCTCTGGTCTGCGTTACGGTTGATTACCTCAAGAATTCCCTTTGCAATCTGAGGGGGTGCCATCCTGAATGACTTGGCAAGAACAAAAAGAGGTATTCCAAGGTCTCCCATCTCCGGCTTTGGAGGATTTTCCACATGCAGCTTATCCTCAGTTACAGGTTCAGCCTCTATGCCTTTTTCCTGAACGTAAGTCTTTATCGCTTCTGCAACTATATTCCTAAACAATGCCTTATTATCTGCCATTACAATTCTCCAAAAGATTTGGATTAAATTATACTTTAAATAAGAAAAAAATTCAACTTCAAGAAATCATATCAAGGAATTCTTTTTCATTGATGACTGAAATCCCCAGTTCAGCAGCCTTTTTGTTTTTTGAAGATCCGCTTGAGGTATCATTCGTAACAAGGTAGGAAAGTCCCTTTACCACAGACGTCTTTACAAAACCGCCCTTGGATTTTACCAGGTTCTGTGCATCTGCCCTCTTCATGCTGACAAGTTCGCCGGTAAAGCAAAAGGATTTTCCCTCCAGGACTCCACCGGTTTTCTGCATGATATGTATGACTCCATCCCTTACAAGCGATTCCATTTCCGCACGGTTTTCGGCCAAGCCCTGAACAAGAGTATGGGCCATGATGTCTGCAAATCCATAAACGGCCGCAATCTGCTCTTCTGTGGCATTCAATATGGCTTCCAGAGAAGGAAATCCTCCCGCCATGAGTTTTTCAACAATGGTTTCGCCTATGCCCTCTATGTCAAAGCCTGCTATATACTTGCTAAGGGAAAGATCCCTGTGCGCCTGGATTGATGCGTAAACTTTTTGGGCACCAAGGGATTTTTTGTCCTGTGAAAGGCTTTCCTGATTTAAAAAATATGGAGAAAGCTTTTCTTCCGTAAGGGAATAGATGTCTGTGATAGACCTGACCGTTCCGTCCTTAAATAGGGATGTCACAAGTGTATCGCCAAGATCACGTATGTCGGCAACATCCACCCATTTTAGAAGCTGATGCAGGATCCTCTTGGAACAGTCTTTGTTGGGACAATAGAGCCTTGTACCCTCGTTTACAAGGGTTGAACCGCATGTTCCGCATTTAACGGGAATTTCTACCGGGAACAATGCCCCTGTTTTTTCCTGTGCGACAACCCTTTCGATTTTGGGGATGATTTCCCCGCGCTTTACTACAACGGCATGGCTTCCAATCTGCAGGCCCAGGTTTTTGATTGTATTGGGATTGGCAAGGCTTGCCCTCTGCACTGTGGTTCCGTTCAAATCCACCGCATCAAATATTGCAACCGGAGTATATGTAGCCCCAGACTCATTCCATTCTACCTTACGTACGACCGTAACCGCTTCCTCAAGGCTGAATTTAAATGCAATCTGACGGTCAGGCCTATTTCTGAGCGAGTCCTCATGGTTTACAAGCCTTTCCTTAATGACCAGGCCGTCTATGTCGTAATCAAGGTCCCTGCGCAGTTCCATGACGCTTGCACGGTAATCGATGACTTCCTGAACGGACTTTGCTATATAAAGCGGAACCGTGTTAAAACCGAGCCTTTTGAGCCACAGGAGCTTTTCCTCCTCATCGGAATATGGCTGGGCACCCGTAGTAGACCACACGTCGTATACTATCACGCACAGGTTTTCAGAACCCTCGCCGTCCTTTCTTTTCATGAGGCCGTTGGCGGCATTGCGGCAGTTTGCTTTGTCTGAATAATGCTTTTGGTGGACCTCGTGGGTCATTATTACTTCACCCCTTATTCCACCGGTAAAAGTTACTTTATTTCCATTGTCCGAAAGAGTTTTTTGAACGCCGTTCATCTTAAGGGCATTTGCAGTGATTACGTCCCCTGTTTCTCCGTCGCCTCGGGTCACTGCACGAACAAGGTTTCCGTCCTCATACTGAAGCTCAAGGCTTGCACCGTCCAGCTTGTATTCCACAAGATATTCATCGTAGACATGCCTGTTTGCCCATGCCATGAATTCTTCCGGGCTTGCGGCCTTTTCCTGGCTTCCCATAGGCATGACATGGCGGTATTTTGGGAAATTTCCGCTGTCGGCCCCAACCTTCTGCAGTATCTTGTTTTCAGGATCAAGGGTCTTAAGCTCATCCCACAGGCTGTCAAATTCTGCATCGCTTACCTCAGCTTCCCCGTTGTAATAGGAATCCTGATAGCGTTTGATGAGTTTTTCAAGTTCCTTTATTCGTTTTGAATCATCACTTTTCCTTTTAGCGTCATCAACATCAAAAAGTTCCATGCCGGCACCTCAATCCTTTTCAAACATCAGCTCGAATATTTCACGTCCCGCATCAATTCCCTTCTGCTCGAATTTTGTCCTGGGCCTCCATTCCTGATGGGGTGCAAATCCATCATGGCGGTTGTGGATTCCGGAGGTGGCATTCAGTTCCTCAAGCGCAAAATCAGCATACTCCGCCCAATCTGTGACAAAATAAAGGTATCCGCCAGACTTGAGCTTTTTTGCAAGGAGATCCGTCCTCGGCCTCTGAATGATCCTCCTCTTGTGGTGCTTTTTCTTTGGCCATGGGTCCGGGAAAAAGATGTGGAATGCCTCTAGAGACCCGTCTGGAATCATTGCAGCAAGAATCTCCAGGGCATCATGTTCAACTATCAGAAGGTTTGAAAGATTCCTCTTGTGTATCTCTCCCAAAAGGCGTCCTACACCGGGCTTGTGGACCTCGCATCCAAGATAATTCATGTCGGGATTGTTCTGTGCAATCTCTGCGGTTGCATGCCCCATTCCAAAGCCTATCTCCATGGTTACAGGATTACTGTTCTTAAAAAGTTCCGCATAATTCAGGTATTTTTCCTCATACGGAACGCAGTACATGGAATTCAATTCGCTGTAGCATTTTTTCTCGTTGTCCGTCATGCGGCCTATGCGTATCTGGAAGGTTTTTACTGGTCGATGAAAATTACCTGACTCTCCGGCACTCTGGTTCTCAGTGTCACTCAATTATTTTCCCCTTAAAGGTTTTCTACGGGCATCATGCATACTGTGTGTCCGCTGTATAATCGATAGCATATACGGAGTTTTTCTGCAACTCCATAGTCAGCCTTTATATCGTAATTGCTTATCCAGGATTCTTTCCTTTCCCCATAATAGAGCAAAAGACCGTCAGCATCATAAAGGGCGATGTTCTCCTCCCTGTCTATGGACATATTCCTGAAATCTGTTGCGGAAGTCTCCAGCAATTCCACAGGATAGGATACGCTAAAGGTAGACTGGCATTCATCCCCTGCCATATCCTCATAATAAAGCGTGTAGCTTCCCTGCGGTATTGTTGAGCCTGATGCAGGAACAAAATTTGAATATCCTGCCCATGTGGAATTCTTGTTGTTTGAGATTATCCTTGGATTGTTGCACTGCCATTCAAGGCCGCTTTGATTATGGACAGCCCTAATCTGATGGACGGCACGCTCGTCAAGGGTTGTCTCTGCAAAAACAGAAAGCCTTGGTTTTGGGGAAGAATCCCAGTCACTGTAATCCAGTACCATGGCGGTAACCAGGCCTGATATGCGGGATTCAGAATCTGAGCATGAGATTAATGCAAAAAGAAAAACCGTGCCTGCTACAAGTGAAGAAAAAATACGCATTGCAAAGGCACGGAAGCTTTTCATATTGTCTAGAAGTTGAATTTCAAGCTGATAACCGTAAGGTCGCTTGCGGTAAACTGATTTACCAGAGACTCAAACTTGACGTTTACCTTCTTGCAGGCATCATCCAGATAAGAAAGGTAATAAAGGCCAAGATCTGTACCTTCCTCACCCTCCGGCATCTGCCTGTAAAAGTCTATAAGGGATTTTTTGTTCAAGTCCGCGGCCATCTTGTTTTCGATGTTTTCCTTGACTTCCTGGAACTCATCATCCTTGTTGTAAAGGGTTATGTTAAGGCTTCCCTGCTTACCGATGGAAGTTGAACCACCACCGATTTTCCATGAAAGGAATACAACCTCGTGCTTTCTTACAAGCTCCTGTACGATTTTAGAACGAATGTCCGGGTCATAGATGAGGGAGTCGGAATTTTCGATTCCCTGGTAAAGGATGCGGGCTTCCTTGCGCATGTTGGTGTTTTCACAGTTCAGGGCAAGTTCCATTACCATAACGGAGATGTATTCGGCAACCTTTGACTTGTCCATGTAGCTGGCAAGAGACTGGCGGATTACGCTCATGATCTGAATGAAACCGTCGGCCTTGTAGAATTTCGTGATTATGTACCAGTTCATCAGGCTAAGGCGGTTAAGGAATTTTTCCGTCATCAGGAGGTAGATGTTTTTCTCCTCCGGCGTATAGTCCTTGTTGGACATGATGCTCTTCCATACCGGTTCAAGAATTGACTGTCTTGCGGCCTGAATAAGGTTCTCTTTCATTGCAAGATGAGTGCGCAGCTGTTTGTCAGAAATCTTTGTTTTTTCATCGATGAGCTGACCTGGATTTGACCTATTGTGGCGGCGTACGCAATCACACTGAATCAATGCGGCAAAAATCTCGCGGTCAAACTGCTTGTACAGGATTGAATAGACGATGACCTTGGAAAGATCCATGATCTCCTGCCTTTTGGACACAAATTCTGACATGGAAATCTCCAGCTTGGAGACGTAATCCACCAGAATCATGTTCTGCAGGGACATAGGAGAAAAATGATCCATGCTGATGCCATATTCTTCCTGATTATCTGCAAGACGGAACCGAAGAAGCTTCTTTTTATGGCTTATAAAATGAGAAGCCCCTTCTTCAGTAAGCACTACTTTAAGAGGAAGATCCAAATAGAATTTTTTTCCTGCCGCACTCATACTTTATTAAAATCTCCTATCTGCCGTCATTATACCCTAAAGGTCTTGCAATGTAAACAGCAATTATTTAGAATGTAATTATATATGATAATCCACAAATTGAAAAGGCATTTATTGTTTTTTGCCGCCTTTATTGTCCTTTTCTCAGTCAACCGGCCTCTCCGAGCCCAATCCCAGCCTTTAGAGGGACTGGCACTGTGCGATTACCTTTATGACTTTTTAAGCGATTCAGGACTGGAAGTTCAGCGTCAAGACCTTTCCACTGCAGATTCATATAACTATCCGCAAAACCTTACCATTACATTATCGGCAGAAAACGAAAATAGGCAGAATAAAAATTGGCTTGACTCTTCAATAAATTGCATTATTTTTTCTTTTACGCAGAATTTTGCCGCCGAAAACCCGGATTTTCTGCTGGAATTCATACAAAGGCTGAAAAAACTCAACCTTTCCTACGACAGCATAATTCTACTGTGTGCAAATGACTCGAACCTTGATTACCTTAAGGACCTTTCCCGCCACCCGTCTGGAACCGAAAGCTATGTAGAGAGCATCGGATATGATGACAGGACATGCGCCATAATAATCGACAAGGCAGAGGCAAAGCGTTCAATAATCCTGGGAGAAGGAAATGAAGTGGCCCCCCTGTGGCTTGTGCGTACCATGAACCAAGCCTTTGAAAAACAGGGATTAGACAGCACCCTGCACTTTACAAGCCCCCTGTCGCAGAAAATGGGTCTGGAAGTCCCCAACATGCGCCTGAGGCCCTTCCTCGAGGCTAACATTCCGGCGGCGGCATTCTCGCTTTTTTCACGGGACATTGACCTTGACATACTGGAAAACACAGCCGGAACCCTTTCTGACCTGAACAAAAGCAACTGGGACCGCCATTATTTTTTCTTCAAGGTGGGACAGGAATCCTATTGGCCGAGTGAAGCCGTATTTATCATTGGATTCATCATTTTGAGCGTCCTGATTCTCCTTGCCCTGAGTTTCACAACTTTTACCGGAACAGACAGAAGCCGTGCCCTGGCCCGGGACATCCTGCGCTCATGGTTCCTGATACCTATGACCATCGTGCTTTCCACCCTGCTGCTGCATTTGAGTCAGATTATGCTGGAAGGATTTGGGGTAAAGAACCCGCTGTTTTTCTTTACGGCCAAAATCATCTTTACGATGATAATCCTGAACGCGCTATACATAATTCAAATCAGGCTTAGCTTTTTTGTCTCCCTCAAGGCCTCGGGCTATCTGATGCTCTTTGTCGCAGCCAGCAATTTCTTCATTTACTCATCAATCGAAATAACACTGCTGTACTTTTTCTTCCTGGAGTACCTGCTTTACTATATTGCCGAACGGTGCCGCAAGACCCCCGCACTTATAATGACCTTCATTCTACCCATAATTCCGGTAATGCTCATTATCGCAAACCTCCTGCAGAATGCATGGTCGCCTTCACTTTTGGAATTCCTTCATTTTTCATGGTTCAAGGATTTTATCTTTGCCCTGACGATATTCCCGCCACTGATGCAGATGAACCGCATATGGATTTCCATGGACGTATTCTCCAGCGAGAAAAAATATCCCCTTAAAAAACTGATTCCCTACTCGGCCATCGTGCTTTTTGCCATCCTATTGCTGGGACTCTTGATTTATTTCACAATCAGGGCAAGCACTCCGTCGGACACGCGCCAAGGAATGAACGATCAGCCGGCTGTTACCGAGACTCTTGAAGAAGGCATACTTGATGTAAAGCGTGAAACCTCCCCATTCATGGAATTGACGCTCAACGAGATAACCATAACATGCAGCGAAAAACTCATTCGCCTGTCCGTTACACTTGTAGCTTCCAAAGATACTCCGGTATACAACTCAAACTACGAGTACATTCCGTTGGACGAAAACACGGGAAGCTTTACCTTTGCGGATTATCCGGACGGTCCCGTAACTGTCAGCTATTCAACAGAGCAGGATGCCGTTTATTCCCTTGACATCTCCGCCTACACGATGGACCAGGAATCGAACATCAAGCACAGGAAACTCAGCCTCAACTGCATGCCGGAGGAAAACACAGATTGAAAAAGGTATTCCTTCATGTTGACCTGGACGCATTTTTTGCATCCGTAGAACAGCTTGAACATCCGGAATACAGGGGTAAGCCCGTGATTGTCGGTGGCATTCCCGGTGACAGGCGTGCGGTTGTCTCTACGGCCTCCTACGAGGCAAGGAAATATGGAGTTCATTCCGCCATGCCTCTTGTAAAGGCAGTGGAACTTTGTCCTGAAGGTATTTTTGTAAGGGGAAACTATCATCATTATCAGGAAAAATCACAGGCCGTCATGGACATTTTCTCGGAATATTCCCCTGATGTGACCCAGATTTCTGTTGACGAGGCATTCATCGACCTGACTGGCACCGAGCGTCTTTTCGGTAAGCCGGAGGATGTCGCAAAAAAAATCAAGAATGAAGTAAAGGAAAAGACAGGATTAACCGTTAGCGTCGGCATTGCATCAACCATGTACATAGCAAAGATTTGCTCAGGCCTGAACAAGCCGGATGGCCTTACTTTTGTTCCGGAGGGAAATGAAATCGACTTTATGCTGTCACTTCCCCTGGAAAAACTCTGGGGTGCAGGAAGCAAGACCCTTTCACGCCTTCATAATGCGGGACTCAGGACAACCAGGGACATTTACGGCAAATCACTTCCATTGCTGGTCAGTCTCTTTGGGGAAAGCTCGGGCCGTTTTTTATATGATGCCGTAAGGGGAAACCAGGGCCTTGTATTCGGAGGAGAGGCAAAGAATCATTCAATCAGCTCGGAGACAACCTACGATTTTGACTTGATTGAGCGTTATGCCATAGACACGGCACTTATGGAGCTTTCGATAAACGTGATATTCCGCATGAGGAGGGAGAACGTCAGGAGCCGTACTGTTGCGCTAAAAATCCGCTATGACGATTTTACAACCGTATCAATTCAGTCAACCCAGGAAAGATACATAATGAATGCAGATGATCTTTTTGCAAGATGCCAGGCCCTGTTTACAAAAAAATGGGAGAAAGGCCGGGGAATACGTCTTCTTGGTGTCGGATGCGACAAGCTTGAGGATAAATCCAATCCCGTGCAAAAGGATCTTTTTGATTTTGGGGAAGAAAAAAAGGCAAAGGTTGAGGAAGCCATCTACAAAATGGAAAATAAAAATCCGGGCCTTGCAGTTACCAAAGCCCGGTTATTGAAAAAATGAAAGAAACTTTCCTTATGGCTGCGTTTTATTCAAGCGGAGCAAAATATCCGCTTTCATCTTTTCCAGAACGGTTCAAAAGATAAGTTTCAACCTCTATCGGCAGGTACTTTTTACCGAACTCCGTCTTCTGGTTTGAAGTAAAGCTGAACTGGTACAATCCAGACGGCAGTGCGATAAGATCCTCTACCACAGGAGCAAGGCCTTCTGCCCTGTATACGTAATACATTGTTCCAGTCGTGTTCTCCGTAAGGTAGTCAACCTCGGCAGCAGGAAGCAGCGTGTCAACCAGGATCGTGCTGAATGAGATTGAGTTATTGTTAAGGTAAGCCGTCAAGTCGGACAGGCTGTACTTTGTAAATGCATTCTGGCTTACGGTTCCGGATGTGATGTAGATTATTCCACGCTTTTTCTCTCCGTTTACAAGATCGTTTGCAGCAAGACGCATTCCAAGGTCAAGAGCCGCATTTTCCGTATATGGAGTTGCAAGTGCCCTTACAGAGAATGAAGAGAGGCTTGAAGGACTTCCCGTGAACTCTGTTGTCGGAGTGTCACCGGCAGAAATTACGGTTACCTTTCCCCTTCCATTCATTGCGGCACAGATTTCCTGTACGGCAGAGTTGACCTGTTCCTCGTAGTATTCCATGTCTGTTGAACGGTCAATCAGCAGAGTGATGTCCATATAATCGTTGTTGTCGGCTGCACCCACAAGCTTGAGGTTTGATACAGGACGCTTGTTCTCCGTGATGAGGAAATTGTCAGTGTCAAGACCAACAATAGGCTGGCGGTGGCGGTTCTCCACCTTTACTTCCATTACGACATTGGGGAAATTGTCTTCGATTATGCGTTCAATCTGAACATTAAATCCTCCGACAAGTTCGGTCATCTTTGACATGACATAGATGTCGTTTGCCTTAAAATCAGTTACTATGATGTTTCCGTTTTTGTCCGGTACTGCGGCTGTTATCTGGCTTGTAGCGCGGGCTGTGCGTCCGTTCTCAAACACTGAGCCTGTATCGGTATCAACGGTAACAATCCTGTTTTTGTCTGTAAGTATGATATGGTCTCCCCAGTTTTTGAGTGATTCGGGGCGGGCAAATGTCTTTTCGTTTACAAGGTTTGAGATGAAGTTTCCGGCGCGGTCAAACTCATAGATTGCACCGGTTGCGCTGTCTGCAACAAAAACCCTGTCATTTAAAACTGCGATTCCTGTAGGTGAGCGGAAGCCTGGGAAATCACCAGTCTTCTGTCCGAAATGAAGCAAACCGTTTCCATCAGGATCAAATACCACGACGCGGGAATTGCCGAAATCCGTTACATAAATGTTTCCGAAGCTGTCTTCGGCCAGATACTGTGGACCAACGACCTCTCCTTCTCCACGACCTTTCTTTCCGAAATACTGGATGAAATTTCCGTCCTCATCAAGAAGGGCAAGCCTGTCACCGGCAAATTCACTTACAATAAGGTTTCCGTTCTGAAGCCTGATTATGTCCATAGGGCGGTCAAAACCGTTTATGGGTCCACGCACGCGCTTCTTTATGACACCGTTCACGTCATAGTGAAGAATCTCATTTGAGCCAAAGGCAACAACCCAAAGGCTTCCATCCGAATTTGCAAGAGCAGAAACCGGCTGGCTGTAGATGAGCGTATTTCCGTTTGTATGGGGGAATGAACCTGCCTCAGTATAATGCTGAGAATAATCAAATTCTGTCTGAGTTATGCGCCTGTCTCCCACTATCTCTATGCGGTTCTGAAGAAGAAGTCCTCCGTAACCGTCGTCAGATGCAAACTGCCACTGCTGGAGGGCCGAACCTTCAACTCCTGCCTTATAGTATGCTTTTCCAAGCCAGTCCAGGATGAGGTTTTCTCCCGGCAGATATGAGAGTGCTTTTTCAAATTCCTGAATTGCCTCGTTATAGGCCCCACGGTAATAGCTTTGAACACCCCTGCGGAATTCTTCCTCGGCAAAACCTGAGTTGGCGCTTCTTGTAATGGAATTCTCATCGCGCATAGTGTCCGTCAGATTTGTTTGGGCAAAAAGATGACTTGACCCCAAGACAAACAGGGAAAATGTAACGGTTAACGCCTTACTAAAAACAGTTCTCTTTTTCATTCTTCCACCATTTCAGCTTCGTGTAGGTGAGATTTGATCACCTCGTTGTCGCTGTCGATATTTAATGCTTGTTCCAGATACTTACGTGCCTGAGAGAAAAGTCCCATCCTGTAGTATACCCAGCCAAGGCTGTCCAGGCATGCGGGATTATTCGGTGCGAGTGAAAGGGCTTTTTTACAGAGGCTCAATGCCCTTGTAAGCTCTTTTCCCTCACAGGCAAGCACATAACCAAGACCGTTAAGGGCCGTTGGATTGTTTTCATCAATTGAAAGGGCTTTCTCATAATACTCCAAACACTGCTCGTCCTCTCCATTTTCCCATGAAAGGTAGGCAAAGGATGCATATACGGATGAAGTATGGTAACCGGCCTTGAGCAATGCCTCCAGCTCATAGTCTGCAAGCTGCTTCCTGTCCGTGCGGCTGTAGATTACGGCAAGAAGATAACGGCACTGCAATACCCTTTCCCTTGCCATCGGAGTGGATGCCTTTTCCTCTGTTGTTACAACCTGCTCAAGATACAGAAGGGCATCATCATAACGTTCCAGTTTGCTGTAGCATAGTCCCAGGTAGTAGGATACATCTATGGGGTCTGCACCGCTGTCCGCTGACAATGACATAAAAAATGAAAGTGCACCCGTGTAATCCTTCCGTTTGTAGAGCTGTATTCCTTCTTCCAAAACAGCAGCCATAGCGGCCTCCTAAAACTCTCCATCACAATAATGGGAATTAACTTGGGATTCAGTTGAAAGTACGGAAACTGCAACATAGCCGTCATTTACAAGCGACCAGTCTGTTCTGCCTTCTCCGACATAACGCGTTGTCTTGTCTCCATGCCAGACCGTATATAACGAACCGTCATTTTCTTCAACAACCTCCACAGTATCACCGTAAAGGCTGTGTGCCAGAGTTGCAAAACGCGCGCCCTTGAACGAATCCGCAGATGGTGCATTGATATTGATAAAATACGAAGCCCCACCCTCTTCTTCTAAATGTCGGAATTTTTTGCATAAAGCTATAAGTTTTTCTAGATTTTTTGCTGTAAAATCTGCCAAAGTCCGGTATTTGAGGCTGTCATTTTCATCCGTATAGTAGGTCAAATCGGTTCCCGTGATGCTCAGTGCTATTGCAGGATAACCGTAGATACAGGCCTGCCTTGCAGCTCCACAGGTTCCAGAGTACATGACGTCAGTTCCCAGATTTGGGCCACGGTTTATTCCGGTCAGGACCGCGTCAAATTCGACACCGGGAAACAAGCCCTTTGCCCCAACTATCACGCAGTTGACGGGATTTGAGTCAAGGGCATAGGTTTTATCAGAGACACGCAGAAGCCTGGTTTTCTTCTCCAATGATACGGAAGCAGATGCCCCGGAATGGTTTTCCATGGGAGCAACAATATAAACATCATGACCGTAAGAGCCAAGAACCGATGCAAGCACATTTATGCCCGGTGCATTATACCCGTCGTCATTGCAAAGAAGCAGTCTCATAAAAGGCGCACCCCTTTTGACGGCTTAACCTCAAAGAACACAGGCTTGAATCCGAATATGCGCTCGTATTCCAGAAGGGTCTCCTTATAGCGCTCGACATCCTCGTTCCTCAGGACACAGTAGGTACAGCGTCCGAATCCTTTTCCGGTTATGCGGCCGCAGTTCAGCGGATTCCTAAGGTCATCAGGGTTAACGTCCAGCTCCTGGACCCTCTTTAACAGCCAGTCAATTTCAGGGCATGAGATGTCGTAAAGGTCCCTCATGTTCTTGTGGCTATGGTTGACGGCCCTTGCGAATCCCGAGAAATCACCCTTTTCCAGGGATGACTGTGCCTCAAGGACATCCTTGTGCTCGTTCATGATGCACAGAAGATGCCGTCTTGTATCCTCGTTAACGACAGAAAGAACCTCATTCCTTTCCGCCGCATTCTCCTCGTAATGCCATCCTCCGTAGATGTTTGAGCGTCTTTCCTTGAGTTCTCCCAAAAGAAGGACGTTCTCCGGCTGCTGGAGGCTTTTTTCGTTCCATGTGGTAATTCGGGGAACACGTGCGTCCGTAAGGATTATCGTCTTGTCCTTGAATTTGAAAGGCAGAAGATCGCATGTGTTTTTCGCATGATCGGTAAGGACCAGGGTGTTTTCCTTTGACTTGATGCCCGTGAAAATGTCTGCGCGGCAGTTTTCAAGACCTAGGAACTGCCTGTTGGCCTTGTCCAGGATCATTATTAGCTGGTCATCGTTGCACCTGAATTTGTGCAGTTCCTTTATGCCCCATGTGCAGGCAATCTTGATGGCTGTGGTGATTCCAAAACCGGCAGAAGGCAGAATCTCGGAGTAAACGGTTATGTTCATTCCGCCGCACTTGAATCCGGAGCTTGAAAATCCATAGATTACCGACTTGATGGCATTTGCCCACTTGTCTTCCTTTTTGAATTTGACGGAAGAAAGGCTTCCCCTCTTTTTCTCATTGAGCTGAACGAACTGAAAGCGCAGGTTGGAATCTGACCGAGCGGACAAAGCCACATAAACCGGCAGGTTCACAGCCATGGAGAGGGTCTTGTCCTTGAAAAACCAAGTATGCTCCCCTATTAGATGTACACGTCCTGGTGCAGTCGCAATGACATCAGGTTTGGTTCCGTATTCTGAGGCATGAGCTTCAATTACTTTTTCCATAATCTCTTCCCGTAGTATCCCGCCATAAATAAAAGCAAAACGGCGGACTATTGTTTTTTTCTTTACAAGATAGTATCATATAATATAATGATTCAAGCATTTTTACAAGTTTTTTATGCAATTTTTTCTGGTCTCGTTCAGGGCTTGGCCATTTCCAACGAAATTCTGCCCTTTGGATCCCCGTTTTTAGGCCTTTTCTGCCTTATTCCGCTGTATGTCGCCTTGTACAGGGCCAAAAGCTACAGGGAGGCATTCCTGCTTTTTGCGCTTCAGGCCATGACAGTGCACCTTACATCAAGCTACTGGCTGTATAATTTCCACGGCTATGCATTATGGTCTCTTGGGGCAAGCGCTTTGGGAACCGCCGTACTTGGAGGCCTTACCGGAGTTGTAATCTTCTTCCTTCCACGTCAGCTCAGCTACAACCGTAAGAAAACAGAGCTTGAGGAGGCAGGAGGCCGCAGGGTTTACCTTATTCCTGCAAGAATACTGTGGTTTGCCTCAAGTTTCGTATTCTGGGAATGGATAAAGTCCACGGGTTTCCTTGGTTATCCATGGGGCACCCTGTTCATGACCGCCTACAGCTGGAAAATAATGACTCAGATCGCGGACATCACCGGAGTCTGGGGAATAACCTTCATATTCGCACTTTTCAACGCACTGGTCGCAGAAGGATTTAACGTACTAAACCTGCTCCCACACGCCCAAAAACCGTCTGTTCCCGCCTATACCTACAGGAAAACGGCAAAGGCAACGGCCGTCATACTGTGCCTGACCGCAGTTTACGGAATCTTCCAGTATATTGTTCCCAGAAGCGTAAAAAAAGAACTCAACGCAATAATCGTCCAGCAGAATGTGGATCCATGGGACGGAGGTGACGAGGCTTCCATCTCCATATCCACAAGGCTTACAGAACGTGAAGCCACCAGGATGCGTGAAAACGGAAAGGAACCGGACCTTGTACTCTGGAGTGAGGGTGCCCTAATGTACACCTTCCCCAACGCGGTAGACTATTACAGCGAGGAGCCGGAGGGAGAAAGCCTTACCGAATTTATCAAAAGGATGAGGGTGCCATTTTTAATCGGCGGAAGCACAATGACCGACAGGCAGCACCGCAAGATTTCCAACAGCGCGATACTCTTTGACAAGGACGGAGAGTATGCGGGATTTTACTCAAAAATCCATATGGTGCCTTTTGCGGAGGACGTTCCTTTCATGGACAACCCGCTTATGGCGGCCTTTATGACAAATGTCGTGAAAATGCCGTATTCATACACACCAGGAAACCAGTACGTGCTGTTCAAGATTCCCCTTAACTCTTCAACTTTCATGACGGCCCCCCTAAGGGACGGTCTTGAGCCATATGAGACCATAGAGCTTGACTCAACCGGAAGGGTTGATTATGAGGAAACAAGGAAATACAGGTTCAACAGCAACGAGAATCCGGACAGTTTCGTAAAATTCAGCTCGCCAATTTGCTTTGAGGACGCATTCCCGGATGTGTGCACGCCTCTTTTCAGGAGCGGAAGCGAGGTTTTCCTGAACATAACCAACGATTCCTGGAGCAAAACTCCTTCCTCGGAATACCAGCACTTCATCGTTGCAAGTTTTCTTGCAATTGAATACAGGACGACTCTTGTACGCTGTGCCAATGCGGGATATTCCGTGGTCGTGGGCCCAAACGGAAAGATACTGAACGACATGGATGTTTTCACAGAGGATGCCATCGGATGCACCATTCCCATCTACGAAAGGAAATCCACGGTGTTCTCCATTCTTGGAGACTGGTTCGCATACCTCCTCTTTGCATGCATGGCGCTTTATTTTGCCGTTAAGTGCGTTGTCTTCAACTTCAAAAGGATAAAGCAAAGCCCCGTAATGCTTAAGCTTGCTAAATCAATACTTAAGGAGAACGAGGACCAGGAAACTGGCTGGGACATAGAGCCGGACGAGGATTTGGATGATGTTGAGGATGAACCAGAGGGCTCTAATCAGAACAGCACGGAGACTGAAGGACTTTTCACAAGAAGTGAGAATGAAACCGGATTCCATAACTCATTCATGCTTTCCGAATACAGGACTGAAGCCACTTTGACCAAACCTGCAGAATCTTCAGGAACACGTACAGCAAGGAAAAGGAAAGGTACCGATACGGTCAAAGCCAGAAAGACGCCGGCAAAAACAGAGGAAAAGCCAAAGACAAGAGCCAGGAAAACGGCAGCGGCAAAAACCGGAACAAAAAGGTCTTCCCCGGCCAAAGCAAAAGAAACAAAGGCAACAGCATCTAGAACCACTACAAGAAAGCCAAAGGCAGCAAAGGCCATCACTAAAAAAGCGGAGACAGCAACAACCGCAGGAAGGAAGGCCCTTGAGGCAAAAACCACTGTAAGAAAAACACCTGCGGTAAAAAACAAAACGGCAGGAAAAAAACAGGATAAAACGAATACCAGAGGCGGAAGGAGGCAAAGTAAAAAATGACCGACAGAACCAGGACTTCTTTGATCAGGACAGTTTTTACGCTAATTTTCACAGGCCTCAGCTGTCTGTCATGCTTTTTTTCCATTAAGCTTACTGGAACCATTCCCATTACATTACAGAACCTGTTCTGCATTCTTGCGGGGCTGATACTGGGAGGAACCCAAGGTGCGGGAGCTACAGGACTCTTTTTGATCCTTGGCGCACTGGGACTTCCCGTATTTGCAGGCGTAAAAGGCGGATGGGATGTCTTTACCGGGGCAACGGGAGGTTATTTGTGGGGTTATTTCCCGGCGGCATTTATTTCCGGCATAATCGCAGGAACACCGCATGCCTTTGAGAAAAACTTTGACATAAAGAACTGGATTCGCATAGCCCTTGCATCCGTAGCGGGATTTGTGGTTGTCTATCTTCCCGGAATTCCCTGGTTCATCCACTTCATGAAGGAGGAAGGAACGGCATTGGGCATTTCCGAGGCCATGAACGTCGCCCTTACACCATTCATCTTCATAGACTTCATAAAAATCATAATAAGCATTCCTGTAGCGGCTCTGCTGAGGCCTGTGGCTGCAAAATACCTTTATCCAGATGACGAGAAGGAACTTGAGGAACTGATGAAAAGCCTGAAAGACCGCAAGGACCTCATGAACAGGATTACCGGAAAGTTCAAAAGGAAATAACCTGACTATACACTCTTTTAGTATACACTTCACATGATTTTTTTATCAACATCCCCCAAATTTTGTGATGAATTTCAATAATCTCACTTGAATACACCATCTATAGCGTTGTATTATATGGTGAAGTCAGCGGAAATGTCCTGCTGAACCTGAATATGGGTGAGGTAAACCAGATAAAATATGAGATGTCCATCCTGTGGAAGCCTTGATGACAAAGTAATAGAATCACGCACAATGATAAACGGAGAAAGCATAAGGCGCAGAAGAGAATGCAACGACTGCCACTACCGTTTTACCAGTTACGAACGGATAGAAGAGAAACCGTTCATGGTTGTAAAGAGGGACGGCCGCAGGGAACCTTTTGACAGGGAAAAGCTTGCCAGGGGAATTGAGCGGGCGCTGGAGAAAAGGCCCGTATCCACAAGCATGGTGGACCAGATAGTCAACGAAATAGAAGACGAGGCCTATGACTTGGGCAAAATGAGCCGTGAAGTGTCTACATCCGACATGGGCGAAATCGTGCTCAAGAGGCTGAACAAGGTTGACAAAGTGGCCTACATCCGTTTTGCAAGCGTGTACAAGCATTTTAACGATCTTGATGAATTCATAACCGAAGTAAAGAAAGTTGGAGGAACAGAAAAATGAGCGGGGACTCATACGGCAATGTATTTCCTGAATGGCGGGATTTTTTAGGCAGCAGCACGGACATAGAGGCACAGGGCTTTTTGCGCAAGGTCGTAAAACGCTCAGGAGAAATAGCAGACTATGACCGCAACAAGATTGAGTCTGCCATAGGCAAAGCAATACTTGCAGTGGAAGGCCGTAAGAATCCTGACAAAGCCGCTCACCTTACCAATGATGTCGAGGAACACCTCAGGCTGCTTCTTGCCGGAAGACGTGCCCACTCTATTCCTGCAATAGAGGAAATCCAGGACACAGTCGAAAACGTCCTCATCGAAAACAAGGAAGTCGAGATTGCAAAGGCTTACATCCTTTACCGCGAAAGGCACAATGCCATGCGTGATGCCAAAAACCTCATGCTGGACATCTCCAAGACAATGGACGGATACCTTCAGCAGAGCGACTGGCGCGTAAACGAAAACGCAAACGTCAACTTCTCCCTTGGAGGCCTTATCCTCCACAACTCAGGAACCATCACGGCCAACTACTGGCTCAAGAACATATATACCCCGGAAATCGCAAAGGCACACCAGGATTGTGCTTTCCACATCCACGACCTTTCGATGTTCAGCGGCTACTGTGCGGGCTGGAGCCTAAGGCAGCTCATCAAGGAAGGATTGGGCGGCGTTCCTGACAAGATTACCTCAAAACCCGCAAGCCACCTGAGCACCCTCGTAAACCAGATGGTGAACTTTTTGGGCGTGCTCCAGAACGAATGGGCGGGTGCCCAGGCATTCTCATCTTTTGACACATACCTCGCACCATTTGTAAAAGTTGACAATCTTAGCGAAACCGAGGTCAGGCAGTGCATACAAAGCTACCTGTTCGGAATAAACACCCCAAGCAGATGGGGAAGCCAGGCTCCGTTCACAAACATTACTCTTGACTGGACATGTCCCGCAGACCTGAAGAACGAAAAAGCCATAGTCGGCGGAAAGGAAATGAACTTTACCTACGGTGACTGCCAGAAGGAAATGGATGTCATCAACAAGGTTTTCATAGAACTCATGCTTGAGGGAGACTCTGCAGGCCGTGGATTCGGCTATCCGATTCCGACATACAACATAACAAGCGACTTCAACTGGGACAGCGAGAATGCACAGCTTCTGTTCAAGATGACCTCACAGTACGGAACACCCTACTTTCAGAACTTCATCAACTCAGACCTTGACCCAAGCGACGTACGTTCAATGTGCTGCAGGCTCAGGCTTGACAAGAGGGAACTCAGGAAAAGGGGCGGCGGACTCTTTGGTTCCGATGAATTTACAGGAAGCCTTGGAGTAGTTACAATCAACCTGCCGCAGATAGGCTATCTTGCAAATGACGAAAAGGAATTCTACGAACGCCTTGACCATCTTATGGACCTTGCACGTGACAGCCTCCGCATTAAAAGAAAAGTCATACAGCGCCTTCTTGACGGAGGACTTTTCCCCTACACCAGACGCTACCTCAAGACGCTCAACAACCACTTCAACACGATTGGACTTTGCGGAATGAACGAATGCTGCCTGAATTTCCTTGGAGTGAACATAGCAGATCCCAAGGGAAAGGAATTCGCATGCCAGGTCCTTGACCACATGAGGAGCAGGATGCAGGACTATCAGGAAAAAACCGGAGAACTGTTCAACCTTGAGGCGACACCGGCAGAAAGCACGTCATACAGGCTTGCACGCCACGACATACAGAATTACCCCGACATCATAACAAGCGGCACAGACGATCCGTTCTACACGAACAGCACCCAGCTTCCGGTTGACTATACCGCGGACATCTTTGAGGCCCTTGACCATCAGGAGGCCCTGCAGACGCGTTATACCGGCGGAACAGTATTCCACACCTTTGTAGGACAGCAGATCACCGACTGGAAGGTTTGCAGGAATCTTGTCAGGACAATGCTTTCAAATTACAGGATCCCGTATGTGACCATAAGCCCGATTTATTCAATCTGCAAGAAGCACGGTTACATTCCGGGAGAACATTTTGAATGTCCTAAATGCAAGGCGGAAAAACAGGCATTCCTAAAGGCAAAGCTTGTGGCACTGCAGAACGAAAAGGAACAGGCCAGGGTTTCACAGGCATGAAAACATATTATACCGATTATAAAGTAAGGGAGGATAGATTATGAGGACAGTTGCAGAGATTGAGGCAGAAATTGCCGAGACCCAACAGGAATTGGATACGGTGCGCGGAGACGAGACGGAAGTCTATGCACGCATTGTAGGCTATTACCGTTCAGTCAGGAACTGGAACAAGGGAAAGCGCGATGAATACAACCAGAGGCTTTCTTTTGCCGTACCAGAGGATATAGGTGAACCGTCTGTACATGATGCGGTAAAGGCTCAGAAGGAAACAGATTTTTCTTCATCAAAAATGTCCAAGGAAGCTGTTGCCGGCTACGAACTGTTTACGAGGGCAACATGTCCGCACTGTCCTGCCGTAAAACAATATCTTGCTGATACATCCATCTCAGGAAAACACATAGACGTTGACACAGACCAGGGTCTTGCAGAAGCCGCAGCAAAGGGAGTTCTTGCAACACCGACAGTCATCTTCTATGACAGTGCCAGCAACGAGATTGCGCGTGCCCACAACACTACGGAAATTGAGGCCATACTCTCAACCTGCACAGAACCGGCAGCCTCCATTGCGTAAATAGATGCAGGATCTTTTGAACAGCCCGGCGGGAACGCTTGTAAAAACATCTTTGGTTGATTTTCCCGAACATGTTGTGGCCGCAGTATTCCTCAAAGGCTGCCCCATCCGATGTCCGTACTGCTACAACATCTCTTTGATAGGAGACACGGAAAGCAGTCCGGATATTGCAAAAGAAAATGAATTTGTTACGCTGTCCGACATTTTCGCCCATCTTGAGAAAAGGAAAAATGTCCTTTCGGGGCTTGCCATATCCGGTGGAGAACCTCTTGAAAATCCCCGTCTTGTTCCCCTCATAAAAAAAGCACGTGAACTGGGATACAAAATCAAGCTAGACACAAACGGCCTTTTCCCGCAAAAACTAAAGGACTTGTGTGATGACCCTCTTACACGTCCAGACTACATCGCAATGGACATCAAGACATCTCCATACCGCTACGGATTGTTCTGTCCGGACAAAAACAGGGCAGAAGATTTTTCCAAAGTCTACGGGAAAAACCTGCTGGCATCTGTTGCAATCATCTCAAGCTTTCCTGTTGAATGCAGGGAATTCAGGACGGTTCTGGTTCCACCGCTGGTTGATGAGGCTGATATAGAAAACATGGCGGAAGTAATTCCACAAGACTCCAGATGGTATCTTGCACAGTTTCAAAACCAGTCATGCCTGGACCCTGAGTATTGCGGGATTGAACCATATTCATCAGAACAACTTGAAGGGCTGGTGGAGCTTGCAAGAAAAACACATCCGCTGGCACAACTTCGATAAAGGATGATGCAAAAAAAAACTCCCGTCTGGAAACCAAACAGGAGCTATAGTGGCGAGTGGGATCGAACCACTGACATACGGAATATGAGTCCGTTGTTCTACCGACTGGACTACGCCACCACGAATGTAAGAAATATATCATAAACCGATTTTCATGTCAAGCCATATATTGCATTTTACAGCCCTGACACATCATTTCAAGACGAGCATTATTTTGGTTGAGAATTTTTCAAACCTGTGCTATCATTGGTGTAATATAAAAGTTCCTCAATCAACGTTTATGTAAACAATAGTTTTAGTTTTATAGTCGAAGAGTTTTGAGCTTATAGCTTAGGAGGAATAATTATGGCTAGTACAGTAAAGAAATCATCCAGCCTGGTGGTAAGGCTCATTGCGTTAATAGGCCTGGGCGTTGCAGTCATTACATTGGTTCAGGTTTCAGTTCTTTCGGGAGTCGCAAAAAGAAATTCAAAGAATGAAAGTACAGCAAACTATGTCCGCTGGGTCAATTCCGTTGACACTACCCTCCAGGAAATAATCGAAGGCTATTTCAAGGACCTTCAGGTATACGCCGGGGCAGACATAATGGAAGCAGGCGATGTAACTGCCGCAGGTGAATGGCTTTTTAAGAACGCAAACCTCAGAAGCAAGGAATTCGACTACATCATGATTGCAGGACCGGACGGACTTGCATATACCGACCTTGGCAAACGCACAGACATAGCTGAACGAGACTATTTTCAGGCTATCGTAAAGAATGGTCAGGAAAGGTTCATCGACAACCCCGTCATATCCAAAACCACGGGTGACAGGGTTGTTCACGTTGCAATGGCACTCAAGGACTCTAAGGGAAAGACTTTTGCCATGGTGGCAGGAGTCATCAAGAACGACGTCCTTGCACAGCCGATAAAGGAACTGGACGTACCTGAGGGTGTATGGCAGTTTTTGATTGACGGTAACGGTGCGGTAATCTATCACCCAGCCGCAGAAGAAGGAGGAAACTTCCTCATACCGGTTGATGAGGCACATGCGGATCTTGTTGACGTAACCAAGAGAATGCTATCTGGCGAGAAAGGAGCTGAATGGATTACGGGATGGACTGGAAGCAAACAGGACCTGATGGTTTACTGTAGGGTTTCTGGAACTCCATGGGGTCTTGGTTTTGTAATTCCGGGACAGCTCATAAATGCGCTGGGAACCACAATAAGGAACTATACGGTTTTCTTTGGCATTATCGTTCTCGTGATGATTCTTCTCATGGGCATGTTTTTACTTGTCCGCTCACTCAAGCCGCTCCAGATGGTAAAGGACACAATCAACGGAATCGCCACAGGAAACGCAGATCTGACCAAACGAATCGACATTCATTCCAACAACGAAATAGGTCAGGTGGTGTCTGGATTCAATACTTTTGCCGAAAAGCTTCAGAATATAATCCGGGACGTAAAAAACTCCAAGGACGAGCTTAGTGTCGCAGGAGAGGATATGGATGCATCCGCACAGGATACAACCTCCGCCATAACCCAGATTCTTGCCAACATAGAGGGCGTTCACAATCAGATTGTCGAGCAGAGTTCCTGTGTCGAGGAAACTGCGGGTGCCGTCCATCAGATTTCTGCAAACATCGCTTCCCTTGAGCGCATGGTCGAAAATCAAAGTGAGAGGGTTGCCGACGCATCTTCCGCAATAGAGGAGATGATAGGAAACATCAAGTCGGTAAACGGCTCCGTTGACATAATGGCAAGATCTTTTGAGGAACTGCAGAGCGAGGCCAATTCCGGCTATTCAAAGCAGCAGGACGTAAACGAAAGGATACAGCAGATAGACAACCAGAGCCAGATGCTTGCGGAAGCCAACTCTGCCATTGCATCTATAGCGGAACAGACAAACCTTCTTGCCATGAACGCGGCAATTGAGGCGGCACATGCGGGAGAATCAGGAAAAGGATTCTCTGTTGTCGCAGATGAAATCAGAAAGCTTTCAGAGACTTCCACGGTTCAGTCAAAAACCATCGGAGACCAGCTCAAGAACATCAAGGATTCCATCAGGGACGTCGTACAGGCTTCAGGTGAATCAAGCAAGGCGTTTGAATTGGTTTCGAATAAAATCAAGGATACAGACCAGCTGGTCATGCAGATTAAGGCGGCAATGGAAGAGCAGAACGAAGGCTCCCACCAAATAAGCCAGTCACTTAGCGGAATGAATGACAGTACGCTTGAAGTCCGCAACGCATCAGCAGAGATGTCCGCAGGAAACAGTGCAATTCTTGATGAAATACAGAGGCTTCAGGATACATCAATCACAATGAAGAACAGCATGAACGAAATGAGCACCAGCGCAAGAAAAATCAATGAAACTGGTGTAGCCTTGAGCACAATCTCAAACAAGGTCAAGGATTCCATAAAGAAGATAGGATCCCAGATAGACTTGTTCAAAGTGTGACATTTTCAACGGGCTGTCTGGAAACAGGAATGAAAACCGTTAAGGCAGCCTTTTTTTACAGCCACTCATAAAACTCTGCATCAGGAAAATGCCTGTTTACCCTCTGGGGTTGAACTTTATCCTTAGAGTTTTTCTCTTTTCCTTGACGTAGAAGAGAGTTACTTTTATAATATATAAGATATGACAAAGAACCCAATGCTTAAAAAAATTTATATCCTCATTCTTGGGCTTTTTCTTTCGGGAATCTCCATTTTTGCCCGTAATACTGTTGACACGACAGATTACTATAAACTGGCACAGACTGGGACTGCAAAAGAGATTGTCGATGCATTCAAGAGAAATCCGGATTTAAGCAAGCAGGTTTTTGGATTACAGCGAGAGACATTCCTGATGATGATCCTTCATTACGACAGGGATCTTGAGATCGTAAAGAAAGTCCTGCAGGGTGAATGCTCGGTAAACGCCGTCACAGAAGATCAGAAAACACCGGTCATTTATGCCGCACAATACACAAGTCATCCAGAAGTCCTTGAATATGTCATTAAGGCAGGCACCCTCTTTGGTCTTGGAACAAAATCCAGGGTAACCAAAATCGACAATCACGGAATGACCGCATTTGATTATGCAAGACAAAACCCTACCCCAGGCTTGATTGAAATACTTGAAAAATACGGCAAGGAGCCTTCCGAGGACAAAAAAGACAAGGCCAACAAGGACAAGCAGCTGTACGGTTATATAAACACAGATAAAAGCGGCACAACATCCGTTTCGCTTGGAGAAGGCAAAACAGTTAAAGAGGAAGACAAAAAGCCAAAAGAACCGGAACCAGAGGAAACAAAGCAGGAACCACAGGTCACAACACAAGAGCCAGAGAATATAGAACCGGAGCCAGAGTACAAAGAACCTGAACCAGAGTACATTGAACCGGAACCAGAGTACACTGAGCCGGAACCAGAGTACATTGAACCGGAACCAGAGTACACTGAGCCGGAACCTGAATACATTGAACCCGAACCGGAGTACACAGAGCCAGAACCAGAGTACATTGAACCCGAACCGGAGTACATTGAACCCGAACCGGAGTACACTGAGCCGGAACCAGAGTACACTGAGCCGGAACCTGAATACATTGAACCAGAACCGGAGTACACTGAGCCGGAGCCAGAGTACATTGAACCCGAACCTGAATACACTGAGCCGGAACCAGAGTACACAGAACCGGAGCCAGAATACATTGAACCAGAACCCGAGACTCTTGTCCTTGAGTCAGTTGAAGAAGAAGAACTTGAGCCCATTGTAATAATTCAACCAGAGCCGGAACCTCAACCGGAGCCTGAGCATATTGAACCAGAACCGAAGTACATCGAGCCGGAACCAGAGCCTCTTGTCCTTGAGACTGTGGAAGAAGATGAGCTAGAGCCTGTTGTCCTGATTAAACCGGAACCAGAGCCTCAACCGGAACCTGAGTATTCTGAGCCCGAACCCAAGTACATCGAACCGGAACCTCAGCCAAAAGCAGAACCTGTCAAAGAACTTGCAGAGGTTAAGGAACCTGTCGTTCAGGAAGAAAAGAAACCGGAACCTGTAATCAAAAAGACAGAACCGGTGGCCTTGGTCAGCGTGGCAGAGCCAAAAGAAAAGCCTAAAACAGAACGCCCCAAGGAAACCATCTATGATTACATAGAAGAAGAAAGCATTGAGCCGGAAAGCACAGAAAAGCCAGCGGGCATAAAAGACAGTGCCGACGAATACGGTGTAACCCAATTGATGAGGGCAGCCATGGCCGGAAACGACTGGCAGGTCCGCACATTGATTGAATCCAGAGCTGATGTCAACGCAAGGGATATCGACGGATGGACAGCCCTCATGTATGCTTGCCGCTATCAGCAGAATGTTCAGATAGTAAAGAACCTTATAGAAAACGGCGCCTATGTCCGTGTAAGGAACAAGTATAATGTCACACCGCTTTTAATGGCGGCAGAGTATTCTCAAAACCCGGAAATACTCTCCGTCCTGCTTACAGACCGTTCAGCTGCGGATGAGGAAGTATTCAAGGCATTCATACTTACATTGTCAAGTACCCAGACTTCAACAGAAATAACAAAATCAAAGCTTGAGCTGTTCCTTGAAAAAGGTGTCGCCATTAACAGAATCTGGAAAGGAAAAACCCCGCTTATGTACGCCTGCCAGTATTCAACAAGTACCGAGATAATCCAGCTTTTGCTTGACCAGGGAGCCAAGACAACCATAAGGGATTCATCCGGAAAAACAGCATTTGACTATGCTAAAGAAAACCGTGCGCTGGAGCATGACTCAACGTACTGGATCTTGAACGGAGGACAGTAAGGCATGCGTATAACGGGAGGAATACTCAAGGGAAGGACAACAACCGTACCGGACGGAAAAATGGCAATCAGGCCGGCAATGGACAGGATGAGGGAATCCATCTTTGACATAATTGGTCCTGACTTACCTGGAAAATCATTCCTTGACATGTTCAGCGGCTCAGGAACAATAGCGATAGAAGCCGTATCCCACGGTGCGACATCGGTTTCCCTTTGTGAGATGGACAAATCAAAGGCAAGAATCGTACTGAAGAACGTTGCCATGTGCGAGGAAATCGGAGTAAGGATAAACTGTCATTTTATGGCGGTGGAGCTTTATCTTAAAAGATGCAAGGAAAAATTCGACTATATCTTTTTTGATCCGCCGTTTCCATACAAATACCGGAAAGAGCTTCTGGAAACTACAGACAGCCGTTCGCTGCTGAATCCAGGCGGCATAGTGCTCATACATTACCCCCATGAGGATCCGCTTCCAGAGAAAATTGGAGGACTTGAACGCATAGACCAGCGAATTTATGGGCGTTCTATAGTGGATTTTTTCAAAAAAAGCCAAAACCAGCAGAATACTGTGGACAAAACTTGAAAAAACCCTTGACAATTTTTGTATTCGCAGTAAAATTATACTTATAAAGGAATAATATGGATGAAGATTTAAAAAAACAAATCGACAGCAAGCAAGGTAAAGATGGTTTTATAAAAGTTACCGATGAACCTGTAACCGGCCTTTCTTCACAACAAAAGGTAGTACTGATACGCAAAGCCAATGAGCTTTTCAATAAAGGCGAGTACGACATGGCGGAACGTATTTATATTACCACAGGTTACTCTGATGGGCTCACCAGATGCGGTGATGTCTATGCAGAGAAAAAACAATATATGCAAGCCTTAAAGTTATATCTTTTGGCACATAATAAAAGAAAATCAGATCCGTTAATTGAAAAACTTTCTGCAATGGTTTCTGTAATGCTACAAAGCGAGGATTAACATGAGTGACATCGAGACAAGCAATGAACAAAATAAACCGATGACAGATGCCTTTGATGACGCATCCATGGCTGTCATGGAGATTAAACCAGAAGATGGCATCGCGACCGAGATTTCGGAATTATCCAAGAAAGGTTATGTATACCTCAAGGACAACAGGACAGACGAGGCAATAGAATCCTTCAAGCAGATCCTGGAAATAGAGGACAACAACAACTATGCCCTTGTAGGACTTGGCGACAGCGAAAGAAAGCAGAATCACTTCAAGGAAGCTATCGACTATTATACAAAATGCCTTTCCTACCATCCGGGAAACAATTACGCTCTTTTTGGTCTGGCAGACTGCTACAAAGCCCTCAACCAGTACCACAAGGCTATCACCATCTGGGAACAGTATCTTGTTCATGACGACAGGAACATAACTGTCCTTACACGTGTTGCCGACGCATACAGGAAAATCCGTGACTTCAAGAAATCAAAACAGCTTTACCTGCAGGTTCTTGACATGGAGGAAAACAATGCATACGCACTGATTGGCCTCGGTCACCTTCACTATGACTTCAAGGAATACAAGGACGCCCTCTTCTACTGGACTCGCATGCTTGAGGTAAACCCCCAGAATGTCGACATCCGCGTATTGACTTCAATCGGAAACTGCCACAGAAAGCTCAAGACTTTCGACAAGGGCCTTACTTATTTTGAACGTGCCCTGGAGATGGATCCAAAGAACTTCTATGCCTTATTTGGTCTTGCAGACTGCTACCGCGGACTTAACCAACAGTTCCGCTCTGTTGAGTACTGGAACAAGATCCTTGAGATTGACCCAAGAAACAAGGTTATCCTGACCCGTGCGGGAGACGCATACAGGAACACAGGAGACTACAAGACAGCGGCTGACTATTACAACCGTGCAATGGACATCGACTTTGACATTTATGCGGCTCTTGGACTTGCATTAATCTGCAAGGGCGAAGGCAGATACGAGGAAGCAATCCAGCGTCTGGAAAGGCTTATACGCGACGACGAGAAAAACTACAGGCTGTACATAGATCTGGCCGACTGCTACATAAAGCTTGGCAAAAAGGACAAGGCGGTAGAAGCTCTTCAGTCTTTCCAGAGGCTTGGCATAAGAAGCCAGGCAATAAACGAAATGCTTGCAAAGCTTCAGGAATTAAAGAAATAACTTATAATGACTTCAAAAACCTGCATTTCAGGCCTTTTTCCTGATGAAATATGCTCTGTACTGGACATTCAGCCGGCTTTTCGTGGTCGGCAGATATTCCAGTGGATTTCCAGGGGAGCAACATCTTTTCAGGAAATGACCAACATCGACAAGGCAACAAGGGAAAAACTTGAGGCCAAGGCATGCATTTATTCAAGTTCAGTAACAGACATACTCAGGGACAAGGACGGCACCATAAAGCTGCAGATAACGCTTGAGGACGGACGGGCCATAGAGACTGTCCTACTGACCGACAGGGAAGGCCGTAAAACCGCATGTGTAAGCTGTCAGGCGGGATGCGGAATGGGATGCAAGTTCTGCCAGACCGGAACGCTTGGTCTTGGAAGAAACCTTAATGCCGGTGAGATTGTGCAGGAATTCTTCATGATGGAGAAAGAAGCGGGAACCCTGGACAACATCGTCTTCATGGGCATGGGAGAACCTATGCAGAATCTGGGTGAAATCAGGAAGGCAATTGAAATCCTTGCAAGCAAAGACGGCCGCAACTTGAGCACAAGAAGAATCACCCTTAGTACATGCGGACTTGTCAAAGGCATACATGAGCTTGCAGACAAGGGTCCCTCTATACGACTTGCAGTATCCCTTACAACAGCAGATCCCCTTTTAAGGGAGGAACTGATGCCCGTTTCAAAGGCAAATCCCCTTCCAGAACTGAAAAAAGCAATACAGTACTACACAGAAAAAACAGGCATGAGGGTAACCCTTGAAGCAGCCCTTTTGTCAGGAAAAAACACGGGAAAAGAAAGCGCAAGTCATCTGATAGAATTTGCAAGCGGTCTTGACGCATACATAAACCTCATTCCATGGAATCCAGTGCCAAACCTGCCCTTCTCAACTCCGTCCAGTTCAGAATGCCACGAATTCGTTCACATGCTCGAGCAAGCCGGCCTGAACGTCAACCTCAGGACAAGACGCGGAACAGAAATCGGAGGAGCATGCGGTCAACTCGGACGTTCAATGACTGACAAACAATAATCCCACATTTTAAGATTATTTTATATTTTAACCTTCTCCAATTCTAACACTTTAAGTTTATATAAAGTAAAAATAACTCAACTTTCTTATAAATACTACTTGCAATTATTGTATTGGTCCTGTATAATGATAATTGATTTAGCCACAAGATTGGATTCTCGGATTCAATCTTCAGATTCAATCGCTAGGAGTCACCATAATGCAGAAAAAGATATATGTAGCTGGAATGGATGATGATGCAACAGCATCAAAAGTTGACGGTGCAGTAAAAGCTGTAGCTGGGGTTACATCAGTTACATCAAGTGCTGCAAAATGTCAGGTATGTGTTGACTATGACGAGGGCACGGCCGGTATCGAGGATGCCATCAACGGTGCAATCGCCTCTGTTGGAGTTGCAGTACTCGGTTAACAGAAATGAAAATAACCATTCTAGACGGAAACGCACTTAATCCGGGTGATCTTTCCTGGGAAGTGTTGAAGAATTTCGGAGAGCTGACGGTCTATCCACGTACCTCCCCTGATCTTGTAGTTGAACGCATCGCAGACTCTGATGCAATATTGCTTAATAAAATCTCAATCACAGAAGAAATACTCGAAAAATGTCCTTCACTGCGCTATATTGGGGTTCAGGCAACAGGATTCAATGTAATCGACCTTGAGGCATGCAGAAGGCACAATGTTACCGTAACTAATGTTCCTGCATATTCAACAGCGGGTGTCGCACAGCTTGTTTTTGCATTTATCAGCGAATTCGCATGTCATACACAGCTTCACTCTGATTCCGTCATGAAGGGAGACTGGTGCATCGCTCCGGACTTCTGCTACTGGAAAACCAATTTAATCGAACTTGAAGGGAAAACCCTTGGAATATTCGGATACGGAAACATCGGTCGCAGGGTGGCCGCAATCGGCAAGGCTTACGGGATGAAGATTCTCGTTTGCACACGGACTCCCAAACCCGATATCGAAAATCCGTGCGATTTTGAGACGCTGCTCAGGGAATCGGATTTTCTTTCACTTCACTCCCCGCTCACACCGGAGACAAAAGGCCTGATAAATGAAAAAGCCCTTTCCATGATGAAAAAGACCGCCTTCCTTATAAACACAGCCCGAGGGGCTCTTGTGGATGAAATAGCCGTAAGACATGCCCTTGAGGATAAAACCATAGCCGGATTTGCCTGTGACGTTGTGTCAGAGGAACCCATGAAATACGACAATCCCCTTTTTGGTGCCCCAAACTGCCTGATAACACCTCACATAGCATGGGCAGCCACAGAAACAAGGCAAAGGCTTCTTGACGTGGTGGTTGACAACCTCCGCTCATTCATAAATGGCAGTCCTAAAAATGTTGTGTCATAACCATACACAAAAAATCCATATCCACTTGAAAAATCTCGAAATACTTCATATACTTTACTCAATTGCATACAGAAAAAAGAGGTAGAAAAATGGGAAAAACTATAGCACAAAAAATATTTGAGTCACACATGGTGGACAAGCCCTTTGAAGGAACTAACATTCTTAAGCTTGATCGTGTTTTTTGTCACGAGATTACGACACCTATTGCAATCAATGACCTGATTGACAGAAATATGGACAGGGTATTTGACAGCTCAAAAATCAAGGCTGTCATAGACCATGTAAGCCCTGCCAAAGACTCAAAATGCGCAATGCAGGAAAAAATCCTCCGTGACTGGGCAAAACGCAACGACATAAAGGATTTCTTTGACATAGGAAGCAACGGTGTATGCCATGCCATCTTCCCGGAAAAGGGTTATGTCCGCCCCGGCTTTACGGTAATAATGGGAGACAGCCATACATGTACTCACGGTGCATTCGGTGCTTTTGCGGCAGGCGTGGGAACTACAGACCTCGAAGTAGGCATCTTAAAGGGCGTATGTTCTTTCAGGGATCCCAAGTCGATTAAATTCATACTCAACGGAAAACTTAAGGAAGGCGTTTATGCAAAGGACGTCATCCTCTACATAATCGGTCAGATTGGAGTAAACGGTGCCACCAACTGCGTAATGGAATTTACAGGTCCTGTCGTGGACAACTTCACAATGGAAGAACGCATGACCCTCTGCAACATGGCTATCGAGGCAGGCGGTACAAGCGGAATCTGTTTCCCGGACAAGGAGACAGTTGAATACCTGTGGCCGTTCATCAAGGATGAATTTGCAAGCAAGGAAGATGCACTCAAGGAATACAGCAAGTGGACAAGCGATGCAGACGCAGAATACGAAAAGGTTTATACATTCGACCTTTCCACACTTGAACCAATCTGCACGATCAACTACAAGCCGGATCAGATCCGTACAATCAGGGAAATGAAAGGCACAAAGGTTGATCAGGTATACATCGGAAGCTGTACCAACGGACGCATCAGCGACCTGCGCATTGCAGCCCAAATACTCAAAGGCCACAAGATTGCAGATGGTGTGCGCGGAATTGTTTCTCCTGCAACACCAAAAATCTACAAGCAGGCTATTGACGAAGGACTCATATCAATTTTCATGGATGCAGGCTTCTGTGTAACCAATCCGACCTGTGGCGCATGTCTTGGCATGAGCAACGGTGTTCTTGCAGAAGGCGAAGTATGTGCCTCTACCACTAACCGCAACTTCAACGGACGCATGGGAAAAGGCGGAATGGTCCATTTGATGAGCCCTGCCAGTGCGGCGGCAACTGCAATAACCGGTACCATTACTAATTCGGAGCTTTATAAGGGCTGATTTATCAGTCTTTTATATCGGAAATAGGACAGCCTTGGTGCGGTCCATAAATAAACGCTTTTCTGGATGAATAATCCGGGAAGCATAAAAAATTAAGAGGAAAACAATGAAACAGTTTGGCGGAGATGTTCTTTTCCTGGATCGTTCAGATATCAACACTGACGAGATCATTCCTGCAAAATACCTGACGGAAAATACCAAGCAGGCTCTGCAGCCCTACCTTCTTGAGGATCTTAAGCTTGACGGTTTTAATCCAAAGACCGATGTAAGCGGCAAAAAGGTAATCATCACAAGGGAAAACTTTGGCTGTGGCTCAAGCCGTGAGCATGCTCCTTGGGCATTGGAAGTTAACGGCATTTACACAGTTATCGCTGTAAACTTTGCACGCATATTCAGACAGAACATGTTTAATTGTGGACTTCTTGCCCTTGACATGAACAAAAAGGATATCGACGACATGTTCCGCACATTCGCAAGCAAGGACACCCAATGCAAGATTGAACAGAAAGAGGACGGCACATGGAAAGTCAAGCTGATTGCAGGAAGCCTGTCAAAAAGCTATCCGTTCACACTGGAAGGATTTGAGAAAGCCCTCATCGAAAACGAAGGCTGGATCGGTTACGCCGACAAAAAGTATTGATCTAAGCGTCAGTCTTAAATAAAGGCATTCTAAGAAATCATCCATTTGATTTTTCGGGATGCCTTATTTTTTTTGCACAAGCCCTTTTTCCAACGCTTTCTGCAATATAAGGGAAACTATTTCTTCCGGCTTGTACTTTGTAGTATCTATCTTCAAATCCACAAAATCATAAGAATTATTGTCAATTCCGTAGAGTTTAAGGTAACGTCTTGAATCTTCACTGTCCCTCATGCGGGTAAAGGCCTTGATTTCCTCAAGATCACCACCCTCTCGGTTCAGGATGCGGCCTGCCCTTACATCATCATCGGCCCAGAGGTAAACCTTGATGTCTGCCTCTTTAAGCATCCATATTGCAAGACGGCTCCCAAGGACACAGCTTTGCTCACGTGCAAGCTCAACCTGCCTTGTATCTACCTCTATGTCGTAGGAGTCATCGGTCTTGGCGTTTTCAATTACCTGGGAAAGCGTTATTCCCTTTTCTGCCGCCAGTTGCCTGAAGGTAAAGTTTATCAGCTTGATGCCAAGTTTTTCTGCAAGCATGGAGCTCACAGTAGTATTTCCACAACCTGATTTTCCGCTTATGGCAATACGAATTTCCTTGCCTTCCGGTACGTAACATTCTTCCAAAACCATATTCATCTCCTAGTACCTGTGGTCATTAAAAAAAATGCCAGGAATTAATCATAACCCCTGGCACCCTGATTATTTATTCAGTAAAACGTCTGTCGGATTAGTACTGAACGAAATTGTGTGAATCTTCCATTACATAGATTGAGCGTGGAAGACCATCTGCAAAGTCAACAGCATTTCCTTCTTCTTCCGGAACCTTTGGCCAGAAAAGGATTGTTGAACCTTCTGTTGAAGCTTCCTCACCTTCCTCTGCCTCGGCTGAAGCGATAACCGGAATCTTGTTGATTGTCGGATAATAGCCCAAGAGTCTCTGACCGTAGAATACCAGGAGGCTGTTAGAAGCTCTTGTGTGTCCCTTGTTCAGGTGGCGGTCAAATACAAAGAGGTATGTGTTGTCTTCCTTGTCTGTGATTGTACCGATTGTCTCGATATAATCATCATCGGCATAGTCATCCGGGCTTGTTCTCTTTGCAGCGCGGATGATTGAGTCTGAAGACCAGTCAAATGCATAATAATCTTCTGAAACCTTCTGGATTCCAGTTTCTGTAAATCCGTATGCTTCAGCAACAAATGGAGAAAGGTCACCTTCCTGAACTACTACGAATACAGGCTCACCCTTATATTTGCCGACGATTGGTTCACCTGACTGTGAAAGAGTCTTCTTGTAGTAGAGCTTGATATCATCTGTATCAGAAATGTCATAGATGACATATGCATAAAGCTGCTCTTCTTCTGAAGCTGTCTTTGCAAGAGTCAAAAGGTACTTGGCATCACCAGCATCAAATGTATACCACTTGCTGTCATAAGCGATGTCATCGGCAGGATCTGTTGTAAATGCGAACAGCTGGCCTCCGAGTTCAAAGCGTCCTTCTTTTGTGTCTGCTGTAGAGAAAGTTGATGGATAGTAAACCATTGAGATATCAGAATTTGTAAATGCACGGTATTCTGAATATGGAACGTCTTCTCCATCTTCAACATTCTTGACTTCGGTCAAAGTGCCATTAACACTAGCCAACTCAATAGCACTATCTTCTTCATAGAAGAAATACTCGGCTATGTCACTGTCGCTGACATTATATTCAGCAAACGGGTCGGCGGCGAACACAGACAAAGTCTGTGACAGTACAAAAGCAATTCCGGCAATCACTTTCATTTTCTTAGAACAGAACATATTGTTTCTCCTTTATTCTACGTTCTTTGATTGCTCCCTGATATTCTCAAGAGCATCTTTTGCTTGCACAACCATAGAACCAATCTCAGTAAACTGATTTTTGCTTCCAATGGTATTTATTTCACGATTGGCCTCCTGGCAGATAAAATCAATTCTTTTACCTGGCACCGGGTCATCTGTGATTTCCTTACGTAAAGCCACAAGATGGCTATGAAGACGGATAATCTCCTCATTTATGGTATACTTGACCAGCATGGAGGCTGTTTCTTCCAGGATTTTGTTCTCGTCCACATGATCCTCAAGCAGTTCATGGAATTTCTTTGTAATGTTTTCCCTGAACCGCTCCTCCATCCGGGGCTGCCATTCCTTAAAGAAAGATGCACACTCATCAAGCACATCCAGTTTATGAAGCAGATCTACCTTTAGGTTTTCACCCTCCCGTTTCCTGTCCTCCACGAATTGAGCGAACACCGGCTTGAACACAGTCTGTATCTTCTGCCAATATGACTCAACATCGTATTCATGGCTGACGTTTAGGACCCCCTCCTGCTGAATTATCAGTTCCAGAGGAATGTCCCCGGCATCCTTGCCCAAGGCCTTTGCTACAGAAACAAAAGCATCCCTGTACATAAGGGCCGCCTTTGGATCAGCGACAATTACGGCATTGGAAGTCAGATCCCTTACACGTATGCTTACGTCCACCTTGCCGCGAACAACCTCCTGACCAACATCCTTGCGGATACGGCTTTCAAGTATGTTCAGGAAAGACGGAAGGTTGACATTCAGATCCAGGAAACGGCTGTTAACGGACCTAATCTCAACGCTAATCTGGGTATCCTCAACCACGGCCTCTTTATAGGCATAACCGGTCATGCTGTTCAATTTAATGCACCTCCTGACCAGACTCAAATGCCTTTAAAATAGAAGAGCCTACCTTCCAGTTATCTCCTGCTCCCATTGTAACAAAAAGATAGCCTTCTGAATAGCCCTGTTGGGGCTTTTTCTTCAATATATCTTGACCAATTTTTGCCGCTTCATCAAATTCACCAGCATAAATCACATTTTTGTGGTATTTTTTGGCGTGTTCGGCCAGAATTTCACCTGTTACGCTGGCTTTTGACCCGTCTTCCCGGGCACTGCCATAAATCTTGTTTATAATGACTACATCGGCATCAGCAAAGCTTCCAGCAAATTCCTCAAGCAAAGCGGCTGTTCTTGTGTATGTGTGGCTCATAAAATCCACTACAATCATGAAACCCTTGTAAAAATCCCTGTATCCCGCAAGTGTTGTTTTTATCGCTGTAGGATGGTGGCCGTAATCATCCACGAAAATCACTTTGTTTCCTGTTGGAGTAACTGCCTGTCCGACAATCTCGCTCCTTCTCTTTCCACCTGCAAAAGACAACAGAGCTTCCTGAATCTGCTTTATGTGGTCTAAAGGTTTTTCACCCTCAGTCTTTAAAAGCTCACAGCAGACTGCTATGGCCGCACAGGCATTCCTTACGTTATGGTCACCAGGAACTGAGATTGCAAAATCAGCTATTGAAGGAATTGAAAAATTATGCCTTCCTCCCTTGACCTCTCCAAACTCAAGCTTATATTCACCCTGAGCTTTTTCTCCATATGGAATTACCTGAATGTCAGGCCTCTTTGACTTTGCAATGCCCGCTGTTTCTGCAGCACCTTCATCATCCGCACAATAAAACAGCTGACCGTTCTGAGGAAGCAGGCATATGTAGTCCACAAAAGCATTCCTTATGTCCTGATAGGTGGGATAATAGTCCTGATGGTCGCTTTCCACGGAAGTCAACACGATTTTATTCGGATGAAATGCCATGAAATGCCTCTGATACTCGCAGGTTTCGGCTACAAAATATTTCGGACTTTCTGCCTTTACATTCCTGCTTGTCATGGTACATGAATCCCCAAATGATGAGATTATGCTTCCAGCAAGAACCTGGGAAGAAAGATCCAGATTCTTTAATATTGTACCGGTTAAACCTGTTGTAGTAGTCTTGCCATGCACACCGCAGATACCGACACTGTAACATGTCCGTGAGAGTTCCCCCAAGGCCTCGCTGTAAAGCAAAAGCGGGATTCCTTTCCTTGTCGCTGCGATTAAATCAGGATTGTTTTCTTTTGAGTATGCGCTAGAATAGACCACGAACTTTATGTCGTCCGTTATATTTTCCTCAGAGAAAGGCAGGGCCTTTATCGAATGCTTTTCAAGTATTTCGTCTGTATAAAAACGCTCAGAGACATCACTTCCGGTTATATGGGCACCACGCTCATACAGAATCTCTACAAGTGCAGCCATGCCGGTACCTTTGATTCCCACAAAGTGAATATGAATGCCATTGACATTTTCTGGAAGAATAAAATCCTGCCCGTTCATAAATAATGATTATATCACATTTTTCCAAAATGTGCAATTCTTTACTTATATTAGATTATTTGATGGCTGGAAGAGACTTTTTTGCAGATGATTTTCGGGACAAATCTTTTGTGCGATAATAGATGTTTTGCTTTATATAAGAAATCATGCCTTTAATCCTGAAAGTTCAAGATATATCTGATCAGCCAGACCGAAGTTTGTATTCTTAGTCAGGGCCTCAGCATAGTTATCATAGAGCATGTCCTCGTACATCTCGCGGGCAAAATCATTTTCCTTTCCAAAAAGGCTTGAATGATGAATCGTATCCCTCATGGAAGAAAGCATCATCTTCATCATGTAGTTTTCAAGCTCTTTTGACTGTGCATAAAGCTCTGATGTACGGTCGATTGTAAGTTTTTTACCCTGTGAGTTTACGGTATTTGCCGCCATACCCTGTGGTGCAGCATTCTTGTCTTTTTCTGATGTATAATAGTTGTAGAAGCCCTCTGTGTAGTCACCCTTCAACCTGTGATTTGAAGAAACCTGAGAAGAAGCGACTGTTTCCACAGATTCCGAGGCAGCCTGGATGTCAGCATTTTTCTCACGCGTCATTTCCTGAATCAGAGACAAAAAGCGGCTTTCATCAGCTTTTTCCTGAGCGGCTTGAATTGTCTGCTGTCCGTTAGAGAGTGTTCCCGTAATTGCTAATCCTGATATTCCCTGAACTGCCATAAATCATTACCTCTTGAGTGTTGCGGCTGTCTGAAGCATGCTGTCGCTTGTCTGGATTGCCTTTGAGTTGAACTCATAAGCACGCTGAGCAACAATCATCTGAACCATTTCGTTTACAACAGATACATTGCTCATTTCAAGGAATTTGTGCTTGGTAGTACCCATTCCGTCAACTCCAGGACGTGATGCAATAGGATCTCCAGATGCATTTGTAACCTTGTAAAGGTTGTCTCCCACATTCTCAAGACCAACAGAGTTCGGGAAGCGGTAAAGTTCAATCTGACCTACATCAACCGGATCAAGTCCTCCGTCTACCCTTACAGTCACTTTACCCATGTTTGAAACGGCCAAAGTTTCCAGCTGGAATCCTTCCGGAAGAATAATCTCCGGCACGACACGAAGACCGTTTGCAGTAACAAGCTGACCTGTTGAGTCTACCTTGAATGAACCGTCCCTTGTGTATGCCCAGCTTCCGTCATACTGCTGAACACGGAAAAAACCATCTCCCACAATGGCAAGATCCGTATCCACACCAGTTGCCTGAAGTGATCCCTGAGACATTATCCTCTGGGTTGCACCTACTTTCACACCATGTCCCATCTGAACTCCCACAGGTGTAATTGTATCTTCAGTAGCCGGTGTTCCGGCAAGTTTCCTTGTCTGATACAAGAGATCCTCAAATTCAACTCTGTGCTGCTTGAAGCCAGTTGTATTTACGTTTGAAAGGTTATTTGAAATTGTATCAATATTTGCCTGCTGACCGTTCATTCCGGTTGCAGCGTTCCATAAACTTCTAACCATTTTCTATCTCCTTTCTTCTATCCCACATTACAGGTTAACAGCAACAACCTTATCCCAAAGGGTGTCCATCATGTCATCTTCTGTCTGAATTGTCTTTTGGTTTGCTTCGTATGCGCGGTTCACTTCTATCATCTGAACCATCTCGTTTACTACGTTGACATTACTTGTTTCAGTATAACCCTGCAGAACCTTTGGCCTTTCATTGCCTTCTGCTATATGATACTCGCCGGCAATCTCGTTTGTGTTCCACATGGATGTTCCCTGCTTCTTAAGGTAACGCTCATTTTCAAAACGTACAATCTTAAGACGGTCTGCAATCTCGTTGTTTTCCTTGTTTATTACCATGCCGTCCTGGTTTACGAAAAATTTATCATCCTCAACCTTGATCGGACCATTTTCGCCCATTACAGGATAACCATCTTTGGTAAGAAGGATTCCCTCTTTTCCAAGAAGGAAATTACCGTTGCGGGTAAACCTTTCGCCGTCGGGTGTATCAACCACAAAAAAGCCTTTTCCGCCAAGAGCCAGGTCCGTATTTGTCTCTGTAGATTTGAATGACCCCTGGTCAAAGTCAGTGTAAAGTTCGTTTGTCTCTACGCCAAGACCAATGGTACCGATTATTGGAGCCACGTCATTTGAACCCAGAGATGTCTTATATACACCGTCTGCAACAGTTCTTCTGATCAAAAGCTCACTGAATGATTTGCTTACAGGAATGTCTTTCTTAAAACCTGTCGTGTCTACGTTCGCCAAGTTGTTGGATATGGCATCCAGCCTGTTCTGCTGGGCGTTCATGCCGCTTGCACCAATATACCATCCTCTAATCATATTACACCTCAATTATGTTTATCGGCATTTGGTTTGAGAGGTTTATATAATAAATTCGGATTTTTGGGCATAAAAAAAGCCCGGAAATATATCCAGGCTTAAGTGCCAGCGGTCAGAATTGAACTGACGACATAAGGATTTTCAGTCCTCCGCTCTACCAACTGAGCTACACCGGCAAACAATGTGATTACTTTATACTTTTTATTTATCTTTGTCAAGAGCCTTGCTCAAAAAAAGACAAAAATTCAGCTATTAATTAGCGGTAATGTCCGATTTTAGCAACCTGCTCAAGACAATACTCATATTTTGTTGCTCCAACGATTACTCCGCGCAAATACTGACCGACTTTAGTGAAAATCACCAGATAGTCAATGTGCATCTCCCCCAAAGCACCCTCCAGACGGAATGCCAGTACGGTTTCACCCATGAATTCCAGCTCATCAACATATACATCATTGACCGTATACCCTCTTGATTCAAGGGACTGTTCCAGCTGATCACTGATAGTTCCAACAAACATTGGGCTTTCCATCAGAAGCTCAGTTACCATGCGGTCATCCATTTCAACAAGCTCTTGTCCCAGGTTCTCTACGGATACCATTACGGTTGCTCCGGTTGAATCAAGGTGGCTCATTACAAAATCAACATTCTTGGCATCTGCCGTCAGTGCGGAAAGGGATTCTGGAGGGAGTACAACAGCTGTCGACGAAATATCAATGGCAATATCAATGGTCTGGTTCCTGTACAAAACAGGCTTGCCATCTTTTCCGTTCACAATCTCACCCTTTTTAAAGCCTGTGCTCTTAGCGGATGCATTATTGCCTGTAGTCTGGCATGACATGAGCATAAAAGCCATCAAAATCAAGAATGGAAACACTACAATCTTTTTCATATCAAACTCCCTTATTTTTTTTTCTGTTATACAACAATTAAATTACCATATTCATGGCAGAACGCACTTCATCAAGAGTCTTTATTGCTATAGCGCGGGCACGCTCTGCTCCATCTGTTAAAACCTGCCTTATGTAATCAGGATTTTTTTCAAGTTCAGCACGTTTGGCACGCAAAGGCCTGAGGGTTTCATTCAGGGCCTCCGTAAGCTGGCTCTTTAGCATTCCACCACCGCCTTCACCGATGCGCTGAGCTATGGCCTCCGGAGCTTCTCCGGTACACAGGGAAATAATCATCAAAAGGTTTGCAACCTCAGGTCTTGTCTCCGGTTCGTATGTGATGACCCTATTGGCATCTGTCTTTGCCTTTTTAATGAGGGCGGCTGTTTCATCCTCTGTTGCAGAAAGCATGATTGCATTGCCGCGGCTCTTGCTCATCTTCTGGCTTCCATCCAAACCAAGGATGCTCGGTGTCTTGGAAAGAAGTGCCTGAGGCTCCGGGAATATAGGCTCACGGTTCTTGCAGTATTTTTCGTTGAACCTGCGTGCGATGTTGCGAGTCTGTTCAAGATGAGGCAGCTGGTCTTTTCCTACAGGAACAACGTTTCCCTTGCAGAAAAGAATGTCGCATGCCTGATGGATCGGATATGTCAGCATTCCTGCATTTACACTCTTCATCTTGCCGTTTTCAAGTCCGCTTTGAATTTCGTCTTTTACAGTCGGATTGCGCTTTAATTCGGCTTCTGTGACCAAAGTTAAAAACGGAAGCATAAGCTGGTTGCATTCCGGAACATAACTGTGCGGATAGATGATGACGTTTTCGCCCGGTTCAATGCCAGCGGCAAGGTAGTCGATTACAAGCTGCTTTGTATTCTGGCTGATTTCGTCAAAGGCATCATGATCTGTTAAAACCTGATAGTCGGCAATAAGTATCATAGTCGGGATTCCAAGCTTAGAAAGCCTTACCCTGTTTTGGAGTGAGCCGAAGTAATGGCCTATATGAAGTCTTCCCGTAGGTCTGTCGCCGGTAAGAACCCTGTATTTTGTAGGATTCTTTACGATGTCTTCCTCAATTTTCTTACTGCGTTCAACTGCAGCCGCAAAAGTTTTATTTGAATCATAGTCTAAATCTGCCATTTTTTTAACCTCATGTATATAATTTTATTTTCCACATCTAAAGGAACAACTGATATGAATAAAATATATAATAAAACTATGAATGTTTCAATATTATTAAGATTTTAATCACACGGATTCGAAAAAACTACGTTTTTTCATTAAAAGAATAGTATTGACTTATTCTGTGGTAATAAAGTTATCATTTGAAGACATCTTATTGAGAACTAAAATCAGCCAAATATCCTACTAACAGGATTTTGCGTAGCAAAATCGAATCCGCGTGACAATACAAAACATCTATCCCCATTACATTATTCCGATTTTTCCTATTGCATAAAATTCATATTTGATTAAAATATTTACGAGGGTGGAAAGATGAGATCTACAAAGGCTATAATTCATTTGGATAATTTCATGCACAATATAAACGCTATCAGGGCTTTTACAAAACCAGGGACAAAAATGTGCATTCCGGTAAAGGCAGACGCATACGGACACGGTTCGGTTGAATGTGCCCGTGCCGCACTTGAATGTGGAGTTGAATATCTTGCAGTTGCTGCCGTTGACGAAGGTGTGGAACTAAGGGAAAATGGCATAAAGGCTCCCATCCTTCTTTTTAGCCTGTGTGACCCGGAAGAAATCAAAACCGCAGTAGAAAATGACATTACCCCATTTGTGTTTGACGCCGAATACATTGACCTGTTTGCAGAAGAAGCAAAACGTCAGAATAAGAAGGCCTACCCCGTTCACCTTGCAGTTGACACAGGCATGGGTCGCATCGGTTGTCTTGAAGATGAAGCCGCAGAAATGGCCCGCCACATTGCGGAAACAAAGGTCCTTGTTCAGGAAGGTACGATGACGCACTTTGCCGTAAGCGATGACAAAGCGTCTTCCTCTATTGAATACACAAAACTTCAGTTCCAGAGATTTCAGGAAGCGATACAGAGCATAAAAGACGCAGGACTTAATCCCGGCATCTGCCACTGTGCAAACTCAGCCGCAAGCCTTGACTTACCCGAAACACATCTTGACATGATAAGGCCTGGAATCATCGTTTACGGATATGATGCAGGAGACGTCAATTCTCAATACCTTAAGGAAAAGGAAACACCAATAGACTTGAAGCCTGTGATGACCCTTTGTACAAAAGTAAGCGCAATAAAGGAATTCAAAAAAGGAATGAGCGTTGGATACGGAAGGACATGGATAGCTGATCGTGATACAAAAATCGCAGTCCTACCTGTCGGCTATGGAGACGGTTTTGTACGCCGCTTTTCCACATCGGGAATTCAGGTTTCAATTAACGGAAAAAGCTACCCTATCCGCGGTCGAATTTGCATGGACCAGTGCATGATTGAACTCGGCCCAGACACTGACGTAAAGAGATGGGACACAGTCGTATTATTCGGATGCAAATCTGATGGTGCTGTCATGACTGCGCAGGATATTGCAGACAAAACTGGCACCATATCCTACGAGATTACAACCGTCCTTACCAGAAGAGTACCACGGGTGTTTGTCCGCTAAGAAGTTTTACTCAAGGTCTCCCTTTAAGCTGAATGCCATCAAAAGCTGGCCTGTATAATATATCATTGAATTACCCAACGTTAGGATAATAAATGCTGTCCTGTTGTAACCAGGTGTTTTTGAAGAAAATACCGGCACAAAGAACAGGAACAGAAGGATAAAATCAGACACATAAAAGAAGATTGCACCCAAAACTGTAAGCCACACAGTCTTTTTTGCCTTTTCCTTATACTTGAAGAGCCCAATTGATTTAGCCGCCATAAAAGAAACCATAGCACCGTAAATTAAAATCGGAATGAACATTGAGCCCATATCAAAAGCAGAGGCAAACTGGCGTGTAAGCATGCAGAAAACAGACAGAGTCAAAACCACAGGCAGGAAAGTAAGTATCTGTATGGGACTACGGTCAATAAATGCCCAGGCATAGAAAATATGTCCTATGGCAAAAGCAAGCAGTCCGATCAAAAAGAAAAGAGTCTCCGTTCCCGGAATAAAGTTTACATTCAGGAAAATGTCTCCAAGGCATCCAAAGCACAAACCAGTAAAGATTAGCATTTTATACTTGAATTTCCTGCAATCCTTTTTGAACAAAATGACGACAGCCAGCAGAACAAAAGACAGGCTCGCAACTGTTTTCCCGACCAGGGCAACATGAGGATTCATCGTACAGATACATGAATAATCCAGCACGAACACACCTATATACATAAGAATACTTAGAACTATAGTCATAAAAAGCCTCCTTCTCCTTCACCAAGTCCTTTTAAGCAAAATATTCAAATTAAGTCACATTCCTTAGAGACCAGAAACTTTTTTACTTCCGCAACAAGATAAAAGGATCCCATCACCAAAAGCGGAACCCCCTGTTCATCTGCATTCTTAAATGCCGTTGCTATGGCCTTTACATAATCTGTACAAGAACAGTATGAAAGACCCGCCTTGGAAAAGGCCTTTTCCATCGCAGGCAAATCCGAGCTTTTTATTTCACCAGGTTTTGTAAGGGTTATATGTGTAAAGCTGAACGGTATGAGAGATGCAATATGATCAGCGTCCTTGTCAGATGCACAGCCGAAAAGAAGATGAGCCTCACAGTCTTTGGAAAAAACTGCATCAAAAGTTTTCAGGGTCTTGTCTACACTGCAGACAGTATGGGCACCGTCCATCACAAGACATGGTATTTTTGGATACGACGGAACATCGTGCAAAAGCTCAAAGCGTCCCGGCAAGACAGCCTCCGAAAGTCCCTTCTCGATGACATCCTCGCTGATTTCAGGAAGAGCTGTTTTAATCGCAATAGAGGCGGCAAGTGCATTTTCTGCCTGATATTCTCCCACGAGCTTAAGTCTTGTCCTTATGGGTCTTGAAAATAATTGTGACTCAAGGACAATGTCCATTCCAAGGGTGTCTTTGTTTTTATTATATGATATTGAGGAAACCTTTCCACAATCCTGGGCAAATATTATCGGTGCATTCCTCTGGCCTGCTATTTCCCTGAATACATCATTGCATGAATCATAGTTTTGCCTGGATATGACAACAGGAACTCCTTCCTTGATGATTCCGCCTTTTTCCGCCGCAATTTTTTCGACAGTATCACCAAGATATTCCATGTGTTCAAGCTCTATAGGGGTTATACAGCAGCACTTGGGAAGTATCACGTTCGTTGCATCCAATCTTCCGCCCAAGCCTACCTCATAAACAGTCCAATCGCATTTCTGGTATTTATAGCAGAGCATTGCAAACGCCGTTACAAGCTCAAACCATGTGATAGGACGTTCTCCGGGCAATGACGACGGTACAACAGTCTCAACCAGATGCATAAGTTCACCGGCAGCCTTGGAATACACATCGTCGTCAAAAAATCCCATTGGAGAAGAAATCCTTTCCCTGAAATCAAGTATATGTGGGGAAGAATAAAGGCCTGTATTAAAACCTGCAGCCTGCAGTATATTTGCAATCATAACGGAAACAGAGCCTTTTCCCTTGGAACCCGCCACATGAAAAGATTTTGTCAGATCCTGAGGATTTCCCAGACGTCTGCACAAAAACTGCATTGTATCAAGCCAGAAGATATTTTTCTTGGGAGTATGCTCAAAATTCAAATACTGGTCCAGCCACTCGTTAAACAGGCTGATTGAAGAAATCTTATTCATCCCTCCAATCCTCCAGAATACGCTCATAGGTCCATTGACTAAGTGAATACCTGTAATTGCATTTCCTTACCGCATCCTGTTCAAGCTGTGTCATGGACTGGCTTGCAAAGAACTGCGGTACAATGATGATGTCATCTTCTGTTTCATAAACGGAGAAAACAGCCCTTGCACCGTTCTCAAAAGTCTTTTTCAGGACATTGACAGGCTCTTCCGGTAAAGAAGAAAGCGGCATCATGATTCCATGCCTGTAAGAAGACTGCATGTTTACGCTTGCGGTTCCACTCAGGAAAACCGGGAATAAAAACGGATCCACCCAGAACGAGGAATTTGAATTAAGATAAGACCTTATATCAAAATCTGTCTCATAAGACGTGTTGTCCTTTGAAGTCCTGAATGCTATGCGTTGTGTAAGTGAATCCACATGACCGAAAAAGAGCGATAACAGTTCATTGGAATTCTCGTCCAGTATTTTTACTGAAAAAGCATTTTTATCGTCGATGCCCAGATCTTCCCATGAATTCTCTGAGACAGCCTTTACCCTGACTGTACGCACATTTACCAAAACATCCATAAGATTACGCACTACCTGAGAATCTGCAGGCCACACAGTACCAGTAACGGAATCAGTTCCCGACCAAAAAGAATCATTCCTGCTCAAGGTAACAGAGGCACCATCTGAACTTCCATCCGTTATGACAATGCTTGACACGGACTTGAGGGATGTGGCATTTAAAAGAACTGTTTCCCTGGTTTCTATGGTATTGCTCTTTGACTTGAAGATAAAACTTGCTGCAAACAAAACAAGAAGGACAAAATCACATATTGCAAACACAAGCAGAATCTTTTTCTGAAATGCAGTCACTTTCATTTTGAACTCCTGTTTATTCTTGAGCGATGAATCATGACACCGGCATACACAGCCGAAATTATCAGGAGGATAACAAAGCATAAAGCAAAAATCACAAAAGCAGAGTTTTTCTGAATCAAAGTATAATCCTTTTTATACAGACTTTTATTCCTTATGCTGCGGTTTTTAAGAGAAAGAATTTCTGACTCACCGCTTATTTTCAATATTGAATCGGTAAGGAAAGAAAGGTTCCTTACATCCAGGGCACTTCCCGACGAATATCCTATCATGCCTGTAGCAAAACCATACTGGTCACCAATGATGATTGCAGAAGGATCTTTTTCACCATCTTTTGTAAGAGACACGCTAACGTTAAACTGACCCTTCATCTCGTTTGGCTCAGGGCTTTTTTCGCATATAAACGGATCTGTAATGAACTGACCTTCCACCTGCTCCATCTGCCATGCCGAGCTTGAGGTTACAAGATAAGGACGCGGAATAAATCCATAATCAGAAGAAACATCCTTGTCTATGTCAATTGCAGTAGGCCAGAAAACAGTCATTCCCATCGGGGCATTTTCCTGAGTCAACAGAACTGGCCATAGCGAATAATTTATATATTCCGTTTTCGCAGTAACAGGATTTCCCTCCGCATCGGTATCTCCATACAGTGTAATCCTGAAGTTTGATATGTCTGCAGTGACTTTATCCTTGTAATAGACTCCAAGTTCCTGAAGCCTGTAGACTAAATAATCGTCAATTGGAAGAATGGACCAGTCATTTTTTATGTCAACTGTATATGGGGAAGTCGCGATAAATGCCTTACCGCCGTTTTGAATGAACTGAACGAGAGCCTCCGCATCCTCAGGCATGAAATGTGCTGTTCCCAGAACAATAAGCGGTATGTTCTGATAGAGTGAAAATGGCATCTGCCCTGCTTCTGGATAAGAAAACGATGGCATATAAGTTTGAACCACGGCAAATCCCTGGGATTCAAGATATGGAGTTATATAAGAATAATCCTGCTCCAAGGTCATTCCGTTTCCAATCACAATCTGAACTATTCTTGTCTTATCACGAACAAGCCTCTGTATGCGGGAATCCAAATCATATTCAAGCGTATCTGCAGAAAGTACAAATGGAATTGTTTCAACCTGATCAAGATAGCTTATCACAACAGCAGAATAAACCAGCGAGTATGAGTTTTTACCTGATTCCTGAATCGGCTGCCCCTGTATTCCATAAGATTCAAGGGTCGATACAAGATCATCTTTTTCTGGATCCAGACGGCGATAAGAAACAAGAGATGAACGGCTTGCATATTCAGAAAGATAATCTTCCGCATCCTGAACCTGTGGATATAAGTTTCTGAGTGATGAACTTTGGTAAAGCGTAATGTCAAGAGGTTCATCTATTTCATCAAGCAGCAATTTACTGAAATTGCTTACTGAGAACGAATGGTCTGAAGTAGTGTCTATTCTTGAATAAAACCGTGTCGAATTCAAGCATAGCAAAAACAACATTGTACAGAACAAAACTGTAAAGATTCTGATGAAACTTGAATTGTTGTCCCTTCTTTTTCCCAGCGAGTATACTGCAAGAAATGCAAAAAGTAAAAACGCAATTATGAAAAAGAAAATGTCACGTGTATCAAGCAGACCCTTGCCCGCCGCATCAAAATGCCATGCAAAAGAAAAGAATTTTGCAACAGAAACTATGAAAGAATTTGGATTGATATAAAGTGCAACAAGATGCAAACTGTTTACCGCCGCAAGAACCAGGGCACAGACTACAAAGGCAAATCCGGGAATGGCTATGGCAGAAAAAATAAATACTGCAAGGGAAGTTGAGCACATGAAATACAGTATCAAGGCAAAATATGAAGTAATCAGGGATGAAACATCCACATCACCGTAAAAAGATACTGTAATTGGCACAACAAGCATAAGGATAAGCGAAAATCCAAGCACAGTCAAAAGCGAAAGAATCTTTGACGCCACCATTACAAGCGAAGACGACGGCAAATAAAGCTCATCCTCGGAAAACGCGACAAATGAACCCAACGTTGGGATTACGAATATACATATGTAAGGAATTCCTGAAAAAAACTGATGAAGATCTGTTGTTCCAGTTTCTCCAAAGAAATGGTGGAATATAAAAAACTGAAAAATCGAATAAAGCACAAACAATGCGCATATAATGTATGTGAATGGGTTTATTGCATATTTGTAAAGATACTTTTTGTACAGCTGCTTCAACTTTCCGCCCCCGTCAGTTTGAGGAATGCCTTTTCCAGGCTTGTACAATTTGAGTTCCTGATAATTTCCTCTTTAGTTCCCCTTGCAACAACATGCCCCTCGTTCATCACGCAAATGTAATCGCACAACGATTCCGCTTCCTGAATCAAGTGTGTTGAAAGGATGACGATTTTCTTTTCCGCAAGTTTTTTTATTGAACGCCTTATTTTGACGATCTGTGCAGGATCCAGACCGCCAGAGAATTCATCAAGAATCAAAACCTTGGGATCAAAGGAAACCGCAAGTGCAAAACTCACACGCTGGGTATAGCCTTTTGAAAGGGATGATATCTTCTGGTAAAGAACGTCATCAAGGTCAGCCGCCTTAATTGCCGCAGAAAGAAGCCTGTCCAAGTCTTTTTTATCATATCCGTGAAGGAAGATGTTTTGGGTCAGGGCCTCTTTTACCGTAAGCTTTCCGTCAAGACGAGGGAATTCCGGAACATTGCCTGTAATAGAACGAATGTCCTTAAGGTCCGTAAAGCCCGCAACAGTAACGGTTCCAGATGTGGGATATACGATTCCACCAGCAGCCTTTAGCAAGGTTGATTTTCCTGCACCGTTTGGCCCAAGTATTCCCGTGATGGAACCAGAGACAGCCTCAAAATCCACATTATCGCAAGCTTTTCTTTCATTGCCGTTTTTACCGTATATCTTGGTAAAAGCCTCGATTTTTACACTTTCCTGCATAATTTATTCCACATAAGGGATTTCAAACCTTTTTCGGTCACGGCACAATTCTGCATCCGGATACACTTCCCTGGCCTGTTCCAAAAGCAAATCAAGATCCCGGTCCGTATAACGCGGGCTATAGTGAATCATTGCCATCCGCTTTGAATTTGAATCCCGGGCAATAGTCGCCGCCTGACGGGCTGTCATGTGCTTTTTTTCCACCGCCTGATCCGCGCAGTCATCGGCAAACATTCCCTCGCAAATCAAGAAGTCGGAATTTGAAACCTCTTTTGCAATGCTTGGAAGATAGAGGGTATCCGTAACAAAACTGAATTTCCTACCCTTTCGGCTGTGGCCAACAACCTGTTCCGGATGAATTTCAACTCCATCTGCATTCAGGACTGTTTCGCCGTGCTGAAGCTTACCCCACAAAGGACCTCTTGGCACCTTGAGTTTCTGGGCTTCTTCCGGATTAAATTCACCGGGTCGGTCTTCTTCTTCCAGAGTATAGCCCACACAGGTTTTTGTATGCTCAAGCGGGAATGCCCTTACCTTGAAACCGTCTCCCTGATAGACGTCGCATGGAGCGGTAATCTCATGAACTTCTATCGGGTAATTTATGTACATGTCAAGAACCTGACGGCTTGTTTCGATATATTCTTTGATTTTTGGAGGCCCGTATATGTACAGCGGTTCGGTCCTGTCCACCTGGGAAGAAAGCATGAGGATTCCCGGAAGCCCCGTAACGTGGTCGGCATGAGTGTGGGATACAAAGATTGCGTTTATCTTCTTCCACTTTAAGTTAAGCCTTCGCAAGGAGACTTGTGTCCCCTCTCCCCCGTCAAAGAGGAAAAGGTCACCGTCACGCCTGAGCAAAACGGAAGTCAAATGCCTGTACGGAAGCGGAAGCATCCCTCCGCAACCGAGGATAAAAGCCTCCATGTTCATTACTGACCGCCGTTTCTCGTGTAGGCCGCAAGTCCACCCTGAAGGAGAATCTGTCGGCTTCTTTCGTCAAGGTCGTTTACGCCTTCGATTTTAACTTCCCCGCCATTTGAATGCAGTACAATGTTGAATGAAGTGCCATTCTTAAGGCTGTCGAATATACCCTTCAATTCGATTGTGTCACCCGCTGTGACTTTGTCATAGTCATCGGGATTCTTGAATGTAATCGGAATGATACCGTAGTTAATCAGGTTTGCCTTGTGAATGCGTGCAAAGCTCTTTGTGATTACGGCGCGAACACCAAGATACATCGGTCCCAAGGCTGCATGCTCACGGCTGGATCCCTGGCCGAAGTTTTCTCCACCCACTACAAAGCATCCGCTGAAATTGATGGCCTCCGCCTTTTTGTAGAAGTCCGGGTCAAGACGCTCGTAGGTGAATTTGCTTATTTCCGGTATGTTTGAACGGAATGGAAGGACCTTTGTTCCGGCCGGCATGATGTCGTCGGTGGAAACATTGTTCTGTGCCTTGAGCAGTACCGGCAGCTTGAGGTTATCCTCACACGGCTTGCATGGAGGACAGGGCTTGATGTTGGGTCCACGAAGGATTTCAACTGATGCGGCTTCCTTTTCGTCAAGAGGAGCAATCAGCATGCCTGTATCCTGAGCGTCTTCGGTAATCTCTTTCATCGGGAGGGAGTCGAATTTTCCTTCCAGGTATGAAATGCGTCCATGTTCCGTATATGCGGGGTCGGCGTATTCAAGTGAGGTAGGATCGGTGATGTAACCTGTTATTGCGGAAGCGGCGGCAGTCTCAGGGCTTACAAGGTAAATTGAAGCGTCTGCCGTTCCAGAGCGTCCCTTAAAGTTCCTGTTGAACGTACGGAGTGATACACCCTCTGAGTTTGGTGCAAATCCCATACCGATACATGGTCCGCAGGCACTTTCCAGAATACGGAAACCGGCCCTGATAAGGTCTCCAAGAATACCGGCTTTATCTGCCATAAGAAGAGTTGTACGGCTTCCAGGTGCGATTCCTGCCTCAACTCCCGGTGCGATATGCTTTCCACGGACAATGGCAGCTACAGATGCAAGATCATCAAGAGAAGAGTTTGTACAGCTTCCGATGGCAACCTGGCTTACCTTTATGTCCTTAAGGCTGTCAACATCCTTTACGTTGTCAGGAGAATGAGGACATGCCGCAAGAGGCTTAAGGCTTGAAAGGTCGATCTCTATCACTTTGTCGTAAACTGCGCCTTCATCTGCCTTCTGCTCCGTCCAGTCCTGAACACGACCCATGCTTGAGAGGAAGTTCCTTGTAGTCTGGTCTGAGGGGAAGATTGAGCATGTCGCACCCAATTCCGCACCCATGTTGGTGACCGTGGCCCTCTGCGGAACCGTTAGAGCCTCAACACCCTCTCCAAAGTACTCGTAGATGGCTCCTACACCACCCTTTACGCTTTCGTGACGGAGGACTTCAAGAATTATGTCTTTGGCTCCCACACCCTTTCTGATCCTTCCTGTAAGATTAACTCCGAAGATTTTCGGCATTGCAAGATGGAATGCTCCTCCACCCATGGCAACAGCAACGTCAATTCCGCCTGCACCGATGGAAATCATTCCGATTCCACCGCCTGTCGGGGTATGGCTGTCTGAACCAAGAAGTGTCTTTCCTGGTTTACCGAAATGCTCGATATGAACCTGATGACATACGCCGTTGCCCGGCCTTGAGAAATATAGTCCGTATTTTGCCGCCACTGACTGCAGGTAACGGTGGTCGTCATGATTCTTGAAATCCGTCTGAAGTGTGTTGTGGTCTATGTATGACACGCTGACTTCGGTCTTTACACGCGGAACGCCAATAGTCTCAAACTGAAGGTAGGCCATGGTTCCAGTCGCATCCTGGGTCAAGGTCTGGTCGATTTTTATCGCTATGGAAGTTCCCCTCTCAATGGGTTCCCCCTCCTTAAAGCTCAGGGAGCCGGGTACAATGTGTTTTTGAATGATTTTTTCAGCCAAAGTCAAAGCCATGTCTTTATCCTCTCTAAATAAAATGAATGCGTTATTTTAGCCTTTTATCGTCATTTTTTCAATAGGAAGGAGGATAAGAGTAAACTTCCTCCATTTTCTTTTTTTGCGCTTTGTGCTAGAATGAAAACATGAAAAAGACTTATGTTATTGCGGAAATCGGGACATCCCACGGCGGCAAGCTGGACAAGGCTTTCGAGCTGATTGACGAGGCGGAAAGGGCCGGAGCCCACATCATAAAATTCCAGTGGGTATATGCGGACGAGATTCTTCACCCAGAGACTGGTTTTGTAAATCTTCCCGGTGGTTCCATACGGCTTTACGACAGGTTCCGTGAGCTTGAGGTTGAGCCTTCTTTCTTTAAGGAATGCCTTGAATACACGCATAAAAAGGGGCTTCTTTTTGCCTGTTCCCCTTTCGGCACAAGGTCCCTGCATGAGCTCTGCGACATTCATCCAGACGCTATAAAAATAGCATCCCCTGAGGTAAACCATATTCCGCTTTTAAGGGAATGCGCATCCTATTACGGAAAAATCCCCATTATCCTTTCAAGCGGGGTATCAAAACTGGGTGACCTGGAAAAAGCCATCGAAATACTTACGGGAAATGAAACAGAGTCTGACAGGCCTTTACTTCCTGCAGAAAACGGTCTTCCTCCACTGACGCTCCTCCACTGCATTACATCTTACCCTGCCCCGGAAAAGGAATACAATGTGCGGGCTGTTGAAACACTCTCTAAGATTTTCGGAATCCCCACTGGCATAAGCGATCATTCACTGGATCCTGTCCTTGTTCCAGTCTTATCCTCCGCAATGGGCGGCGTCATGGTGGAAAAGCACATAACCTTAAGCAAAAAGACGGACGGACTTGACGACCCTGTGGCACTGGAAGAAGAAGAGTTTACCCAGATGTGTTCGGCATTAAGGCAGACCGACGCGCTGTACAACCGCTACCAGAGGGACATGGAGGCAGGAGGTTCCATTCAATTGCAGAATCCGGCCCTGACACAGACAATAAGGCAGCTTGGCGAGCAATATGGCGAAGAAAAGGTAAACGCAGTCCTGGGAAGCGGAATCAAGGTTCTTGCAAAAAGCGAGAGGGCCAACTACGGACGCACAAACAGGTCCCTGCACTATGTAAGGAAAATGAATGCCGGAGAAACTGTAAAAAGCGGAGACATAAGGGTATTGAGGACGGAAAAGGTCCTTTCTCCCGGTATCGCCCCCGACTATCTTGACATGATTCAAAACGCAGTCCTAACCCATGACGTAAATGCGGGAGACGGAGTTCAGTTCCAGGATTTCATGAGTTTCATAGCCAAGTAACGGAGAGATGTCATCTCCAGACTTGCCAACTAGCTGTCATTGTCGGACTTGATCCGGCAATCTCATGGCTGTACAATATCAGATATTGCCTTTAAGCCCTTTAACGTAAGCTCCTTGTCCACAACCTGAAATGCATCGGTCAGCGGTTTGAGCACGGAATTCAAGCCGCCTGTCGCAACCACATGGACGGATTCGGGATCATCGCCTGTACGTTCATGCAGGTCTTTTTTTGTCTGGGAGACAAGATATTCCACAAGACCCTTATATCCAAGAACTACACCAGCCTGTATCGCCTCTTTTGTGGTATTGCCAAGTGATGATGGAGGAGCCACAAGGGGAACCACCGGAAGCTGTGCCGTATTGGAAGCAAGGGCATGAATGGCCGTACGGAGACCTGGAGAAATCGTAATTCCCTGAATCACCCCATGGCTGTCGGTTACGGTCAAAGTGCATGCAGTACCAAAATCAACAACAATGTTGGGGCCACCGCCAAAAAGATTCCACGCACCCACGGCATTGCACAAAAGGTCTGTTCCAAGCTCATGGGTTGAACCTGCAGGAAGAGAGACCGGAAGCTGTCCTGAAAAAGCAAGGGCGGAAGTAATTACATAGGGTTTCCTGTTGCAGAGGTGCTGGGCTACGGTTATGAAAGGTCCCGTCAAATCCGGAACAACGGAACTGATTATGGATTTTTCAATAAGGTCCGGTTTGACTGAGGCATCACGCAGGAGGGTAAGCAGGACCGAGGTGTATTCATCTCCAGTGCGCTTTACGTCAGAGGCAATCCTCCACTGCCCCTTAATATCATCCCCGTCAAAAATTGAAGCCACAACATTCGTATTTCCTATGTCAATCGCCAATAGCATGATAGTCTCCTGTCAAAACCCTGTCTTGAATTTAATGATGAATGATTATATTATATCGATATGGAAACTCTGATTCAACCAAAGATTTTAAAAGGCTTTCGTGATTTTCTTCCAAAGGATGAAATTCTACGCACTGATTTAATTGAAAAGCTCACAGCCACATACCGTTCATACGGCTTTGTTCCGATTGACACTCCCGTTCTTGAATATTCCGAGATTCTTTTGCGCAAGAGCAACGGTGAGACTGAAAAGCAGGTTTTTAGATTTGAAGACAACGGCCACCGCGATGTTGCCATGAGGTTTGACCTTACGGTTCCATTCGCACGTTATGTTGCAGAACACCGCGAAGAACTCTATTTCCCGTTCAAGCGCTACCACATATCAAAGGTATGGCGTGGAGAAAAGCCACAGGCAGGACGCTACAGGGAATTTGTCCAGTGCGACTTTGACACTGTAGGATCAGATTCCGCATCTGCCGACTTTGAAATCCTTGCACTCATGAAGAGCGCGCTTAAGGCAATTGGTGTTGAAAAAATCCACATTCACGTAAACCACAGGGGAATCTTCAACCGCTTTCTTGCAAAACTGAATCAGGCGGACAAGTCAGAAGACATATTGCGTACTGTTGACAAGCTTGCAAAGGTAGGACGGGAGAAAGTCCTTGAGGAACTTAAAGAGACCACAGGCTCACAGGATGCGGCTGAAAAAATCCTTGACTACATTCAGGCAAAACCGACGTTTACCGAAACCCTCTCGCACATAACAGAACTTGCGGGCGGAGAAGCTGAAGATACAAAACGCATGAGCGACCTGTACCAGATGATGAAGGCTTCTGGCATTCAGGATACATACATTCTGGATCCGTCAATTACACGCGGACTTGACTATTACACCGGAGTTGTATACGAAACATTCCTTGATGACCTTCCATCCGTGGGTTCAGTATGTTCTGGCGGAAGATATGACAACCTTGCAAGCCTTTACATGAAGGACAAGGTTCCCGGAGTTGGCGCGAGCATAGGTCTTGACCGTCTTATCGCAGGCCTTACGGAACTTGGTCTTACCACAGAAAAAGGCTCATATCTGGATGCGGAGATTTTCAACACGGAAGAAGATCTTTCGATTCAGTATCAGGCACTTGCCTCAAAACTCAGGGCAAAGGGAATTTCAGTTGAAGTTTTCCCGGATACGGTAAAGATGAACAGGCAGTATGCGGTCACGGAAAGCAAGGGCATGAAATGGGGAATCCTCATGAGCAGGGAACAGTCTGATGCAGGTAAATGCACCCTCAAGAACCTTAAGACAAGGGAACAGTTTCAGGATATAACGCAGGAAGATGCTGCTGAAAAAATACTTTCGGGAAAATAAATCAGAAAAGTTCTGATTATTCTTAATCCTTAAGGAGTTTGGCCTCCCTTTCAGCCTTTAGCTTGTTGTTGTAGATCATCACCACATTAGCCTCCAGCCAGCCGGGTTCAAATTTGTACCAGGTGTCGCTCCTTTTTGAGTTACCCTTTCCTGTGGTGATGGTTGTCTTTCCCATTACCTCAAAGATTTCCCCGCGACGGGCATGAGACACCACGTTTTCCTCAAAGCCTGGGTTTTCCTTGAACGCGACATAGGGATCCTGAACCACAGCCCATTCAACACCCGGAACAAGAGATGTCTGATTAAGACTGGCGTTATCTATACCTTTGTTTTTTGAACAAGAACAAGCCAGACAAAGCAATACCAGAGAAAGTGAAATAAACAAACTTTTATTTTTTAAACACATGTCACTAATCTCCATTCAGAATGAAAGAACGCACAGCCGGATAAATCAACTTATCGCTGTCCACAAAATCAAGCTCTTGAATAGAATCAATGTCTACCCATTTATATTCAGTATGCTCGCTAAGAACATACGGATTAACGTCACCCTTGTGGGGAACTTCAATTGAATATGCATGAAGATCTACTTTTTGATCATAATGATAAAAAACTGCCTCGGCAATCCTCTGCCCCGGAACAACATCAATCCCGAACTCCTCACGGAATTCACGGGTCAAGGCCTCCTGATCAGATTCCACACCATCAACTTTTCCACCAGGGAATTCCCAGCGTCCACCCATCTGGCCTGTAGGATTCCTGTGGGCTATAAGGACATTTCTTCCGTAATGGGCAATTCCTGCAATAGAAACCTTTGACATAATTTACTCCTACAAAAGCAATGCACCCGGGAATACAAAATGCAGGACAGCCGCCACAATGCAAAGAACCCCGATATACTTGCGTGAATCTATAAAAACCGCCCTAACATTGTCTGCAAGCTCAAAATCATCGGAGCTGGTTGAACAGGAATAATACTCAAGCAGGATGGATGCACCACCGGCAAGCCCCGCAACAGCAGGAAGCAGATCACCGATTATTGGAATACCCTTGAATACAGAAAGCACCTTCATGAGGCCTACGACAACGGCTACAATTCCCACAATCAGCCTGAATGATTTTTTATTCAGGAGGTTGCAGTCCAGGCTTACTTCTTTTTTTTCGTTGCTTGTTTTTCTTCTTGAAGATTTTTTTTCGGCAGGTACCGGCAGACTGTCAGCCTGTTCCTTTGTAAAGTCTATCCCGTACATAAGGATCAACGCAGTTATCACGTTCATTACGACAGAAAGACAATAAAACTGTTCCATAATCAGATTCCCCTCGCGTTCGGTCATTTTTTGCATTTACAGCCAAAAAAATAATTTAGACAGAACCCTTTTCTAATTATCGGAACAATAGTTTACATACCTTAAACAAAGAGTGTCAGAATGACGGCTTTGGAATCATTAATGCGAATTACTTTATTTTTTTAGACTTGTTCTTGTTGTCAATCTTGCAGGTAAGATCTCCACTCTGTCCGCCTGATTCAACCGTAAGCCTTATACTTTCTATTTCCATGCTTTCCAAGTCATTTTTTTCATATTCTATGTTTGAGGGTATGACCGTATTTGGCTCATCCACCACCACCAGATCATCACCTATGTAAAATTCGTTATTCTGGGAATCGACCGCAACAGCATTGATGCTGACTTCCCTGGGTTTTGAATTCCTTCTGTACGCCTTTGACTTTGAGGAAATCCTGCATTCGGTGGTAACATATAGCGTGTCATTGATAGATAAGGCAGAAAGGTTGCAGTACACTCCATTTACGGTAGCCTCATTCGGCTTGTTCATCAGCAGGTTAAGGACGAACACAAGGCCAAAGCACATCGCCATGGCAATGAATATCATGCGGTTCATCTTTGTGCTTACAAGAACCCTGAAAAGCCCCGTTTTAGGCTGATTCTTACCCGTAGCAAGATCCCTGTACTGCTTTACCTCAAGATTACGGAATTCTCCGTTCTTATGATGAAAAACAAGCGGTTCTTCCCCGTCCGGATAGCCGTCTATCATGTCATCGCCAAAAGCCATTGTCCCTCCCGCCTATTTTTTGTTGTTGGAAATGACTGACTGCAACAGGTAATCTGTCCGCCACCAGCTTATGACTGCCTTCTCCGGCTGCACTTTCAGAACCGAAAGAATACCGCTCTTGTCAAGCGCAAATGTATAATAAAGGATTTTGCTGTGATCCAGGTCCAGATGTCCTGTAAGAATCTTCTGTCCGTTAGACTGAACCATCTGAATAACAAAGCCCTTTTCGGTGCTCAAGATAAAGAAAAGCCATCCCGATTCAGTTACACCAAGGAAATCATACGGAATCTTGTATGTCGTGCTGGAGAAGTCACTTACATTTTCTTCCTCGTATGGCAGGATTGAAAGAGGCTTTGCATAGCTTCCTGTCTCCACGTTAAGAACCTGTATCTGGCTTGAGTCATATTCAATTCCTGACTGCATGTGGCTTGATTCATCTATACGCTCAACATAATAGTTCACGTTTACATACAGGACGCGGGAATCAGAATCTGGAATCACGTTCTCTATTTCTATATAGACTTCCTGATCCTCGGCATATGGATTGGGAACAACATCATTGCTTATCGGTACCGTGAAAAGAAGATATCCGCTCATGGAAAACCAATAGACTACAAAACCGTTGCCGTTATGGCAAACCACCACAAGCTCATTATCCTGCGTGACATAAATGTTCCTGATATACGGGAATGGAGTTCCTCCCGGGCCCTGCTGACCGAGATAATCCACAAATTTGCCCTCTCCGTCAAAACGCAGCACAATCTGGCTCAAAACCTGGGTTTCCGTCTCATTCATCTCCTGCCTTTCCTCTGGGAGTGAATCCACGGCATAAAGGTATTTTCTTCCGTCAACCGCAATCTTGCTCAATTTGTTAAACGGATATTCGATTGCCTTTCTTGTGGCATTTTCCACAGTGGCGTCATCTATTGCAAACGAGGGCCTTGGCGTAACTTCCTCATTATAGTACAGCGTAAGAAGGTCACCATAGGAATTAAGCTCCATTACTTTCTTTGACTCTGCATTTGATATGTAGAAAAAGCCGTCATACATAGCAAGGTCAAGATTGATGTTACCTATACGGGTATAATCATAGACATTCAGCTCATCCTCAAAATTGCCGTATTCAAGAGAGAAAATCTCCGTCTCCTCAAGGGAAGCTGACTGGTTCTGAGGGGAACAGGAGGACAAAATTATTATTGCAAGGCCAGCAAGAAGCCATTTTATACAGTTTTTCATAACAGAATATAGAATAAAGAATAAAGCCCATATTGTCAATGTACAAAAAATTCTATATATTATAAATAATGGAGAAAGGTGCACGCTGCCATCTCTAAAAACAATTCAGGAGGAGGGGTTCCGGCATATCACCGGAAGCTGCTCAAATCAATATGTTTGATAAAGTTTTGACATTTTTCTTCGGTTCACAGAATGACCGTGACGTAAAGGCATTAAAGCCTATTTTGGCCCAAGTAGAAGCAAAAGACAGTTGGGCACAGTCTTTTAAGGATGAAGAATTCCCTCAGCAGACACAGATTTTAAAGGATCGTCTTGCCAAAGGTGAGACTCTGGACGACATTTTGCCTGAAGCATTCGCACTTGCCAGGGAAGCGGCATTCAGGGTACTGGGAGAAAAACCCTACCCCGTTCAGATAATGGGTTCCATTGTCCTTCATTCAGGCCGCATCACTGAAATGAAAACCGGTGAAGGAAAAACCCTTATGTGCGTTCTTGCCGCATACTTGAACTCCCTTAGCGGAAAGGGTGTCCACATCGTTACCGTCAATGATTACCTTGCAGAACGTGACAGCCAGTGGATGGGCCGCGTATACAAATTCCTGGGTCAGACCGTAGGATGCATTCTTGCCAACATGGACAATGACGCCCGTCGTGAAGCATACAAATGCGACATCACATACGGAACAAACAACGAGCTTGGCTTTGATTACCTGCGCGACAACATGCAGATTGACATAAACAGGAAGGTTCAGAGGGACTTTAACTTCTGTATAGTTGACGAAATCGACTCCATCCTCATAGACGAAGCCCGTACCCCTCTCATCATTTCGGGACAGGGAGAGGATGACACATACAAATACCATGAGGTTGACAAATACGTAGACCAGTTCTCCGAGGTTGAAAAAGACCCCAAGACAAACGACTATCCGGACGAAGTCAACATGACTCCGGAAGAACGTGCCGCCCAGCCCGGTGAATACAAGGTTGACGAAAAGAGCAAGAGGATTTCCTTTACCAACCGCGGTATGAACAAAATCAACGACATCCTGCACAAGCACAACCTGATTTCGGCTGACACGACGGTTTTTGATGAAGAAAACTTTGAATTCGTACACTACTTTACCCAGGCAATCCGTGCACATGTCCTTTATCACAATGACGTAGACTATGTCGTAAAGGACGGACAGGTTCAGATTGTAGACGAATTTACAGGACGCATTCTTGAAGGCCGCCGCTATGGTGACGGACTGCATCAGGCAATCGAAGCAAAGGAACACCTCAAGATTGCACAGAGGAACAGGACCCTTGCCACAATTACATTCCAGAACTTCTTCCGCATGTATGCAAAGCTTTCGGGAATGACCGGTACAGCCGCCACAGAAGCAGTTGAGTTCAACAAGATTTACAAGCTCGATGTAGTTGCGATTCCAACCAACAAGCCTGTAGCCCGTAAGGACGAAAACGACGAGGTTTACCTTAACGAGGACGACAAGTGGAAGGCCATCGTAAAGGAAGTTGACGAGTGCCACAAGAAAGGACAGCCGGTTTTGATCGGTACAGTTTCAGTTGAAAAGTCAGAGCACCTCTCAGCGCTTTTGACACGGCATGGAATCCGCCACGAGGTTTTGAACGCAAAGAACCACGCCCGTGAAGCCATAATCATATCGGAGGCTGGTGCAAAAGGTGCCGTAACTGTTGCAACGAACATGGCTGGTCGTGGTACTGACATCAAGCTTGGTGGCAGTCCGGAAATGAGGGCAAGGAAGAGGGCCGGTACAGAAGCTACCCAGGAACAGTACAATGCCGCACTTGAGATTGAAAAGGAACAGTGGAAAAAGGACTACGAGGAAGTCAAGCAGCTTGGAGGCCTTTATGTAATCGGTTCGGAACGCCATGAAAGCCGCCGTATCGACAACCAGCTTCGCGGACGTTCAGGACGTCAGGGTGACCCGGGACGCTCAAAATTCTACATTTCCATGGACGATGACCTCATGAGGCTGTTCGGTGGAGAAAGGATGAAGAAAATCATGTCCTCTGTCGGTATGAAACCCGGAGAACCGATTGACCACCCGTGGCTCAACAAGTCAATAGAAAAGGCACAGAAAAAGGTTGAGGAACGCAACTTTGAAATCCGTAAGAACCTCCTGGATTACGATGACGTACTTAACCAGCAGAGGAACTTCATATACCAGCAGAGGGATGCAATCCTTGCAGACGATGACCTTAGTACCCGCGTAATGAACAATACAAAAGAAACAGTTTCATTGATTTTTGACGAGTACAAGTCAAACCGCAAGAACCCCAACGCCCAGAGGATGCTCATCGACAAGATTCACGATACGTTCGGACAAAACTTGAGCCAGGAGCAGCTCACAGAAGAAGGACTTACAGCAGTACTTCAGAATGACATCACGCAAAAGGAAATGCTCGTAGGCAAACCAAACTTCAACATGTTCATCCGCTATCAGTACATCCAGATGATAGACAAGAAGTGGCTTGACCAGCTTGAATATCTTGACGGTCTGCGCGAAGCCGTATACCTGCGCTCTTACGGAAGCAAGAACCCGCTTACAGAATATAAGAACGACGGTTTCGACCAGTTTGACGTAATGCTGGATTCTATCCGTGACTCTGTTGCAAGCCGCATCTTTAAGGTTAAGGTTCAGCTAAAGACAGATGAACAGCAGAAGAGGCGACTTGAACCCCGCATGCAGATGAACGCACAGCATGAGGAAGCCCAGTCTGCAATAACACCCGCAAGAAGCGCACAGCAGGCATTCAACGCACGCCAGGCACAGCAGGGAGCCGCCAACACAGGAATGAAGAGCGGAAGACAGGGACAAAGCGTAACGGTTGCACGCACAGTACCCAAAGTCGGACGCAATGACCCATGTCCATGTGGTTCAGGAAAGAAATACAAGAACTGCTGCGGAAAATAAGGTAGGAAATCTCGAATTCAAATATTGTCACACGGATTCATCTACTTTACATAAATCACTATGTGATTAAGGGGCTGTCCAAAAGGTATGATTTGTCATTGCCGGACTCGATCCGGCAATCTATAAAGGCTTATAACGCAATAATATAGATTATCGGGTCAAGCCCGATAATGACGGTTTATGAGCACATCGGACCTCCCCTTCGAATCCGTGTGAAAACTTCCTTTCCAAGCATGTTATTTCAAGCTTTATTTCTTTGAAATATTGTTTTTGCCAGGAGTTCCGAACCTGTTAAGCGGCCAGAACCTTAGCACTGCCTTTCCCAACATGCGGGTACGGCTGACGTACTGCGGCTCTATATTGGTTTCATATCTGATTGAATAGGGATCATTCTCTACAAGCTTCTTTGTGGAAAACTCATATTTATGCCTCATGTCAAGTGAATTGAAGCGGTTGTCCCCCATCATGAAGTAGCAGTTTTCCGGAATGAATGACGGGCTTCCGTCGGGATTATTTGCGGGGAAGAGTCCCATATTTCTTGCATCCATGCATTGCTGCAGATAATCAGTAAGGTTTTTGGATTGATCTATATATGACATCCTCTGAACATCTGCATTCCAGTCTGACGGGAGAACTCCATCAGATAAAAGCTCTGCATTTCTTACGACAATTCGGCCAAATAGAAGCTTACACATTAAATTCAAGCGGAAGAGTGAATCAGTATACAAATCTCCCCCCACAAGATGAGGTCCTGTAACGGCACCATTTTCCGTATAGGATGAAAGATTTGACATTCCCCTATGCCATTCATTTAGGAAATCATCAAACCATTTGGCACCGCCTTCCTCCGTCAGCAAGGAAACGGTGAGGTTATCAGACTGTCCAAAAAAGTTCAAGATATGGAGTATATTTCCTGAAATATCCTTTAATGGAGAAGATGGCTTAATTCCATTTTTTTCTATGATGTCATTGAACTTCTGTGAAAGCTCCAGACACTCGTCTTTAGCGTCCTCAAGATTCAAGTCGCGGCGTTCCTTTTCAATTTTCAACATTTCCGGGTAAAAAGCATGAGGGAACTTAATATCCTGAACTTTTGCTTTTGTGGCGGAATCCAGATCTTCTATATTCCATAGCGTCCAGCCAGATTCCCCCTCCACAACCTTAAAGTCAGAATCCTTTGTACGGGTATAAAGCTTCCCATCCATAAGCAAAAGCTGCTCACCTGGAAGTCCCGTGACCCTTTTTACAAGAGGATCAGCCTTTTGCCGTCCGTATTCATCGAATTTATTGGGATTGACCAGGGTAAGGGTAAGCATGTACACAAACTGCGACATGAAGGTTTTTACCTCATTTTTCCTGTCATTTGAATAATGGGGATTCCTGAACACGACGACATCTCCCCTCTTGTAGTCTGAAAGGTATGGAAGACCTGCATCAGAAAGGGGAAATTTCGGACCTGACATGGTCTTTACAACAGCCACACGGTCTCCGATTAAAAATGTCGGAACCATGGACTCAGATGGAATCTCGTAAAGCTGGAAAACAAAAATATTCAGCAGGACGATTGTAAACGCAGCCTGAATCAGGGCATCCACCCACTCAAGGATTTCTATACCAACACGCTTGAGGCCCTTTGCCTTATGGTGCGGATGCTTTTTGTGGATTTCCTCCCATTCCGGCTTAAGCGAATACACCCTCTTTTCGTTAAGGAAATAAAGGATTACAAAAGAAATAATGGTTATGAGGGTCCAAACTATGGCCTGCGAAACATCCAGAGGATATGGCTGTCCGTAATTACCAGCCCTTTGCAGAACAAATGCACTGATGTATACAAAAGGTTCATACTGATAAAAACGGCGGATTGCGTCCATGTGAACTACACCGTCTTTCTTAAGAAGAACGACAAAAGTTACATAGGCAAGCACAATCGTAAAGATCAATGACAGCGGAAATGCAACCAGGGATATGTCCGCCCTGAAAGAAATGCTCAGGCATGTAAAAATACAGGCCAAGGCAATATTTATATAAAACAAAACTTTTAGTTTTTTCACGGAAAGACTCCAATCTTGAAAATTTAACCATCAAATGGCAATGAAAAATAATAGCAGATTTTTTCAAGTGCTACAAGTAGAGCAGCCATTTTTGACCTCCCGGGGCACCCTGTCCGCCAGTCCAAAGTTCATGCGAAAACTCCGAAAAATTTCAAGATTTTGGGAACAAGGTATTAACATATGTCGTTTTTTCAAGTATAATAGATGCTGAATATCGTTGATGTTCACGGGCTGGTTTTGGTCCGGTTCATAATAACTTACAGTGGCTGTCAAACAGGAGATTTACAATGGCTAACAAAATTACAATTATTGGTGCGGGACAGGTTGGTTCAACCGTAGCATATGCACTTATCGTCAAAGGAGTTGCATCAGAGATTGTCCTTATCGACATAAACACAGAGCGTGCTATGGGCGAGGCAATGGACATGAGGCAGGGTACCCCCTACACCAAAGCCATCAATATTCATGACGGGAACTATGATGATGCAAAGGATTCTGACGTCGTCATTCTTACTTCAGGAGTTGCCCGCAAACCGGGACAGTCACGCCTGGATCTTGCTCAAATCAACGTGGACATCACAAAGAGCGTAATCGCACAGATAACAAAGGTTGCTCCAAACGCAAACTACATCATCGTTGCTAACCCGGTAGACATCCTTACATATCAGTTCGTAAAGTATTCAGGAATTCCTGCAAACCACATCTTTGGTACAGGAACAATGCTTGATACAGCTCGCCTCCGCACAAAGCTTGCAGACACATACAATGTTGCTCCGGTTAACGTACACGCTTACGTTTTCGGTGAACACGGAGACTCTTCTTTTGTTCCGTGGTCATTGGCCAACATCGGCACAATCCCGGTAGACAAATATGCTGAATGTGCAGAAGGACGCAACCTGCCAAAGCTGAACCATGATGAAATTGAAGAATATGTACGCACATCAGGCGGAATCATCATCAAGGCAAAGGGATGCACAAACTACGGTATCGGCGCAACTGTAACCCAGCTCTGCAACTGCCTTACAGCCGGAAAGGATTCACTTTTGACTGTATCAACAATGCTCAACGGAGAATACGGAATCTCTGACGTTTGTCTCAGCATCCTTACCGAAGTTGGCGGAGACGGAATCAAGAACCGCATGGTCGCTCCACTTACAGATGCAGAAGTTGCTTCCCTCAGGCACAGTGCTGACACACTCAAAGACATCATCAGCCAGCTGCATTTCTAAGGAGCAAGAGGAATGGAATACAGAATTGAACACGACTCAATGGGCGAAGTAAAGGTTCCCGCAGACAAACTGTGGGGTGCCCAGACAGAACGCAGCCACGAGAACTTCCTGATTGGCGTTGGAATTGAGACAATGCCGCGTGAAATTACAAAGGCATTCGGATACCTCAAAAAGGCAGCGGCCCTTGCCAACAATCAGCTTAAGCCGGAAAAAATGACCTCAGAAAAACTTGAGGCAATTTCCAAGGCCTGTGACGAGGTTGTAAGCGGCTCATTGAACGACAACTTCCCCCTCGTAGTATGGCAGACAGGAAGCGGCACACAGAGCAACATGAACACCAACGAGGTAATCGCTAACCGTGCCAACCAGATTGCAGGAAAGAAACTCTGTCACCCCAACGATGACATCAACATGAGCCAGTCTTCCAACGACACATTCCCTACGGCAATGCACATTGCGGCTGTTGTGGAACTTGAGGACAAGCTTTTCCCCGCAATAGACCTTCTTGTAAATACATTCAAAAAGCTTGAAAAGGAAAATGAGGGGATCGTAAAGAGCGGACGCACACACCTCCAGGATGCAGTTCCGATTCAGTTCAGTCAGGAAATCTCTGGATGGAGAACCTCCCTTGAACGCGACAAGGAAATGCTTGTATCTTCACTTCCCTACCTCAAGCAGCTTGCACTTGGTGGAACCGCTGTTGGTACAGGATTGAACGCTCCTGCTGGATTTGATTCCCTTGTTGCACAGAAAGTTTCTGAGCTTACAGGAAAGGACTTTGTTACAGCACCAAATAAATTCCATGCCCTTACAAGCAAGGATGAAATCGTATTTGCACACGGAGCCGTAAAGGCACTTGCCGCAGACTGCTTAAAGATTGCAAACGACGTCCGCTGGCTGGCATCAGGTCCCCGCGATGGTCTTGGAGAAATCCACATTCCGGAAAACGAACCGGGAAGTTCCATCATGCCTGGAAAGGTTAACCCAACCCAGTGTGAGGCAATGACAATGGTAGCCGCCCAGGTAATGGGTAACGATGCCACAATAGGATTTGCCGCAAGTCAGGGCAACTTTGAACTTAACGTATTCATGCCGGTTATTGCATACAATTTCCTTCAGTCAGTACGCCTAATGGCAGAAGTAATCGTAAGCTTCAACAACAACTGTGCTGTTGGAATTACCGCAAACAAGGAAAAGATGCACCACAACCTCTACAACTCCCTGATGCTCGTAACTGCACTGAATCCATACATCGGTTATGAGAACGCCGCAAAGACAAGCCACAAGGCATACGAAGAAAACATCTCGCTAAAAGATGCCTGCGTACAGCTAGGTTTCCTTACGGCAGAAAAGTTCGACGAGGTATTCCACCCCGAAGAAATGGCCGGTGTAAAAAAATAATTGATTCCGTCACATGACAGATTGATAAAGAGGAGTCTTCATAAAACGAAGGCTCCTTTTTTTTTCTCAAACATCCAATGTTTAATAAGCTCCCAAAGAATAGTGGACCTTCGATTTCGTAGGCATAGCACTCTTTCGGGATGTCAAGGCTTTCTGCAGACTGTGTTAGGACATACTCCATCAGACGAGCCGGTTCATACTATTTTATCATCAATTTCGGAAAAAGTTCGGAAGAAATTCCGAAGATAGACTTGCAGAACGAAGGGAAAGGCTTTATACTTGAGGTATAAAAAGAAACGTTTACTGGCAATATCAACAGAGAACTTGGACCTCCCCATAAGTCTTCCTAAAAAGTCTAGGTCCAATTTGAACTGAACAACTGTGTAAAAGTTTTTTCAACAGGAGTTTTTATGATAAATCAAATGTCAGAATTTGAACCTAAAGCAAAATATACCGACATGGCCAAGAAAGTTATGGTAATTTTCATAATTCATCTTTTTTTGATTTGTTTTGGCATTGTATACTCTATACTTACTTTGAACAATCAAGGCAGTCTTAATGTAATTTACTTTAGCGCAGCTTTTGTAATAAGAATCATTTTCTCCATAATTCTATTTTCACTTAACAAATATGATTCTGAATTTGGATTGGCAGGATTCTTTAACATTCTTTCTAGCCTTTTCAATTTTATTCAACAGATTTTACCAGACGGTTTTCTATTGCCAAAGTTTTTAACCGCAGTATTCAGTTTTGTTTATTTATTGAAATTCACCAGTGCAATGAGCTCTTGTCTCTTTCCTGTAAATGAATCCTTATCAAAATCATGGAATACTTTTCGTAAAGCAATTATTTATACAGTTGCCATTTCAGTTGGATGCGTTATTCTAGCTTATCTGGGTGGTGTATACCTTGCCGCTGGACTAATTTTAATCTTATGCATAATTGCTTCCCTTTGTTTCATGATATGGGAGTTCATTCTTCTTTATAAATCCTTTTTTAGAATGAAAGCCTTTGCCAAAAAGATAGATGAACCAACTCCATCTGATACATCTTTAATATCTGTAGATGATAAGAACCTTGAAAAGGAAAAACCACAGGTACATGTAGATAAAGTTGAAAAAGCAACAAGGATTATTTTATTTATTATCATTCCATTTCTATCCTTTCTGATATTTTTTACCTACAAAGATGTTAAGACTTATAAAAAAATTGCGGAGAGAAAAACAGAATTAAACTCAAGACTGTCTGAATCTGAACTGATTCTTTCTGATGCCGTTCGCCGTGATAATGAAAGACAAATTGCAAAAATTTTAAATGACCACCCCGAAATTATAGAAGAATCACAAACAGAAAAAGATTTTTCAATCATGGAATACGCTCTTTATTACAGAAAATATAATGCAGTAAAAGCATTGCTGGATGCTGGATATAATCCGAATGTAAGTGAATGTCCTATATGTTTACTTACAGGATACCCGCTAAGTCCTTTCTATTCGGTTGACATTAATTTATACGGTGAAAAGGACTGGATATCTAGAAATAACATTCCTTTTATTAAATTATTTTTATCTTATAATTCTAAAACAGAAGTCCCTATGCAATGGGGATGCCCTTTAAGCTCTTCATTAAGCTATATGATTGGAGATGAAAAAGAATTCCCGGTAATAAAACTTTTAGTTGAAGAAGGACACTGCGATGTAAATTATACAGGCGCCTCAAACTTTCCGCCCGCATGCTTTGCCCTGAAGGAAGGAAACATTTATGCGGCACATTATTTAATTGTAAAACATAAAAGCGATTTAACCGGAGAATACGCCCGCATTGCCACCTGCGCTCTTTTAAGTCAACTTGAATACGGTCTAGATACAGAAGAAGAAAAACTGAAACAGGAAATAATTCAAGAATTAAAAAAACAAGGAATAGAGTTTGAAACCACTCCTGAATTTGCAGAAAAAGCCAATAAGGAATTTACATCTTTATTATCCGGCCTTGAAGAAAAAGCAAAGGGTGAAGATGGCAATTCATGGATGGGTTATGAAGTAAAATATTATTTTCCGGGCAAGTCTCTTTTTGATATTTTATTTACAAAAGATTGACCCCAACCCGCTGACATGTATGTAGCCTGAGGTCAAACCTAAGCATCCGCAAAAAAATCAAAATCCTTTCTTTCAATGCCTTCGTAGCCGGCGTTCTTAAACGAAGGCTCCTTTTTTATGTCATAAATCATCCAGGAAAGAAAGGTCTGGTTCTGAATCCGAATCAACCAAATCATCAAGAAAAGAAAAGTCAAGCACCAAGTCTGAAGCATCATCTGAAACCATATAAGAACTTACGGAAATTCCCGGAAAAGACTGGTTTTCATCATATTTATAATATTCATACTTATTTGTCGAGGCAAGACAACCTTCTATACTGTCATAATTAATTTTTTCCTTTATTAGCGGAGAAAAGATTTTGTTTATCAAATCAACATTGTCCTTACTGTTTTCAAGCCGTAAAAGACCTTCCGCCGCATAAATTCTTCCGCAGGGATTATCTCCCTTCAAAAGACTGATGAATACATTTTTATCGTTCAATTTCAAAAGTTCTGCCATTGCTGTTCTTCCCATCGGCTGAGCCCCAGCAATACCACTTGAATATCCATAACTTAATGATTCTTCTGCAGAATAAAGGAAATCATAATATTTTTGAAAGTATTCTGGAAGTTCCATTTTTTTACATGAACCGACAAGTTTTTCCTTTTGTTTTAAATACTTTTCATAACCTTCCGGAAACTCACGTACAAATCTGTATTCATCCCTTTCCTGTAAAGTTGCGTTACCGTATTCATCTACCTCAACAAACGGAGGATAAATGGTAGATTCTTTAGTAAAGTACTGATTGAACCTTTTCAATATATCCTCATCAATCTTTTTTTGTACATCTCTGTATTCATAGTCAGAAAGTCTTACAATAAACCTGCAGGGTTTGTTTTTATATGAAACGTAATCAATCTGAATCGACATATAACCACCAGGAAGTTTACCGCTAAACTTTTTTAGTCCGAAACCAAGATTCTCTTGATCCATGGTATATTTACCATTGCAATTCATTAACTTTTTGATTCTGGCATCAGAACAATTGTTTTCTTCAATAAAAGTCAAAACTGTGGATATAACTGACTCGTCTTTTTTAACCCATTCAGGATTTACTTCAACTGGAAATAAAGAGAATGAACAAAACAATATCAAAATTACATATAAGGCTTTCTTTTTAAGCATCTTTATTCCTCCAGCAGATTTTTTACCACCCTGGTGATTTTTGACTCACCCTGGTGATTCCAAATGAATTGTACGTCGCTTCCTACTTCCGGTTTTGACTCCATCTTTTCCGAAAGCTTAGCGGGAATTACAAGCTCCCAATAACGGACATTGTATGTATCTTCCTGAATTGATTCTACAACACCAAGATGCTGTTCAAATATCTGCATGAATCCATCCTGCACCTTGACCTTGCGATATTTGGGGAATTCTCCGCTGATTTTTTCAAGCAGTTTTTCATCTTCTATTTTTGAAAAATCCCCGCTCTCCAAAAACTTACCCCTGCACAAATTAAAGTCATCGCTCAAGGGATAGCAAAGATACGCATCGTACGAATTACCTTCCGCATCAGTAATGCCATAATCAGAACATAGCTTGAATCCAAACTTAGGGTAATATCCAGGTTCCCCCGCAAGAATGATTCCTGCAATACCCGATTCTTTTGCAAGCCTGACAGTCTCTCTTATCAAGGCCCCACCAATTCCATTTCCTTCCATCGTCGGTTCAACGGCAAGAGGCCCCAGCATGGCGACTTCCCTTTTTACGCTTCCATCATCTATCCACGCCTTTGTGTAAAAAACAGCCCCAACAATTTTACCTTCATATTCTGCGACACGGCTGATTTGTGGAAGATAGTCTTTTGAATCCCTTATGATTCTAACCATATTATGCTCAGTACAACCAGGGAAAAATTTATTCCAGAAACTCCTCATCGTCATCAGTTCTGTATTTTTGTAATCAGCTTCCGTCTCCGCACGGATAATCAAATTCTCAAGCATGCTTTCTCCTTACATTAAACCAATCTCTTTGTATATTTTTTCAATCAATTTTGACTTATGGTTTATGTAGCTGTCTATATCATGAGGATAAAGTTTTGCCCCTTCTTCCTTTATTCTGCCATATTCCTTTACGGCCTCAGGATGAGAACGAAGATAATCCCTGAACAACAGATGCCTCTTTAACTCACGGGAATCTTCAGGGCATACATAAAGATGATGTTCCATCAGGTGTTCCTTGCCTGAATACTTGAATGCTTCCCTGTCCTCAATACCGCAATTTCCCTCGTACGTATAACCGATGGTTGCAAGAGCCTTTATTGCAGATTCTAAATCACTCCGTTTAATTACAACGTCAATGTCGATTATAGGCTTTGCGGCAAGTCCTTCGACAGAAGTGCTTCCTACATGTTCTATTGAAATTGCAAGAGATCCCAAAGCTGCATCCAATTCATTTTTTATTTCCTGAAATGCCTGCTTCCATTTTTCATCATAGGGTAAAACCACAATATTCCTTGTTGCCATTTTTATTTCCTTATTTTCCAATTATATCACATTGTTCATTATATCACGACATTTATTTGCTGACCAGTGGAAAATCGTAGCCATCTATTGAAAAAAAAGCATCTTGCGGTATAATAAAATAAGGTACGCAAATTGAACATTTCTGTATGTGATGACGAAGCTAAAATCCTTGAAGAAATCGCTTCATTTATAAAACATGAATTTCCTCAAAGCAACGTTCAGACTTTTACAAGCGGAGAATCTTTCATTTCATCTGCTCAGGAAAGGCCGGATGTCCTTTTTCTTGACATTGACATGCCCGGTATGAGCGGAATGGATGTTGCATCGCTTCTTGCTCAGAAAAAAGCCCGTACACTTGTTGTCTTTGTCACCGCACATGACGAGCTTGTATACGATAGCTTCAAGTATCATCCCTTTGCCTTTGTAAGAAAAAAATATCTTACTGATGAACTCCGAAATGTGTTGAATGACTGCGAAAAGGAAATTGAAGGAAGAAACAGGCTTTTTGTATTCCAAACCTCATCCAAAACCATAAGCCTAGCACAAAGCGACATCCTGTATTTTGAAAGTCAGGCGAATTATCTTGTTGTCTACACAAAGGACGGAGATTACCGCTTGCGTTCAACAATGACGAACATAGAAAATGAGCTCCAGAACAGCGACTTCCTCAGAATCCACAAAGGCTTTCTTGTAAATCTTGAGCACATCAAAATCCTTAAGTCCGGCACTCTGGAACTTGACAACGGAGCAAAACTCCCTATTGGAAAATCATATTCAGAGTTGGCAAAAGAAAGCATATTAAGGTACATGCGCAGATGATTGGAAACAAGAAAAAGGAACTTGAAGAACTGAATGAAAAGATTCTCGAACTTGAAGCGCAGAACAAGGATTTAAAGTACGAGCTTGATTCATACAAGTGGCAGATGGAAGAAATCACAAGGCAGGAAGAAGAAATCAGGCTTTTGCACCAGAACACAAGAAAACTCAAGCACGACATGCGCAATCACCTTATGGTAATGACTTCCTACATCAACAGCGGAGATTACGAGAACGCAAAAAACTATATCTCGCAGATTCTGGAAAAACTGAATGCAGTGAAAAGTTATGTTGAGACAGGAAACCCTCTATTAAATCACATCCTCAACGACAAGCTTGAAGTATGCCGTCAGGAAGGTATAGACGTAAAGGCAGACATAGGGAAAGCGGCCTTTGATAAAATGAAGGGCATAGATTTTTCCGCAGTATTCTCCAATGCAGTTGACAATGCCATAGAACACGAAAGGCTGGAACCCAAAAAAGAAATCGCAATCAGCGTGTATGAAAAAAAGGGTTATGACGTCATCGCAGTAAGGAACAGGATTTCGCAATCAGTTCTGGAATCAAATCCAAATTTAAAGTCCACCAAGACAGATGAAGAAAAACACGGTTACGGTATAAGCCAGATAAGGGAAATTGCTGAATCTTATGAAGGCATGACCGATTTTTATGAAGAAGACGGTTTCTTTATCGTAAATGTTTTTATCCCAAAAAACTGACGTTTATCCCACCCTACTTGCGCCATAGCCCTTTACGGTTTATTGTAGAATCATGATTATCTGCAACGGCCTTAGTAAATTCATATTGCACGATATTGACCTCCACATTCCCCAGGGAATTACCCTTGGAATTATAGGAGCATCTGGATCTGGGAAAACCACTTTCCTCAAGCTTGTCTCTGGGCTTTTGCAGCCTGAATCCGGCACAATTTATACCCTCAGAAAAAATCCTGTTGAAGGTCAAAAAAAC